>Ga0114951_10001200_pt1 | contig 33065 bp, 27 predicted proteins | sample AM7aDNAmetaG_FD_88677 | JGI IMG/M metagenome (GOLD analysis project Ga0114951, IMG submission 88677) | Freshwater microbial communities from Finland to study Microbial Dark Matter (Phase II) - AM7a DNA metaG | ecosystem: Environmental > Aquatic > Freshwater > Lake | place: Finland: Lake Alinen... | reverse complement strand
TTACATTTGATTTGTTGCTTGAAGGTAAGAATAATGTATTTAATTACCTAACAATCAACGCATTAATGTTGTTTCTGTCGCAAATTTATATCGATTCTAAATAACATTTTGTCCCAGCCCCTTAGTCATAAGGTTCATTATGAGGCTGTATAGCTTAATTGGGTTTCTCTGACTAACCCCAGGTTTCAACCTGGAGTTCTTTACAATATCGTTATCCTAGCAGCAGCGCCAGTACTCAGCTTGCCCGTGGTAATCTTCAGCAGACCACCCCGGTCATTCGCATCAAACTTCCACGCGCCCTCAGCACCTTCAATCTTCCCACTTACCCCTTTCACCTTTCCTTTTCCCTTCTTGCCCTCTTGCCCTCCTGCCTTAACTGCCGCAGGCAGTTCACTGGTATGAATCTCCAGCACATAAACCCTCTCCTTCATCCTGCCCTTAAAGTCTCCTTTGGCCGGATTGATGGTAATCTCCATGGGTTTTCCGGCAGAACGGTTATCACTGACTTCGAATTTAGTGGTCGCGAAAACTCCCTGCCGGTGTTCGCGGGTCAGACCATCATCTTCATACATTTCATATTCATTCCGACCATTCGGATAGATGTCGAGCGTCAGCGTATCGGTTGGCCTTTCGAAATCATAATACATTTTCTGGTACATCGGAATAATTGCTCCGGCACGCACAAACAAAGGCAGCTTATCCAGCGGTGCAGAATAATTACTGATCCATTTATTGCCCGTATTTACCGATCCATCCCAGTAATCGATCCAGTTGCCGGCCGGGAAGTAAATACTGTCGCGTTTGGCCTCTGATTTATACACAGGGGCAACCAGCAGATCGCGGCCCAGCAGGAATTCATATTGAGTTAAGGAGCCGAGCGCAACAGGATCCGTCGGATATTCCAGTACCAGTCCGCGCACTGCCGGAACACCGGTATGGTTCGATTCGGCACAAAGGGTATACATGTATGGGGTCAGTCTCTGCTTGAGCTGCAGATATTTCCGGTTGATACTAGTGAAAGGTTCACCAAACAGCCACGGCTGCTTATCCTTAATGCCATTTTTATTGTTCGATGCCCAGCCCGACATGCCCATCAGCACCGGGGTAAAGCATTTCCATTGCAGATCGCGGGTGTAGGTGGAATCGCTTCCGCCAAAGATCCCGTCGACATCACCCGTGGCGCTGTTCTGTGCCGATAGCCCGCTGCCGATTACAGTAGGAATATGCCACCTGATATAGTTCCAGCTGCCGCTCTGGTCGCCGGTCCAAACTACGGAATGGCGGTGAGTGCCTGCCCAGCCGCAAACCGACCAAACAAATCCGCGTGCATCACTGGCATTTTCGATTCCTTCATAAGCGGCTTTCACCCCGTCGATCGCAAACTTATATCCATCTCCAACCCAGGCAACATCGAGCTTGCAGAGGCGGGTACCCAGTTCACCCACTTCCCTGGCAATCTTTTCAACGCCGTTTTCGGTCCAGAGTCCGGTCATGAATCCGCGCTTGTGAAGTTCGGTTACCACAGAATCCAGCTTGGTGTATCCGCAGCCATAACCGTCGTTGGGAAGAATCCAGCCACGTGGCATATCATGCTTAATATATTCATCAGCAATTAAATGGATAACATCGGGGGTGGTTCCACCGAACCCGGTTCCTTTGCTGCCCACAGTCTTGATATCCGCCTTGGCACCGCGGTTATAGCAGTTGGCATCACCCATGCTCAACGCCCAGCGTGGCATCAGGAAAGGCTTGCCGGTAATGTCGGTATAGTCGCCAAGAATGTCTTTCAAACCATTTCCGGCAAAGAAATAACTGTCGAAGCGGGCCTCATTGTGAATCAGTTTAACAGTGTCACCAAAAGTATAGGCACCTGAAGCATAGGTGTTTCTGAGAGCTCCGTATCCGGCAGTACTCATAAAGAACGGTGCCGGGTTCGGGCCGCCGCCATCTTCCCAGTTATAGTCAATGGTAAGTTTTATTGTTTTATCACGATGCGAGAATCGGCCGTTCTGCATGCCGCCGCCATAAAAATACTCATCAGGCTGCCGCTTCAGATACTGGATTGTTTGTTTGCCATAAGTCATGCCTTTTGCCTCTTCCCAGATCAGGGAGCTGTTATCGGCCTTGTAAAGAGCAAATCTCAGGGGTTGTTTATAGGCTCTCAACGCAACATCTGCAGTGGTAAACAAGAAATAGGAGCCCTTGTCGGCGGTTTTCATATCAACTGGCTGATCAGGCTTATGTATAACGATATCATTGCCTGCCGGATCGGTATAATCACCATCATAGGCCATCCAGATCCGGAAAATATCCTTGCGGACAAACTGAACTTTCAATCGGGCATTTCCACAGGAAAACTCACCACCGCCAGGCATAGGCGCATAGGCTGTAACATTGCCTAAAGAAAATGCACCGGAATAAAGAACGGTTGAAATACTATCGTTCGACTGGCGCTGATCGCCGGGCAATGCGCTGTTGAACTTGATTTTATGGATCCCGAAATCAGTCAGGTTGATATCCGGAAAATTCACAGTAAGAGTATCAATGATCTTAAACGGATTCTTCGGATCGGCTTTCACGGTAGCCTTCAATGCCGGTCGGTTATCCACTTTCAGATAGCAGTCGAAATCTTTGGTAATATCGTTCGAACCCAGGTTGATCAATTGAAAAGCAATGTTTTCGGATGCTTTAAACTGATTTCCGGTTTCCGGGTGGCTCTTCAGTTTATAAGCCAGCACATCGGCATCAAAAGCTTCCGACAGTTTGATATCGTCGACCATCCAGTACCACTGGTAATATCCTTTCCAGAAAAACCTCAGGTAAACGGTCTTCTGGAGGGCCGCTTTGCGGGTAATGTTCAGTTCAACATCCATCGGGTTCGGGCAATCCTCGCTTGGGCTGATACCATTCCGGACATCGAAATCGGTCCAGTCCTTGCCGTTTGTGCTTATCCCAACAAACAAGCCTGCTCCCTTATCCGCATCGCGGCGGTTCCAGAAAAAGTTCTGCTGGAATTTAAGCACCACGGAGCGATGTTTTGAGCAATCGATTGCGGCTGTCTGAACATAAGAATCAGGCCAAATGCTGATTTTTTTCCATGCGCGCGAGTTTTTATCCACCTTCACACCCGGAGCCACCTGCAAATGATATCCGCGGCTAACCGAGGCTATCGGGGGTGCCTGGTAAGTGCGGCCTGGTGAGCCCGGGAAAGGCTGGTCAGTAACAAACCACTTGGCAGCGCTGTCGTTTAGCGTAACTGCCTGCCAACCGGCGGGAATTTTTCCGGTAGTAAAATCTTCTTTCCAGAAGGTTTTTTCAACGGGTTTTTGTGCAAACAGGCCTACTGTCAAAATAAGCCCGGCAAATAGGAGGATATTTCTTTTCATGGTTTTGGATTATCAGTCTCGACTATAATTTCTTGGATTTACCTTCGAGGTACATCTTGAATTCTTCAGGGGAACCCGGATTCGCCATCTCAAATTTGGTATTTATCGTAGTGGCATCGATCATTTCATAGGATAGCCTGAAACGCGGCATGTACTGCGATGCGGCACTGGTAAAAACAACCGACTTATCGGTAAAAGTTAAAGCATACTCAATGGTGTGGCGTTCATTATCCCAGTAAATTGCCTTTGATGGCACTCCGTTAAAATCCGGATAGATTACCATCAGGTCATCATGCGTGAATGCAGCCTTCGCCGAGGTGGCCGGGAATTCAGTATGGCTCTTGCGCACCAGGATATTTCCACCCAGGTCAGCCTGAAAAGAGAATCCGCCGGTGCCCTGTCCTGGCTGTCCGTTACCCTCGCCAACCCAATGACCGATCAGGTTCTGGAACTTGCTCCAGTCGATCGTACCCTGCGACATCCCAACCTGACTCATTGATAACAACAAGCCTATCAGGATAACATTGAATTTTTTCATATTCTTCAGATTGATTTTAAGCGATTAATCTATTTTCCAACCGCGATTAAAAATTTCATGGTCCTGAAAAAGATCAGGTTATCAGTAATGGCTGGTGTTGTCATGCAAATATCCCCAAGCGGATTGGTCGAAAGAAGGCTGAATTCCGGACCAGCTTTAAACACATAGACTGTTCCCTCGTCATCGACAATATAAATTTTGCCATCCGAAGCTACCGGTGAACCCGTAAAGCTCTTCGACTGGCCAAGCTTATTCTTATACACCTCTTTGCCGGTGCGGGCCTCATAGCAGTTGACCGATCCGTTCCAGTTAAGATTATACAGATAGTTGTTGTACAGGAGCATGGTAGCCATATAGGAGCCCGCCTTAGGCAGGTACCATTTAACGAATTCACTGGAAGTCTGCTGGTCCTTCAGGGTAATATCCCCTTTAGCTTCATTGCTGATCGCCATGATCGGGTAAGATGCGCCATGAGCGCTGTTCATGAAAATCAGGCTGTCGCCGACTATTGGAGTTGGAATGGGAATATCCCCGCCACCCGACATTTTCCATATTTCCTCACCGGTTTTAAAATCATAGGCGCCACGGTGTTTATACCCATTTACCGCCACCCGTGCCTTGCCCCTATCGAGATAGATATTGGGAGTGCACCATCCGGGCAACTCATCGCGGTTAGCCCGCCAGAGCTCCTTGCCGGTTTCTGCATCCAGCGCCGCAACGAATGAGCTTTGAAATACATCGCATTGTACAATCACCACATTATCATAGAGTATCGGCGAACTGGCAAACTCCCATTCAGCCCCGATAAACAGATAGAAAACCGATTTCAGCACCCCAAAATCAGCTTTCCATTTCAAATCACCCTGCATATCGTAACAATACAACCCTTCCGATCCGAAAAATGCCACCACATGCTTGCCATCCGTGGCAATCGAAGTATTCGCATGGGTTGATTTCGGGTGACGCCTGATTTTGGGAACACCTTTACAGGCAGTTCTTTCCCATTTAATGCTGCCATTGGCTTTATTGTAGCAATAGACTTTCCATTCATGTTCCGAGGAATCCATAACAGGAGCCACATCCCCGTAAAGTCCAATTCTGAACCTGGTGGTATCTTTACTGCTGATAGCTGTCGTTATAAAAAGATTATCTCCCCAAATTACGGGACAGGATAACCCCAGGCCCGGGATCCCGACTTTCCATTTTATATTTTTACCTTCCGGAACGCTCCAGCTATCCGGAAGATTGGCATGATCCAGAATCCCGCATGCAAAATTGCCACGGTACTGCGACCATTGCCGATCGGGTTTAATTGTATCGCCATCATAACCGAACGACATCAGCAACATCGTGCCAAAAATGAATCCCCAGTTAATGATTTTCATAACCTCTTAATTTTGATATTCTTTTCTCCAGATCCGGGTAATCACGCGTTACCGGATTTGTCCATAATACCTCTGCCAGAGCGTACAGCCGTGGAAATATCTGAGCATCGATCGTTTCTTCGGTACGGGCAATGTGCGTCCACATATTTGCCTGGGCACCCAGAACAAGTTTCGTTTGGCTGACCGATAATTCATTTGGCACAGGATGATACGAATATACCTTTTCTGCTGAGGTTGTTACATAGGAATAATCAAAATAACAGTGCGAAGTTGGTGACATCACTACACAATGGCCCTGACGGGCTGCCTCAATTCCCCCCTGAACGCCGCGCCACGACATTACTGCAGCATTTTCTGCCAGGCCTCCCTCTAAAATTTCATCCCAGCCAATTAGTTTACGCCCTTTCGAATTGATGAATTTTTCGATCCGACGGATAAAATAGCTCTGCAGTTCCGCTTCGTCCTTCAGTCCTTCTTTTTTGATGCGATTCTGGCATTTGCTGCACTTTTTCCAGGCAGCCTTGGGAGCTTCATCACCACCAATATGTATGTATTCCGATGGAAACAATGCTATCACCTCACTGAGAACATCTTCCATAAAAGTAAAAACCGAATCGTTTCCAGCACAAAGGATATCTTCCGTTACTCCCGGACCCTTAAAAAATGGAAAGATCGCTGATTTTTTGCCGGAGCAGGAAAACTGGGGATAGGCGGCAAAGATTTCAGTAGAATGCCCCGGCATTTCGATTTCCGGAACCACGGTTATGAAATTCTTTGCTGCATAGGCAACAATCTCCCGGATATCTTCCTGAGTATAAAATCCGTTTACCTCACCAGCATATTTCGGATCGAAATTGGAACAAATCCTGGTCAGCTCGGGGTATTTTTTAATCTCGATCCGCCAACCCTGATCATCCGTGAGGTGCAGGTGCAAAATATTCATCTTGATCGCCGCCAGCCGGTCGATATACTTCAGCACATAATCCTTCGGCAAAAACGTCCGGCTGCAATCCAGCATCAGACCGCGCCAACCGAAAGCAGGAAAATCAGTCATATCCAAGAAGGGTACCTTGCCGCTCCCATCGCTAGGTATCAGCTGTTTCAGCGTTTGAAAACCATAAAATAGCCCATCAGCATTCTTTGCTGTTATCCTGATTTTATTCCGGCGCACTTTGATCTGGTATCCTGACGGTTTCATATCTGCCTGATTATCAATGGTCAGTTCGATATTGCCTTTCCCTTTTTCAGGAATACTCAATTTGCCAACAAACGCGGTCACCTGATCAGCAATTTCCTTTACCTTGATATCCGACTGATCAAATTTCAGTGTGGCATCATGGCTCATTATGAAATCGCCCTTATAAAAACTGACCGACTGGGGCTTTGGAAGTACCGGGATTTCACGTATTTCACCGGGGACTGGCTTGTTACAGGCCAGCAGCAGAAAAAGAAGCGAAAATAGGGTTAGGTTCTTCATATTCAATCATTTTTCGGGTTCGAACGATAATTGCATCAATGGCAAGAGGGCAAAACGGCAAGAAGGCAAAAAGTAAAGTTCAAAAAATAAGTAGAAAGTTTCAGGATCAAAAATTTACGGGTCACAAAGTTCGGCGCCATCGATGGAGTTATCATTCCCGCGGAAGCGGGAACCCGGTCCCAAACCGCGGCACTCCACTTGAGCCTTGAGCCTTCACTTGTGGCTTACGCCTTTCCTTTTTGCCTTCTTGCCCTCCTGCCCTTTTGCCTTATTTAGAGTTCCAGCTCTCAATATCACTGCGCTGATTCTTCACGCATTGTGCCAGCTCATTCAGCTGAATATCCTCCTCGGATTCAGGAATTATCTCGATTCCGTGCGGTGCCGGCCGGGTATTTTCATCAACGTGAATATAAGTAACAAAACCGCTGACGAGATTTTTGTTATCATTCATTTTTGTAACGGTAATATAGGCCATGATGCTACTGCGTCCGGCACAGATAATCTTGGAAGTAAATTTCAGCACCTCACCTGGTTTTGCAGGCGCCGAAAAGTACATCCCGTGTATCTGCAGGCAAACAACGTTTTTGGGATTGATAAGGTTAGCTGCAGCGACAAACCCTGATTCCACGAACCATTCGGCTGTACGTCCGGCAAATAAGGTACCATGATGATTCAGATCCTCACCCTTCACCAGCCGCATAGAAACGGCCTCAACTGGTTTAATTTTGCGAGTTTCCATTATTATAACTTTTTAGAGTGGGCAAAGTTACGCCATTCTTAAACTTTGATACATGATAAAAGGCAGGGGCAGAATTAGTCCATTTTGTTTTTAAATATTTTGTATATTTGGTTAGCTAGAACCTATTAACCAACACATTGTGATTATGAAAACAATAAAAATCCTATGTATTGCTGTGGCCCTAATTTTTGTTGTAATCCTGACATATTCCTGCGGAAAGGATTATGGATCCTCCTCCAAGGAAAGTAAATTTTTAGTTGGCTGTTATGGTGATAAAACTACCGGACTTGCCGAGGGCTTGTATACCATGCAAAATGCCAAACCAGGTCCTTCCTTTGAGATGATCACAAAATATCATCCCTGGGCTTTTTCCCTGGAATATATGGATTATAACAATGGACGGATAGCTTTTAGCGTCGACCGTCCACAGCTTCTTGAGGGCGAGTCGGGCATAGCTTATATGGATGAATCAAACCTCAAGACTGTTAAAATGGTGCCCATTCCCTCGGCACCCAAGGATTACTATTACGCTGTATCCTCCGAGAGGCCGGCTGTTTTCAGTGATGGCCGTATAGCCTATATGGCAGTCCTGAATACGGATAATCCTTATGACGATTTTCATATCGGCCAGCTGGCTATTTACAATTCGAAGACCGAGAAAATTGAACTTTCGGGCGATCCTTCAAGTTTTGTACTCGCTCAGCCCGAATTAGGAAGCGATACTGAAGGCGGGTCTCTTGGTGGTGCTTTTACCCTGTCGCCCGATAACAAGTATATTTATTGCACGATTTATGGATATGGCACCGATTGGGGCGTTTATCATGTTGATTATTCATTCGTTGCAAGATACACTGTTGGAGTGCCAGGCTCCTATGAACGGGTTGCACAAACCCCTAGCCGGATATCCAATGTCACATCAGACGGAAAATATTTAATTCTGTCCAGTGGAGTACTGGAGCGGATTGATTTGACTGCCCATCCATATACCGTGATGAAGGTCGATGATTACGGAAATGTTTTCAACCCCGGCCAAATATCGTCTAAATCCGACCAGATGTTCAAGATCTGGAGAGGTTCGGGTATGGGGATTTTCGATATGGCCGCAAATCCTGTGTGGAAGTTTCAAATCATTAACGGCGAAACAATGACCGTCGGTTCTTACAAAGGGTTAGGCCATGGTGCACAGTATTCAGCTGATGAATCATTGATTTACTTCACCGCATCGTCCGACTACTATACCAATTATCATACCCCGCTGGTAATATTCTCAACCCCGGTCATGGAAAACAACACAAAACCTGACAGCATTACCACCATGCCCGTTGAATATTGCACCGGAATATTTTTATTATTAGGGAGGTAGACTGCAGACTACCAACTGCCTACTGCAGACTAATATCTTCCGTACTCCTCGATGGTGTCAAACATCGCCAGAACATTCTCGGTCGGTGTTTCCTCCAGCAGGAAATCGTGACTCGCGCCAGCAATAAAACCTCCGCCCGGCATCATGATTTCCAGCGTTTTACGGGTTTCCTGTTTTACGTAGTCAGGCATACCATCGATCACCACATGTTGTGAATCAATGCAGCCGTTGAACAACAGCTTTTCGCCAAAATCCTTTTTCAATCCATGTAATTCCATACCGTAACACGATGGCTGAATAGCATGTACACCATCGATTCCGGCTTCGATTATCTGAGGCATCAACTCACGAAAACCACCGCAGCAATGCAGTAACACCTGACTTCCATAAGCGTGGCCCAGATCGGCCATTTTCTTGAATTTCGGCTGTATGTACTCCCCGAAAAGGTCGGTTCCGATCAATGCTCCATTGTTGCTGCCCAGGTCGTTTCCAATAAAAAAGATATCGATCAGATCGCCTACCTCGGCAAAAATGCGCTCATTAACAGCATAATAGTAATTAAACACCAGATCATAAATAGTATGTGCCCAATCGGGCTCCGTGAACATCCGGATAAACAGGTTCTCCATCCCTACCATATCGATCACATCGTGCCAGAATGGCGACCAGTCGCCACCCAATATTGCATAATCATCCTTGTAAACTGAGGCTTGAGCCCTCAACTTTGAAAGGTCAACCTGATTCGGATCGGGCCAGGGATATGCTTTCATCTCCTCGATATTAGCCTCCGCCAGCGGGTGGCTAAGCGCCATACCGTATCCGACACCTCCCCGTTCTATTCCGAACGGCGCAACTTCCAATCCGTGTTTATCCAGATAGGGTGCGGTAATCCTGCGAAAATCATCGCCAAAACGTATGCGCAGACCTTCGTCATCCAGATGTAGAAACTTTTTGGATTTTTCCCAGAACTCGGGTGACGATCCGCACCAGCGCGGAACTTTGTCGGGTGCACGATGGCCAAAGGTGGTGAGTACTCTTTCTTTTGAATTCATTTTGATCCGGATTTCCCCCGAAAATACGGATTTCCACGATTTTCCTATCTTTAAAAACCAAACAGACATAAAAATGAGTTATTCAAAAAAGTTCATCATCCTCTTTATTGCCTTTATCAGCATGGCAGGAACCTGTTTCCAAACCATCGCTCAAAATAAAGTTTCTGTTAAGTATCTGAAAAACATCCGGCTCGATAGTCAGGCTTCCTACGACTTTTTCCTTGGACCCGATGCCGGTGATTTTAAAACTTCCATCAATGGATTCGGATCAGGCCTGCTCGATGTCTTCGGCATGAGAGGCTCCTTCGACCTTATTACTTTCGGAACCGAGAAAAATTATTTGAGCCTGGGTGCCGGATTCTCAGTGCTGAAATACCGTCTCGCCAATAACCTGATATTCGGAAAATCGGCAGATGATGTAGTTACCTATATGATCGATCCTGACATCACCCATAATTACGTAAACACTTTCTTCGGGTATGGAAAGAGTAAAATTATTACCACTTCATTTTATTTTCCGGTGGATCTCAATATTGCACTGGGTGAAAATGTGAAATTCACTGCCGGCGGATATATGGACCTTAACCTCACCGCACGCTACAAAATGAAATATATGGTCGGCGAAGACAAGATAAAGGAAATCATCAGATCAGATGAATTCAGGAAGTTTAATCCCAGCACAGTGAAATTCGGGGTCAATGCCACACTGCTTCTAAAAAAGCTGGGTTATGGACTCTCTGCATCTTATTCCCTTACCCCATTTTTTAAGCCTGGTCTCGGACCAGATATCCATGAAGCCAGAATCTCAGCCTCCTATAGCCTGCGCCCCTGGAACCTTCCAAACAAGAAGGATAAAGGACAAGAAGCATCTAACTAATTAACAAATAATCGATTACAATTTATGGAAACCCATGGAAATGTGATGACTATCAAGGACACCACCGGTAATCCGGCACCTCTCGGATTGCTCGGCTTCGGCATGACCACCGTATTTCTCAACCTGCACAATGCAGGATTGTATGAACTCAACTCAATGATTATCGGGATGGGATTATTTGTCGGCGGATTGGCACAAGTCATCGCCGGCACTCAGGAATGGAAAAAGAACAACACTTTTGGCGCCACCGCTTTCACCGCTTATGGGTTCTTTTGGATATCATTGGTAACGATATTGTTACTCCCAAAAACCGGAATAGGTGCCGACCTGAAAACAACTGAAACCGCCATGGGATGGTACCTTCTTTTATGGGGTATTTTTACCGGCGGCATGTTTATCGGAACGCTTAAACTGAACCGCACTCTGCAAGTGGTTTTCGGAACGCTGGTCATTCTGTTCTTTCTGCTGGCCATTGCCGATTTCACTGGAAACAAAGGCATTAAAACGGTAGCCGGATACGAAGGAATTGTTTGCGGCCTTTCAGCTATTTACGGTTGTTTAGCTCAAATTCTTAACGAAGTTTATAAACGTCAGCTGCTCCCGTTGTGAAACCACTTCCACGTTACGTGTTTCGTGTCACGCGTCACGCGTTTCGTGTCACGATCTTATTTTTCGTTCTTGTCCTCGCCGGCTGCAAGACCGACCCGGAAGTGGTGCGGGTCCCAATAGGTATTGCCGTTTCCCTTACAGGCGGATTCAGCCCCTATGGAATAATACAGAAAAATGGGATCAGCATGGCAATCGACGAGTTAAATATGGAATCATATATCGTTGGTTTTAAGTTTATTCCGTATTTTCTCGATGATCAGTCGTCACCAGAAACCTGCCGTAAAATTTACAGTGAACTGATTTCCGTGGACAAGGTGATGGCGATTATCGGACCTACTTCATCCAATTCTGCCTTTCCTGCCGATTCCCTGGCACAAAGGAATAAAATGGTGGTATTGGGAATCTCCAATACCGTTCCTGGTATTACTGAAATTGGCGATTATATTTTCCGCAACAGCCTGCCCGAATCATCCGTGATTCCAAATACAGTCGCCGTAACTCATGCCAAACTCGGGTTTTCAAAAGTTGCCATCATTTATGGTAACGACGATCCTTATACCCTCGGTGCATACAGCGCCTTTAAAAAATCACTCGAAAGCACATCCGGAGTGAGCATCGTATCCACCGAAACAATACATAAGGGAGATACTGATTTCGGAAGCCAGCTTTCACGCATTTTGGTAGCAAGTCCAGATATTATTGTGATAGCGGCTCTGGTGAATGAGGCTTCGGCAATTATGATCAAGGCAAGGCAGATGGGGATCCCGCAGAGTGTGCGGTTTATCGGCGGCAATAGCTTCAATACATCAAAACTCTGGCAGCAGGCAGGGCAGGCGGCCCAGGGAGCCATCTGCGGCAGTGCCTGGATCAGTACGGAGGAGACCCCCGGAAATGCCGATTTTGTAAAAAATTATACAGGAATTTATGGTGCAAAGCCCGACCAGTTCGCTGCCCAGGCCTATACAAGCATCTATTTAATCGCTGATGCCATAAAACGGTCCGCACCACTGACCAGTGAAAAATTAAAGGATAATCTTATCAATATCAATAACCTGCCAACCGTGCTTGGAACATTCTCATTCGATTCCAACCGCGATCCGGTTCATCCCCCCGTGGTTCAGGAATTGGTTAACGGCGAATTTATTCTTTATCATTAAAGAATGTCATTACCATGATCAACAGACGTTATTTCTTGCAATCGATGGCTGCAGGAGCCGCTGTTCTCGCCCTCTCGAACCTTCCGGGATTTGCCATGGAAATCATCCATACCGGTGAAGATCTGTTTGCCTATATGTCTCGCATAAAGGGAGGTTTTGATATCATTCTTTACAAACAACTTCTGGGTGCTGCCAACGAATTCAAGGAAGGCGATCAGATCATTGGCGTGGCCGCAAAAGATGACGCAGCACGAAGTATGGCCCGCGAGTTGCTTGCCAATACCCACCTATCGGATATCGTATCGCATCCCCTCCTTAACGACGATCTCCTAACACTGATCAATACCCATCTGAATGCTAATGAGTCTAATCGTGTATCCGGATGGACGCTCGGCGAACTTAAAAAGTTCATCCTAACGGGTGACCCTGCAAAAGTCAAAATCACCTCCTCCGGCCTCAACAGCGAAGTGATTGCCTGCGTGGTCAAACTGATGAGCAACGATGAACTCATCCTGGCCGGTTCAAGGATTTTCAGTCCGCTGCCCGGCAGTAATATTGGTGCCCGGGGATATCTCGGAGCACGCTTGCAACCCAACTCACCGACGGATAATACCGACGATATCTTTTTTCAGGTGCTTGATGGCTGGTCCTACGGTGTGGGCGATGTGGTGCTGGGTACAAATCCCGTTTCAAGCAATCCTGATTCGATTCTGGCCATTGAACTAACGCTCCGCGATCTCCTTCGTACATTCGGTCTCGAGGAAGTAATGCCGCACAGCGTTTTGTCGCATATCGATATTCAGGCACAGGTGGAAGCCGACCACCCCGGAACTACCAGCATCTGGTTCCAGAGTATCGCCGGAAGCGACAGTGCCAACGCCACTTTCGATATCACAAACTATAAAATGCTCAGGCTGGCGGGTAAACGGACCGGGAAATACGGCCTCTACTTCGAAACCGGTCAGGGTGCCGATTTTACCAACGGACATTCACATGGATTCGATATGGTAATCCATGAATCGCGGAAATATGGCTTCGCACGCCTGCTTTCAGGCAGGGTTGCAGAAGCACAGGCAGAAGCCAAACATGAAGCGGCTCCCTGGGTGCACCTCAACGATGTGGCCGGTTTTATCGGCCCTGAAGTTTTCCGTCTCCGCGATCAGCTCGTCCGCTGCTGCCTCGAGGATATCGTTATGGGAAAAATGCATGGGCTCACCATTGGACTCGATATATGTGCTACGCTGCATATGGACATTACCCTGGATGATCTCGACTGGTGTATCGATCAGATCATGCCCGCCAATCCGGCTTATCTGATGGCACTGCCTACCAAGATCGATCCCATGCTGGGCTACCTGACCACTGGATTTCAGGATCATGTAAGAATCCGCGAGAAATTCGGCTACAAGGTAAATGACCGAATGTGGGAGTTTTTCAAGCAGATCGGGATTATCGATTCAGAAGGAAAACCAACTGCTCATTTCGGAGATCCGCTGTGGGTATTTCTGCAATATCAAAGAATAAAAGGTGACATCCGGAGCGATGCGGATATCATTAATGAGGGGCAAACCCGTCTCGAAAGCATTAAAAAACACGGAGTATTTATTGCCCGGGGTTATGGAAACGACCCATCGGAGCTGGAACCTTCGCTCGATAAAACAATACGCGGAATCGATGCCGATGCCCGAAAATGTATATGGTCAGTGCTGGATCCGGCCTTCACACTAACCATCCCTGGAGCCACTAACCTAACCACAAATTCGGCAGACCGAAGTGATTATATCCTGCATCCGGCCTCTGGAGAAAAGCTATCTGAGGCATCACTGAAGAAACTAAAAGCTATCCGCCGAAAATATCACGGGGCATACAATGTTCAGCTGGTAATATCCGACGGCCTTGATGCCCTTTCGATCAGCGACCAGGGACATTTGATTCCTTATATCGACAAATTGCAGGGATTGCTCGAAAAAGAAGGTTTTAAAATTGCCCACAAAAAAATTGTAGTTACGTCAGGCCGCGTACGTGCCGGGTACCGTATCGGGGAAAAACTTTTCGCCAATCTTCCGGGACCCCATGCCATCCTTCATATCATTGGAGAACGCCCCGGAACCGGTCATCACACCTTTTCAATCTATATCACCGCACCAACAGGATCCACCTGGGGTAAAGCAGGGAAAACCGATCATGATATTACAAAAGTTGTTTCGGGGGTTGCTATCACAGCGCTCCAGCCAGCTGAAGCTGCAATCCAGACCGCTGACCTGCTGAAGGAGATGTGCAAGGTAAATCAGGTGTAATCAGAAAACTTCCATATGCCGTTTCCGATAAATCCAGTAGCCGACGAGGAAATAAATGATGGTGAGCCCGGTGAGAGATACCAGCTGCGGCCAGATCCCACTGAACCCCGATTGATAGATAAGTATCTGCTTGAGCGCTTCGGTACCGTGGTAAGTCGACATTAATCCGGGTATTGTAAAGGGATATCCCCCTATCGTAAAAAGAGTTGCCCCCTGAATCGGGAAAAAGCTTCCTGAGAAAAACATGAACAGGAACAGCGGAAAGTTTCCGACTACCAGCACCTCGTTCACCGATTTCGTGCATCCAGCCAGAATCAGGCTGAATCCGATTACTGAAAGACAAGTTAGTGTGGATACCAGCAGAAACAGCCAGAACGAACCAGAAAAATCGAATCCAAAAAAATAAGCCGTTGCCAAAGTCAGGAGAATGCTGACCAGACCAACGAGAATCTGAATAACCGTCACCCCGGTGAGGAAAGTCAGCGGAGTCATCCGCGAAAGTTTAAGCCGCAGCATGGTCCTTTTTTCGGGCTCAGCAACAAAGGCTATAGCCCCCGAAAACATCAGCATAATGGAGGCCAGGATTAGCAATCCGGGTATAGCAACCTGAAAATCACTCAGCTGAGAGGATAAACCCGATGGGGTTTCAATAAAATGATAGGGCTCCAGCGTTCCGGTAACTGCATTGATATATCCTGATACATAGGTGATTCCAAGGATGGTGGACAGCATGTAGTTAGTTTCTGTGAGGTTGCCCGACAGCTCGAACGGCACCCTCACTTTGTAACCCGACTGTTTCAGCCGGACGCTGTCGGAGAAGCCCGCTGGAATAATGATCATAGCATTGGATTTCTTATTCCGCACCTCCTCCAGCGCAATGGCACGGCTGCCAACTTCCCGGAAAGTCACTGGCAACGTGTCGTTTTTCACCGATTCTAGATATTTGAGCAGCTCGGCACTATAATTTGCGGTCGACGAACCGGCAGCCGGTTTATCGAGATTCACCACGCAAACCTTGAGGTTCAGGGCAGTGCTTTTATAGATCAGATAAAATATACCGACAAAAAACGGCGCCATAATGATAGACAGGATCAGGATCCAGAATTGCCTGATCTGCTCAGTGAAGCTTTTCCGTATAATTGCCCAGAGCTTCATTCGTCCAATGTTTTTCCGGTCAGTGCTATGAAAACATCTTCCAAGGTGCTTCCGTTCCCGTTGGCATGCTTGAGATTCTCAGGGGTGTCCACTTTGAGAATCCTCCCCTGATCGATGATGGCCACACGACTGGATAGCCGGTCGGCCTCATCCATATTATGCGTGGTCAGGATAATCGTTCGCGTTCCCGCCAGGCTGCGGATAAACTCGCGCATCTGGATCCGGCTTTGCGGATCGAGACCTGCCTCCGGCTCATCCAGAATCAGCAAGGAAGGATCATGCACCAGGGCAAGGGCGATATTCAGCCTCCGCTTCATGCCACCCGAAAGTCTCCGAGCCTGCTTTCCTGCGTTGGGTATTAGACCGAGCTGATCCAGCAAACTCATGCTCCTGGTTTTCGCCTGCTTCCGGGGCATATCATGAATCTCACCTGAAAAAATTAACTGTTCAAGGCAGGTGAGCCGTTCCCACTGAACGTTATCTTGCGGGCAAACTCCGAGCAGCGACTTGCCACGTGGAAAATCATGCAAAGTCCGTCCATTGTACAATACCTCCCCCTCATCGGGTTTAAGCAGACCGCAAAACATCCGGATCGCCGTGGTTTTTCCTGCCCCGTTCGGCCCCAGAAATCCCAGAATTTCCCCTGGATTTACTTCCAGGTTGATATGATCCAAAGCCACCTGCTCACCAAATCGCTTGGTCAGATTGCGGGCTTCTAATTTTATCGGGAGGATCATCGCACCAAAGTACAAATAATTGCAGTTTTTGACAGGATCCACCCGAGGCTGAAGTCTATCGTTATTCATATCACCACAACTGTTCTTTTTTCGATCATTATTTAGTTTTATTATCAAACAATACTTACTTTTGTGTTCATGGGCACAAAACTTTCTCAAAAACAAATTGGCCAAAGGATTGCCGAAATTCGCAAATCAAAGGGACTCTCGCAGGAAGATGTTTCCCGGCGTATAAAAATTTCCCGGCCTTCAATTGCCCAGATAGAACTGGGTAACCGGGGCATCGACATTATGGAACTTCAGGCTCTTTCTCTTGAGCTTGGATTCTCTCTGGATGATTTTATGTCAATTGATTTCCAGATCGGTAATGAATCCGATGTAATACGGGAAGCAAAAATCAGCTATCCCGATGAACGTATTTCAGTCCCAAAATTACAGATCGGCAAATTTAAAAACGTGCTTCTCTATATGCTTGAAAAATGTGCCGGTAAGCCAAATGTTGGAGAAACGGTGCTGTATAAACTGCTCTATTTTTCTGATTTCAACTATTTCGAACAGTACGAAGAACATTTAACCGGTGCCAGGTATCGCAAGCTTCCATTTGGTCCTGTTCCCCAAAAGTTAGATGTCATCATCAACCAGATGCTTGCAGATAATCAATTGCAAAGAATTAAAACAGAATATCACGGGTATCCGCAAACCCGATATCTGCCTCTGGAGAAAGCCGATTTATCCCAACTGAAAGCAAGCGAAAAAGATGTTATCGACCGCGTAATTGAACAAATGAGTGATTGGTCTGCCATAGCCATCAGTAATTATTCCCACCTCGATATGCCCTGGATTGCTTCAAAAGAGGGTGAAGTAATTAATTACGAACTGGCTTTTTATCGGCAAGCTCCTTTTTCCGTGAGAAATTACGGTGATGAAATCGAAGTGCAATGACTTTCGATGAAATCAGTGAATTCAGGAGGGACCTGAAAAACCTCCTGAAAAAATTTCGGACACTGAATGATGATCTCGATGTTGTAAGGAGAGTACTTGAAATTTTCCCCGACGAAAGACCTCCATTCAGCTTTCAGAAAGATAATCTCGGATTGAAAACTTGTATCATCAAGGTAAAAAAGATCGCTTGCCGGTCACTCAAAGGTCGCGGAGCAAATTCAGGGTTGAGACTCGTTTATGCTTTTTTCCCAGAAAGTCAAAGAATCATCTTCATAGAGTTGTACCAAAAGGGCGAAAAAGAAAATGAGGATCGCCAAAGAATACTGGATAATTTCAAATAAATCTCAATGGTCTTCTGGTACAAATTGCTGACTAAATCCAGATCGAGAAAACCTTTTTAATCTTTTTGCCAATAGTGGGTTGATAAAGGAAATATAACCGGTCACTGAGGAATTCGCACTTTTCAATATGCTGGAAATCCCGCACCATAAATCGCCTGACCTCCTGCCCGTTCTCCGGATTTATCTCGATAAAATGAGTAAATGGTCCCTGCGGAAATTCAAGATATATTTTTCCGGTTCCTGAATCCTGATGGATGTCGTGATAATAGATCCCGTTCAGCTTCGTGATCATGCCCACCTCACGGGTGATTCCACCCCTTTCATCGATCAAGAAAATCGTTGCGGCCTCATACATATTAAGGAATTGATTCATTGAGCCACTGGAGTTCCCCTTAGAACTTGCTTCCGGGGGTTTCATTGTAATCATAACCTCGCCCTGCTCGCCCCAGGATTTAACCCATGAAGCAGCCTGTGATTCCTTCATCATTCCTCCCGAGGCATAAACCACAAAAGCAGATTGATCATTCCGGATTGCGAAATAGTTGTCGTATTGATGATTAACCGGACTCTTTTTAAGAAAAATCAGCGAATCCGTAATGCTGCAAACCGGTGCAATAAAATCCTTGATAAAAGCAGAGGGATACTTATTACGCACCGATAGCTCCCTGCTGGTCAATTTAAGTTCCAGAACCGAATCGGCACAAAAGGCAAAAACATGCCCCTGACAATCCTGGTAAATGGAATCAAAATTCTTATAGATTATGTTGCTGATTTTTTTACCGTTCAGATCAGCAAGCAAAACCTCTTTGCGAAACTCATTCCCGTTTTTATATCCCAGGGCCACAAGGCGGTCCCCGGCAATCTTGAAATCAACAATGGCATAAGGATCTTCCTCAAAAAGTGTATCCCATGCATTGGATAAACAGGACAGCCGGAAAGCCGGTGAGTTCCAGTTTAAAATTACCCTGATCACCGGTTGAGGTGCCGCGACTGGTATTTTTGACGATGATGCTCGCCGCGTAGATTGGCTGCCGGGTTTGAGCATCGCGAACAATGCCCTCCACCGGATATTTTTGGCTGAACCCGCTTATGGAAAATGACAAGAGCAAAACGAGGAGCCGGAATTTATGCATTTTGCGTAATCTGATAGGATGTTATTCAAAGGTATAAATTATAATGAGGGCAAAAAGGCAGGAGGGCAAAAAGGCAAAAAGTAAAGTCCAAAGCATCAACAATCAAAAGACAAAAGGGTGCACTCCGACGCAATTCGGGTAAGGATGGGCACTTAAAACTTTCTTCTTAACTTTAAGATTTTCCTTTTTGCCCTCTTGCCATCTTCATTGTTAAAAGTGCCCCAAGATTGAAGGTTACGGAGTGGCCGGGATGAGGTAACCCACTTTCTGTTATTCAATTATCAACCTAAAAATAAGAAGGTTATATTGGGTTATACATCATTTTGCCTTATCTTTTGTCCATGAAAAAGACGATATTCCATCTGATTCCGGTCTTGGCTGCCCTGGTTATGATAGCCTCCTCCTGCGCTAAAGAGCCCACTCTCAGTGATATTCAGACCACCATGAATGGGTACAGTGTAACCTTTTCTGCGGTGGCGAAAAATGCCGATTCCTATCTGTGGGATTTCGGCGATAGTCAGACAAGTACCGAAGCTGCACCTGTTCATGTATACCTGATGTCGGGAAAATATACCGTTAACCTCACGGTCAGCAGCAAGGGCGGCACCACCAAAGCTTCCAAAGAAATCGAGATTACCGCCTCGGTAAACGAGATGCTGTCCGGCGGTCCTGCTTCAGTCAACGGCAAAACCTGGGTACTGAGCTCTGGCTATACCGAAGGCATGGACGGAGGCAGCGGAGTCGACAATTCATTGCAGGTGATCCTCCCTCTGGTAGAGGATCTGCTCACCGCCATCGGGTTGGGTGATGAATATGATAATGAATTCACCTTTTATTCCGATGGCCGTTACAAAGTGGATGTAAAAAATGGCATCGCCCTGGCATCAGCGCTATATGGCAAGTCCACCAACACCAATGTAAATTTGGGAAACGAAACGAACAATCTGGGCGTCTCCGGGGCCAGTTATACCGCTCCAGCCAGCGCAACCTGGACCCTTCATGAGGAAGATTTGGTTGTTGATGCCATCTCCAATCCGATGGCCACCGAGGTCCCGGCCCCGCATGGCAACGTTACCATGACCGGGAAAAAATGGGTGTCTCTCTCCGACGGAGCCTATTTTGGCATTCTCGACTTTCCCACCACCCGCAAGTTTATTATCAAGGAAATAACCCCCGAAAAGATCAATGTTGCCCTGTTTATCTGCGCCTATGAGGCAGATCCAACCGCCTGGTCGATTCCGGAATACCTGTTTCATCTGACCTATATCCCCAAAAAATAAGTGAGAATACCCATGCGACTAACCGCAATCCTGCTGTTTCTGGTTCTTGTTGCCCCGGTGTTCGGACAAGAAAAAGTGGCTACCAAAGAGAAGGTGGTCATCGATCCAAAAACCGGACTGCCAGTAACGGCTGGCACCAAAGTGCTCGACGAAGTGGTGGTGAGTGCCGGGAGATTTGAGCAGAAATTATCGGATGTTACCGTATCGATGGAGGTGGTAAAAGCACGTCAGTTATCGAACCAGAATATCACTTCACTAGATCAGATCCTGGAAAAAACATCGGGAATAAATATTCTCGACGGGCAACCCAGCATCCGCGGTGGCAGCGGCTACAGTTACGGAGCCGGCAGCCGTGTACTTATGTTGGTTGATGATATGCCAATGATTTCAGGTGATGCAGGCGATATCAAGTGGAACTACCTGCCGGTCGAAAATATTAACCAGGTGGAGGTGGTCAAAGGCGCCTCCTCCGTTTTATACGGCTCATCGGCCTTAAACGGGGTGATCCATTTACGCAACCGCTTCCCCGGCGACAAACCGGAGACCGAAATTACGCTCTTCGGTGGCGGATACATGAATCCCCAACGCAAGGAGCTGATCTGGTGGGATAAGACACCCGTTTTCGGCGGAGCCACTTTCTCGCATCTGCAGAAATTCGGGAACCTGGATTTCATGCTCAGCGGCAATTATTTTCAGGACAACGGTTACCGGGAGAAGGAGTGGGAGAAACGCGGACGGGTTAACCTGAACCTGCGCTATCGCTTTAAAAAAATACCCGGTTTATCAGCAGGTTTGTCGAGCAGCATCATGTTTATCAATGCTTCCGATTTTTTACTCTGGCAAAATGCCGATTCCGGCGCCTACCGGCTGAACCCGGTTTCGTATGTGCCCTATTCCGGCGTTCGCTATAATGTTGATCCTTATCTTGAGTACATCACAAAACACGGTGGCAAACACACTCTAAAAACCAGAATCTTCACGCTGGGTAACGTTAATGCGGATTCTACCAAAAACAGCTATTCCAGAACGCTTTATGCCGATTACCGCTATCAGAAGAATTTCACAAAAGGCATTATCTGGTCGAGCGGCGCTTCCCTGACCAGCTCAAAAGTGGAGGCCAACTTCTTCGCCAACCACAATTCCGCCAACTATGCGGTTTATTCGCAGATGGATGCCCGATTGGGTGAAAAAATCAAGCTTTCCGGGGGTGTCCGCTGGGAAATGAACATGCTCGACGGGATTTTTTATAATGCACAGCCGGTTTTGCGCGCCGGGGTAAATTACCACGTTGCCAGCGCTACTTTCCTGCGGGGATCTATCGGACAGGGCTACCGTTTCCCTTCGCTTGCCGAAAAATATGCCAGTGCCGAGCTGGGCGCCTTGCAGATATTCCCGAACCACAACCTGCAGCCCGAAAAAGGCTGGAGCACTGAAATAGGTGTCAAGCAAGGGATTTCATTGGGAAAATGGAAGGGATTTGCCGATCTGGCACTTTTCCAGACCCGATACAGCGAAATGATTGAATACACTTTTGGCATGTACCTGCCGGATTCCATCAAGGTGCCAAGCTTCAAATACCTGGGATTTAAAGCGCTGAATATCGGAAATGCACGTATCACCGGAGCCGAACTCACCCTTTCGGGAGAAGCTACTTATGGACCGGTCCAGCTCCGGATCATATCAGGATACACCTACATGCAACCCATTGATCTGGATAAGCTTGCTGCCGGCGGCACCGTTCCGGAAGCTTATATTCTCAAGTACCGGTACAAGCATTCCCTGAAAGTGGACGCTGAAGCGGAAATGGACCGGTTTCTCATCGGTGCCAGCTTCAACTATAACAGCAAAATGGTGAATGTGGATAAGGTATTTACGGATTCATTCACGGGTAATCTTTTTCTCCCCGGATATCCCGATTACCGCAAGAACAATAATTCTGCTTATCTGCTTATAGATGTGCGCTTTGCCGTGAATATCAGCAAGGCTATCAGAATAAACCTGATCGCCAGGAACCTGCTGAATAAGGAATATATCGGCCGGCCAGGTGATATTGGGGCGCCAAGAAACCTTACCCTGCAACTGCGGGTTAAATTTTGATAAAAGGCGTGAGAAAGGATATCACGTTGGTGGAAAGATATTCGATATTATACCCCCCTTCCATGATTATCAGTATCGGGATATCCAGATCACTGATCAGATATTCAGCAAGTTTGCCGTAAATTCCTGTCGAAAGCCGGAAGTCACCGAGTACATCTTTCTCAAAGGTATCAACACCTAGTGAAAGAACCAGGTACTCAGCACCATAGTTTTTAATCTGCGATACCGCTTCCCGGAATATTTCAAAATAAGTATCGTCTGAAGTACCTGCCGCAAGCGGATAGTTGATGTTTTTGGCAGTATTTTCGGCGGTGTATCCTGAAATATAAGGGTAATTGTGCCGTGGGTCACCGTGAATGGATACCAATAAAATGTTTTCCAGTCGCTGAACAATATCCTGAGTACCGTTTCCATGATGAAAATCGATATCCAGAATACCCACTTTCCGCGTTCCTCCGATAGTAAGGCTGCCATTGTCCTGCAGATATTTTGCTGCCAGCACAGAATTATTAATGAAACAGTAGCCCCCGGTAAAATTATAGCCGGCATGGTGACCGGGCGGACGGCAAAGCGAAAAAACAGCCGGTTCGCCGCCAAGGAGGTAACGTGCCCCGGTAAGAGCCGTAAAGGCTGAATATTGCACTGCTATCCAGGTCCCCTTAACTATCATGGTACAACTGTCGGTCATGTAATAACCGGCCTTTCCGAGCGGATTGGCGGGTGGTGCACCGGCGCGCAGATGGCCGATGGCGAAAAATTCCGGCATGATACCCTCACTCCAGAGCCCGTCAGCTATCCATTCATCAAAGGCGGTCTCCAGATAATGCAGATAACCGGATTCGTGGATTTTTTGGAAGTGAGCGCCATCGAAAACCTCAGGCTTTTTGAGTTCCACTCCCGGAATATCCATCAACGCTTCCAGTATGAGCTCGGCGCGCTCCGGAGATTCCCCGTAAGCTTCCACCTGGTTCGAAATGAATTCCCGGGGTGGATTGTGCAGAATCTGATGCAGGGAATAAACAGCAATCATGCTCTGAAAAAGTTTTAATCGATGATATTCGGATCCAGCTTCTGGATGTAGGCAAGCATCTCTTTGGCAATATCACTCACCAGGATAATCTTGCTGTAATCGAGTGCTACATTGTTCAGATACTGCAAAATCAGGGCATCACCAATCCTTGATTCAGGCAGGATACCGGCGAAAAAGAACCCGAGCTTTTCAAATTCTGCGGTCATGCTGTATGTTGCCGGATCTTCGAGTTTCAGAAATAAATTAATGGCGGCAACATGCTGATTACAGAACCCCTGCAGCGTTTTCCGGATCTTCCTGATCACGTCGGACCCGTAAATTTCAATGAAGATTTCGGCACATCCTTCCAATTCATTAACCCCTGAATCGATCACCGTTTCATGGGCAAGCTTTTCGATTGAGAAAGTTTTCGGAACCAGATAGTTATGTTGAGCACCAACGTGACTGAATAATTTGGCAATCATATCTTTATGATGAGCAGGAGCATACAGGTCATGAACTGCCGGAGGCATGGTGTACCGGTAACAGAGGGCCACGCTGATCCTTTGCGATTCCTCGCCCGATATTCCCTTGAATTTCCACGAAGCCGGACTGGTAGCCAGCAACAATCCGCAGTCATTGATCTGAAATTTGATCATCGATTTCTGCGTAAACGGGTGATTAGTCACGGCATAGGCGTAAATACCGCGGAGCTCCCTCTTTTTGGGCACCTGAAACAGGTAATCAACCAGGCGGTTTAGCGCTCCCTGTCCCCTGAACTCCACGTTAACGAAAACAAAAGTGAGTTCCGCACTGGTATCATCCGGATACTGGTAAAGCAGGGCTGAATGGCCCATGAAAACGTTTTCCTTAGTAACCGCCACTCCCGAGATCATCTCATTGGTCCGGTTCATCTTTACCAGCCGTTCGGGATAATAAATATGATCATCAAAAAAGGTGTATCCGTGAGTTTTATATGCGCAGCGCGATACTTCGATAGCCTCGTGCTCCTCCAGTCCCCTCACATCGTACTCAATCTTTTCGGTAATGACTCCCGGATCTGCCTTTTCCGGCACTGTTTCGTTTCCCTCCTGCCGCGCGGCGCTGTCATCCAGGTATTTTGTCATGACAGTTTCCTTACCCTGCGGACCGAGATTACGGAACGACAGGTCGTCCATCATATTTTGAATGAGGTAGATACCCAATCCTTTGGTGGAAAACTCATCCAGATTTTTAGTCAGTTCGAATTTCCTGATCTGATCAGGATCGAATGGAATACCCATCTCTTTCAGGGTGAATTTCATTCCTCCCGGAATTTTTTCCAGGATGATATCAAACGTAGGATTTTCCTCGTCGTTCGCATGAATCATAATGTTTGAAACAGATTCCTCGATGGCGATATCGATCTGATTCAACTCATCGCCGGTAAAGCCGGCTTCTTTCGCTACTTCTCTAACAAACGACTGAACCATAAAGGAATAGCTCATTTTATTTGGGAAAGTCATTTTTATGGATTCATGATTCTCCATAGTCTGGGATTTTGTTGTGAATAGTCGGTTTTGGTCTCCGACCAAAGATAGGTGAAAAAAATAACGCTTGACAGGTACGGTATCTTACTGAATAATAACTTTTCTAATCGCTGTATCCTTGCCGGTGTTGACCTTCAGATAGTATACCCCCTTAGCAAACCCGCTGGTCTCGATCTCCTCCTGAATGCCGAAAACAGATTTCAATTCATGGCGATAAACCGACTGGCCTGAAAGGTTAACCAGTTCGAGCATCAGATCCATTGCCTCGCCACTGGTGACCGATATGGTAAACTTATCCTGCGCGGGATTCGGAAAAACATTCAGTGTATTCACCAGACTTTCATTTTCAACAGCTGATGTTCCCTCCCAGCTCAGGTTAAGCAGATAATCCAGCGTTTGCGGCGGTGCCCAGTTTGATATGATCACAAAGTAAGTGCCGGCGGCAATCTTTTTCCTGAACTGCCCTCCATTTGGCCCCCCGACGAATGCCTTGCAATGATCCTTGGTAAGCTCAGTTTTCGGGCACATATCCAGAACATGGATCGATCCATAGGCCCCTAGAATATTCCCCGTCAGGTAGCCATCCTCTGGCAGTGTAATGGTGTAAACTATATCATTGCCATCCATATAATTGGGGTATACCGAGCAAGGCGAATAGTTGTAGTCATCCTGCAAACCACGGGTATTCCCAAAGAGATTAACAACGGGCAGCGTAAGTGGGATGGCATTTTCACAAACGTCGCCATCAACCGGGTAGGTTACATTAATGTTAAAGTAGAACCCCTCATTGACATGCGGGCTATTCGGAAAGCCCTGAGGACAGAAAATATAAATGGTTTCACCTGCTTCCATCACCGTCATCTGCAGCACAGCCTCGCGGTTAAATGGGCAGGTTCCCGTTGGTTCAGCACCTCCTGCCAGCAAGGTTCCCTGACAGTCAGAATACAAGTAGAGCCAGATTTCCCAGGTGTCTGATCCGACAATTTGCTGATGAGGATGACAAGTGTTCACCTCCACAATCGAGAATTTGTCGGCAGTGTATTTAAACCAGATATTTTGCTTTGGGGCCCAGTTTTCACCTTTGTTGGCTACTTTCGCTGATGAACAACTCAATCCTTCACCGGTCAATGGAATCTCGTAGATTTCATCACTCCACAGGCCGTAAGTGATTACCACTTTTCCCGTCTGAATCCCGATAGCGGTCGGTACAAAATGAACTGTAAATTTCAATGTTTTTCCATTGTTCCCTTCCGGAAAAGAGACCCCGGTATCGGCCACCACCTCAAAAGGATAGGTATTGGTATCCGTCAGGGAAAATCTATTTCCGATAACCTCTATCTTCTTGATTTTCAGAATCGAAATTCCTGTATTCTTTATAGTGAATTGGATCGATGCACTAGTTTCACCTAATTGAACACCATAAAAATCACCGGTCTTTGGAGTAACCGAAAGGATTGGGGTGGTGACGCCCTGGCTGATGGCTGAAATGGAAATCAGGCTGACCAGCAAAAGAAATAGCTTTTTCATGTCGGTGATGGTTCTCAAGGATAACAACCATAAAGTTAATGAATTGGTGCTAAAAAAAAAAGTAATCAATATTTATCTGTTGGTCAAATAGTTATTGATTCCCGGCTGCAAAAAACTCATTGTGGAAACTTTGAAATCATTTTCAATTAACCAAACAGATTTTAAAATGAAAAAGATTGTCGTTGCAGTATTGGTCGTTTGCCTGGGGCTCTCATAACAAGCCAAGATTTCAAATTATCTCGCACCAGGAAAAAGTGGATTCGGAATTCAGGTGGTGGGTGAACAAGGTCCGAAATTTCAGGGCTTGGGGGGAAGCCTCAGGCACTTATTATGAAGCAAAAGCTACCTGGTGGCTGTTCAGGAACCAGATAACCAAGGGGATAGATGCCAGCTTTGGCATTATGGGTTCTAAAACAACCTTCAAAATGATACTTCATTCCCTTTTTGACGGCAAGATTTGATTGACTGAGAACTGCGCTCAAATTTTTCACGCAGGTTAACCTTGCTGATCTGGCTCCGTTAAAAGGATGCATCGTATCGCAGCTCCATGCTGCTTTTTCCACCCCCTCAAAGTTCCGGTCGTTAAGCATTTCGGCCCGCATTCCCGGAACAAGATCGTCGAGCAGCTCGATGAACCCTCCATAGATTTTGGCGTCGATACGTCCTGAATGCAATGGTTTATTTAGGATTTTAATAGTAGAATTCGTGTTGTCAGCAACCTGACATGATCCTGTCTCCGCGAACATGATCAAGAGCATCGCTGCCAGCACGAGCGGGAAAAAACCGTCTTTTGAATTCATTTCACAAGTCAACAGGAGAAATTATCCGGGTTTATTTCATACCTTTATGGTCAGTTGTCCCCCGCAATTGAAACATCCGAATTATGAGAAAAATCATTGGCATGTTGATTCTCGGAGGACTTTTTTTGTCTGCATGCCAGGAAGATCCGGTAATCCAGACTGATGGATTCGCTACTCAACCGGTTATTTTCAGTATTATTGATTCTAATGATACCGTGCATTACATCAGGATCGGCCGGGCGTTTTCCGGGTTTAAACCTCCCTATGAAACTGCGCGGCATGCAGACTCCATCTATTTCGATTCGGTTGATGTGAAAGTGTCGCTGAGGGAAATCTGGACCGGGAAAATGGTAAATCTGCCCGTTCAACCCTATGTGGTATCAGATAAGGATGCAGGGATTTTTAATTCGGAAAATTATAGGGTTTTCCGATTTGAAAAAGATCTGCTCAGGGATGTCTTTGTAGAGGGGTGCCCGTGGATCATATTGGCCCAATACCTGCTTTACAGCGATATTTCGGTCACCGTAAAAGTACCGGGCCTGCCCATAGCCAAATGTGCGACTTCCCTGGTGGCGCCTCCAATAATCAATTCACCAAAAAGGGCTCAGACCTTCGTTTATATTTATCCGGATAGTCCGTTGCGGGTGCAATGGACGGGTGATGTCTGGAATGAAATGGATTTAAGTTTTGAAATGAATGAAATGTTTGCCGATACAACCGTAACGAAAACATTCTCAATCCAGAAAACCAGTGAGATCCATTATAATGGTAAATACTATGAGATCAGGATCCCGTATGAGCTTATTGTACAAATCCTTGATCAGAACCTGAAGGTGCGGTCCGATATTATCCGGCGATATTTCGGTCCGTTCAGCATTAATATACTCACCGGGAACCAAACCTTTTATACGTACATGGAATTTAGGAATGGAATCAATGACTTCAATTTCAACCCATATGATAACGTTGAAAATGGGATTGGCGTGATTGGCGGTAAATCCAGCTTTAATAAAACAACTGTTTACCTCGATCAGCCATCCCGGTTGAAATTTGCCGAGGAACCCATTTTGAGAAAATACAGGATTATTGAATATTAATCTGCAATGAAATCATTAGCCACGTATGCCGCAGCTCTTATCACGGGAATTATCCTGATCATCCCTGCATTCATTTCCTGCGATAAAGGCAACCTGCCACCCGTGGCTAAACTGGTGGCCTTCCCGGCTGCCGGGGATACTACTGTTTTGTTTGATTTCACTGCCGAAGGAAGTACCGACGATAGAAACTATCCGATTGGTCTGGTATTTCGCTGGGACTTCGATGGCGACGGGGTCTGGGATACCGAATACTCAAAAACCAACGCCATTGCACATAAATATAGAGTGTCCGGCAAATACGAAGTTAAGGTGGATGTTAAGGATATCGACGGGCTCACTTCTATCGCCTCGGACTCCATCGAGGTATATGCTTATAATCAGGATATCGACACGCTGACCGACCCACGCGACGGGAACCGGTACCGGATTGTCAAAATCAAGGATCGTTGGTGGATGGCCGAAAACCTCCGGTACGGCACTGAAATCCCTACAGACCGGGAACAGACCGATAATGATACAGTTGAATTTTACCGGAAACATACATCCAAACTGTACGATACCGTCGGCGGAGTCTATCAGTGGTACGAAAGCATGAATTACAACAGAACCAATCCGAAGGGCATTTGTCCCGACGGGTGGCACCTTCCAACTCAAACGGAATGGGAATCCCTGTTTAACCTGGAATTGCAAGCTATTGGGGGGTTTTATCATGATCTGTATTCAGTGCAGTATTATCGTAAAAATGGCCCTTCGAATCTCAATCTGGATCTTAACAATGAAGCTTCAACAGACGAGGAAGGTACTTTCTTTTGGAATTGGTTATTTTGGGGAGGTTTCTGGTCTTCGGATTCCCGCTGGATAACTGATCCTCCTTATTTTGTCTATTATCCATATGAATGCTTTTTCAACAGTACTCACCTTGAGCTAAATGTCTGTTGTTGGGTAAATGGCCTGTCTTCTAAAGTTACCCCATTGATGGGCTATTTGTCAGTCAGATGTATCAAAGATAATTAAGCGCATAAATACTCGCCATGCGGAACCTCAAAGTATTAGCAGCTGTTTTTTTGATGGGTCTTGCCTCCTGCTCAACCAGGCTGGATCTGGTTAACCCTGCCGAACCGATACCGGTTGTATACTGCCAGATGGATCCGACCGATCATACATTTTATTTGACCTTAACCCGCACTTTCTCCGGTGATGCCAATGCTTACGATCTCGCCCGCGATCCGGATCAGGTGTTTTATACCCAGGCCGATATTCGCATGGAAGGCTGGGTGGGTGAATATAAAGTATGGGAAACTCAATTCAAACCTGCCGGTAAAACAAAAGTTCAGGGGATATTTCCGAACGTCCCCGGATATTGTTTCGAAGCAATCAATGACCATATGCTGACCGTTGCAATCACCAATTACCGTTTGGTGGTGAATCTGCCGGGAATGGCCAGTCCGGCCTATTCAAAGATTGGCATCGTGGAGGTGCCTGTCGTCAAATCAAAATGGGACAATCAGATTTCTTTTTATAATAATGCAGCAAAAGAAATCGGGATCGAACCAGGACTGGGAACCGCCTATTGCGATTTGATCTGTGTGTTTCGTTACCAGCAAATGGAAGGAGTCTGGGTTAATCATTCAGATACTTTTCTTATGAGGAGAGATATCAGTTTTGACGTTGGCCGGACAGATTTTTTCTATGCCGAACTGTTTTACAAGCAGATTGCAGCCAATATCAAGCCTGTTAACGATACCATTGTCAGAAAATTTACCTCGCTCGATCTGATTTTGTTTGCCGGGGATATCTATTTCAGGGATTATGTTGAAACCTATGTAAATGCAGGTAACCTGGATAATCCTCCCAAGGGAAACATCATTAATGGTATAGGATTGTTCACCATGCGCCGGTTTGCAAAAAAGCCCGACATGACGCTCGACCGGTGGGCCCTGGATTCCCTGTGCCTGGGACAGTACACCAAGCAGCTGGGGTTTGTGAGGTGGTGAATTTAAGATATTATGCAATATAACTTAAGATAATATGCAATCGTATTGCATAATTGACTAATTTTGTTGCAAACAATGATGATTATGTGGATTGAAAGAAATAATACCGATAAGATTCTGGAAGCTGTTCGAACCAGACCGGTTGTATTATTGACGGGTATCAGACAAGCCGGGAAAAGCTCATTGTTGAAGAAACTGTTTCCCGAGGCCGAATATGTCACTCTCGACAAAATTCTTATTGCTGCCCAGGCTCAGGAAAATCCTGAGCGGTTTTTAGGCGGATTTCATAAGCAGGCTATCATTGATGAGATTCAGTATGCCCCAGGATTATTCCGGGACCTGAAAGTTATTGTGGATCAGGATAGAGCGATCAAGGGCAAATGGATTCTTACCGGAAGTCAGCAATTTCCCCTGATGCAGCAAGTGAGCGAGTCTTTGGCGGGAAGAGTCAAGATATTGCGATTAGGGTCATTGAGCGCCAGTGAATTAAGCAATAGTAACTTGTTGAAAAATCCAACCGACCTGTTATGGAAAGGAGGCTTTCCTGAGATTTGGGCAGAAGGATTACAAGCCTCTGAATACTTTGATGATTACATCCAGACCTATCTGGAGAGGGATTTGAAGCAAATACTGAATGTGAGCAACTTAAGGGATTTCAGGCGATTTCTATCATTACTTGCCATTAGGGTGGGACAGCTCCTGAACTATGCGGAGTTGGCGAAAGATGCAGGCGTAGCTCCCAATACCATAAAGGCATGGGTAAATGCACTGGAAGTGTCAGGTCTGATTTATTTATTACCACCCTATTATAAAAATATGGGAAAACGGCTGATCAAGGCTCCCAAGGTTTATTTCTGCGACAATGGTCTGATTACCGCCCTGCTCAATATTGATTCAGCTGATGCATTGGAACGATCGCCCCACGTTGGAAGTATATGGGAGAATTTTGTTTTTACGGAGATGATGAAGAATGGATATGTTGCCGGAAAAGACCTTTTCTTTTACCGGGATCAAAATGGTATTGAAATTGATTTTATCATTGAGAAGTCAGGTAAAATCAATCTGATCGAAGCCAAATATGCCGAGCGGCCAGATCATAAAAAGATGAATTTTAGAAAGGTTGCACCCATTTTCCCGCAAGAGGTTTTCAATTATTGCGCCTGTTCCATGAATGAACCCACTATAATTCAACTAAGAGGTTTTAGTCTCTATAATCCATTATTTGGCAATACTTTAACTACACTCGGTCTCAAGTAACGATTATGAAGTGCTTGATTTCCATATTCTTTGTCCTGATTGCAACTTCTTGCAGCAATGACTTTGAGGTCGTTAATCACCTTTGACTCGATGTTCAGGCTCTCGATTCCTTAATAAACAGCAAGACAACAAAGCATTTGAGATTCATTCGTTATGAATAATTCTCTTTTCAATGGATATCGGACAAGGAATGGTTGTCCGTTCAGTCCGTGGATTCCGAGGAAACTGCCGGTAAACTATTTTTTGATTTGAAAACCCAACCGTTGAGTGCACGGTAAATATAGACGATCGGAAAAACCGTGAGCAAAATCTTTGTAATCACAGAACATTCCGGAGCAATAATCCATGCCACTGCAAGTGCCCCAAGGCATCCCACGATAACAAGTATTCTTTGATACAAAGGCCAACCCTTTGGCTTTCTGTTTGGGTCAATTTTTATCGTTTTATAGATAAACACACTAAAGAGAATAGTGAACAACCCGATTACGAGTGCAATTTTCCAACCTGCCATAAACCTGATATTTTTCGGGGTAAGTTATTAAGAAATCCGATCCCTGTTGCGCCAACCTTCCCCAAATAAAAAAACCTGTCGGGTCTTAACGACCTGACAGGTTTAATTCTTTTGCGCTCCATCAAGGACTTGAACCTTGGACCCTCTGATTAACAGTCAGATGCTCTAACCAACTGAGCTAATGAAGCATTTTAGAGGATGCAAATGTAAAATATTTTTTTTATAAATTAGCAAACACATCTCCTGAAATGAGGTTAATTATCGCTTTCCTGCTGTTGACATTAGCGCCTGTTGTTGCACTACCGCAGACAACCTCCGTAAATCAGCATTTCTTTCAGGACAAGTGCTACTCGGTCCAGCTATCCTGGCAGGATGGTAAAGTGTTCGGCACCAATGTTTTCTTAAAAGGTTTAAATGCGGCAGGGGTTCCCATCAATCATTATCAGGTGTTGTCAGTCCGACTGGCCAGGCAAACCACAGGAACAAATTTATGGGAACAACTCTACCGGTATCCGCGATGCGGTGTTGGATTTTTTGTAGCGGATTTCCATAGCAGTGAACTCGGAATGCCAATGGCCGCCTATGGTTTCATGACGGGACCAATTTTTCGCCTTAACCGGTTCAGCCTGAACTATGATTTCGGAATTGGCCTCTCTTTTAATTGGAATACCTACGATCCGGTTAATAACCCGTATAACATAGCCGTATCTTCAAAAGTCAATTCCATGGCCGAAGGTTGGATAAGCGCGGAGATCAGGCTGATACCACAATTAAAT
>Ga0114951_10001196_pt1 | contig 33178 bp, 27 predicted proteins | sample AM7aDNAmetaG_FD_88677 | JGI IMG/M metagenome (GOLD analysis project Ga0114951, IMG submission 88677) | Freshwater microbial communities from Finland to study Microbial Dark Matter (Phase II) - AM7a DNA metaG | ecosystem: Environmental > Aquatic > Freshwater > Lake | place: Finland: Lake Alinen... | reverse complement strand
GATTGAAAAACTGAATCGCCCTACAAAGCCCGCAGAGCGATCGGTAATGCCTCAGTGAGGGTTTTGGTATTCCGATATTTGCCACATTCCGAGACCTCTAAGTGTTTTTCAACAAGTTCCTAAGTGTTTTTCAACAAGTCCCTAGACTGCCGGCGTAGCAACCGCCACGGATGGTATTTGCGCTTCGATGAATAGAAAGTTCCTCCCGCCGGAACCACGCTGCTCTGGTTCGACTTCTCCGGCACTCACAAGGGTCCGGACCTGCAGCGGCAACTATGGCTCCGCCACTGCACTGCCGACGCCTTCCTCACAAATGTTCGCAAAGCTGGAAGGATGTCGAACTCCACTTTTCACTGCGGCCAATAGAACATTTTCGCCAATTTGCCTGCCGTCGGTTCGCGGGCTTGCCAACCACTTGCACAACAATAGGAAAACTTTTGCGCATTCATGCGCAATTGCTTGCAGCATTTCTACCCCCTTCATTTGGCAAGTGGCTGAATACCAAGAGGATAGGTTTGGCGTTCCATTTGCATATAGTTGCAATTAGAAACAACTAATGAAGAGTTCCATTCGGATTCGTAGACAGCGGCGAGCAGCTAGCTTACTTCCGTCTCCGCACCCTGAATAGCTCTAGTGGAGCCACTGCCCGTCTCTGAGATTCGAGAGGAGAGGATGCATTGGCTTTCACAAACGCTTCCCGGTCGCTGACTTATCAGCACGACCTTGGTGATGACGTGCATGATCAAGAGGGTCAACGGGGCATGTGACTCACAGGGCGAAGCTTTGCGCGCCCGGCCCAACTCCTCGCAGTTAGTGAATCAGTTCTGAGTATCTCAATGACACTTGAGAACCAGATGACATCTTGAAAGCATATTCACCCGAGTTGCTGTCTATACATTTCCTGTAACACCCATTTAGTTCAACAAACTTGGCCGCGTGTGGCTCTCGACTCATCAGTTCCATGTTTTCCCTGACCCCCACGCCTCACTAACTCCAGGACATTTGTTTCATTGTAACTCAGTTGGACACTTGATTCCTTCGCGCTTGACAAAGGCTGTCTTGCCGAAAGGTTTCACGTTAGTTGCGTCGAATGCGACAGAACTAACGAACTCTGACGCATTCAATAACGCACTAATAGCCTCACACCTGCGCAGTCATGACTGATTGGCAGATTGGTAAGTGACCTTTCTTGGATTCAGAGGCGGGAGGTCACAAGGGCCTGTAGTATTTCGAGGTGAACTGTGATAAGCAACACAGTCGAAATGGCGAGACTAGTCGTCGTTAGTCGCGACTCCGCGGTTCTTCGTTCGCTCTGTTCGTTGGGAGAATCGAACTGTTGGCAACTTGAAGTGGCCGCAGACGCCTGGGAAGTTATGGACAAAGTTCAATCCGGCGCAATGCTTGACATGGTCCTGTTGGACCTTCCTCCGGAGGATGAGGGTGGCTTGCACATCTTGAGATGGCTGCGCCGGCTGCGCCCAGCCTTGTCCATTGTATTGATTGGCCACCCAGACGACAATGGCAGAAAACAGGAATCAATTCGCATGGGAGTTCGCGACTATTTGGTGCGTCCCCTCGATGACCGCCAACTTGAAATGGCTATACAACGGAACCTCAATGCGGAGGATGCAGATGGAGATCCGGAAATCACGAGTGACGATGTCGAGCCTCTCAGCGATGATTCCTTCTTCATTGGGATCAGTCCGGCCATGCGAAAGCTTCGCGCCCAAGCGGCCTTGATTGCGGAAGCCAATGTCCCTGTTTTGATTTTGGGCGAGTCTGGAAGTGGCAGACAGACCGCAGCGCGCCTGATTCACAGTCTCTCCGCTGGCTCGGGGTTTCAATTCGCAAAGGTGAATTGCGCAGCATTGCCGGCCGACCTTCTGGAGAGGGAGCTTTTCGGGTACGAAAAGAACGGCACAGCCGCGCCACCGCGAACCAGGTTCGGGAAGCTGGAACTCTGTGCAAAGGGCACACTTCTTTTGGATGAAATTACAGAGATACCGCGCGGCGTGCAGTCAAACTTGATGCAGGTGCTGCAGAACAAGCAGTTCATCCGGCCGGGAACCTCCGCTTTCGTTGACGTGGATGTTCGCATTCTGGCCATGTGCCATACAAATGTTGAGCGTGCAATCTCCGAGAACAGACTCCGTGAGGACCTCTACCGACATTTGAGTTCGTACACGATCTATGTTCCACCTTTGCGAGACCGGAAGGAGGAATTACCGTTCCTTTCCCGTCATTTCATGCATCGCTTGGCCAAGCATTACGGCCTTATGCCGCGCGAGTTTCCACCGGGCATGATCGAAGCCTGGAAGAAGTACAACTGGCCGGGTAACCTGCGCGAATTGGAAAACCAGGTGAAACGCTATCTCATGGTGGGCGACAAGGAAATAGTGTTCGAGAATCGTCAGACTAACTCTATGAGTGAGACTCGAGGTGCAGGCGTGGCCAAGTCGAGAGGCTTGGCCCAGGTTCCGCCACCGTCGAGCCAATCTCATGCTGGGATCACGAGTTCTAAGTCGCTCCGATCACTTATACAGAGCGTCAAGTCAGAAGCGGAGAGAAATGCTATCGCGGCCGCACTGGAAAGAACCGGATGGAATCGAAAGGCTGCCGCACGACTGCTTAACGTCAGTTATCGAACCGTCCTCTACAAGATCGACCAGTACCGGCTCACCGCGTCTGATTCCCCCATGTTTCCAGCGGCTCAGGGGCTAATTGGCGAGGGAACCGGGTTCAGGGATGACGAGCATAGGCAATCAACTAACTCGGGAAGTAAGCCCCTCATGCCTCGTCGATTGGGGTCTATATGAGAAGCATAGTCAATGGTATTGCAGTGTTCGGACTCTTTCTAACCACCGCCTGCGTTTCTCTGCTTGCACAGACGCCATCCTTGGGCGCCGGTATAGCTGCACAGTCACCAAAGTCTGCGCCTAGTGCGGCTTCTCAGCCGTCGGAGCAAACTCCCGCACAGGGTCACGACAGCAGTTTCGTCATCGGCAACGACGATCTTCTGGCGATCAATGTTTGGAAAGAGCCGGAGGTTTCCCGGTCGATCCCGGTGCGGTCAGACGGAAAGATATCTCTGCCTCTGGCAGGAGAACTGCAGGCAGCAGGACGCACGCCACTGCAACTTGAACAAGACATTGCAGATAAGCTCCGCCCCTACATCGCTGACCCCCAGGTTACAGTAATCGTCCAACAGATTAACAGTCAGAGATACAACATCCTCGGACAAGTAGCAAGGCCCGGAACCTACTCGGTCACCCTAGCGACAACAGTTCTGGACGCTATTGCAAATGCCGGCGGATTCCGGGACTTCGCAAAGAAGAAGGATGTGTATGTCCTTCGCCGGAACCCGGATGGGAGCGAGACCCGCATTCCTTTCAACTACAAGGATGTCATCAAAGGCGTAAAGTCCGAGCAGAATATCAAACTCCAACCTAACGATACAATCGTTGTGCCCTGAGGCCGCTTATGTTCCATCGACTTTTTCTATGTCTCGCGTTACTCGCAGCCGTACCTGCCTGGTCCCAGGTTGAGCCGGCGGCGACTGGAGGAACGCGGGAAGATGATACACAAATGCGGATGCCACCCCCTGTAAGCGGGGAATCTATTCCGACTGCCACTGGAGCAGAAGGACGATCGAACTATCTGGACCCTGGACTGACCTTCGAATCCTCGTACAATGACAATCTGTTTCCGTTTTACAGCGCCCATCCAATCAGCGATGTAGGCTATACGGTAAGCCCCACAATCGAGTTGGACAAGATGACCTCCAGATTCCGCCAAACGTGGAGATATGATCCACGGTTCACATTCTATGGGCGTACGGGCGCACGAAATGAGGCGGACCAGAATGCATCTCTTGATGTTAGCTACCTTTTAAGCCCACACCTTCAAATCAGCGCAGGAGACACGTTTCACAAACTGTCAAATGTATTCAATCAGCCATACTCCTCCATTGTGGATCCGATATCCGGCTCAGCTATACCCTCACCAGCACAGGTTATCGCTCCATTTGGGCACCGGCTCAGCAATCAGGCTAATGCCCAATTGTCCTATCAATACAGCGCAAATGCCATGATTGGCGGCGGCGGATCAACAGGCATGCTCGCATATTCCAATCAGGCTAACACCTCCGGTCTTGCAGACTCACATTCGTATGGCGGTTCTGCCTTTTTCAATCGGAGGTTGTCAGGCACGCAATACACCGGGTCCACTTACAACTTCATGAAAGACGCTGACACGCGCCAGGGCACGCAATCTGAGACTCAAGTCCACACAATAAACATGTTCTACTCAATTTACCTGATGCAAAAACTCACACTTTCCGTTTCGGGTGGCCCACAGCATTTTGCCGTCACCTTCTCTCCATTCCCGACGTTCGCATCTTGGACAACTTCTGTAACCACAGCCGGCTCCTGGCAAAGTGATCGCACGAGTCTTTCTGCCAGCTATTCACGGTCCGTTGTCGGGGGCGGCGGGCTACTTGGCGCCTTTCATACTAATTCGATAAATACTAGTGCGCATTTGAAATTGGCGCGTACCTGGAGCGTTGAGATGGCAGGCGGCTACCAGGTCCGAAAGAATGTGTCTCAGTTTTCTCTATTCTCTCAACCCGGCGGGCACACCGCTTCTGGGACCGTTTCGGTTGGACACCCTCTAAGTGAGCGCGTTACCGCGACATTTCGCTATCAGCGTATGCACCAGATCTTCAACGGCATCGCGGCGATATCCAGCAACCCTGACAGCGATCGTGAATCGATCTCCATCTCCTACCAATTCAGAAGACCACTGGGACGATAATCATGGTAGACAACTCTGAACTTTCTGACGAACAGACCTCTGAGCGACCCGACATCGAGCGTTACTTCAGCTTAGTGCGTCGCCGCCACATGCACTTCTTAATACCACTCCTCTTCGGATGGCTCATTGTCTGGGGAGCCGGGTGGATTCTCCCGCCCCGCTATCAGTCTGCGACGCTGATCCTGGTAGAGCAGCCCAGCATGCCTAGAGACTATGTTGCACCAAATGTCAGTGAAGATCTTCAGGACCGGCTACAGAGCATCTCACAGCAGATTCTTAGCCGCACCCGCCTTCTCTCGATCATTGACAGGCTTCACCTTTATGCGGAGGGTCACACCAAGGCCACCGAGGACGAGAAGGTCGAGTCGATGCGCAAAGACATCGATATCGAGTTAGTGCATAGTGATAACCAGAAGGAGATCACCGGTTTCACAATCAACTACACAGCGCGTGATCCACAGATCGCCCAGCAAGTGACCGGTGAATTGACAGATCTATTCATCGACGAGAATCTGAAAGCCCGCCAGCAGGAGTCTGTAAACACCACCAGCTTTATTGAGAGCCAGTTGCAGGCCGCTGGCGCAGTTCTCGCCGAGCAGGAAGTGAAAGTCCGCGAGTACCAGTCAAAGCACCAAGGTGAGTTGCCTTCCCAGCAGGCGAGCAATCTACAGATCTTAGGCGGACTACAGTCACAGTTGCAGAACCAGCAGGATGCACTGAACAGCGCCCGGCAGCAGGGTATCTATCTTCAGGCACTAATAGAGCAATACCGGGCCCTGAGTGCAGCACAGGTCACCCCTGATGGGACTCTAGCTCCCGCCCCAACAAGCCTTCCGGCGATAGACCAGCAGCTTGGCTCACTAAGGTCCAAGCTTGCAAACCTGAGTGCTCACTATACCGATCGCTACCCCGATGTCCAAAGCCTGAAGAGTGAGATAGCCAAGACTGAGAAGATGAGAGACGATCTCATTGCCGGCCTGAAGGTGAAGGACAAGAGCGACGATCAAGCTAGCGGTGCAGCTCCCATGAATGACAGGAAGGATCACGCCCAAAACCCCGCCACCCTGCAAATTGAGAGCCAACTGCAGGCTAACAAGATGGAACTTGGGAATCGCGAGCAAGCTATCGCTGCCTTACAGACCAGAGTTAGCGCCTACCAGGTGCGCTTGAGTAACGAGCCCGTGCGCGAGCAGGAATTGGCAGATTTGAACCGCGGCTATGACCAATCCAAGGCCCATTACGACGAACTCCTCAGGAAGAGGAATGAATCTGCCATGGCCACCAGCATGGAACAGATGCAACAAGGTGAGCGCTTTAGAGTGCTTGACCCCCCCAGTTTGCCGCTCAAGCCCGACTTTCCCAATCGCCTGAAACTCTGTGGGATAGGCATTGGCGCTGGATTGCTCCTGGGCTTCATCGTGGCTGGCGGATTCGAACTCCTGGATGGCCGCCTTCACACCGAAGAAGAAATCAAACAATTGCTTCCGATCGAAGTCATATCTGAAATTCCCGTCATCTCGATCCCCGCAGATGAAAAGCTCAGGAAAAGAAGGACTGCATTGGGATGGGCCATGGCCGTGCTCGTCGCCAGCGTCATCTTGGCAGGTTCTGCGTTTAGCTATCTCCACGGATAGGTGCATATTCGTAATGTACAAGACCTACTTCAATCTCGCGCGCAACCCGTTCGAGCTTACGCCCGACCCGGTTTGCTTCGTCCCCACCAGATGGCACAATGAAGCGCTGGCTGCGCTCTACTACGGAATTCGCCGGCACAAGGGCTTCGTCGTTGTGACGGGCGAAGTAGGTACTGGAAAGACCTTGCTATTGCGGTGTCTGCTCGGACTTCTCAAGGACAGCGAGGATCTTGCTTATGCATATCTCTTCAATGCCCGGCTCTCTCCAACGGAATTCTTGCAGTACACACTCACCGATTTTGGTCTTCACGCGTCAGGCAAGAGCAAATATGAGCTCTTGCTTGACCTTGGGCAATTCCTTGCTTCGAGGAATTCCAAGAAGATGACCACGGTGCTCATTGTAGACGAGGCCCACCATCTGTCAGCCGAACTTCTCGAGGAGATCCGCCTTTTGTCGAACCTGGAAACGACCAACGATAAGTTGTTGCAAATCGTACTTGTTGGGCAGCCAGAGCTAGACGACAAACTCGATTCCTTCGAATTGCGACAACTCAAGCAGAGAATAGCAGTGCGCACACGACTCTTGCCTCTGGGGCCTCGAGAGACACGGGTATATATTGAACGTCGCCTCCAGATCGCAGGAGCGGATCCTAACTCAACCCCAATATTTCCGGAACAGGCAATTCAGGCTGTGTATCGCTATTCACGAGGCCTACCCCGCTTGATCAACTCCATCTGTGAGAATGCACTGATTGCAGCTTATGCGAGACAGTCGCCCTACGTAACTCCCGATGTTATCGAATATGTAGTAGAGGAACTACGCCTGAATATTCCCTATCCTCCGGCAGCTGACAACATTAAGAGGCACAGCGACGCGGATGTCCAACGGGCGATAGATACCCTCCTTGACCTGTATACCTCCAGACGGGGCCCTTTTGCAAACGACTTGAGTCTGGGCATCCCGCCTCGCGTTGAGGAGAGAACATCATGAGCCACATTTTTGATGCACTGCAAAGATCCGAGGCAGGGCAAGCTGAGGTCGACCCGTCTTCGCCCTCACAAGTGACTGAGCTACTGCAGCATGCCGAGCGTCGAGCCGCCTCGAGGTGGGAAGAGACCGTCCTCGTTGGACGGGACAAGGAAGCGGAACAATCCGTTAGCGACAGTCTATTTGGGACGGCCGAAGACATGCCGGATCCTGCCTCAGAGGTGAAGCGCTTGGCAGACGCTAAGCTGGCCGGCCTGAGCCAGGATTTCTCCAGCAAGTTCCAATTCCTGGAGGCGTCGCTTGATGCTCAGAACCGTCTAGTGTGTCTAACAGACAAAGAGAGCCCAGCTGCGGAGGCATTTCACTTGCTGGGTGTGCGTTTGCGGCACCTCCGGCGCGACCGCCCTTTGAAGACGGTTTTGATAACGAGTACCATCCCTCAAGAAGGCAAGAGCATAATAGCTGCTAACTTGGCCTGTGCTCTCGCAAGGAGGGCCCCCCAGAAGACCCTACTGATAGAAGGAGACTTGCGGCGGCCGTCTATCTCGCAGATCTTCGGTATTAGAGCTGAATCAGGATTGAGCGAACTGCTGAAGGGCGCAAGTAGTCTCAGTCATACCATCTACCGCATTAAAGAAGCGGAGCTTTGTATTATGCCGGCAGGGAGCGCTTCGGGTAATGCTCTGGAGATCCTGCAACGAGGAGCACTCTCCCATGTGATGGATCAATTGACCGCATGGTTTGACTGGATCATTATCGATTCTCCCCCCATGCTGCCTTTGGCTGATACTAGTGTTTGGACAAGGATGGTTGATGGAGTTCTTCTGGTTACTCGCCAGGGAGTTACTGAGAGGCGCCAATTGAAACGAGGGCTCGAAGCAATTGAACCCAGGAAGTTGATTGGCGCAATGCTGAACTGCTCAAAGCACTCGGCCTCCAGCGACTATTACTACCGTAAACCGACTATTCCGGCACTGAACACACGCCAGGATGACTAACAGAGACAATCAGTTCTCTTCTGTCCACCATCTAGCTGATGGACTAGCATTTCCCTGGTAATACTAAGTTGGATGCGGTCGTCAATCGCCGCTCGCTAGCTGCTCGCTACAGGATTCAGCTGAGCTGTAACCCCGCACGCCATCTATCCTGCTATTCACACGATGATGACAATTGAGTCGATCATTGAGAGGAGTAAGTCGTGGTTCTGATGCCGGTGATTTCTGCTAGCAAACTGGGTGACCCTCTGCTCGAGTCGGTCGCGGTTGGTGTCCATGAGGTTCTCAGCGAGGAGGCCTTCAAACGGATGATCGCGATCGAGCGCAAGAGAACAGAAAGATCCAGAGAACCCTTCCTTCTAATGCTGCTTGAGGCCGGCCACCGTCCAGGCTCCGAATTGAATAGGAGGGCTCTCGATAGGGTAGTGTCTGCCCTTCTGACATCGATCAGGGAGACAGACATTATTGGATGGTACAACGACCGGACAGCAGTCGGTGTGATGTATACCGGCCTCCCGGTCAAGGATAAGAAGCCTGTCATAAACATCATCCTGAGCAAGGTCAGTGCAACATTGCGCAATGAATTGCTGCTCGAGCAGTTCAATCAGGTCACCATCTCTTTTCACATCTTCCCCGACGATTGGGACAATCACGATTCCGGGGATCCGACAGATCGAGTATTGTATCCGGATCTGCTGACCATCGATCGCCGTAAGAAGCCGGCACTGGCCCTGAAGCGCGTGTTGGATATTGTGGGAAGCGCGATCATACTTACCATTTGTGCCCCTCTATTTCTCATAATTGCGTTGGCTATTAAAGCGACTTCCAAGGGCCCCGTGCTTTTCAAGCAACAGAGGGTCGGCCAGTACGGCAGGTGCTTTACCTTCCTAAAATTCCGGTCGATGCACGTTAACAGCGACACCTCTGCCCATGAGGAGTTTATTACACAATTCATCACCGATCGGGGGGAGCATCGGCCTCCCAGCGGAAGCGGCGATGGAATGTACAAGCTCACAAATGATCGAAGAGTAACAATGCTCGGGAAAATCCTTCGAAGGTCCAGCCTCGATGAGTTGCCACAGTTCCTGAACGTTCTTATGGGGGACATGTCTATGGTAGGACCTCGTCCTCCAATTCCATATGAAGTGGCAGTTTACCAAACCTGGCACCGGCGGCGTGTATTGGAAGTCAAGCCGGGAATTACAGGACTGTGGCAAGTTACCGGCCGCAGTCGTACAAAATTCGACGAGATGGTCCGACTGGACTTGCGATACGCGGAATCGTGGACGCTTTGGCGCGACATCAAGATTCTTCTAAGGACTCCTCTTGCGGTGATTAAGGGTGCCGGCGCGTACTGATTCCTGTGGATTTAGCTCTTCACACTTTACTCGGTTTCCATCTTATTGAGACTGCAAGAGACCTGTGCGTTCCTACCTCTCATTTCCTGGCGTTAGAGCGTCTTCAAAACGGTGACTAATCATGAACTTCGGCGTAATTGGTTACGGATATTGGGGCCCAAACATCGTGAGAAATCTCGCCAGTTTGGAAGATACCCAAGTGCTTGAAATCGCAGATGTAAGCCCATCCGCCAGGAAACGGGCACACAAAGCCTGGCCGGGGATCAAGATCGCCGCCAACGCCGCGGACTTGATTTCGTCAACAGAGATAGACGCTGTGGCAGTTGTCTCCCCGGTTTGGACACACTTCGATTTGGCAAAGGCAGCACTGGAGAACGGCAAGCACGTGTTCGTCGAAAAGCCGTTCACGAGCAATGCCGCGCAAGGCGAAGAACTGATCAACCTCGCCGATAAGAAGAATCTGAAGATAATGGTGGACCATACCTTCCTGTTCGGTTCCGCAGTACGGAAGATCTCGGACCTGCTCAGCGAAGGGACTCTTGGACGTCTTTATTACTACGATTCCACGCGAGTCAATCTAGGCTTGTTCCAACACGATGTGAACGTGCTTTGGGATCTTGCACCCCATGATCTTTCCATCATGGATTACCTGATCAAGGCAACTCCCGAGGCCGTCGTCGCAACAGGACAGAATCACCTGAACGGCTGCGAAGATGTTGCCTTCATGACGCTCTACTTCCCTGAGAAGGTCATAGCCCATATCAATGTCAACTGGCTCTCGCCGGTGAAGGTCCGGACCACGCTTATAGGCGGAGAGAAGAGGATGCTGGTTTGGAATGACCTCGAGGCGGACGAAAAGATAAAGGTATACGACAAGGGAGTGAAAATTTCCAGTCACGAGGGAGTCTACGAACTTCTTGTAAATTATCGCTCTGGGGATATGTGGGCTCCACACCTGGATCAGGTCGAGGCTCTGCATCAGGAGTTGTCCTACTTCGTGGATTGCATCTCGAAAGGACATCAGCCATTTAACAACGGATGTGCAGGCCTTCGTGTAGTGAAGATGCTGGAGGCAGCCAGCGAATCGCTCAGCAAGAAAGGGTCTTTGGTCTACCTATGAACGCCTATCAATGCATCTCGGATGACGTCAAGTTGGGGAAAGATGTACGCCTCTCACAGTTCGTAAATCTCTACGGATGCGAGATTGGGGACGAGGCAAAGATTGGCGCATTCGTAGAGATTCAAAAGAATGCCACTATTGGCAAGCGCTGCAAGATATCTAGTCACACTTTTATTTGCGAAGGAGTCGTCATCGAAGATAACGTCTTCATCGGGCACGGAGTCACATTCATAAATGATAGCTATCCTCGTGCGACGACGTGCGAAGGTGGCTTGCAAACTGAAGGTGACTGGAAAGTGGAGCGGACATTTATCAGGAAGGGTGCATCCATCGGGTCCGGATCCACGATTCTCTCCAATACCAACATCGGAGAAAACGCGATTGTGGGCGCGGGCAGCGTTGTCACGAAGGATGTTCCTCCCAACACTATCGTGGCCGGAAACCCGGCCAAGGTTCTTCGCCACATCGAAGACCCTGCGAAAGGTTACGATGCACATTCCTAGTCTTCCTTCGATCGGCGTTCCTTTTCTCGATCTGGTTACTCCGCACGTAGAACTCGAACAAGAACTCACAGACGTTTTTCATCGTGTCTTGCACACGGCCGCCTTCGTAGGCGGCCCCGTAGTGGAAGAGTTTGAAAAGGCATTTGCCGCCTTCTGCAATGTGGACCATTCAATTGCTGTCAGCAGTGGAACGGATGCGTTGCGGTTCGCACTAATGGCTTCCGGTGTTCGACAAGGCGACGTAGTACTTACCGTGCCCAATACATTCATTGCGACGACCGAGGCGATTTCCCAAGTTGGAGCCATACCGGAATTCGTAGACATCGACCGGCGCACGTACAACATGTCAATCGAAATGCTGTGGCACTTCCTCGAACGGAAATGCAGTAGAGACAAATCAGGTAGGCCCATCAGTCTCCGAAGCGGGCGGCCGGTTAGAGCGGTCGTCCCCGTCCACCTCTACGGACAAATGGCCGATATGGATTCTATTCTCGGCCTAGCGGCGCAGTATGGTCTGACAGTGATTGAGGACGCGTGTCAGGCGCATGGAGCCGAGTACTTCTCAAAGAGGCATAATAGCTGGATGAAAGCCGGTTCGATGGGACGCGCGGCCGCATTCAGTTTCTACCCTGGGAAGAATCTCGGGGCGTGCGGCGAGGGTGGAGCCGTGACGACGAATGATCCCGTGCTTGCCAGTAAGATCAAGATGATTCGTGATCACGGCCAGGCGAAGAAGTACTACCACGACATTGAAGGGTACAACGGAAGGCTAGATGCAATTCAGGCCGGGTTACTGCTTGCGAAGCTACCACATCTTGCGGATTGGAATGCACGGCGTCGCGCCCATGCAGCCGAGTACAACCGCCTTCTGGCAAACCACGATTCCATTTGTCTTCCGTATGAGCCACCGTGGTCTCGCGCTGTGTATCACCTCTACGTGATCCGCACAAGCAACCGCGATGACGTGATGAATTATCTAAAGAGTGTGGGCATCGGCACAGGACTCCACTACCCCGTTCCACTGCACTTGCAAAAAGCATATGCTTCGATGAATTACGGAGTTGGGGACTTCCCCGCAACTGAAGGTGTCGCTACCGAAATCATCTCCTTACCAATGTTCCCTCAACTCACTGTCGAGCAGCAAGCCAAAGTATCTGAGGAGATTATCAGGGCTGTACTAAGCTGTGCGACCGCCGAAAGTTCCCCAATCGTCGCCAGCCGATAGGGCGCGCGCCAGGGAGCGCTAGCAGGGGTCAAGCTGGGTTGAAGGCGGTAGGCAACTAGGAGCAAGACCCCGGGGCCTTCAACTGGCGCATGTTTCCAGTTGAAGGCAATCAACTGCAAACCCGAAACAGAGCCTGAGCAGATTTTGCCAGCCAGAACGATATTTCCTTGCAATCTGGACAAAACCAAATTTAATGCGATATCATTTTGGTTTGGACTGGGCAGCTGCGCAAGCCATATTGAGCCAAGGACGGTGTCTCTAAGTGGAATGTCCAACCACATAACCACGGGAGATTTGCTGCCTGGGACGAGCGGGATCGGAACCAGTGCTGTTCCTTAACTATCGTAGTTGGAATAGATACGACATCTTTAGGGAGCGGCAGTGCGATCTCAGTGGGGTTTGTACTATGAGACACTTCTTTCAGATGGTTGCGCTCGCGGTCTTTTTGCTTTCGATAGCTGCGCAGGGGCAGAACATTTATGTCGCTCAAGCCTCCGCGGGAGGAAGAAACGGCGTCGATTGCGCTGACGCTCGTGATTTAGGTAACTTAACCGCTGGGGATTGGGCGCCGGGAAACACGATCCATCTATGCGGAACAATTACTTCCCCAACTGGATCGTCGGGCCTTGTGGCCCTGGGAAGCGGTACAAGCTCGCAACCCATCACAATCAAATTCGAACCTGGTACTATCCTGCAATCACCCTATTTCGGATATAACAATGGATGTTCTTCGCTCGCCACATGTCTCGGAGGAATCGAAGTTTATAACCGAAACTACATCGTCATCGACGGCGGGACAAATGGCATCATTCAGAACACGGCAAACGGGACCCACCTCGCATACCACACGGCAAGTTCCGGCATCACTCTGAGCGGAAATAATTACATCATACGAAACCTGACTATCCAGAACATCTACGCCAACGACCCAACAACGGGAACTGATCTGTTCGGACTATTCACCTATGACATCGTTGCGCTGCCCGGATCATACAATCTCACAGTATGCAACAACACGCTCAACAACGCACACAGTGGGATCGCAGAGGATACCGTAGGCGGGGCAGTCCCCACCTACCCGCTTCCATCGTGCGCATCTAACACCTTTACGAGCGGCACGAACCTCTACGGCAACACGCTGAATGACCATGTGTGGCAGATCAACCCGATGGGCAGCAGTACTCCGGTTGTCAATATCTTCAACAACGACATGAGCGGCGCAGCGAATTGGATCTATACGCCTAATCCTTCAGCTTATTACCACACAGACGGAGTTATTGCCTATGGCGACGCTGGCGCTCAGTTGAAGGTTTACCTTTTTAACAATCTCTTCCACGACACTGCGTTTGGAACGGCTGCCTTTTATTGCACCTACGGGACAACTGGCAGCGGGTGCGCAGCTTACGTCTTTAACAACATATTCGAAGTTGATACCGCTGAGGCAAATTCGAGTACTGCCCTTTGGTTGAATGGCACGGCAGGCTATCCGCTGGGGCCATACTACATTTATAACAATACCTTCATTAATAATGGATATATGCTGATGCTAGGGGGAGACAACGAGGCGGTAACGTTTGAGAATAACCTTGTGTCTGAAGGAGTAAGTGGCGGGAATTACTTTTACACGAAGCAATACGGATCGAATCCTCTGCCTAGTGTTCTTGCTGCTGCCGATTACAATAGCTTTTATGGAGGGCGAGGGCTCTCGATCTCAGGTGTTGGCGCTTACTGGTGCTGGCCGCAGACTGGTGGTACCCCTTCCACCTGTGGTTCATCCTACAACGGGCCTTGGGTAAAGAGCGGATTTGACACCCATTCCATCAGTTCCAACTCACAGATCGATGCAAGCTACAAATTGCCGCCTGCTTCGCCGGATCTTCATGCAGGAACGAACCTGACTTTCCTATGCAGCGTCTCCGGTTTGGGCCCTTTGTGTTTTGACAAGACTGGTGTCGCGCGGCCACCAGTCGGTGGGTGGGACATTGGCGCCCTCCAAGTGCAGGGTCCGAATCCCCCCATAGGCGTGACCGGAACAGTTAAATAGGCGGTCGCGAAAGATCCCTAGTCTCCCTTTCTATTGGTTACCAGGATTGAGCCACGCTCTGTTGTTACAACCCACGGACGCAAATGCGGACCGGTCAATTGAAGATCGCTTCTTCACGACATCCCACTTGCATGCGGATCTGAAGGGACGGTCCATTCGTGGCGGCGCAGTCATGCTCGCCGCTCAAGTGGTGAAGTTCGCAATACAGTTAGCCTCCACCGCGATTCTCGCCCGGCTGTTGATGCCTGCTGACTTCGGCATTGTGGCCATGGTGACCGCCTTCACAGGACTTCTCTGGATGTTGGGGGATATGGGACTTGCAAGTGCCACGATCCAGCGTGCCGAGATTACACACAAGCAAGTCAGCACGCTGTTCTGGATCAATATTGGATTCAGCCTGCTCATTTCCGCAGTCGTTGCTTCACTAGCCCCGGTAATCGCCTGGTTTTATCACGAGCCCAGGTTAACAATGGTCACTCTCGTCTTGGCCGGGCCGTTTGTGTTCAGTGGGCTGACGAATCAGCACTATGCCTTGCTAACCAGGCAGATGCGGTTTAACGCTATGGCGCTCGTCCAAACGCTGCCTCAGCTGGTAAGTGCCTTGGTTGCAATTGGACTGGCAAAAGCGGGATGGCACTATTGGGCACTGGTACTTAACGGAATCGTAGGCGGTGGGGTCACGGTCCTGCTCGCCTGGGTTGCCTCCGGGTGGAGACCAGCGTGGCCAAGCAGGTGTGCCGGAGTTGGTTCGATGCTAGGCTTCGGTGGACATCTAATGTGCTATAACCTGCTGACCTACTTCACACGTAATACAGATAACGTCTTGATTGGGCGCTTCCTGGGATCAGGTCCGCTCGGGATCTATTCGAAGGCGTACGCGTTACTGATATTTCCCGTCCAACAGATCAACGCTCCCGTAAACGGAGTGGTCCTTCCCGCCCTTAGCCGCCTGCAGGGGCAGCCTGACTCGTACCGGCGTTTCTTCCTCAGAGCCGTCGAAGGCGTTGCGTTTATAGGCATGCCGATCATCGTCTTTGCGTTCGTGGATGCACGACTTCTGGTCTTGACGCTTCTCGGGCCAAATTGGCTGGGGGCAGTTGAAATATTCCGCTTGCTGGCGCCCGCCGCTCTGGTTGGAACCATCAGTTCGGCACCGGAGTGGATCTTTACTTCGCTTGGGAAGACTAACAGGCTGTTACTTTGGGCGGCTATTTCATCGCCCATCATTCTCGCCGGATTTACTGTTGGCTTGAAATGGGGCGCAGCAGGGGTGGCGGCCTCGTTTAGCATTACCTTCACACTGTGTTTTGCGCTTTTCATCATCGATGCGTGCCGGCAGTCACCCGTCCGACTTCGTGACTTTGCCTTGGTCTTGTCACCACCGTTCATTGTGAGTGCCGCGGCTGCCTTAATCGTTAACTTCGCGGGGCATCTTCTACATTTCCACTCGGCTGCAAGACTCTTCATCGATGCAGTTCTATTCTCTGTGGCGTACTCAGCTCTTTGCCTCGTGTTTAAAGGCGGCCGCAGAATGTGGAAACTTGTCCTAACACAGGTCGGAGTCTCTGGACACGAGTAAGCGCCTCTGGGCCAGTCGCAAGTCTGAATCGAATGCCAACGAAGTCGAGAGTGCTCGCAACACCTTCCGTCTCATAATCAAGAAGTCTGCTTGAGTAAATACATTGAGCAATGTTGTCTTACAACCCCTGGACGCGGTCGCTGACATTGGCGGACTTGATCGCACGATTTGTCCGGGTTGTGGAAATGGGGATGCGAAAGACTTTCTCCAGGGCCCTGATCGCTTCAATGGCAGAAGGAAGTTATACCGCTTGGTTCGGTGTTCCCAATGTTCGCTTGTGTTTTTGAGGAATCCGCCCCCCGCATCAGAAATGGCTGAACATTACGGGTCTGACTATGACAGGTTAATCGGGAAGGGGGCTTCTTCTTTAGGGTATTGGGAGCCCCGAAAGCGGCTTATCTCACATTACAAGGCCGCCGGGACGCTTCTCGATCTGGGTTGTAGTTCCGGTTCCTTTCTGGAATCGATGAGGGGCCCACACTGGCAACTCGCCGGAATTGAGATGTCCGCTGATGCGGCAAAAATGGCAGAGGCCCGGTCTGGCGGTCAGATCTTTCACGGTGACATCCTTGAGGCGAGCTTCCCTCCTGAGAGTTTTGATGTCATCACATGTTTCGACGTTTTGGAACACGTCTATGAACCCCGGAGTGTCCTGGCTAAGGTGCGGGAATGGCTGAAGCCTGACGGCATATTTTATCTCATGGTGCCAAACATAGACTCCGCGGCGGTGCGCGTATTTCGGTCCTACTGGTACGGCCTGGAGCTGCCGCGCCACTTGACACACTTCTCACCAGATTCGCTAAGAGCAATGGCTGCCGTCGTTGGGCTGGAAACTACGGCCCTGCCTGCAAACCGTTTTCCTGCTGTCGAATACAGCGCTCGATATTTGGTTGATGATTTACTGCGAGGGATGGGTGCCTCGCGCACACCGCTATCCCTGACCCCAGAATTGGGCATCCCTGGGAGAATTGCACGCAAGGCTTTTCGACTTTGCATACTGCCTTTAGTCCACATCGGGATTTCTCTCGTCGGGCCTGAGGAATATATTCATGCCGTTCTTACAAAGAACATGTCTTTCACTTCAACTCCAAGAGGCGCGAGGGCTCAGGACCTCGTCCTGTAACCGAATCCAGGATAGGGTAAGCGATTTGCGCTCACTGCAACGAACCTCATGCTACGAGCGTCTGTCTCACTTCCACATTCCTTTGTGTATACCGCAGATTATGAGGTGGGCTTAGGTGCAGTCGCATATCTCCATAGTTGGCACGTTTGGGGGCGGAGCCACTGATACCATAATGCACCCCGTGGTGCTCGTCGCCTTGATAGCCGCCATTGCCCTGGTCCTTTGGCTTCCGCGGAAGCACGTGGTGGTGGCTTTCTTGCTTGCCTTGTTTCTCCTCCCTGCCGGTCAGGAGCTTTATGTCTTCGGTGTCCATCTGTATGTTCCCCGAATCTTGATCATGATTGGGCTCGCGCGGCTGGCGCGGGAAAACGTGGGATCGAGGATTCCGATACTTCCTGGCGGGTGGAACGATCTGGACAAACTTTTCACCTGCTGGGCTGTCCTTCATGTGGTCGTCTCTACTCTCTATTACTGGGGCAACGCAGCCGCCTTCATCTCCAAAATTGCCTTCTTGTGGGACACTCTGGGTGGATACTATTTTCTCCGGTTTCTGATCCGTGATACCGAGGACATTAGACGGATTGCGAAGACATTTGCAATTATCGTCGCCATCCTCGGCGTTGCTTTAGTATACGAGCGCGTTCAAAACCGGAACCTGTTTGCTTACTTCGGAAGCCTCCCTCCTATCCCAGGTAAGCGTTGGGGCACGATTCGTGCACAGGGGCCATTCGCTCACCCGATTCTGGCCGGCTCTTTCGCAGCTACTGTGCTTCCGTTTCTTGTCTGGCTTTGGGACAGCAGAAGGACCAAGATCATGGCTGCTTTGGGCGTGGCCGGTTGCACTGCCATGGTCATCGGCTCCTCCTCCTCCACCCCATTGTTGTCCTACTTGGCCGTAATCGCAGGTATCTGCTTCTGGCCCCTTCGTGGGCGAATGAGCGCCGTACGGTGGGTGTTCGTGATCCTGTTAATCGCCTGCAGTTTGGCCATGAAAGCACCTGTCTGGTTCATTATCGCTCGCGTGCACCTTCTAGGGGGGAACTCAGGCTGGCACCGCGCTGAACTTATCGATATGTTCTTCCGGCATTTCAGCGAATGGTGGCTATTGGGAACCGACAAACAGGCTACGTGGGCGAGGTATGGCAACCTTGACGACCTCTGTGAACAATGGATTGTCGAGGGTGAGACCGGAGGACTCGTAACGCTGGTCTGCTTCATCCTGCTCATTAAGCGGCTATTCAGCAGGATAGGCAAGGCACGGATACGGACCTCGCAGGATTTGAAGCAGGAGTGGCTGCTGTGGCTTATCGGTGTTGCACTGTTCTCCCACTGCCTCGGTTACTTTGGCATTAGTTATTTCGACCAGACAAGATTCTCATGGTATGCCCTCCTGTGCATTATCTCGGTCGCTACAATTCCCAAGAAAGACAAAGCCAGAGTGCTGAAACATGCGCAGAATCGAGCGAACATTGAGTCGCTGACACCTGTCGCTTCGATGGCGAGAGTTACTGGCTGAAGACCTTGGGAATGGGGATCAATTCCCTCCCTAAAGCAATACCACTCTAACCACAACACTCACCGCTGCGCATCTTTCATCATGCACCGCCATTTTCTGTCCGTCTTCTGAATCTCCAGATTGAGGCATCACATGCATCTCGGAGTACTTTCCAATCAGAATTTGAACCCTTGGGTAAACTGGTCGACGCTTGGACCTCCTCTGCTGCAACCATTGGCTGCAATGAGCAAGGGCCAGTTGATTGCGCCTCCTGCCTTTGCCTATCAGAGTATGCAGGAATGGCGACGCGTTCTTCACAGCGTACGCCCTGCGGACACCTTATTCTGGATGCAACTTGCCTCTCGACCAGAACTTCCGGTCTTCGTAACTTCGCTGCTCGCGGGCTTCGCAAGACGATCCGCATACGTGATAGACGCCTGGAAGGTTTCACATTTGAAGATCGGTGCACTTGCTGTCCTTCAGCACCTAGATCCATGTTTCGTCGCATTTCGCGAGGCCTACGAAGAGCTAAAAACGCGCTTCCCTTCGGCTAAGTTTGAGTGGATGCCATTCGGTGTCGATACAAACGTGTTCGATGCGGTGCCTGGTGAGAAGCCCATCTTTGCCTATTCGATGGGCCGTCGTTACGAACCATTGCATCAGGCACTGATTCGCTATTGTTCAGATCGTGGGCTGAAATATGAGCATTCAAGCAATGGCGAAATACGTGATCCGTTAGAAATCGGGAGGCTGGTTGGCCGCTCTCAATACTTCCTTGTGACACCTCCCAATTTGCCGAGTCCCGCCCGAACCCAAGGCTATAGCCCGTTTGTTATGCGATACCTGGAAGGTCTGTCAGCAGGTGCGCGGCTCATAGGTGTCCTACCCGGAAGCGGCGAATACGAGATGCTCTTACCACTCAACGCAATACTACAAGTGGCGCCAGACGGCTCCGATCTAGCTGCTAAGTTGGATGCCGACAGGGATAATCCTGATGCTCGCGTAGCGGTCGAACGTGCCCGGTTGTTTGTCAGAGAGCATCATTCGTGGGCGAGACGTGCTGAGCAGATTCTTGATCGGTTAACTACTGGCATTCCAGCCACCTTCGAGAAGATCTGCTCTTAGAGACAAACCCGCACAGGCTATCTGTCGTACGTCTAAGCTCGATTGCACTCAGATACTCGCGGTCCGTATTTCACACCGACTTACAATGAACACCCAGCCAATCGCGCTTTCTATCATCATTGTCACCTGGAATGGCAAGCAATTTGCCTGGGAGTGTCTTGACTCGCTTCGCAACTACCAAGGTGATCCCACCGTAGAGATCATTGTGGTAGATAACGCATCTTCTGACGGTACCCCTGACCTCGTTGAACATGAGTTTCCGTGGGTCCGTCTGATTCACAACAGCGCCAACCTGGGGTTCGCAAAAGCGAACAACATCGGAATGGTTGCCAGCACTGGCAAATATGTTTGCCTTGTTAACTCCGACGTCAAGGTTCCTCTCGACTGCCTCCCGAACATGCATGTGTTTATGGAGGCCAGTCCGTCTGTGGGCATGCTTGGCCCCAGGATGCTCTGTCCTAACGGTCAGGTCGGAAGATCATATATGAGGTTTCCCACTCTCTGGAGAAGCCTGTGCGACGCGCTCGCACTTCGCCGTGTCTTCCGAAGCTCCAGGAGCCTCACCGGAATTATGATGAACGACTTCAACAACGGCCAAACCGCTGAGGTCGAGGTATTGAACGGTTGGTTTCTCATGGTGCGAAGAGAGGCGCTTGAACAGGTTGGGATGTTGGATGCCGACTTCTTTATGTACGGTGAAGACATTGACTGGTCCTACAGATTTCACAAAGCTGGCTGGAAGCGCGTCTATTTCTCCGGAGCATCTGCTTTTCATTACGGCGGAGCGAGTTCCGCTGTTGCGCCTGTTCGGTTCTACATTGAGATGCGACGTGCGAACTTGCAGTTATGCAAGAAACACCATGGCCGCCTCTGGACAATTGGCTACGAGGCTGTCGCCTCCCTTCACGAGATTGTACGGTTAATGGGATATTGCATTCTTGGCATCGTGAGGAAGCCTGAACGGCCAAAGGCACTTTCAAAAGCGAAACGGAGCCTCAGATGCATTCAGTGGATGATCTTTCAGAACCGTCAAGCAGGGATAAAGATGTCATGAGGAATGCCATGCCAGAAGGACAACGATACGTTTTAGTAACAGCCGCATACAACGAAGAGCGTTATATTGAGGCGCTGATACAGTCCGTAATAGGTCAGACTGTATCTCCGCTAAGATGGGTAATTGTGAGCGATGGATCTACCGACCGGACCGACGAGATTGTGCGGCAATACGCAGCGCAATGTGATTTTATTGAGTTGCTCAGGATCGAGGAGGATCACCCGCGCAATTTTGCGGCCCAAGTGCATGCCATAAATGCAGGCCTTGCTCGATTAAAGACCTTAGACTTCGACTTCGTCGGCAATGTTGATGCAGACGTGACATTTGATCCTTCCTATTTCTCGAACCTGCTGAGCGTATTTTCCACGGATCCGAGGCTTGGATTGGCAGGCGGTGACATCTTCGAGAAGCAGGACGGCGAGTTTAGGCCTCGCGCACTCAATAGAGAATCTTCAGTTGCTCATGCGGCACAGTGTTTCCGCCGCGAATGCTTCGATACGATAGGTGGATGTTATCTTGCTCTACCTTATGGTGGCCCTGATTCCTACGCCGATGTCCTCAGTCGAATGAATGGATGGCATGTTCGCTCCATTGCAAGCTTGAGAGTCTTCCATCACCGACCAACGGGAGGGGCATCAGGCTGGGCGCGTGGAGCATTTCGCCAAGGCAGAATGGACTATTCTCTGGGCATCCATCCTGTATTTGAGCTCGGCCGACTAATGCTCAGAGTCACATCCCGACCCTTTGTCTTTTACGCAGGCGTGAGGCTGGTCGGCTTCTGCATCTCATACTTGTCCACAGAGAAACGAATGGTCTCCCTGGACTTTGTGCGGTTCCTACGGCGCGAAGAGGCTGAGAGACTCAGGCTACTATTCCTTAAGCCCGCAGCATCGGACCACAGCACGGCACCTTGAAGGGAGTGACCCCCTGCGCCAGCTATTCAAATTGGGCCTTGTCGCTCTATGCGAGTCTGGAGGGCGACATTCGCCTTCCAGATTCCGAACTTGATTTGTCTCCCTTTCATCCAGAAACGAGAGTATTCGTGAAATTCCGCTGAGTAGATATTTGCTCTAGCTAGGCTCGCCTTCGACGCTAGGACCTTTGGGAGAATCACTCCTGCACGTTCCGGGGAGTTCTGACTTCATTAGCTCCAATAAGAGCTACTCTCTACACAGATTAAGCACTTTGCCGAATTCTAGACGGCCCTTTTGGGATAGCAGTTGGAGGATACTTCATGAGAGCATGCATGTTGGCGTATACATTCTATGAGTCGGATAACAGGAGTCGACGCTATGGCGAGGCACTTATCAAACGCGGAGACCAGGTGGATGCGATCTGCCTGGCGCGCGAGGGGCAGGATCATTTCGATGTGATCCAAGGAGTGAGAGTCTTTCGAATTCAAAAGCGAATAGTCGATGAGACGGGTCCGGTAAGTTACCTTCGGAAGCTCTTATTGTTCTTCTTCCGGTCGATGTGGCTACTCACGCTTGAGCACTTGCGAGAACCCTACGACATAATCCATGTCCACTCAGTTCCAGACTTCGAAGTCTTCGCCACACTCATTCCGCGTCTCATGGGCGCCCGTGTAATACTCGATATCCACGATATTACGCCCGAATTCTACGCCAGCAAATTCAAGGTTCACGAGCGCTCGCTTGTATTTCACGCGCTTGTTCAGATAGAAAGGCTCTCTATTGCCTATTCCAGTCACGTCATTCTTGCCAACGACCTTTGGTTTGAGAAGATCGTCCGCCGCTCCGGCCGCCTGGACAAGTGCACCGCGATCACCAACTATCCGGACTTATCAATATTCTGGCGCCGGCCACGGCCAACCTCATCCAACGGCGACTTTGTTATGTGTTATCCCGGCAGCCTCAACTCACACCAGGGTCTAAACTTGGCCATTGAAGCCGTGTCTCTCCTGCGTGATCGCGCACCTAATCTGAAACTCCTCATTGTCGGGAGCGGACAGGACTGGGATAAGCTGGAGGCCATGATCAGCGAGCTTCACCTAGAAGATCGCATTTCCATGAGGCGGCCAGTCCCCCTGGAGGAGGTCGCGGAGATCATGGCGACGGTCGATTTGGGGGTCGTCCCGAAGTTTAATGATTCATTCGGCGGAGAGGCATTCAGCACAAAGATCATGGAATTCATGGCCATGAACATCCCGGTTGTCGTATCAAGGACACGCATTGACGAGCACTATTTCAGCGACGACATTGTGCAATTCTTCATGGCGGGGAGTGCGGAGGACCTGGCAAATAAAGTGCTCGATCTCATGCAGGATCCCAGCCGCCGTATAGAGTTATGTGAACACAGTACTGACTTCGTGGTCCAGAATAGCTGGGAGGCCAAGAAGCACATTTATCTTGACTTAGTTGATCGTCTAATGGCGTAGGCCCAGGATCATCAGCCGAGGCTGACTAGAGTTATCTCTGTGCAAACTCACACCAACAACGATGCGGTAATATGTCGTGTAATTATGAGTTTTCTTGAATCACGTTCAAAATCGTTACACTTCCTGGCACACTGGTCTTTACCCTTTCCTACGCCAGGGCACACATCTATTTGCCGCGGCAATACCAGGTGCGATGTCTTTGACGGAGTCGGCACAGCAGATTGGTGTTCATGGACTCACCACAGAGACATGCGAAAGCACCCTCCATGCAGCTTTACACGATAGATCCACTCTTGGATAGCCGATGGGAGGATTTAGTCTCAACCCACCGCTGGGCATCCGTGTTTCATCAGCCAGGTTGGCTAAAGGCCCTAGCTAAAACCTACGGATATCGTCCTTTGATTTTGACAAGGACGCCCCCTTTAGAGCGGCTAACGGACGGGGTTCCTTTTTGCGACATTCGCAGTTCCATCACCGGTTGCCGCCTGGTTTCATTACCCTTCGCAGACCACGCCGAACCATTGTTGCGTGAAATGGACGATGCTTCCGATTTCACAGCGTGGATGCGAACGGAGTGCGTTCGGCAGAAATGGAAGTATGTCGAGCTTCGGCCTCTCTCTTGGAAGTTACCCCTGGACTCTGGCATGGCAACAAGCGAAGTCTTCTGGTTTCATTCTCTAGACTTGACTCCTCCAGTCGAACAGCTATTTCGCGGCTTACATAAGAGTTGCCTCCAGCGGCGCATACGACGCGCTGAGCGTGAGCAACTCTTCTACGAGAAAGGGTGCTCGAAGAATATTATCGACGACTTTTACCGACTCCTCCTGATTACAAGGAGACGTCATCAGCTACTTCCTCAACCCCGCGCCTGGTTTCGAAACCTGATTGAGTACATGAGTCCTGATGTGGAGATCCGCATGGCCCGAAAAGAGGGCAATCCGATCGCAGCGATCCTCTCTCTGCGACACCGCAGCACCGTAGTGTACAAATACGGTTGCTCAGACGAGAGGTTTCATCACCTTGCCGGCATGCCATTTCTGTTTTGGAAGTTGATTGAGGAGAGCAGGACTGCAGGCGCAGAGCAACTTGACCTTGGGCGCACGAGCCTTGACAATCGAGGGCTCATCGAGTTCAAGGACCGGCTCGGGGCTGAGCGCAGGCAGATCAGTTATCTTCGCTATCCACAGGCCATGGTGGGGACCGGTGCGGTGGGCTCGTACTTACCGGCAACCCGGCGGCTCTTCTCGATCCTACCCGACGCACTTTCATCCAGAGCGGGTCAATTGTTGTACCGGCACATCGGCTAGCCTCAAATGTTTATGAGCGCGATCATTCCTTGACTGAAATGATCGCCGAATGAACGCCTATACGGGTATCATCTCAATCAATGTCCAGCCCCCGCACAACACTCGACAGCACATTGACGCAAGCCGTTCGCGAGCGGTATCGCTGTCCGGAGGAGTTCCTGGATTTCGGTCTCAGGCAAGGAATCTCCCGGGATTCAGGCTACTTTCACTTTGGGCCGAATACGACATGTTATGGCCGCTCATTAAGACATGCTCTCCTTCCGGGGCCGAGTGATTCACTCTGCGATATGCTACCCAGAGTGGAATTTGACGGCACACAAGTTGTACTCCCCTTTAATCCAAGTGAGGTTATCGATAATCTTCGATTGGAGCGTTACACTAGTGTCCAATTGAGTCGACACGAGAGCGCGTTCAAGAAGATCTACTACTGGCTTCGTCCGATTACAAACCGCTGGCTGCGCGGGAACATTCAGAGACTGCGGGCTGCCAATTGGAAGAAGACGCAATTTCCACGGTGGCCGGTTGATACCACAGTCGAGTGTATCTGCGAGAACCTGTTGCTTCTTTCGTTGCGAGCCAGTGGTGCTGACCGTATTCCATTCATATGGTTTTGGCCTGATGGCGCGAGCGGCTGCTTATCAATGACACACGATGTTGAAATGGCTGCTGGGCGTGACTTCTGCGGGCGTCTGATGGACATCGATGATTCTTATGGAGTAAAGGCGTCATTCCAGATTGTCCCGGAAGGGCGATACCACGTCACGCAGGAATTCCTAAGGCAATTCCGTGATCGGGGATTTGAGATTTGCGTTCAGGATTTGAACCACGACGGTCGGTTGTTCGACAATCGAAAGGAATTTGTAAGGCGTTTCGCTCAAATTAATCGCTACGGTCGGGAATACGGCGCAAATGGATATCGATCGGCCGTACTCTACCGCAAACCTGAATGGTATAGAGACATAGCCTTTTCCTTTGATATGTCGATTCCAAATGTTGCGCACCTTGATCCGCAGAGGGGCGGCTGTTGCACGGTAATGCCGTACTTCATTGGAGAGGTTCTCGAGTTACCAGTTACTACCGTCCAGGATTACACCCTGTTCCACGTATTGAACCAGCATTCCACTACCCTGTGGAGGACGCAACTTGAGATGATTCTCGCTAAAAGCGGCATGGCTAGCTTCATAGTTCACCCTGATTACATTAACGAAGAGAAAACACTGGCTGTCTATAAGGACTTGCTTGCGCTGTTGACCCAGTTTCGCAAGAGTAAGGCTCTTTGGTTCGCTCTTCCGGGGGAAATCAATGCTTGGTGGCGGACGCGGAGCCGGATGTCGCTTGTCAAAGATAACGGGACTTGGAGGATTGTAGGTGAAGGCGCCGAGCGCGCAGTGTTGGCATTTGCCAGAGAGGTTGAGGGCAGACTCGTATACGAACGCGCTGACTCACCGCTAAACGATACGCCAACACGGCTTTCGTCATTCGTGAGCAACCCGCCGCCTGCGCCAATTGAAATAGAGACAACACCTGTTGCGGCAAAGACTATTGCGGTTTAGGCAATGTTTGATAAGGAGCAAGACATTCCATGACCAGATTTAGCAGGCTCCAGGCTGGTTTGGCCCTCCTCTGGGCACTTTCATTACTCGTTGGGTGGCGTCCCTTTGTCGATACTCTTGTATTGTCCTCGCGCGACCAGGCATACACTCACATTCTCTTGATTCTTCCCATCAGCGCTGCTCTGATCACTCAAGAGTGGCGAGTTCTACGCACCATGTTTGCCCCGAGCGTTCTCGCCGGCTCACTATTCCTGGCAGTCTCCGCGGTAGCGGCCGGCTTTGCCAGTGTCTGGTCAGCTTCGTTGCCCTTCGATGTGCAACTCACGATCAAGATGTCTGCGCTGGTAGTTTGGTGGATTGGGGCTTTTGTACTTTGTCTCGGGTCAAGAACTGCCAAGTTGGCATTATTCCCACTACTCATGCTATTTTGTATGGTCCCGCTTCCAAATGTGGCTGTGGACTGGATCGTGGTACTGCTGCAACAGGGGTCGGCTTGGTCGGCACGCGCGCTCTTCGTTGTATTTGGTATTCCCATTGCTCAAGATGGCTTTCTTCTCACAATCCCTGGCCTAACAGTGCAGGTTGCCCAAGAGTGCAGCAGCATCCGATCCAGTTCGATGCTGCTTGTGACAACGCTAGTTTTAGCTCAGGTTCTGCTCATTTCTCCCTGGCGAAAGATCCTAGCAGTCTCCATCGCAGTTCCTCTTTCTATCGCCAAGAACGGTCTCCGCATTTTCGTAATTGCAATGCTCGGAACTCGAGTAGATCCAGGATACCTGACCGGTAGATTCCATCACCAGGGCGGAATTATCTTCTTCTCGATAGCATTGACCTGCATGTTTGCCCTGCTATGGCTCTTACGGAGGGGCGACGGGATATCGCAGGAGATGAGGGCAAACTAAGTCGGGCCCAAACTAAAATGCTAATGTCATAACTGCATGGTGCCTCGCTCCAGGCTGCATAGGTTAAACAATGTGCCGTTGTTGCAGGCAGGATTCGCCTCAACCTCTTCGGCCGGTGGCGAGACCAACTATCGGCATTGGACAACTTCCTTGAGGAGATTCAGGGTAAGTCTCCGCTGATGCGGTAATCGACACGCTGGAGGACGCTGTATTCAGGTCACTCTTAGTCGAGCCAGGCTCTGACTCGCCAAATGACCCGAATGACTGCGTGAAGCTGCACCGTGACGGCCGTAGCACGGTTGAGCGCTGGCTGTGCATGCGCCTCTATTGATTGGACCCTCGCCCTCTTCTTTGCACATTCACTTCGGAGACGTATGAAGCTCATTGACGCATTGGAAGTTCTCAGGCAGCCTGTCGCGACTGATGCATCCCAACTGAATGTTCACCTAGCCTGCGGCTTTACGCCGCTTCATCTTCAGACATTTCTTGAAGCACGCCTGAGAAGTCGGTATCCGAAGCGCCTGTACACCATTGAGACTAGCATATACGGAGATTTGGCCGGAAGCATTGAACGTTTGGAACGATCTAATGTTCACGTATTAACGGTTCTAGTTGAATGGGAAGATCTAGATTCACGCTTGGGAATGCGCAGTCTGGGTGGATGGCGGCCATCGAATCTAAATGATATTGCCGAGTCCGCCAATAAGGCGGCGATACGTCTACGAGACGCACTACTCAGGGCTTCAGGCCTCGTGCCGACTGTGATCTGCATGCCGACCCTGCCAATGCCACCGGCATTTTGGACGTCGCCAGATCACACCTGTCCGTCAGAGTTGCGACTACACGAGATCGCCGCAGTGCTCGCGGCGTCTCTGTCCGAAGAGCCTGCCATACATATCGCGAACGCACAGTTTCTGGCTGAGATATCTCCTCCATCCCAGCGGTATGATCTGAGGTCCGACGTCCTGACTGGCTTTCCTTACAGTCTCACCCATGCATCCGCGCTTGCGGGGATGCTTGCGAATTTGATAGATTGTCGGCCGCCACAAAAGGGCTTGATTACGGATCTAGATGACACTCTCTGGGCGGGCATCCTAGGTGAAGACGGCGTGACAGGCATCTCCTGGGACCTTGAGCGGCACACGCATTTGCATGGTCTGTACCAACAGTTGATTGCTTCGCTTGCTGGCGCAGGTGTGCTGATAGGGGTTGCAAGCAAAAACGACTCCGCGCTTGTGGACAAGGCATTTGAAGGTAGGGACATGCTCATATCCAAGAGCGACATCTTTCCTTTCGAAGTCCACTGGTCTCCAAAGTCAGAGTCTGTAAGGCGCATACTTCACACGTGGAACGTCAGCCCCGATTCTGTTGTGTTCATTGACGATAGTCCGATGGAAGTGGATGAAGTCAGGGCATCGTTTCCCGCGATGGAGTGCATCCTCTTTCCCAAGGACAATTACCTGGGCATTCTTAATCTTTTCAAGCATTTGCGTGAGAACTTCGGAAAGCCCCTGCTGACAGATGATGATTCGATTCGTCTGGAAAGCATTCGACGCTCAAGCGAGTGGCGAGATTCGCTTGATTCACGCTCCACTTCCAAGGAAGACCATCTCCGCACAGCTGAAGCTTTCATCGCCTTCACCTTTACAAAGATAGGCGGCAATGCCAGGGCATTCGAGCTTGTCAATAAAACTAACCAATTCAATCTCAATGGCAGGCGCTACAGCGAGTCGGACTGGAGGAACTTCTTGAGTGATCCATCAGCATTCGGCCTCTGCGCTTCCTACAGGGACAAGTTCGGACCCTTGGGGACAATTGCAGTAATTCTAGGGAAGACCGAGGGCCGGAAGCTTTCAGTGCAAGCTTGGGTGATGAGCTGCAGGGCATTTTCGCGGCGCATTGAACATCAGTGCTTGAAACATTTGTTTGAACATTTTGACATTGACGAGATTGCATTCGACTACCAGACCACTCAACGAAATGGCTCGCTGCAGGATTTCCTAACGCAATTGCTGGGGAGTCCGCCTGCCCCTGGTATCCGCATTTCAAGAGAGCAGTTTGCTCACAGCCTTCCAGAACTCTACCATCATGTCGAGGGACGGTCAGTGCCTAAGACTGAGAATGGATTGTAGAGCGCGTGGCGACTGTAATTGCCTTTTAGACCTTAAAACACGAGAGCAATGGCTAGAAGCCTCCTATTGAATATACTCGCCAAGGGGCGAACGTCCGACTCGAGGCAAATCCATATTTGTTCAGCCCTGGATTGATTGGGAGACACCCGGAATCCATAGAATGCTTGTGAGGTGAATACTAATGAATGACTACGACGATCGCTTGATCCGATGCTTTGTGTCAGCCTTTCCTGGCGCTACTTGTGATGAGATCAGGACCGCACACTTTGATGCGATATCAGGTTGGGATTCACTGCGCGGCGTGACGCTTCTGGCAGTTCTGGACGAGGAATTCGGTGTGCAGATTGACATGTCTGAACTAATGGATCTGGAAACCTTTGACTCGCTGAAGTTGCATTTAATGGGACAACGGCAAATACCGGAAAGTATAGCCTCGATTGTAGATTAGTTGGAATTCTAGACTCAGTATTCAGCCAGGCCGAATCTCGATCGATGGTGACGTAGAAGCATGAAAGAGAATCCGTTCAAGGGATTGGTGATCAGAATCTTGCAGACGATGGCTATGATTTTGCCCGGTGGCCAGAACCTCCGCGTACTGCTGCACCGTGCGCGCGGGGTGCACATCGGAAACAATGTCTGGATCAGCTACAACGTGGTTCTCGAGACGCAGTCCCCACATCTGATCTCGATTGGAGACGACACGTTTATCGGGATTGGCGTAATCGTCATTGCGCATTTCAAAGAATTGCGCAGCGGTGTTCGAATTGGGAAACAAGTCTTCATTGGCCCAGGCGCAATCATTCTTCCTGACGTTGAAATTGGTGATGGCGCCGTGATTACGGCTGGAAGCGTTGTGTCCAGTTCGGTACAAGCTATGACAGTAGTCCAGGGCAACCCTGGAGTTCCCGTCGCGATATGTGGTGTGCCTTTGTGGCCCGCTACCCCAATCAAGGAGTTTTCCAGACGGCTGAAACCAATCCCCAAGAGCAGACCAGCCCAAGTGAAATGAACCCGTGCGGGATTGGAGACGAGCTTGGATTGCTGGTCGCCTTATTAACCCCTCTTATCACTCCTCGCGGATTTGCCCCGGATCCAGAGGACCTCAAATGGTCGCAGTACCTCTGTCTGCCGGGATGCGGTTAGAAGGATTATATGGGGAGTTCTGAGACTGAGGGTCTTGTGATGAGGGAAAGCCAATTGCCCTATTACAACTTCATATCACTATTCTCCGGAAGAGCCGGTGAGCGGCATCATCATACCGGATTCGTTGTAGCGTCCATTTCAGATGTAATTGAAAACTTCTGTCGAGCGGTAGGTGGAAGCTATTGGTCAAAAATTCAGTACGACCCTGTGCAGAGAGTGCGCGTGGCATTCATATACCCAGACGCCCTTGGCGCCCCCAGCATCGAACTGGTCGAACCCGCAGGTCCAGGCTCCCCTATCGAGAAGTTTCTCGAGCGTGGCGGCGGCCTGCATCACCTTTGCTATGAGGTGGACAATCTCGAGCAGGCGGTATTGGACGCGTCGGCACGGGGCCTGGTTCTAATCCGACGGCCTCAACCTGCAGTGGCATTCGGCGGCCGTCGGATCGCATGGTTCATCACACGCGAAAGGTTGCTCATCGAGTATCTTGAAAAGGTCCATTAGCCGCTCAGGCATCGGGGTCGTTCGCGACATTTCGTTATCGGGCGTTGGGACCAAAGACAACTCCTACTGAATCGTGATCCGCAGCCCTGGAAAGAAAAGGCGAGTGTGAAACTGGTTGTTCCATATGTTTATGAGCTTCGAGAAGTGGATGCTCGCATGGTCCGTCTGGCCGAGTTTCTCGGTATCCCTTGTGGAACTTGCGCACTCGAGGACCTGACTCCACACCCGGAGTTTCTCGAACGTTCGCTTCCGGATGGGCGCTTGTGCCTCGCCGTGAACCCTCGCGTCTTGCAGGATTGGACCGGAAGAGAACATGTTTCAACCGAATTGATCGACTATCTTGTATCTCGCTTCACAAACCTTTTGGTATATGGCTTGTCTGCGGATCCCTTCGACAGCGAGTTAGTTGCAGCTCTTTCAAGGGGCATGTTCAAGTCCGTCGAAGCGATTGAGCCAGAGAATTCCCCTTACGTGGTTGCTGAAGATGCGCGAGATATATGCGAGGCCTTCTCGGGGCTTTCCTTCGGCTCCGCGAATCCAGCCAATGATCATGTCTTGACCATGGGGCTCCATCACGCGGCTGTCCGCAAACTGATCTCCATCGGTGGCCGCCCTTTTATGGCGACTGTAAAGTCTAAACGAGCCGAAATCCTCTTTATTGCCAGTAATGATGTCGTCGACGTGAATTCTCAAGTCGGCCACGCACCATTGATCGAGTACTTTTCCCGGTTTGTACCCCAGGCGATGGCCCTCCGCCACGTGGCCGACGATGAGTGTTGGCGGCCGGGCAAGCCCTATGCATCTGTCGTCATCGACGATCCGCTCTTGCAGAAGAATTACGGATTTCTGAATTTCGACTCTCTCCTGCGTCTGGCGGAACGGAACAACTTCCATGCCGCCATTGCGTTTATCCCTCACAATTTCCGTAGGAATTCGCTCAGAACCGCAAGAATGTTCGTGGAGAACCCCAAGCGCTTATCAATCTGCTTTCACGGAAACGATCACACAGACGGGGAATTCGGCACTACCAACCCGACACTGATCAATTCCCTGCTCCGTGTCGCTGAAGGCAGGATGAGTTCGCACCTTGAGTCGACTGGCCTTCCTTGCGACAGGGTCATGGTGTTTCCGCAAGGTAAGTTTTCAGTCGAGGCAATGAGGGCCCTCAAATCCCGCAATTTCTATGCTGCCGTAAATACGATCCCGTATCCTGTGCAACAGGTTGTCCCGTTGACAATTGGTGACCTGGCTCAACCAGCCGTTCTCAAATATGGGGATTTTCCGTTGTTCCAGCGCAAATCCATCCGCAATATCCAGAGCCAAGATATAGCCTTCGACCTATTTTTCGGCAGGCCCGTTTTGATCGTCGAACACCACGATCTCTTTGAACATCCGGAGCCTTTGGCTGAAATCGCCAGCAAGATTAACTCTCTGGCGCCTCAAATCCTCTGGTCCAACCTTGCGACTCTGGCCTGTAATTCGATTCTTACAAGGAGAACACCCGATGGTACCCAGCATATTCGTGCATACTCGGGTACTGTCCGACTATCGAACGACTCCGAGTTCAGTCAGCTCTATTCAATCGAGTGGGTCAGCTCTCGCAGTGACTCTCTTGCCGAGCAAGTGTTAATGGATGGATCGCCTTACCTCGGCATCAGAATCTACGATGCCGGACTCCGGATCTCAGTAGAATTGCCGCCTGGAAGCTCGCGGACCTTCACATCGGTCCATCGAAATAGGGAGATCGACATCAGAGGACTTGGGCTTCGGTGGAAAGCGCGGGCTTTCTTGCGAAGAAGGCTTTCGGAGATTCGTGATAATTACCTCAGCAAAAACCGACCTCTCCTATTGACTGCTAAGGCGTTTCAGCAGCGCTTCTTGAAGGTCTGATTATCAAGAGCACGAACCTTACTATATCGACCAGTCTCGATACAAACGACTCCAATTTGCAAGTTCATAACAAATTCTCCGTACAAGGAGTGACCGGTGACCACTGTTTATCTAGATAGAACAACAGAGACCAGGCAGAAGATCGAAAGCCGCAATGCGCACATTGGCATAGTTGGAATGGGCTATGTGGGCCTGCCGCTGGCTCTGCTATTCAGTGAGCAACACTTCAAAGTCACCGGCTTCGACATCGATCCAGAGAAAGTGGAAACCCTGAATAGAAGTGGATCGTACATC
>Ga0114951_10001195_pt1 | contig 33183 bp, 28 predicted proteins | sample AM7aDNAmetaG_FD_88677 | JGI IMG/M metagenome (GOLD analysis project Ga0114951, IMG submission 88677) | Freshwater microbial communities from Finland to study Microbial Dark Matter (Phase II) - AM7a DNA metaG | ecosystem: Environmental > Aquatic > Freshwater > Lake | place: Finland: Lake Alinen... | reverse complement strand
CGCGCCGGCTGGAGGTGATCCACAACGGCGTGGACTGCGGAAAATTCGCGCCGCAACCGCTGCCGGCGGCCGGGCCGGTCGTCTGCGTGGCCAACTTCACCCAGCAGAAGGGCCACCGCATCCTGCTGGAGGCCATGCGGCGGTTGTTGAGCGAGTTTCCCGACCTGCGGCTCGAACTGGCCGGCGGCGGCATGCTGCGAGATGAACTGCAAACACGCGCCGGGCAGCTTGGGATCGGCAGCCGCGTCAACTTCCTCGGCACGGTGCCGGACGTGCAGCCGGTGCTGGCACGGGCGGCGGTGGTGGTGCTGCCGGCCTTGTGGGAGGGATTGGGGCTGGCCGTGCTGGAGGCGATGGCGATGGCGCGGCCGGTGGTCGTGACGAACGTGGACGGTCTGCGCGAGATCGTCACGCACGAGCGCGACGGCCTTGTGGTGCAATCGGGCGACGTGGGGGCGCTGGCGGAGGCCGTGGCGCGGCTGTTGCGCGACCGGGCTCTGGCGCAACGTCTCGCCGACGCCGCCCGCGCGCACGTGGTGGAGAGCTTCAGCCTCGACCGGATGGCCCGGCGGCTGGAGGATCTCTACGAGGAGCTGGCGGGAAGGAAAGTGAAGAGTTAAAAGTTAAGAATGAAGAGTGAAGAGTTGCCGGAATTTCCAAACTCTTCACTCATCGCATCACATTCCCCTTCACCTGCACCGCTCCATTCGTGCCCGATCCCGCCGGCGGTGCTTGAATCGCCGATGATGCGCGATTGGTGCCATAACCTGTCTGATTAACAAGCGTGGTCGTTGCTGCTCTCCTCACTGCCCAGTATAGCATGCCAGCTTGTGCAGTGGCTTCACGACTGGCCTTCACGTCCGGCAAATCGTCGAATTCCGTCAATTGCTTGGTCGTCACCCGCTCCCCATCGGCAGTAAACCACCCACGGAATACGCTTGTCCCGACATTCGACGTGCCATTAGTGCGAGACTCAATGTGATATCCCAGTTTGGACATTGTCGCTCTTCTCACGTTGGCAGACTTTTTGCCAGTTTCCGACAGTGCTTCGCTGGCGGCCTTCACATCCGGCATGTTCCGCAACTCCATATCCTGAATAGGAGTAAGCGATGTTTTTTTGCGGACTATCGGCAACGGGCGAATAATTATGTTTGTTAAACCGTATGGAAAGAGAGGCATCCCAGCCATTATGTACTGCCGTCTCTTGAGGTGTGACTCCATGATGCTGGCTTCTTTCTGGTATTTCTTGAATATGCCACCGTGCTCTCGAAGAAGATCAATCACAATTCTGTGATGCGGGTTAGAGCTGTGCCGAAATGCGCGATCCAAAGGTGTGCAGCCATTCTTGTCTTCAGCGTTGACGTCGGCCTTGTTGGCAATGAGGAACTCTACGGCTTCCTTGTTGTTGATAAGTCCGACTGCATGATGAAGCGCCGTGGCACCCCACCCGTCTCTGGCGTTAACATCGGCTCCGTGGGCGATCAGCAAAGCCATCATTTCTTTGGATCCGAGGAACACTTGGAACAATGTATAACCTTCTTTGTCCCTGACATTGGGATCAGCGTTGTGATCCAGCAACAGCTTCAGCATTTCGATGTTTTTGTAAAACACCGCAAGATGAACGGGATAACTGCCATAACGGTCCTTCTTATTGACGTCAACCGTTTGGGATGACAGCAATACTTTCAGTTCGCCCATGTCTTGTTGCATTATGGTATTGCGAAGGGGTTCTACTCCTCTCTGGGCGCCGTATTTGCGAAGAAGAGCGACGATTTCTGATGCATGATCCAGTAGTGCACGGTCGAGAGGCGTCCGGCCTTTCTCGTCCATGACGTTGAGGTCGGCCTTGTGAGTCAGCAGCAGTTCCAGCAGTTTTGGATCAACCATGACATTTGGCGTCAATATTGCCGTGTTTCCATAATTGTCCTTGATGTTGGGATCCGCGCCGGCGTTCAAAAGCAGTTCCACCGCTTCTCTGTTGCGAGATAAAACTGCGTGATGCAGTGCGGTGCGCCCCTGTTCGTCCTTCAGGGCAACGAAATTAGGTTTCATTTGCAGCGCTCGCTTCAAGTGCGTTTTGTCGAGCCATCTAAGAACTACCATCAATCTTGCGTCGGGCAGGCCAGGAATTCCGCCGTGCTGGAGAAGAAAAGACGTTGCTTTCCCGGCTTCACCGTACAGTTCCTCGGCGAGGTCCGTGGGAGTCCAGCCATCGGTGGTTTTGGCGTTGATGTCGGCCCTGTTGGCGACGAGCAGTTTTACGAGTTCGAAGCGGCCATTATAGACCGCCCAGTGCAGGGGCGTGAGACCGAAGTTGTCTTTGGCGGTAACATCGGCTTTCTTCGCCAGCAACAACTCCGCAACGCGCGTGTCTTGTGCCCAATGAAGCGGCGCAAGCCCATGGGTGTCTTTGGCATTGGCCAACTCGGGTTTGCGGGCCAGGAACTGCTCCACCTTTGCGGCGTCGCTGGTTCTGACGGCCAGAAAGATTCCTTCCCCTGCCTTGAGCATTTTGGACCGGACCGCCGTTTGGAGTTCTTCAACTGCACGGTCCATTTCCTGCTGAATTATTTTGTAAATCTCGGACTGACCGGTTTCCGTAGTTACCGATGCGTAGACAGCAAAACAATCCCCATACACTGAATACTCCTTTGGAACAACTGACAGCATCATTGATTCCCAGAACGGATATTCGGCATGCAGGGACAAGTAGCAGGAATCCGGCGGATCAAAAACCCGCTTGCCTGTCTCATCGCGGGAGACGTCTCCTTTCCGATATGTGAAGTCACATCCCTTGATTGTTGCTTTGTCTATTTCCGACAGTGCCGGCAAACGATTGCGGGCTTTAAAGAGGCGCTGGCGGATTCGCTGGATGGCGTGTTCCAATATGGGGGTTGCTTCGGCCGCATCAAGCGCCGGTGGTCGGCGGTAAGGCACGCACAAAGTGTGATAATGCCGGAAAACAGAAGTTGATTGGAACACCGGCATCCTTGCCGGTTTGGCGACGAAGAACGCGCCCGTTGCCATTAGAGCCCCGAGCAATACCACAGACAGAATCTTCAGCCACTTCTTCATCGTCTCTGCCGCTCTCCTTGGCGGCGTTTCTACCAGAAGGGGCGGGGGAAGTCACGCGGACAAGCGGTGGCTGTAGCGGCGGTCTCTGACCGCCGGTTGTTGATGATGAACATTTCGGCGGTCGGAGACCGCCGCTACAGCGGAAAGATCGAGGATGCGAACATGACCGCCTCCTTACGTCGGCGGCTACAGGCGTCTGCCTACACGAACCGCTTGGCGACGAGGGAACAGTTGTGGCCGCCAAAGCCGGGGGCGTTGTTGAGGATGGCGTCCACTTTCGACTCGCGCGCGGTGTTGGGCGTGTAGTTGAGGTTGATAATGAACAGCTCGGTGGTTGGAGACCGCCGCTACAGCGAAGAAGGGCGGTCATATCAAGGGTTGCGTGCTTCGTCGTGATTTCTGACGGGTCACCGCGACCATCGGAAGGTCGGCTGGTTCGCTTGGAAGAGCTTTCGCTCGTTGGGGCCGTCCTTGGTGTAGATGACATACGAATGCGGTTGGCAGCGGTAATGCCCCGCGCGCCATCGGCGGGACCGGAAATAGGCCACGAGGAACGGGGCCAGTGTGCGCGCCCACAGCGGGGCGGTTTGGGCGAAGACAGCCCGTTCGCGAGCCATATTCGGGCCGAGGCTCATGTTGGTTCCTGTCTCCGTATACGCGCTGGTCAATTCTTTCATCGTCGCCATGCGCACTCCAGCCTTGAGCAAACGGAGTGTCCATTCGGCGTCGCCCACGTCACGCAGGCTTGGATCGAAGTGGAGTCCGAGTTCATGAAAAACCCGCCGCCGCATGAAGGTGGCGGCCGTGAGGAAACTCAGGTTCATGCTGATGAGGGTATGGAGGCGATGGGGCAGGAGCGCGCGGCGCTCGCAGATGTATTCGCCCTGGGGGCCGACGATCACGGTGTCGCCGAAAATCACGTCCACGCCGGGATGCTGGTCAAAGAAACGGCTTACCTTGCGCAAAGCGTCGGGAAGGTATTGTTCGTCGCAGTTGAGATAGGCCAGCAATTCCCCCCGTGCGCGGCGGAATCCGCGGTTGACCGCGTCATACATGCCCGTGTCCTTTTCGATGACGGAGATGACGCGGGAGTCGTGCGGCAGCCAGTCCTGCGTGCCGTCATCGGAGCAGGAGTCCTGGACGATGTGTTCCGCCTCCACACCCTGGTCGGCCACCGAGGCGATGCACAGCTTAAGCCAGGAAGAATTCCTGAAGCTGGGTGTGACGATGGTAAATTGCATGCTGCGTTCGAATAAAGTATGGATAAAAAAAGTGGTCGCAACAGAGACGGTTCCATCAACCGCCTTCTAACTGGCTGCGCCTGCGCGTGAACGTCGGGGGGCAGGATGCCCGCGCTCCCGGGAAGGCGCTTACACAAACCGCTTGGCGACGAGCGAACAGTTGTGGCCGCCGAAGCCGAGGGCGTTGTTGAGGATGGCGTCCACTTTCAACTCGCGCGCGGTGTTGGGCGTGTAGTTGAGGTCGCACTCGGGATCGGGCGTCTGGTAGTTGATGGTCGGCGGGATGATGCCGTGGGTGATGGCCATGGCGCAGGCGATCATCTCAATGGCACCGGCGGCGCCGAGCATGTGGCCGGTCATGCTCTTGGTGGAGCTGATGGCCACTTTCTTCGCGTGCTCGCCGAAGACGGTCTTGATGGCGGCGGTCTCGTACTTGTCGTTCAGTTCGGTGGAGGTGCCGTGGGCGTTGATGTAGGAAATCTGGTCGGGCCGCAGGCCGGCGTTGTTGAGGGCGTTGTTCATGCAACGGGCCGCGCCCGCGCCGCCGGGGGCAGGGGAGGTGATATGATACGCGTCGGCGGTCTGGCCGTAGCCGACGACTTCGCAGTAGATGCGCGCGCCGCGTTTTTTGGCGTGCTCGAGTTCCTCCAGCACAACGACGGCGGAGCCTTCGCCCATGACGAAGCCGTCGCGGTCCTTGTCGAAGGGGCGGCTGGCGTGCCTGGGGTCGCTGTTGCGGGTGCTCATGGCCTTCATGGCCGCGAAGCCGCCGATGCCGGTGGGCAGGATGGTGGCCTCGGTGCCGCCGGCAACCATGATGTCGGCATCGCCAAGACGGATGTTGCGGGCGCTTTCGCCGATGGCGTGGTTGCTGGTGGCGCAGGCGCTGACAGGGGCGAAGTTCGGCCCGCGCAGGCCCAGCTCCATCGAGACGATGCCGCTGGCCATGTTGCCGATCATCATCGGGATGGTGAACGGCGACATCCGCGAGGGGCCTTTTTGGAGGAGGATCGAGTGTTGCTGCTCGAAGGTGGAAAGGCCGCCGACGCCGGAGCCGATGCAGCAGCCGGCGCGGTCGAGGTCTTCCTTGGAGAAATCGAGGCCGGAGTCCTGGGCGGCGAGCTTGGCGCCCGCGACGCCGAACTGGATATTGCGGTCGCTGCGGCGCGCGTCCTTCGGCATGTTGAAGAACGGCGCGGCGTTGAAGTCGCGCACCTCGGCGGCGATCTGGCAGTCGAAGGCGGTCGGATCGAACGCGGTGATGCGGTCCACCTTCGTCTCGCCGGCGATCAGCGCGCGCCAGAAGGCATCAATGGTCTGCCCGAGCGAGCAAACCACGCCCATGCCTGTAATGACTACCCGTCGTCCCTCTGCCATATGAATTAGACAGTTGGGGCATTGGGTGCGGTTGTCAAGCGTCCTGTCGCGCCGCCACCAATGCCCCGTGTAAACCGCTCGAATGGAGCTTAGCTCTTGGGAGCTTTTTCCTCGATATACTTGACCGCGTCGCCGACGGTTTGGAGCTTCTCCGCATCCTCGTCGGGAATCTCGGTGCCGAACTCTTCCTCGAAAGCCATGACCAGCTCGACGGTGTCCAGCGAGTCGGCGCAGAGGTCCTCGATGAAACGCGCTTCCGGTTTCACCTGGTCGGGGTTGACGCCGAGCTGTTCGACAATAATGTCCTTAACGCGCTCGAAGGTGGGCTTGCCTTTGTTGTCTGCCATGGTTGTATTCTCCTTATTCTCTCAGATGTTTGCTATTTACATCACCATTCCGCCGTCCACTGTCAAGACCTGACCGGTGATGTAAGCGGCCTGGTCACTTGCCAGAAAATGCACTGCATTGGCCACGTCCTCGGGGGAACCGAGCCGGCGCAGCGGGATTTGGGTCATCAGCTTCTGCCGGATCTCCTCGCCGAGGGCCGCCGTCATCTTTGTTTCGATGAAGCCGGGGGCGACGGCGTTGCAGGTGACGCTGCGCGAGGCCAACTCGCGGGCCACGGACTTGGTCAGGCCGATGACGCCGGCCTTGGACGCGCCGTAGTTGCACTGGCCGGCGTTGCCGACGAGGCCGATGACGGAGGCGATGTTCACGATGCGGCCGGAGCGCTGTCTGACGAAATCGCGCGCGAGCGCCTTGGTGAAGAGGAACGTGCCCTTGAGATTGATGTCCAGCACCATGTCCCAGTCCGCCTCGCTCATGCGCATGAGCAGCGTGTCCTTGGTGATGCCGGCGTTGTTGACCAGAATGTCCACCTTGCCGCAGTCGGCGAGGACCTTGGCGACCGTCTCCTCCACGGAGGCGGCTTTGGAGACGTCGGCGCCGTACGCCCAGGCGCGGCGGCCCAGCGCGCGGACCTTGTCGCACGTCTCGGTGCAGAACTCAGGTTTGAGGTCCACGACGGCCACATCAGCGCCGTTCGCAGCCAGTTTGAGCGCAATAGCCTGGCCGATGCCGCGGCCCGCGCCCGTAACCAACGCAATTTTGTCGTTTAGATTGCCCATAAAAAAGCCGCGCGTATCCTAGGAATCGCCCCTGACTTGTCAAACTATTCTTTCCAAATTGCACGGACACCGGCTGGGTGTGCTGGCAGCGGGTGGCGGATCTCTTTAAGAGGAACTCGCCGCCGTTTTTCTTTTCAAGAACTCCACGTCGAGCAAGTCCTGCGGGCGTCCGGCGCGCTTCTTGCTCGCAATCAAGTCCTTGGTGCACATGCAGCGCGCGCGGGCGCCGGTTTCGGTGACATGAACCACGGTTTGCTTTTCAGCTTTATCGAAAGCCGGAAGTCCAACACCGCCGAGGTGGAATTGGATGATTCCCCAGCGAGTCTGATAGGTTTGCACAAAATTCTCGCCGTGCGGGCCGAGCGGGAGCAATGGAGCGTCCAGTTCGTCGGCCAACAGACGGTTGATCTTTTCAATGTTCACCGCATCACGCGCAGGAACATAAAAATCCCAGTCCATGGTGAAGCGCGGCATGCCCTCCAATCGCACAGCCTGCCCTCCGATCAGCAAGTAGCGCACGCGATGCCGGTTGAATAGGCGGATTACGTCGTCCATCGCGCTCCGCCGCGGCTGGCCAGCGTTTCGAGCAGCTGTTTCTTCCACGCGTTCAGCTCGGCGTAGGAGTTGAACTTCTTGGAACCAAAGCGCGGAAGATTGGCGATCTTCGGCTGTGGGCATGGCTGGTGCTCCCGCGCCCAGATATCCAATTTGGCCTTGTAGCTGTCGGTCGTTTTCATGGGGCATTTGAGTCGCCTGACCACGCACGGCAACGTAGGAGCCGGCGCAGTCGAAGGCAAGGCGGAAAAACAGACTCTGAAGGAAGAAACCCGGGGCGGCACCACGCTACCCGGCTGCTTCGGAGAAGGAGAGGTTTTTGATGCCGGAGGCGGCGCAGGCATCGAGCACGTCTATCACGCGCTGGTGCATGCAATTGGGCGCCGGCGCGATATAGACGGGAATCTTGTCGCCGAACCGCTTGGTAATGGACTGGAGCTTGTCGCGCAACTGTTGCAGTTTGTCGTCCATGGGCGTGCCGATGGGCGATTCGTTGAACGTGACCGCGCCGTCGGGCTGGATGCCGAGATAGACTTCCACTTCGGCGACACTGGCGCCTTCGCCGGAGCCGGGCAGGGTGACGCCGATCTGGCCTTCTGGCTTCACCTTGGAGGCGGTGCACATGAAGAACATGATCAGCAACGCGACGATGTCCACGATGGGCGTGATCTGAAAACCGATTTCCTGTTCTTCCGGCGCTTCTGTTCTCATGGTTTTTTTGCGGCGGCGGCGGCCTTGGCTCCCGCGCCGCCCGACTCGTAAGTCCCGAAGACCAGGTTGGGAATGCCCGCTTCGGCGATCACTTTGGTCAGGCGCGAGATGAAAATATACGGGCAGTCTTTTTGCGCGCGGATGTAGGCGCTCTTGAGGTTGGTATCGTTCATGCGCCGGCTGAGGATCGGCGCGAGCTGCTCCGGCTCGGTGTATTGTTTTCCTTCAAAAGTGGTCACTGCGACGCGCTCCACCGGTTGCCAGACCATGTGGATGTAGGCCCAGCCCTGGCGGCCTTCCTTGATTTCGCGAGCGCTCAGCGCGTCCGGTAGCGCCACCTCCAATGTGGCGCGCATCACGTCCAGCGAGCAAATGGACATGAAAAAAGTCAGGAGCACGAACAGGCAATCCGCCATCGCTGCGATGCAGATGTCCGGATCCTCCATGTCGTTCATGAACCTGCTGGCTTTGGACTCTTTTCTCATGGCTTCTCGCGGCTACTGCCAAGCTAGACCATCATGGCTTCGAACACCATCCCGCGCTCAGGCCCACTCCAGCGTGGACTTGCAGTTGGGGCAGGTCGGAATGCCCTGCGGAATCTGCGCGTTGCAGTTGGGGCAGGGGACGATGACCGCGCCCGCAGCCGGCGCCGCCTTGGGCATCTCGCCCGCGGCTCCTTCGCCGGATGGAGAGGCAGAACCCGCCTCACCGCCGGATGGAGTGGTGGAAGCCGCCTCGCCGCTCAGCTCGGCTTCGAGTTGCGGGCCGATCTTGATGCCCTGGAGCTGATCGTAGGGAACGTCCTCCAGGAGGATGTTGAGGACGTCTTCAACCGCGACGATGACTTCCTGCGTGCGGTTGCGGAAAAAGTAAAAGGCCATGAACCCAGGCACCGCCACAAACAAACCGGCGGCGGTGTTCACCAGCGCCTCGGAGATGGCGCCGGCCAGCTTCGTCGGGTCGGCGATGATGCCGCCGCCGGCGAGAGCGGCGAAGGCGTGAATCATGCCCACCACCGTGCCCATCAGGCCGAACATCGGCGCGACGACGCCGATCATGGAGAGATAGCTGCACCGCGCGCGCCAGCCCATCGCCTCTTTCAACGCGTGGTCCGACATGATTTCGCGGACGACCTCCTTGCCGCGGCCGACACGCTGGATGGCGGGCTTGAGGACGTTGGTCATGAAGGTGGGGTTCTTGTCGCACACGCGCCACGCTTCCTGGTAGTTGCCGTCGGCGATGGCCTTTTGCAACAAATCCACGATCGCCTTCGGCGCGGCTTTGGACACGCGCAGCCGGAAGGAGCACTCCAAAATCAGTCCCACGGTGAGCACGGAGAGAACGCCGATGAGGATCAGCATCGGACCGCCGGCTTTGAGCGTGTCCCACAGCGTCTCATGAGCCGCCGCGGCCGAAGCGTTGGCCGGCCATGCCGCGCTCAGAGCCAACAGCGTGGCGACCGCCGTCCAGCGATGACGAGCTTCGAAACGGATGTTCAATTTATTTTTCATAAGTTATTTCCGGTTGGCTCAAAGACGACGCACTTTTGCTTTCGTGGTGAAACGCTGTTATTGATCGGATGCCTTGGCTGTTTGCGGTTGCAGTTTCTTTTTCAATTCGTCCGCCTTGGCCTGCGCCTGGCGGGCGGTCGGTTCATCCTGATAATAAAGGACGGCCGTCGTCAAATAACATTCCAGCGCTTTGGCGGCATCGCCTTTGGCAGCGTAGCAGTCGCCCAGCGCCAGATACGCCAGGCCGAACATCCGCGCCTCCGCGAACGTCACGACCAGTTTGGTTTCGCTGGACTTGACCACTTCGCTGAGCACAGTGATCGCCTCGTCATACTTCTTCTGGCCGGCCAGCGCGATGGCGAGGTAGGGCTTCACGCGATTGGCCTGACCGGGCTGGAATTCCGAAAACTTTTTCGCCACGGCGTCCGCGTCGGCGAACTGCTTCAACTCCGTATGACACCGGACCACCGCGACCACCGCGTCCTGGACCCACGGCACCGGCAGCACCATGTAGCGTTCCACCAGCGGTTTCAAGACCGCCAGCGCGGCGGCGTATTGGCCGGCATCGGCGCTGGCGAGCGCCTCTTTGACGCCCGGCCGGTCGGCCAGATTCCAACTGCCCGGCTCGTTCTTGATGCTCGGCCACGGCATGGGCGCGTCGCCGCTGGGCGTTTGGTAATAGAGATTCTTCGCGTCAGCGCGGGTGATGACGACGTCACGGCGCTGGCCGATCTTGAGGATAAAAAAATCACCGGCGGTTTGTGCCAGGGTCGCGGAGGCCGCCGCGCTCAATACAAGAACGCCGCCGACCGCTCGAATTAGCAGGTTGCCGAACATCATAGCCATAAAAGCGCATGTGGCTTTTAGCAAACCCAAGGGAAACGCGTCAAACAGGAAGTGCGCCGGGCCAGCGGAAATTTACGGTGTGTTTGGAGCGGCATGGCCCGCCCGCGCGCGGAATGGCGGTGCAACCACTATTCCCGCCGTGTATATTCGGCCGCGATGAAACCACAAGCGAACAATTCGCCGACGCCGGAAGAGGTGCAGAAGAAACTCTCCGATTTCATGAAACAGCAGTTTGGCGACAAGGCTGTCTTCGTCAGCGTCCCGAACCAGCCGGAGAGGGCTGCCACCGACGAACCCGGCGAGGCCGCCGAGGAGAAGCCGCTCACGTTCGATTTCAACTTCAAGCCCAAGGACATCAAGGCCCATCTCGACCGGTTCGTCATCCGGCAGGACGAGGCCAAGAAAGTTCTCTCCATCGCCGTGTGCGACCACTACAACCACGTCAAGCTCGCCGAGACCGGCCGCGCCACCCACGAGTATCACAAGCAGAACGTGGTGCTCATCGGGCCGACCGGCGTGGGCAAGACCTACCTCATCCGCTGCATCGCCCAGCTCATCGGCGTGCCGTTTGTCAAAGGCGACGCCACCAAGTTCAGCGAGACCGGCTACGTCGGCGGCGACGTCGAGGACCTCGTGCGCGAGCTGGTCGCGCGCGCCGACGGCAACGTCAAGCTCGCCCAATACGGCATCATCTACGTGGACGAGATTGACAAGATCGCCGCCGCCGCGCAGAACATCGGCCGCGACGTCTCCGGCCGTGGCGTGCAGAGCAACCTCCTGAAGCTGATGGAGGAAACCGAGGTGCCGCTGCGTTCGCAGACCGACCTCACCGGCCAGCTCCAGGCGGCGATGGAATTTCAGCGCCACGGCAAGATCAAGCGGCAGACCATCAACACCCGCCACATCCTCTTCATCGTCAGCGGTGCCTTCGACAAACTCGAGGACATCGCCCGATCGAGGCTGCGCGAGGCGCAGATCGGCTTCGGCGCGAAAATCCGCGGCGAGATTCCCCGCGGCGACCTGTTGCGAAAAGCGACGACGGAGGACCTCATCCAGTTCGGCTTCGAGCCGGAGTTCGTCGGCCGGCTGCCCGTGCGCGTCGTGTGCGACGAACTGGCCGAGGACGACCTGTTCGCCATTCTCAGGCAGAGCGAAGGCTCGGTGATCCACCAGTATGAGCAGAGTTTCCGCGCGTTCGGCATTGACGTGCTCTTTGCGGAGGAGGGCTTGCGCGCCATTGCCCGGCAGGCGGCGACCGAGCGGACCGGCGCGCGCGCGCTGCTGACGGTTTGCGAGCGGGCGTTGCGCGAGTTCAAGTTTCATCTGCCATCGAGCAGTGTCCGCAGTTTTGTTGTCACCGCGGAGGTGATCGAGAACCCGGCGCGCGAGCTGGAGAAACTGCTCGCCGATCCGAACTATGAGCCGCAGATCGTGGCGCGCATGCTGGCGCGGCAGTGGGCGGAGCGGTTCAGCCGGAAACACGAGTTGACACTCGGCTTTGATCCGGACGGTGTCGAAGCCGTCGTGGAGCGGGCGCTCGCCGCGCAGCGTCCGGTGCGCGACTTCTGCGATGAGTTGTTCAAGGACTTTGAGTTTGGCCTGCGGCTGATCAAGAAAAACTCCGGCCAGAACGAATTCATCCTGACGCGCGCCGCCGTGGAAAACCCGGAGCGGTTCATCAGCGACCTGGTGGTTGGCTCCTACCGAAGCAAGCAGTGATTCGTGCCGGCCGGTTGCCTGGCCGGCTTCATGGGCGGGCGATCTCGACGGGCAGCTCGAACAACATGCCCGCTGTTCCCGGCACCGGGCGCGCTTTGGCGAGGTCAAAAAACCGCGCGAACAGGGAATCGAGCGACCAGGGCGGCGGCACCACCAGCAACAGACGCGTCACGCCCGGCGGACACTCCAGACGCTCGATAAACGTCAGGTGTCTTTGGTGGCTCACCCAGAATTCTTCCGAGTAGGGTTTGGGCAAGGCCCGGTCGCGCTCCAGCAACACGTTGTGATACTCCGGCATGTAATACGCGAAGTGCTGAAAACCACAGTACAAAAACTCGCCATAATGACAAATCCACGTTGTCTCCGGCGGATAACCGGAGCGGATTGTTTTGAAATAGGATTTGAGTTGTTGCTCGTCCTGCCGGCGTTGCGCCGAGGTGAGCGGCAGCGCGAACGACCCTCTGGGTTGGAAGATAAAGACGCCCGCGTTGACCAGCGCGACGGCGCCCAGCACGGCAAACAAAACCGGCCATTTCAGTCCGCCGGCAGGGCGTTCTCCACCGAGACCGCCGGCGGCCCGGCACAACGCCAGTCCAGCCAGCACGGCCAGCACCGGGAAGTAACTCAGCACGTGGCCGGGCGAGGTCGTGAAGAACACAAACAAACCGCACGCCACCTGCGGCCCCAGCCAAAAAGCCAATAGCAGCAATGATTCGCGGTGCTGCGCGAAGAACCGGATTTTGTTTTCACGCGATTGAAACATCGCCCACCGCACCAATTCGATGATCGCAATGACGGCCGCCAGCAGCAAGCCCGTCCAGCAACAGGCCGCCATTTGCATCGCGCTGGCGACCACCTGGAACATGCCCGAGCCCCAGGGCATATACTCGCCCAGCCGCCGCCACATGCGGATGGAACAGCCGAGGTAAACGTCAAAGCCGCCGCAGAGGTGTGCCAACGCCGCCAGCCATGCCAGACAGAAGACGGCGGTCATCAGCAACCCCGCCAGCAACTTCAGCCCGCGGGGTGGTTGCAGCCGGTAAAACGTGTAAAGCCAGAACGGCACCAGGGTGATGGCCACGTGGCCCCGGTTGGATGCCACCAGCGCCAGCGACAGGGACATGAGCGCCACCTGCCACCACGCGCCGCCCCGGTGGATGGCCCACAGGCACACGAGCACCGTCGCCAGTGTCAGCGCGGAATCCAGCATCGTGGCCATGGCCACCTCGCCGTGGAACCAGCACGTCGGGCCGGTGGCCAGAATCACGGCGGTGGCTGCGCCGCAAGCCCGGCCGAAAAGCGACGTGCCCAGCAGATAACCGCCGCCCGCCACGGCCGCGCCCGCGACAAGACTGACCCACACCAGGCTCGCGTGCGGGTCGCCCAGCCACAGATTCACCAGCCGGCCCAGCATCACAAAAAGAAAATAACCGGGCGGATGCGGCTGGTTGAGAAGCATGTTGTAGTCGCTGATCCCCAGTGAGAACTCGATGCAATCCCAATGATAAGCCAGTTCACTGCGAAACGGGATGCGTATCGCGGCGCTCGCCAGGAAGATCAATGCAGCAATGCCCCAGTCCCGCCGCTGCAATCGTGCCATGCCGTTCACGTGTTCATCCTCGACCCCCGCATTTTTCTGTCAAGGCGTTTTTCTTTGCGGACGACGGTGTCCGACGTAACGTTGACGAAGCATGCGGCGGGCGGCTATCCTTTGCACGATGCACGTCAAGCTCGCCGTCTTGGTTTTCAACATCTTCGAGGCGACGTTGGGCGTTTCGCCCGCCGCCGTGCTGTGCCAATGAGTGAAAGCCGCGATTGTCCTCACGCGCCCATGAATCGCGAACGCCTGCTCGTCATTGCCGCCCACGCGCTGGTCTGGAGCATTGCGCTGGTCTATCTCAGCGGTTACATCGCCACCTATGATCTCTGGGGTTATCTCTCGGAAGGCAAACTCGTGTGGGACACCGGCGGCGCGCCCCGCGTGGACGCGGACTCCTACCTGCCGACGGGATCGTGGGTGTGCCACCATTGGCTGAGCAACGCGCTGACCTATCCGCTGTTCGTCTGGGGCGGCGGCGCGGCGGCGCGCGGGCTGACGCTGGCGCTGATGATCGGCACGTTCGTGGTGGCGTATCGCGCGGCGCGGCGCGAGGGCGCGTCGGCATTGGTGACGCTTCTGGTTGTCGCGTGCGCCATTCCTTCATTGGCTGTCGGTGCGATGCCGTTTCGGCAGACGATGTTTTCCTTTCTGTTCGTGGCGATGCTGCTGGCGTGGCTCCGCTGTGGGCGCGCGTGGTGGTGGATGCCCGCCTTCTTCGTGTTGTGGGTCAACCTGCATGCCGGGGTGCTGATCGGACTCGTGCTGATGGGCATGTGGACGGTTGGATCGTGGCGCGAACTGGCGACGGCGAAACGGCTCGCTCTCATCACGGCCACCTGCGCCGCGGCGACGCTGGTCAATCCTTATCACGCGAACTACTGGGCGATGGTTTGGGAAACGCTCCGCGACCCCAACAAGGACATCACCGAGTGGCAGTCGGTTGCCTGGTTTACCAACAACTATCCGGAGTTTCAAATCCTCGTCTTTCTGGCGTTCGCCGTTTTGCTGGCGGCCCGCGAGCGTGATGTGCGGCGGTGGATGGTGCTCGCGCTGTTCGCCGTCATGGGCACACGCCAGAACCGGCAGATACCGTTGCTGGCCATTGGCGCCGTCGCTTTGTTGCCGCCGGTGATGGAACGGTGGGCGGCCCGCCTGCGCCAGCGCTGGCCGCGAGCGGAGACGGCGGCGGCGCAGCGCATCGTGCCCGTTGGCGCGCTGGTTATCGCGGCGCTCGTTTTTGGTTTGTGGCTTCGCAGCGCGCCGTGGCATCTGCGCGTGCCGGGCAGTCCCCACGCCGGTGGCATCTATTATCCGGTCGGCGGCGTCGAGTTCATGAAGGCCAATGGCCTTCGCGGCAATCTCGCCATCTGGTTTCCGTGGGGCGAGTTTGTCGTGTGGAAGCTGCACGGCCAATGCCGCATGTCCGCCGACGGCCGCCATGTGACGGTGTTCACGCGCGACGCGGTGCGTTGTTCGCTGGACTTCTCGATGGGCCGAGCGGGCTGGCGGCGGCTGCTGTCCGATTACCCCACGGACTTCGCGCTCGTGCCGCGCGGCTGGCCGCGAGAGCAGGAGATTGTGAACGAGCTAAAATGGTCGCGCCTTTACAGCGACAAAGGCTGCATGTTGTATGCGCGGCCGGACTGCGTGCATGGGGCGCTCGTCATGCCGGGGAAAACGGGCGAGGACGTGTTTCCTTGAAAGAGCTTGCGCGAAGGGCAAGGGGCGCGCATTTTACAGCGGATGAAGTTCTCCGCGGCCATATCCGTCGAACGCGACGCCGGCAAGGCGGCTGTTGAGTTGTGCGAGCAAGTGCGCGCGCAGCTTGGCGCGGCCAAGGTGGACCTTGCCTTGCTGTTCGTTTCGCCGCGTTTTGTGGATGTGCTGCCGGACCTCATCGAGGACGTTCACCTCCGGGTTGGCGCGCGGCGGCTTGTCGGCTGCACCGGCGGCGGCATCATCGGCGCGGATCGCGAAGTGGAGGGATCAGTCGCCATCGCGCTCTGGGCGGTTTCGATGCCCGGCGTGACCGTCGAACCGTTTCGCATCACGCAGGAACAGGTGGAGGAATCCAACGGCCCGGCCTTCTGGCATTCGGAACTGGGCGTCGGACCGGAGGACGAGGCGTCATTCATCTTTTTGCCTGACCCTTTCAGCATGGACGCCACGCGCGCGGTGGAGGAACTCGGCGCGGCGTATCCGGGCCGTCCGATTATCGGCGGGCTGGCCAGCGGCGCGCGGCAGGCCGGCGAGAACCGCGTCTGGATTGGCGAAAAGGTTTACGACAGCGGCGCGGTCGGCGTGGCACTGATGGGACCGGTGCGGTTGCGCGTGATTGTCAGCCAGGGTTGCCGGCCCATCGGCGAACCCCTCATCATCACCAAAGCGCAGCGCAACGTCATCGTCGAACTGGCCAACCAGCCGCCCGTGGTGGCGTTGCAGGAAACGCTCAAGGCGCTCTCCGAACAGGACCGGCAACTGGCGCAGCAGGCGCTGTTTGTCGGCCGTGTCATCAACGAGTATCAGGCCGAGTTCCATCGCGGCGATTTCCTCATCCGCAACATCGTCGGTCTCGACCCGAACAACGGCGCCATCGCCATTGGCGACCGGGAGATTCATTCCGGGCAGACGATCCAATTCCAGCTGCGCGACGGCGCCACCGCCAACGAAGACCTGCGCGAGTTGATCGAGCGGCAGAAAACCGCGCTTGCGAAAAGCCCGCCGCAGGGCGCGCTGCTGTTTTCCTGCCTCGGTCGCGGCGAAAATCTGTTCGGCCTGCCGAACCACGACGTGAGCCTCATTCACGAGAAACTCGGCGCGTTGCCGCTGGCGGGATTTTTCTGCAACGGCGAGATCGGCCCCGTCGGCGACAAGGTCTTCGTGCACGGCTTCACCAGCGTGCTCGGACTTTTTGAGCCGATTGAGAAGAGCGAGTGACGCGCGGGAACCGCCCGTGAGTTTTTGCACGATGAATTCCGCTTCAGCTTACGCCGCGGCCGCGCCGCCCGCCGGCGTGTTCAACAATCGGACGTCGCGTCGGGGGCACGGGATTACGATGCGCTTCTCTCGGAACTTCTCGATGAGGACCTTGTAAATTTCCTCCTGGGCCGCTCCGTAATCCTGCAAAGTGACCCAGGGCGAAATGCCGATGTTGATGGCGCTCTCACCCAGCGAGGCGATGCCGATGCCCGCCGCGGGGTCTTTCATGACGCGCGGGTTGGCGTCAAGCACTTCGCGAATCGTGGAGAACACCAGAGGGATGTCCGAATCGTAAGCCACGCCGACGCTGAGGCTGGCTTGCCGGGTTGTGCCGTAGTTGTGAAAAATCTCGCCGATGATCTTTCTGTTGGGGATGACGGCCCGCGACCCGTCCGGCCGGATCAGTACCATGGAGAATAACTCGATGTTGTGGACTTGTCCGCGCTCGCCGAGGATTTCAATGTATTCGCCGACGTGGAAACGTTTGGTGAGAATGAGCTGCAACCCGGCGGTGACGTTGCTCAGCACGCCTTGCAGCGCCAGCGCGATGCCCGCGCCGGCCACGCCGATGCCCGCGATCATCGGCCCGATCGCCACGCCCAGTTTCTCGAGCACCAGCACGCCGGCCAGCACGAACACCAGCATCTTGACGACGCGCACGATGAGCGTGCGAATGGGCAACTCCATCTTTTGCTTCGCGAGCCAGTTCTCGATCTGCTTGCCAAGCCAGCGCGCCAGGATCGCGCTGATGATGAGGATGACAATTGCGCCAAGGATGTCGAACCCCTTGCGGATGAGGAAATCCACAAGCGTGTCTTTCCACGTCATTAGAGTGTTGTTCATGCTGCGCTCCTTTTCGGTTTGGCCGTTTGCAGACGGGAGCATTCTACACGCGGCGGAAAGTTTTGCAAGCGGACCCTGACGCCGGCTGGACGCCGGCTTCGGAGCCGCATGGCGATGGGTGCGCGGTGATGCAGAGGACGCGGGTGGTTCATTTGCCCGGATGCTTTTGGGAGAGCTTGTGTGCGCAATCGAATCAGCCGGAGTCGGGTCGGGGGCGGTGCGATAAATGTTCTTGCGCCAACTCCAGGATGGACGAACATATAACCCATGAAACACGCCGAGCGTGGAGACATCGAGTTCCTGAGAGGCTTGCTTTAGTTCATGCCACCCGCCATGCCGCAACGACCCTCGCTCTCAGTGATCATTCCGTTCTTCCACGAGGGAGTTCAACTGGCCCGGACGCTGGAGGACGTATTGGATTATCTCAAGCGATGGAGCGCGCCCTGGGAAGTCCTCCTCGTCGGCGAAGCGACGACGCACGAAGACATGGAGCCGATGGCGGAGTTGTTGAAGGCGCATCCCAACATGAAGGCGCATTGGAATCCCGGCCCGGCCGGCAAAGGCGCCTCGGTGAAACATGGCGTTAGTCTGGCCCGGCACGACCTCATCATGTTCATGGACGCCGACAATGCGACGCGATTGCTGGAGATGGAAAAGGTGCTGCCGCTGATGGCCAACGGCGCCGACGTGGTGATTGCATCCCGGACCAACGCCTCCACCGTGCTGGTCCAACACATCCCGCTTTTCCGCCGGTTCGGCGCTGCTTTGTTCCGATGGTTCTACCAGTGGCTGGTCCTTCCGGGGATCAAGGACAGCCAGTGCGGGTTCAAGTGTTTTTCGCGCGCGGCCGCCACGACGGTCTTCAGCCGGCAAACCGTCGCCGGATTTGCGTTCGATGTCGAACTGCTGGCCATCGCCCGGCTTCACGGGTATCGGATTTATGACATCCCGGTCACGTGGAACAATGACTACGGCACGACCCGGGCCGGTTTTTTGCGGAACGTGAGGACCTTCTGCGACGTGCTCGCCATCGCCTATAATCGCCGCCGCGGAGTCTATAATCGGTGAGACAACCGTCGCGAGAACCGGTCGCCCGGTAATTCAGCCATGAACGGCTTTAACGCTTATCAGTATCAAGACTTGCTGGCGCGCTCGCGGGATTTGTATGCGCACACGAAGTATCGCATCCTCCTGGAATGGCTGGGCGCAGAGCCGAAGCCGCTGAGGATTTTGAACGCGGGATGCGGTTCGGGGGATCTGTCGTTCCTGCTGGCCGAAGCCGGTCACGATGTCATGGGCGTTGATCCTTCGCGCGAGTATATCGAGCTGGCAAGGCAGACGGCGGGGGCACTGGCGATTCCCCGTTGCACGTTCAAGGTTTGCTCCATCGAAGACCTTCAGGTCAGCCAGCCCTACGATTGCGTGATCGCCACCGACGTGATCGAGCATATCCGGGACGATGTGAAAGCCGTGGAGAAATTGATCGCGTGCGCGCGCCCCGGCGGCCTCTTGATGCTCACCGTGCCGGCGGGCCAATGGCTGTTCGGTTTTCACGATGAATCCCTCGGGCACTACCGGCGCTACTCCATCCGCTCGTTGCGCCAAACGGTCGGCCGTGCCGTCGTGGTTGATCGAGTGCGGTATTTTGGATTCACCCTGATCCCGGTTTGCCTGCTCTACAGCAGAATTTTGCGCCGTGCCTACCCGCTTGCCGATTCGGGCGACAGCAAAACCCACCCGTTCACCAGTGCCGTCCTTCGCGCGTTGTTGCAGGTGGACAAGGGGCTTCCTTTGCCGCTGGGAACCAGCGTTCTTCTGAAGGGAACAGTTCCCGCAGGGCGGCAGGGTTGAGAGGGTTCGCCTCACCGCTTCCTCACTTCGCCTGCGGCGGCGGCTCGGTCAACTGGCGGCTCATCGCTCCGAGGTCCAAGGTGAGTGCGTTGAGTTTGGAGCGGGCGATATCCACTTGCGTTCGAGTCGTCGCCAGTCGCGCACGCAACTTCCGCTCCCTGTCCAGCGTTGCCGCCTTGGCGTCGGGGTGGCTGCCGTAGAAATCATCCAGCGCCTTCTGGGCAATGGGGATCTCCGCCTCGCGCCGGCGCACGTCCTCCTCGGCGGCCTTGATGCTCTTTTGCAGCCGTGCCACGTCCGCGGGGCCGGGCGGCCCGGCTTTCGGCGCGGCGTGCTCTTTGACCCCAGCAACGTCGGCTTTCTTGATCGTCTGCCGGTAAACGCCGTTGGACGCCTGCACGAGGATGATGATCTCGCGGTCGTTATCAACCAGCACGCCGCCCGTCACCTTCTTGCCGTTCTTGAGCGTGACATCCACCTCCACCGCGCCCACGGACACGGCAGCGGCGAACAGGAGCAGAATGAGAAGCCGTTTCATGTCGGGCGCCATCCTAATGGCAACCAGCCAGAAAGTCTCGGTGAAATGTTTGCCCTTCGGTGGCATGATTTGGTTTTGTTCCGCCGCCACAGCCATCGTGCGTTTGCAATGTTTCATGGGTTTCACTGGGTCGGTTTCTGTTGGATTGAGTCGGATCAGGTCGGATGCAGCCGGATCAACCCGGATTAGGCCAAATTATTTTTGGGCGTTTTCACTTTGACTGGCTTTGACCGAACCTTGACCGAGCGAGCGGGTTGGAGACGCTTTGCCGCTACCGCCGCTACCGGGCAAGGCCAACTCCGAACCGTATCATTCCCTGACATGAGCCTCCTTTCATTTGGCTTCGTTTCGTAAAAACACCTTTTGAATTCCCCGGCCCTCGGGCATCGAACCCCGGGTTTTCTTCGGGAAAACGATGTTTTCCAGGTTGGACCGGGGCCATCATATGGGTTCGTTTTGAAAAATTGACCCAGATGATGGATGGGGAGGATGATCGTCCCGCCACCAGCCGCAGCCGTCCGCGTTGGGGGCGGTTCTGGCGCTTGGGGCCATCAAGAGGCGGCGTGGCCGCCAGATCGTCCGTGGTCCATGCCGGCGGCGTCTGGCCCGTCACCATCCGGCTTGTGGGGCCGGGCCGGGTCTTGGATGGCGGCACGAGGCCGGTGCCCGCAACCATCCGCGGATGGCTCGGGCCGGCCTCCGGGTTGCCGCCGCCGGCTCCCGGCCGGAGGGTCTGCGCCCGCGTGCCGGTCCAATTCATGGCGGGAAGAACATATAGATACTTTCTCTATATGTCAAGAGAAACTTGCTATTATTTTCATGGGACCGCCGCTACAGTGTGGACAACGGCTTTTGCAGAGATTTCTATCAGCGCCGGGTAAATCTGTCGCCAGCGTTTACGGTCGTTCCACAAGTTCGCCGGGCAGGGGTGCGGTCGCGGTGTCCACATACGAGCCTTGGCCGTAGGTGGAGGCTTTGCCGGATGGCCGCCGCTTCTCGACCAGGATTTTCGTGATCTCGCATCCGGAGGCCGTCAACGCCAACGGCGAGCGCGTGTATTTGTAGCCCTCGTGTTCCGTGAAGAAGTTGACCGTGACGCGCTTGCCGGCGTCCCCGGAGGCCACGGGGAATGACTGGTTGAATGCGTGCTGCACGGTTTTGGGGTCCTTTGCGGGCGGAAGTTCGCCGCGGATCGTCACCGTGGCCTTCGGCCCGGCCGCGCGCACCACGTCGAACGACGCCGTATACCAGCCGGCGATGATCGGCGCACGCGTGCGACCGTTGCCGCCGCCGTCCCAAAGATTCTCCACCCGCACGCCGCAACCGGGCCGCGGTTTCGGCACGGCGGCGCGATCCTGCACGCCGAGGGCCGCGGCGATGGCATCGGCCAGCAGCTTCCCCATCACCTTGTATCCTTCCTGCGTCGGGTGCAGCTTGATCATCGGACCCCAGTTCTCGATGGCGCGGACGGGCTTCTCCAGTTCCACCCAAACCACCTTGTCCTTGGGAAACGCCGCCATCTTCTGTCGCAACACCACGTTGGTCGCGGCGTTGGTCCGGTCCCGCAACGGGTTGTCCGTCTGGCAGGGGAGAATGCTGCACAGGAACACCTTTCGCACCGACGGCTTCTTCAACAGCCCCTGCACGATGGCGACGATGCGGTCCGCGGTGGCGGCGGCGTGCGACTCGATGGCGGACGCGTCCTTGAGGTTGTTGTCGTTGGTGCCGATGTGCAGCGAGTAGTATGGACAATCCGGGATATCGCCGAGGCGCGCGAGCACGGCCCGCGTGCCGTTGCCGCCTTCGCCCGCGTGGCTGTAGCCGAGCTTGGCCGTGTGCGTGCCGACAAAAGCCAGCGCGGGAAGCTGCTCCAGGAGATCCTGCCGCCAGTAATCGCCTTCGCCCGCCCAGGTAATGCTGTCGCCGATCATGCACAGCGGAATCTGCGGCACATCGGTCGGCGCCGTCCCGTCCGAGGCTGACAGCACGGAGGTCAGGAACCAAAGCGCGACCGTGGTGGCGGTGATTCGTTTCATAAGCATGGGGTGAGGAATTTTGTGGAAGATTATTGCGTCTTCCAAATCACTTTGCTGTTTGCCTGAATTTCCAATGGTTGGAAGTCGTCTTCGCAATCTTTGGATCGCCAACTAATCTTGATCAAACAGCCTTTGTGCGCTGATGGTGTCTCTACTCTGAAGTAGGTGTGTCCCGCAAATCCGCCGTCGGGGCACGGCTCTTTAGAGGAACTGGTATCGAATTGGTGAAATTCTGGCACCGAGCCGATCAGATTAAGAACCGTTTTGTTGCTGCAAACAAAATCTTGAGCCTTCTTTGTGAAGTGATTTGTCTTCACCTTTTGAATTGTTTCGCGGGCGTGCCGGCTCACATATGGGTCAGCATCTTCCGAAAGTGACTCCAGCATGGAGATTGGCGCTGATGGATTTCTAGCCAGCGCATCTCTAACGCGTTTGTCGAGGTCTTTCGACAATTTTGAATAATCTCCTAAGGATAACGACGCGCGTGGAAAACCGCTAGCCCAGCATCTCTTTCTTGGATCCGTGTTCGACATCGCTTCCTGAAGAAAAGCGGTGACGATTTCGGGCGGAGCCTTTGGATTGTGAGCTGCGTAACCGCGAACATAGAAATTAGACTTTGGGTTGAAATATATCTTTCGCAACAGTTCTGTGGTCACGTTCGAATTCTTGGTGACTTGAAGCCAAACAGATTCTCTGGGGTGATCTGCAAGGCGATCAAGTAACTCCACAGTTGCGTTTCTGTGTTCCGCGGCGAATTTGCAAAAGTCTTCGCAATCGAACTCTCGCCTAACTATCTCGACCAAGAAAACTGCTGAAGTGTTATGATTGAATTCCAAACCGCGAATGGCCTCGCGAGCCTCATCGGTCCAGACGCTTTCTTCGAAGCTCATCTGCTTTACGCCTTTGAACTTGTCGTAGGCGTCCAGCAGCTTGGTTAGGTCTTCAAATGTCTTGATTTCTGAGGGGACTTGTTTGTGGAACTCCTCCTTAATCATGTTACCACGAACCTCTGCATACTTCACCGTCACGTCATATGGCACTCGCGCAATTGCACAGCCCGTAAGGAAAGAAACAACCACTGCCGCCAAGAGAAGGCAGAACATTCCAATCTTGCCTACGGCATTCATTTCACCTTATCCCCGAACAAAAACATCTGCGGGGGCGGCTCGCTGACTTTGGCGGGCTTGGTTCCGCCTTTCGCCTTTCGCGTTCCGGCTTTCCCCCGGCCGTGCTCGTGCTGGGCGATCTTGGGCTGGCCTTCGGGGGTCAGTTCGCTCTCCTCGAGGTTGCGGAGGATTTCCTTGGCGCGCTCGATGACGGGGCGGGGGAGGCCGGCGAGGCGGGCGACGTGGATGCCGTAGCTCTTGTCGGTGCCGCCCTCGACGATCTTGCGGATGAAGATGATCTGGTCGCTCCACTCGCGGACGGCGACGTTGTAGTTCTTGACGGCGGAACAGGTGCGGGCCAGTTCGGTCAGCTCGTGATAGTGCGTGGCGAAGAGCGTCTTGGCCTTGACCTCGTTGTGCAGGTGCTCGGCGACCGACCACGCGATGGAGAGGCCGTCGAACGTGCTGGTGCCGCGGCCGATCTCGTCGAGGATGACGAGGCTCTTGGCGGTGGCGTTGTTGAGGATGTTGGCGGTCTCGTTCATCTCCACCATGAACGTGCTCTGGCCGCGCACGAGGTCGTCGCTGGCGCCGACGCGGGTGAAGATGCGGTCCACGATGCCGACGGTGGCCTTGGCAGCGGGAATCCACGAGCCGATCTGCGCCATGAGCACCAAGAGCGCCACCTGCCGGATGTAGGTGCTCTTGCCGGCCATGTTCGGGCCGGTGATGACCAGCACGCGCGCCTCGGAGCCGTTCATGACGGTGTCGTTGGGCACGAACCGCTCTTCGGTCATGAGCTGCTCGACGACCGGATGGCGGCCGTCGCGGATCTCGATGCGCGCCTCCTCGTTGACCTCCGGACAATGGTAGTTCTGGTGCCGCGCCAGTTCGGCGAAGCCGGCCAGCACGTCGAGGTGGGCGACGGCCGAGGCGGTCTGTTGGATGGCGGCGGTCTGCTCCAGCACCTTCGCGCGGACCTGATGGAACAACTCCACCTCCAGCTTCGCCGCGCGCTCGTCCGCGCCGAGGATTTTGCCCTCGACCTCCTTCAACTCCGGCGTGATGAACCGCTCGCCGGTGGCGACGGTCTGTTTGCGGGTGTAGTTGTCGGGAACCTTGGCGAGGTTGGACTTGGTGACCTCGATGAAGTAGCCGAAGACGGAGTTGTAGCGGACCTTCAGCGACGAAATGCCGGTGCGCTCGATCTCGTCCTGCTGGAGCTTGGCGATCCACTCCTTGCCCTCCTTGGACGCGCGGCGGATTTCGTCCAGCTCCGGGCTGAAGCCTTCGCGGATGACGCCGCCGTCGCTGAGCGTAAACGGCGGCTCGTCGGTGATGGCGCGTTGGACAAGGTCGCACGTGTCGGGCAGTTCGATGATGGAGCCGCGCAACGTCAGCGCCAGCGGCGAGGCGAGCGGCTCGACGATGCTCTTCAAGAGGGGCAGGGCGGCGAGCGATTCCTTCAGGCCGAGCAGGTCGCGAGCGTTGCCGCTGCCGGCGGTGAGCCGGGCGAGCGTTCGCTCCAGGTCGCGCACGAGGCTGAGCTGGTCGCGAAAGTCCGCGAGCACGTCGGTCATGTCGTGGAACTCGAAGACCACCTTTTGCCGCGCGCGGATGGCCTCGGCGTTGCGCAACGGATGCGTGATCCACTCACGCAACAGCCGCGCGCCCATCGCTGTGGCGGTGCGGTTGAGCGCGGCGAAGAGCGTGGAGTTCTTTGGCGCGTCGGGGCGGAGCGGCTCGACCAGTTCGAGGTTCCGCTGCGAGATCGAGTCGAGCACCAGGAACTCAGCGGTTTGATACACTTGCAGGCGGCGGATGTGGCTGACGTTTCGGCGGAGGACGTTCTGGAGATAGTAGAGCGCCGCGCCGCCCGCGCCGATGCCGAGCGTCATCCCCGCGCAGCCGAAGCCGTCGAGCGATTGCGTCTTGAAATGGTCGCGCAGCGTGAAGAACGCCGTCTGGTTTTCGAACACCCAGTCCTCGTGGCCGGTGATCATCACGCGGGAATCGGTCAGCAGCTTCGACAACTCCTCGACCTTGGCCGCCGGCGCGACGACCTCCGCGGGCCGCGTGCGCGTCAGTTCGTGCGCGAGCAATTCGGCGGAGTCCAGCTCCGTCAGCCTGAAGTCGCCGGTGGTCAGGTCCACGAGGGCGAAGCCGAAGCGTTTGCCGTCGGTGCTGAGCGCGGCGAGGTAGTTGTTGCGGGAGGCGTCGAGCATCCGGCCGTCGAAGTGCGCGCCGGGACTGAGGATTTGGGAAATCTCGCGTTTCACGAGCTGGCCGGGGCGCGGCTCCTCCATCTGGTCGCAGATGGCGACCTTGCGGCCCGCGCGCAGGAGGCGGCTGATGTAGCCCTCGGCGGCGTGATGCGGGATGCCGCACATCGGGACGTGGTTGCGGTGGGTGAGGGTGAGGTTGAGCGTCTGCGCGCCGGACTTTGCGTCGTCGAAAAACATCTCGTAAAAATCGCCCAGCCGGAACAAGAGCAGCGCGTCGGCGGGGATTTCCCGCTTGATGCGGCGATACTGCTGCATCATGGGCGTCAGGCTGGGATCAGGTGTCGTTGTCACTGGCGGCATATTAGCCACGGATGGAACACGGATGGAACACGGATTTTTGACTGGCCCCGTTTTTTCACGCGTAGCACGAGACGAGGACGAACCGTAGCCGCCGACGTAAGGAGGCGAATGTTTTTCAGTCACGACCTTTCCGCCTCCTCACGTCGGCGGCTACGCGTCGGTGGCTACACGTCGGCGACTAAAAAACACATGGACGAAGTCAGAGCAGATTGGGTTGCGAACCCGGATAGGTCACGCGCGTGCCTTCGACGCAGGCAAACGGCGTGAGCTTGTGGGGATGGGCGCTTTTGGGGCTGGAGATGTGCAGCACGGTCACGCCGCGCACGGTGAGCGCGTCCGCCAGCAGATTGCGATGGCAGCGCGCCGGGTTGCCCTCGGCGCACATGATGGAGGTCCGGCTTTGCGCGCCCATCTCGATGAGTTCGTTCAACCCCGCGGCAAACGGCTCCGTCTGCATGTAGTCGGCGTAGCCGCGGAAGCCCGGGTTCTCCCAGCCGAGGTTTTGCGAGTCGGGCCGGGCGTGGCGCAGGCCGCCGAGGTTCTTGAGGTGAACGTAGCGGATGCCGACGCGCGGCAACTCGAGGGCGAGCCGGTCCTGGTTGAACTGCGGGTTGTAGCGCGACTTGGGCACCGTGCGAATGTCGGCGAGGGTTTCGATCCCATGCGCCTTGAGCAGCGCCACGAAATCCTCCAGCGGTTGGGTCGAGTGGCCGATGGCGAAAATCTCCATAGCGTCGGGAGAGTATCACCGGCGATTTCGATTCGCAATCGGCACGGCAGCCTGCTAGAGGTTCAGAATGGATTTTGACAGCGACGCGTTTTGGTGTTTTGCGCTGGTGGGCGGTGCGATGATCGGCTTGGGGGCGTGGCTGGCGGCCCAGCGCGCGGCGCGGGGACGGCCATCGCCGGCGCCGGCGGCGGCGCGCCCGAAGTTCGATTTGTTTCTGATCAGCTTCGCCATCCTGTTTTTGGAACTGGCCGCGATCCGGTGGTTTCCCGCCTACGTTTTTTCGCTGACGTTCTTCACCAACACGGTGCTGCTGGCGGCGTTCGTCGGGATGTCGGTCGGCTGTCTGGCGTGCGACGGCCGGTGGAAAGTGCTGCCATATCTGCCGACGCTGATGGGCGTGACCTGCGCGGCGGCGCTGGCGGTCTATGCAGCCGTGGGCAGCGCGTGGCTGGCGGGCGTGGATGTCGGCAACCAGCGCAGCCCGCAACTCGTTTACTTCGGCACCGAACTCGCGGGAGCGGCGACGGCGAAACTGGTCATCCCGGTCGAGTTGCTGATGGGCGTTTTTTTCACGCTGATTGCGTTGTGGTTCGTGGCGCTCGGCCAGATTTTGGGAAACAAGCTCGCCGCGATCGAGAATCGCATCCAATCCTACACCATCAACATCGCGGGCAGCCTGGCGGGCATCGTGGCGTTTGGGGCGATGGCGTATTGCGAACTGCCGCCCGTGGCCTGGTTCGCCGTCGGCATGGCGTGCGTGATTTATTTTCTGCGGGCGTCGGGGCGGCTCACCGTCTCGAACACGGCGCTGCTGGCCGTTGTGCTGGTGGCCATCGGCGTGACGGGCTGGCGCGGGACGGTGTGTGTGTTTCACTGGTCGCCTTATTATTCCATCCGTTACGCGCCGGAGACGCAGGACATCTCGGTTAATGATTTGTCGCACCAGCGCATGGTGGACCGCACCAAGGCGGCGACGGCCTACGCGTTGCCGTATCTGCTGAGGCGTGACGCCGGATTGCCGCCGATTCGAGACGTGCTGGTGATCGGCGCCGGGTCGGGCAACGACGTGGCCCACGGACTCGCGCAAGGGGCGGAGCACATTGACGCGGTGGAGATTGATCCGGCCATTGCGCGGCTTGGCCGGCGGCATCACCCAAACCGGCCTTACGACGACCCGCGCGTGCGGTTGATTATTGACGACGGCCGCTCCTTCCTGCGGACGACCGACCGGAAATACGACCTGATCGTCTATGCGCTCGTGGACTCGCTGACGTTGCACTCCAGCTTTTCCAGCATCCGGTTGGAAAATTTCCTGTTCACCCGGCAGGCGTTCGCGGACGTCGCGCGGCACTTGAAGCCCGGTGGCGTGTTTGCCGCCTACAACTTCTACCGCCAGGGCTGGATTGTGGCCCGGTTGCACCGGATGATGCGCGACAGCTTCGGTTGCGAGCCGCTGCTGCTTTCACTGCCGCCGCGCGACGAGATTCGCGACAGTGAGAGCGAGGGAATGCACATGGCGATGCTGCTGGGCGGCGGTCTCGATGCGCTCAGCCCGATTCGCAAACAATTCAGCGAGCACGGAAGTTTTCTGTTCTTCAACCAGGACCCGAACTTCCACCGAACCCTCAACGGCTTCACGGCAACCACCGCCGATTTGGCAGGCAGACCGGCGCCGGAGGGCGAGGCGGTGCGCCTCAAATCGGCCAGCCTGATCGAGTCGCAAACCTGGAAACTGCCCGAGGACGATTGGCCGTTCCTCTATTTGCGCGAGCCGCGCATCCCGGCGCACAACTGGCGGGGGCTGGCGCTGATGCTTGGCCTCTCGCTCGGCTTGCTGGCCGTCTTCGCGCCGGTCCGCACGCTGCGCGGCGTCAATCCGCACTTCTTCTTCCTCGGAGCCGGCTTTATGTTGATCGAGACAAAAAGCGTGACCCAGGCGGCGCAGTTGTTCGGTTCCACCTGGCTGGTCAACTCCATCGTCTTCGCGGCGATTCTCGCGATGATTCTGGCGGCGAATCTGTACGTCCTGCTGGCGCGGCCGCAACGCATGTGGCCCTACTACGCGGGACTCGCCGCCGCCCTTGCCGTCAACCTCTGCATCCCACTCGACTGGCTTCTGGCGGACACCTTCGCGCTGCGAGTGGCCAAGTCCGCGGTGGTCATGTGTCTGCCGATTCTTTTCGCCGGCGTCATCTTCGCCTGCTCGTTCCGGAACTCGAAGTCGCCCGAACTGGCGTTCGGCGCGAACATTGCGGGCGCGGTGCTGGGCGGACTGCTCGAATACCTCTCGCTGGTGGTTGGCTACCAATGGCTGCTGGTGATCGCCGCCGCGCTCTACGTTTTCTCGCTGATCGGGCTGAAAAACCTGGTGCCACCTGCGCTGATTTCGGTTCGCAAATAGCGCCAAGGCTTGCTACAGCTTCGTCGTGCCTTTCGACGGCAACACATTCTGGTTCTTCATACTCGCCATCGGCGCGGTGGTTGGTTTTTTGGTGTGGTGGTCGGCCAAGCGCGCGCAGGAACGGCGGCAGGCGCTGGCGCAACTGGCGGCGGCACGCGGGCTGGCGTTCAGCGGCGAAGACCCGATCGGCGTGCCCGGCACGTTCGCGCAGTTCGAGCTGTTCCAGCGCGGCGACTCCAGCTACGCCTCCAACGTGATCCGCGGCGCGGTGGAGGGCCGCAACTATTGCGCATGCGATTTCCAATACACCACGGTCACTTACACCACCGACAGCAAGGGCAACATGGAGCGGCAGGAGCACACCACCTACTGCTCGGCGGGGATTGTGGAGTTGAGCTACCCCGTGCCGGCGATCTGGCTGCGGCCGGAAAACTTCCTCGACAAGGCCGCGCATCTCGTCGGCTTTCACGACCTGGAGTTTGAGAGCGCGGAGTTCAACCGCGTCTTCCACGTGAAGGCCGAGAACCGCGAGATCGCCTTCGACATCATCAACGCGCAGACAATGCAGCGGCTGCTGGCCAGCCCGTTCCGGCACATCGAATTTAACGGCTCGGCCATCTTGATTTTCGACGAGCGGACGTGGGAACCGGAAACGATGGCGGCGGCGCTCGATCTGGCGCGCAGCCTCGTCGAAGGATTGCCGCACTACCTGTTCGACAAACTCCGCGAGCGAGCACAAGCATGAATGCCAACTGCCTGCCCATCATCGTCGTGGTGATCATTCTCGGGATGCCGCTGCTTATCTTCGTGGCGCTCTACAACCAGCTTGTGTCGCTTCGCAACCTGGTGCGCGAGAGCTGGGCGAACGTGGACACGGAGTTGAAGCGGCGCTACGACCTGATCCCGAACCTCGTCGAGACAGTGCGCGGCTACGCGGCGCACGAGCGCGGTGTGTTCGAGGCGGTGGCGCAGGCGCGCGCGGCGGCGGTGGCCTCGACAGGCCGGCCGTCGAGCCAGGCGGTGGACGAGAACAATCTGGTGCGCACGCTGAAATCGCTCTTTGCGGTGGTGGAGAACTATCCGGAACTGAAAGCGAACCAGAACTTTTTGAATCTCCAGCAGTCGCTGGTGGACACGGAGGACCGCCTTCAGGCGGCGCGGCGGTTCTACAACGCCAACGTCCGCGACTACAACACGCGCTGCCAGACTGTGCCGTCGGTATTCATCGCCAACGCCTTCGGATTTCAGACAGCGGATTTCTTCGAGATCGAAGCGGCTGTTGAGCGGCAGGCGCCATCGGTGAAACTGTAATGCGGCGCGCGGCTACTTGCGCTTGGGCAAGGCGTTTGTCTTTGACGCCGGGGTGGCGGGCAGCGTGATGACAGGCGGCGCGTCGTCGGCCGGCAGATCGGCTGGCCTGGCAGTTTTGCCCCGGGCTTCCAATCGCTTTTGGCGGAGTTCTTCGGTCAGGCGCTGGGCTTGTTCGAGAAACGGACGCGCTTCGGCATACCGGAATTCGGCTTCGTAGGTGTCGGCGGTGAGCCGGTAGAGGTCAATCGCGCGCGGCTTCTCAACAAGCAGCTGCCGGTATATCTCGCGGGCGGCATCGTAACGTTGCTGGGCGTGAAGGGCTGTGCCTAGGCGCAGGCGCGCGCCGAAGCTGGCCGGGTTCAAGTCAATCGCCTTCCGGTAGCACGCCTCGGCGCGCGTGTAATCGTGCCGGTTCATCGCTATCTCGCCGAGGTTGCCGTAGGTTTCGTAGTAATCCCAATGCAGGTCGCTCGCCTCTTGAAACTCCTTCTCGGCGTGGTCCCGTGCGACTTTTTTGTTGGGGGATTCATGCATGACATTGAGGTAGTAGCGTCCCTTCTCCAAATGCGCGAGTCCCGATCCTGGATGGCTCGCCAGCGTGGAGTTGAGTATTTGTTCCTGCGATCCGTACCCGGAGGCGCGCCAATTGGACCACGCCCCGAGCACCGCCGCCGCCGCCGCCGCCGCGCCGATTTCGATCCAAAACCGCGTCGTGTTGCGTTCCAGCTTGCAGAGCCGCTCGATGCCGATACCGCCGAGCAGGCAGAGGCCCGGCGCAACCGCGTAAAGTTCACTTTCGGAAATGGCGCCGTAACGACTGCGGAAGACGTTCAGTGCGGCGACGGCGCAACCCGCGAGCAGCCACGCAGCGCCAAACGCAAGCCGCGGCCGCTGCCGCGCCTGCGAGCGGATGACCGCGACAAGCGCGGCGAGTGTTGCCCATCCCACCAGCGTCAGGAGCCAGGAGGATGGCGTCAAACCGTGGTCGTAGTCGAAGGGCAGGGGAATCGCCAGCCAGCGCAACGCGACGCACACGCCCGCCGGCCAGTCGCGCGCCAACCGGATCGGAACGTCGCTCCACGCGGGCGTGATTTCCCAACTTTCCGGCAGCCAGTAACCATGGACGTTGATCCACCAACAGTGCGCGACGTGAAGCGCGGACACTGCCAGCGCGGCAGCGCCGGTTTCCACCCAGCGCGACCGGGCGCGCTCCGGTTGTGGCGGTGCCATCAGCAACAGATCGTATGCCACCAGCAGCAGCGGCAGCATCAGCGACATGGAGGTTTCGACCGCGGCCAACACGGCGAAAACGCCGCCCACGGTCCACGCGAGCCAGGTGCGTTGCGGGCGCAGCCACGCGAGGCACGCGAGCAGCATCATCAGTGTCCCAAGGATTTCGCTGCGATGCGCCACCACGCCGACGGCCGCCGCGCCGATGGGCATCAAGGCAAACAACCCCGCCGCCCACTGCACGGCGAACTGGCGGTTGAACAGCCGCCGCAACAGCGCCAGCAGCGAGAGCGCGGCCAGCGCGTGGAGCACAAGGTTGGTGGCGCGGAATCCCATCGTGTCCCTTTTCCAGATCGCGGCGTCGGCCACGAGCGTGATCTGCCGGAGCGGCGCGGCTTGGCGCGCCATGCCGCGGAAGTCGGTCGGGGTTTCGACCAAGTGCAGTTCGCGCGCCGCGCGCTCATCGTCGTAAATCAGTTCGGAGTTCAAGGAAATCACGCAGGAAGCCAGCGCCAGCAGCGCGATGGCGGCGTAGAGCCAAAACTTGGTAATCATAAATTAGAGCCGCTGCTTATACGGGCCGTCAGGCCGCAATACCAGACTGAAGTGCGCCGGGTCGGGTTCGCGCGCGACAGGACGGAAAATTATAAAGAAAAGTGATCGCGGCGTTGGCAAATTGCCTCGAGTTGGGCTAGATTTCGGTCGAAACAATGCCTAAAAACAGCGCGAAAACGAAAAAAGTTAAAAAAAGCATTTTGGGTGTTGACGATTTTGGGTCTCATCCATATAGTGCGTGCGCTCTCAGGAAAGAGTAGTTCTTTTGCAGTGGGTTCCCGATACCAATCGTGGGACGGCTATTCCCCTGAGGTGTCGCCTGTGTGGCGAAAACGGTCTTTGAAAATTGAATTGTGCGATACGTGCGAGAGTACCCTGCTCTGAGCCTCACGGCTCGGAGCACTTTGAGTCCCGGTCCTGCAAGCGTGACCGGGACGGCCAATAAAATCGCATTCCGAATCAGCGGCCACTTGTTCTTAGCGAACAGGGTTGGTAGCCGAGCCTACGGGATGCGTTCTTCGTAAGAGATCAAACCTCGACCCGCAAGGGTTGATGGATGAAATTTACTACGGAGAGTTTGATTCTGGCTCAGAACGAACGCTGGCGGCGTGGTTAAGACATGCAAGTCGAGCGGGAATCTGCAAGTAGCAATATTTGCGGGTTTCAGCGGCGAACGGGTGCGTAACACGTGGGCAACCTACCTGAAAGAGTGGAATAACTAGCCGAAAGGTTAGCTAATGCCGCATGTGGTCTGGAGAGTACGCTCTCCAGACTAAAGCTGGGGACCGCAAGGCCTGGCGCTTTTAGATGGGCCCGCGGCCTATCAGCTAGTTGGTGAGGTAACGGCTCACCAAGGCTTACGGGTAGCTGGTCTGAGAGGACGACCAGCCACACGGGAACTGAGACACGGTCCCGACACCTACGGGTGGCAGCAGTTTCGAATTTTTCGCAATGGGCGAAAGCCTGACGGAGCGACGCCGCGTGGGGGATGAAGGTCTTCGGATTGTAAACCCCTGTCAGCTGGGAACAAGGTCTCGTGGTGAATAATCATGAGATTTGATAGTACCGGCAGAGGAAGCCGTGGCTAACTCTGTGCCAGCAGCCGCGGTAATTCAGAGACGGCAAGCGTTGTTCGGATTCACTGGGCGTAAAGGGTCCGCAGGTGGCGAAGCAAGTCTGACGTGAAATCCCGCGGCCTAACCGCGGAACTGCGTCGGATACTGCCTTGCTAGAGGACGGCAGAGGAGACTGGAATT
>Ga0114951_10001194_pt1 | contig 33185 bp, 30 predicted proteins | sample AM7aDNAmetaG_FD_88677 | JGI IMG/M metagenome (GOLD analysis project Ga0114951, IMG submission 88677) | Freshwater microbial communities from Finland to study Microbial Dark Matter (Phase II) - AM7a DNA metaG | ecosystem: Environmental > Aquatic > Freshwater > Lake | place: Finland: Lake Alinen... | reverse complement strand
TGGTTCCGACCACATCTCCACCTCATGATCCTTACAAAGATTGCCCAGGTTTATCCAGTTAACATAATTAAGATGAGATTGGTTAACAGGCGGGATCTCTACTGGATATACATTTATCGTAAACTCGAGTTTTTTTACGATCCCTTTTTGGGTGATATGGATGCTGAATAGGTGTTTGCCAGTGGGAAAGTTTTTTCCAACCGGAATTTCCATTCGAAGCGCTTGCGTCGACCGTCCGGGAATATATCCGGATTGAACAGGATCCAGGGCTTCGTAAATTCTGAAGGGGGCTTTGCGGATAACATAAGGATTGGTTTGTCCGCTAAATTTCTCAGTCCGGCTGTCGAGACCCGTATTTTCAGTGACCGGAACATCAATCATGAAATACCAATTGGCATAAAACTTATCCAGAATTCCTTTTGATGCTAAAGTGAATCTGATAGCTTCGCCCGGCACCATGTCCGTAAGCAGGATATCTACCCCGGCAACGCTGCCCAGGCATGCATCCACAGCGTATGAAGTAACCGGTTTTTCAATTTTTGTATCCGGATAAAGAGGAGCAAGCTCATCAAACATCGATATCTTAAATCCCGGAGGATCACCCGGAGCAGTAAAGCTCATCAATATCAACAGGAATAAGCCATAAAATAGTTTCAATGATCTCATTTCAGAAAGATTTACTTATGACGATAAATGATAACCCGGACATTCTCGATGGTTATAAGCCCCTCACTGACTGTTTCTTCCAGGAAGGGCATGAGAAGTGCAAGCTTTTCTTCCGTATCAACTATCTCAACAATTAAGGGCATATCTTCAGATAAACGCAGGACCTTTGAAGTATGCAAACGGCTGTTGGCCCCAAAACCCATTACCCCTTTTAAAACGGTGGCTCCGGCGAGATTGAGCTCCCGCGCTTTAAGAACTATCGCTTCATATAGCGGCTTTCCCTTATAATTGTCGCCTTCACCGATAAATATCCTTAGCAATTTACCCTCTTCCGGCAGTTTCATAATCTATTTGATTAGGTTGATTAATTCCTTTGCTATAAAAAACCCGGCGAACACCAGGATCAGTCCAAATACATTGGTAGCTAACAGGTTGGTTATTGCCTGACGGATCTCATTCTCCCTGATCAGGTTCATGGTTTCGAGTGCATAGGTTGAAAAAGTGGTAAATCCCCCCAGTACGCCAATAAAGGCGAACGACCGGTAATTTGGCGAAATATTCCTACTCTCGGAAATCCCCCATAAAAATCCGATAACGAATGACCCTAAAAGGTTGACGACCAGCGTTCCCATTGGAAAAGAGCCGGTGTAAACCTTGTGCGTGAAGCCAGCCAGTGCATATCGGGCAAGAGTTCCGATAGCGCCACCGGTCAGGAGCAAGACTATTTTCATATTCTGATTATCATTTATCTGCTGCAAATACCTTTTCGCCGCCAATCCATGTTTCCAGTACTTTGGTTTTCGGCACTTTAAGAGTTTCTGATTTCATAATATCTTCATCGAGAACGACGAAATCAGCCATTTTCCCGGGTTCTATGCTCCCTCTTTCCTTTTCTTCAAAGCACGACTTCGCAGCCCAAATAGTCATCGCTTTCAAACACTCCTCGCGTGACAGGGCATTCCCCATCATCCATCCGCCTTTCGGGTAACCTGTTTGATCCATCCGTGCAAATCCGGCAAAAAACCCGAACAGTGGATTGATTTTCTCCACTGGAAAATCTGATCCGTTGGGGATCCAGCCGTTCTGTTCCATCAGCTGTTTGTACGCATAGGCCCCCTTGATCCGTTCTGGTCCCACTCGATCAACCGCCCAATACATATCGGAGGTAGCATGAGTTGTCTGGACAGAGGGAATTATGTTGTACTCACCAAACAGTTTGAAATCTTCGGGATTAATGACCTGGGCATGTTCAATTCTCCAGCGCCTGTCGTTTTTAGTCTTGAGGATATTCTTATAAATATTGAGCATCAACCGGTTGGCGCTATCTCCAATGCAATGGGTTTCAACCTGATACCCGGCATCGTAACACTTTTGGCAGATGTCCTGGAGGTAACTCGTTTCATTTACCTGCAGTCCTGATTTTTCCGGAGCATCGCTATATGGTTTCAGCATAAGCGCCCCGCGAGATCCCAGTGCTCCGTCGGAATACAGTTTAACTGACCTTACATTTAAACGGTCGGTTTTGTAGATCCCTTTAGCAAGGAATTCCTTGAAGTTGCTTTCAGTTGCTGACAACATGGCGAAGATCCTCATCTTCAGCTGGCCCTCTTTCTGAAGCTTATCCATCAATTTTACCGAAGCAGTGCCTAAACCCGCATCTGCGACACTGGTTAGCCCGACAGCAAAGCAGTTTTTCTGTGCCTGCAAAAGCGCTGCAGCTTCTTCAGTTTCATTCATCTCAGGAATTAGCCTGTAAACCAGGTCCATGGCATTATCGACCAGGACTCCGGTAACACGGCTGCCCTCCTTAATTATTTCTCCTCCTTTGATGACAGTGTTTTGGTCAATTCCAGCCAATTTGAGAGCCACGCTGTTAACAGCCGCGGCATGGCCATCGACCCGGGTAAGATAAACCGGCTTGTCGGGAAAGATTCTATCGAGGTCGGCCCGATCCGGGAACTTTTTGACCGGCCAGTCATTCTGGTCCCATCCGCGTCCCTGAACCCATGCCGAAGGATTGATTTTTTGGTTTTCAACCAAGCGATCGCACACTTCGGCAAAACTGGCTGTTCCGGTCAAGTCGGCTTTCCTGAGGTTACCGGCATAGCCATCGAAATGGCAATGGGCATCATAAAATCCCGGATAAACCGGCTTGCCGCCCATGTCAATGATTTTATCAGAATGGTATTTTTTCTCGATCTCCTTGTTGGTGCCGACAGCTAAAAACTTGCCCTCCCTGACAGCAAAACTCTCCGCGATCCGGAAATTACTGTCAACGGAATAGACTATAGAGTTTTTAACAATAAAATCAGCGATTTCAGCCTTTTGGCAGGATTGGTTGGCCACAGATGCCAATAGAAGAGCCATAACTGGTAGGATTTTCATTTTTAGGAATACTTGTAGTTGTTAACAAAAATAGAAAAATCAGGCAAAGCATCATTTTTTCTTTGAAGATGCGTTAATTTTATATTATTAAGCCAAATAATATCTATGAGTACAGTAGAATCGCGACTTTCGTTCAGATGGATCAAACTGCTTTCTGTTCCTTTTTTCCTGATCCTGATTATCAGCGGTTGCGATTATTTTCTGCCGAATAAACCGCCATATGTTCTTAAAACTTTGCCAGCCGACAGTGCGGCATTTACTATTGGTGATCCCGTTAATTTCAAGGTTACTGCTTATGACGTTGATGGAACAATAGCTAAAGTGGTTTTCAAGGAACCTAATGGCATTGAGCATATTGATACTTCCGAACCTTATGAATTTCAGTGGTTAACCAGCAGTTACGTTACCGGAGATTTCAAAATCGAAATCAGTGCAATTGATAACAAAGGTGAACCGTATGTAATTCAGGCTCCGGTGCGACTGGTGGAAGTGCTTACGGTGAGTGCTGGCAAGGACACTACTTTTACTGATTCCCGCACCACCTATGTTTTGCAGGGCTTATTGCAGCCACTTAGCAAGGGTACCTGGACAATAATCTCCGGAACAGGTGGACAGATATCTGATATTCACGATAAAAATGCCACGCTTACCGGACTTCCATGCCAGGCATATACCTTGAGATGGACCGTGAGCAATGGTGCCGGGCAGGTGGCATCTGACGTTACAATCCGGTTTTCTTATCAGCCATCCAAAGCAAATGCCGGCAGCGACCAGTGGATATTCAATGGAAGTACCGCTGCTCTTCTGACTGCTGCAGTTCCTGAAAAAGGCACCGGGTTATGGCGTATTTTGTCGGGCGGTTCAGGATCTTTCAGTGATCCTTCGCAGCCTAACGCATTATTCACCGGCCAGGCTTGCGGTGATTATAAACTTATCTGGAGTGTATCAACTCCCTGTGCTACATCAGCCGATACAGTGGGGATCCTCTTTAAACCCTTCCTCAATAAGGCAAATGCCGGTCCCGACCAAACCTTCACCAACGGGGGCCTCACTGCTACACTTGCTGCCAATGCCCCTGGCGTGGGTACCGGAACCTGGTCAATTGTTTCAGGTACCGGAGGAATAATCGATAAGCCTAATAGTCAGGCCAGTACCTTTACCGGGTTGCCCTGCCAGTCGTATGTGCTCAGATGGACAATCGCAACTGCCTGCGAAAGCTCTTCCGACGAAATGACATTAAGCTTTACCAACCTGCCATCGACACCAAATGCCGGCGCAGATCTATATATTACCGATGGCAGCACTTTTGCCCAACTGAATGCTATTCCGCCACTGAACGGGAACGGACTTTGGACCATCCTTTCAGGCGGTGGGGGCAGCCTCTCGGATCCAAGTAACCCGAATGCAATCTTTTACGGTCTGCAATGCCATAGTTATATCCTCAGATGGACTGTATCAACTGCCTGCAGTTCTTCATTCGATGAGGTTACAGTGACTATTAATCAGGTTGATATTAAGGCCGATGCTGGTCAGGATATGAGAATATCCGATGGTGTGCTGACAGTAAAATTGCAGGGCAATGCCCCAAAAGCCGGGACCTCGGGTACCTGGTCCATTATTTCCGGGACAGGTGGTTCCTTAGAAAATCCGGGCAACCCACAATCGAATTTTACCGGAGTCAATGGTCAGCTTTATATGTTGAAATGGACACTTTCAGGAGCCTGCATCGAAAATTCCGATCTGGTGTTAATATCCTTTGTTTCCAGTTTCAGACTTGATGATTCACGCGATGGGAAAAGTTATACGGCCATCAAATTGGGTACGCAATACTGGATGTCGGAAAACTTGAATTATTCGATTGCGGGTAGCTATGCTTACGAAAACAGTGGCAATTCAGCATCTGTTTATGGAAGATTATATGATTGGAATACTGCTCTTTCTGCCTGCCCGTCAGGGTGGCACTTACCAACTGATGCAGAATGGCGACAGCTGGAAGTGTTCCTGGGCATGAGCGAAGCATCATCGCTCTTAGAATGGTACCGGGGAGAAGCGGAAGGTGGGATGCTAAAAGAAGAGGGAATGTTATACTGGGCATCACCAAATGCCGGGGCAACAAATATTTCCGGGTTTACTGCACGTCCGGGAGGTTACCGGACTCCTGGCGGACTCTTCGGAGGGATTAATACCCATGCTGGATTCTGGTCCTCCACCGGAAATACCGATGGCAAGGCAATATACAGAGCGCTCCATAAGGACAAAATACAGGCGGGCCGCGATTGGTATGACAAAGGGTACGGTTTTTCCATAAGATGCGTTAAAAACTAACTTTGCCAAACATAAATTTGATTTAACCGCGTTATAACACCGAACCCGGAATTATTATTCAATGAAGTTTAAATACTTGGTTTTTGCCGGCTCCCTTTTGCTGGTGCTATTTTTTTCCTGCCGAAAAGATCCTGTCATCAATCCGGCTGCTAAACTGCAGTTTTCGGCGGATACAGTATTGTTTGATACCATCTTCACTACTATAGGTTCCACGACAAAAAACTTCAGGATTTATAATAAGCAGAACCATGCAGTTACTATTGACCACATTGGGCTGGCTGGTAATGCGGGCTCCAGTTTCCGTTTGAATATCAATGGCAGGCAGGTAAATGAAATCAACAATATTGAAATCCCTGCCAATGATAGTATATACATTTTCGTGGCCGTTACATTGAATCCAAATAATCTGAATAATCCTCTGGTGGTGCAGGATTCGGTTGTTTTTCTGACCAGCGGAAATACCCAGGATGTTAAGGTGATAGCCTTTGGCCAGGATGTCCACCTGATAAACGGGAAGATTCTCAAAACTCAGAAGTGGGTGAATGATAAACCTTACCTCGTTTATAATTCAATGCTTGTCGACAGTTTGCAAACCCTCACCATCGATCCGGGTACCCGCATATATTTTCATAAACACTCGAGCCTGTTGGTTAAAGGGACCTTGCTGGTTAACGGAACCTTAGAGGAGCCTGTGAGTTTTCTGGGCGACCGGCTGGAGCATCAATATGATGAATATCCTGGGCAATGGGGTAGCTGGAAGGAATATCCCGACGGATCAAAATATATTTATGGCGGCATACATTTCGCGATGGGCAGCAAGGATAATGTCATTAAATATGGTATCATCAAAAATGCCATGAAAGGAATCCAGGTGGATACCCTGGCCAATGTTAAAAAGCCCACTCTAACCATTTCCGATACCCGGATCGAAAATATGTCGATTGCCGGGATCTATGCACAAAGTTCAACAATCGTTGCAAGTAATTGTTTGATAGCGAATTGTGGGTCCTGGTGTGTTGCGCTTACCTTAGGCGGATCGTACGAGTTCTATCATTGTACCCTGTCCAACAACTTTGGCGTTGGTAACCGTACGGAACCCACACTGATGCTGAATAACTTCCTGGTATTCAACGGAACTGCCTATGTTTATAATTTGTATAACGCCGTGTTTGCTAATTGTATAATCACGGGCAGCCGGCAAATGGAAATTGAATTCCTGAATACGATCGACAAAAAGCCGGTACCCGGGCAATTCAATTATGTCTTTGACCATTGCCTTGTAACCGTTGATACCATGAATACCAGCGATGCGACGAAATGGATTAATGTCATCAAGAATCTGAATCCCCGCTTTGATTCATTAACATACACTCACCGAGATTATAGCCTGGATACACTCTCACCGGCAAAGGATAAAGGGAACCTGTTTTTCGCAAAATACTTTCCCCTGGACATAAAAGGAAACAACCGGCTTTCAGATGCCGGACCGGATATCGGAGCATATGAAAGAATCGAAAAATGAAATATTTCATCGTTATTGTTCTAGCGTCTCTTCTCCTTGCTGCGTCCTGTGAAAAGCAGCAGACCTCTGTTGTTTCTGATCCCAACCCGTATTATCGTATAATGTTCTATAATACGGAAAACCTCTTTGATGCAGTCAACGATCCGCTAATCAATGATGAGGAGTTCCTGCCAACGAGTACGAAAAAATGGACAGAGAAAAGATATCAGGAGAAACTGGATCATATTGCCAAAGTGATCCGTGACCTCGGCAACGACACCCTTCCAATCATGGTGGGCCTTTGTGAAGTAGAGAACCGGAAGACAGTCGATGATCTGATCGGTAAAACCTTCCTGAATGGATCGGATTATAAGGTAATTCATCACGAATCACCTGATTCCCGTGGTATTGATGTAGCCCTGCTTTATCGCTCACGGTATTTTCAATTGCTGGATTCACATTTTATCAAGATTCATTATCCAGTTGATACAACATTTAAAACGAGGGAGATCCTTTATGCTCATGGAATTCTTGGAGGGAAGGATACTATACATGTGTTTGTAAATCATTGGCCATCAAGGTCATCAGGAGAAGTCCAAACTCGGCCACTCCGTGTTTTTGTGGCAGAAACTGTAAAATCAAAAGTCGATTCAATTCTTTTGAAGAGTCCATCCGCCCAAATAGTGATCACCGGCGATTTTAACGATGAACCGATGGACCTGAGTGTGGTATCCGGACTGAAAGCCATGCTGACTTATGTTAATCCATCTCCTTCGAAATTGTATGACCTGACGAACCAGTTGAAAAAAGGCAAGCCCGGTGGCTCCTATAAATATAAGGGAACCTGGAGTACACTCGACCACATGGTGGTTTCAGGCTCTCTCCTTGATACCACTCGCATACTCTATTCAAAACCGGCGGATCTGCATGTTTTTCAGGCTTCATATCTGCTGGAAGCAGATAAGGAAAATCTGGGTGAGCGGCCGCTTCGAACTTATATGGGAAATTTCTATCAGGGCGGTTATTCCGATCATCTGCCGGTATATCTGGATATCCGGTACCGGAAGTGATTTAAATTATTGGTGGCGGCTTTTACCCACACCACCTGAACGGGCAACACTATAACCAAAAGTCCCGATTCTTTTGCCCATCACGCAATAGCTTCCATGTACATAGGCGATTAAGCCTGAATCAAGTATGTTGAGCTTTCCGGTGTCGGCATTAATCAGTTTTTCATTAACCTGGATATTAACCACTTCGGCCATGAACATGTGATGCGTGCCCAGCTCCTTGATATCAAATACTTTACATTCAATATTTACCGGCGATTCCATCACTATCGGCGCCTTGATCAGCTTTGATGGCCCCGGGGTGAGATTCGTTTCCTCGAATTTATTAAAATCCCTTCCTGATCGCACACCGCACCAGTCAACCTTCTTGGTCATTTCGATCGTGGTGAGGTTGATGACAAATTCTCCTGTACGTTTAATAATCGGGTAGGAGTGTCGTTCGGGCCTGACTGAGATATAGCACATGGGCGGATTGGTGCAGATAGTGCCTGTCCAGGCTATCGTTACCATATTGTATTCGCTTTCAGTCTCACCGCAGCTAACTAAAACTGCAGGTAACGGATAGACCATCGTTCCGGGTTTGAAATCAGTTTTCATGATTGTTCATTTATTGGTTTCAGCCCGAGTTTAATTCCATTCTCCATCATGAGGGCCCAAGCTTCCTCTCTGTTATTATGGATAACGCCATCAAGGATAGCATCCTTAATGGCATTTTTAATATCACCCACAGCCCTGCACGGGGGAATACCAAAAGTTGCCATGATTTCTTCACCGCTGATAGGAGGTTGCCAGTTTCTAACCCTGTCCTTTTCTTCTATCTCAGTGAGTTTCTGACGAACTAATTGAAAATTCCTCAGGTAACGTTCCACTTTATCCTTGATACCTGAAGTTATGTCAGCTTCGCAAAGCGTCATCAGGTCATCAATATCATCGCCCGCTTCAAACAATAATCTCCGCACGGCAGAGTCCGTTACAATTTCCTGCGACAGAACGACCGGACGCATGTGCAGGTTAACCATCTTCTCGACAAATTTCATTTTTTCATTCATCGGAAGCTTCATCCTTCTGAAAATTTCGGGAACCATTCGTGCTCCGTAATGATTATGGCCATGAAATGTCCATCCTGCCTCAGAATCAAATCGTTTGGTCAGAGGCTTGGCAATATCATGCAGTAGGGTAGCCCATCTCAACCAGAGGTCATCGGTATTCCTTGATATATTATCCAGCACACGTATGGTATGCAGAAAGTTGTCCTTATGACGGATTAATTTTCGTTCTTCCACTCCCTTCAACGCAAACAGCTCGGGAAATACAATTTCAAGCAGGCCGGTGCCATCCAAAAGCTTAAATCCAATCGAGGGTTTGGAGGATAAAATGATTTTATTCAATTCATCGGAGATCCTTTCCGCCGATACAATTTCAATCCGGTGCCTGTTTCTGGTAATCGATTCAATGGTTTCCTCAGCGATATGAAACTTTAATTGTGCGGCAAATCTTACAGCCCTCATCATTCTGAGGGGATCGTCTGAAAATGTGATATCAGGATCCAACGGTGTGCGGATAATCCCATCCTCCAAATCTTTCACCCCTTCAAAAGGATCGATCAGCTCACCATAATTAGCTTTGTTCAGACTGATAGCCAGTGCATTAATCGTGAAATCCCTTCGCTTCTGGTCATCCTCCAGCGTGCCGGTCTCCACTTCGGGTTTTCTGGATTCCGGTATATAAGATTCGCGCCTGGCACCTACAAATTCAATATCGAGATCTTTATACCTTATCATCGCTGTCCCGAAATTCTTGAAAACCTGAACCTTGGAGCTTCCAAGTTTCTTTGCGACTTTACCGGCCAGGTCCATGGCGTTGCCTACCGCCATGATGTCAATATCCTTGGATGGACGGTGCAGGAGCAGATCCCGAACATACCCTCCAATTACATATACATCAATGCCTTCCACGGCAGCTTCGTCTGAAACAATTTTAAAGACTGGATGATTGAGCTCTTTCAGCAGTGGGAATGACATATCTTTCATTAAAACTGACAAAATTACCAAATTTTAGGTGTCAGCGAAAAAGGCACAAATATTGATATATGCAAGTATATGAATAATTAGATTAACAGATAATTTTTTACATTGTTCTAAACAAAAAGAAAAGGGATTTGTATAACAACTAAGAATGAGGAAGGGTAAAAAATGGCACTCGAACATTTGACATTAGAAACATTTAAGACGAAGGTTTTCGATTTCGAAAAAAACACCGAATGGAAGTTCGAAGGAACCCGTCCGGCAGTAGTTGATTTTTATGCAGATTGGTGCGGGCCATGCAAAATGGTTGCTCCGGTTCTTGAAGAACTGGCTGTGGACTACCAGGGGAAAATTGACATTTTCAAGGTAGATACTGAAGCAGAAAGAGAATTGGCAAGCATGTTTGCGATTCAGAGCATCCCTTCTATTCTGTTTATTCCGATGGATGGCCAGCCGGCAATGGCTAAAGGCGCGATGCCAAAGGAATCTTTTAAACAAGCTTTTTCAGATGTTTTAAAAATTGAGATAGAGTAAATTTGTGATTTTGGTTTGTTTGGTTTGGGTTTAGCCGGCCGGGATTTATTCCGACCGGCTTTTTTTTCTAATTTTGTATCGTCCTCTAAGGGGGTGCCTTAATATTACGGGCTGAGATCATACCCTTAGAACCTGATCCGGATAATGCCGGCGAAGGGAGAACGGCCACGGGGACTTATGGCCTGGCTATAATTGTTAAAACGATGATTAAAAGGATTATGCTTATTGCAGCATCCTGCTTCGTTGTTCTGTCGGCTTCCGCACAGCTAACGATTACCGGGACAATTACTAACGAGCAGGATCAGCCCCTCGCAGGGGCAAATGTAGTGGTGGATCATACCCTCCTGGGTGTGATGTCGAATGTTGACGGAACCTTCAGACTGAAAAACCTGGTTCCGGGAAAGTTTACAATCTCTGTTACCTATCTGGGTTATCGCAAACAGGAGTACCAGCTGGATCTCAAGGACCCTGAGAACATAAGGATAAAAATGCAGCCTGAAGATTTAATGGCCGATGAGGTGATCATCCACGGCACAAGAGCAGGGCAGAAAGATCCGGTCAGCTTCACCAACCTATCGAGATCTGATCTGAAAGCAGAAAATCAGATCCGTGATATTCCATTCCTCCTTCTGAATACGCCGTCGGTTGTAGCAACCTCTGACGCTGGAACCGGGGTAGGGTATTCAGCGCTTAGGATCAGGGGTACCGATCCTTCGCGTATTAATGTAACTATCAATGGAGTGCCTTTTAATGATCCTGAGTCCCATGAAGTCTATTGGGTGGATATTCCGGATATCGTTTCATCCACTGAAAATATCCAGATACAAAGAGGGGTGGGATCTTCAACGCAGGGAGCGGCTGCCTTCGGTGCTAATATCAACTTTCAGACTCTCGCGTTGAACCCATTGCCAGGCGCTGAAATTAATTCATCAGCAGGGTCATTCAATACCTGGAAAACCACTCTGAGCGCTGGTACCGGATTGATAAACGATCATTTCAGCATGGATGTTCGCCTGTCGAAAATACACTCGGATGGATTTATCGACCGTGCTTTTACAAATTTGGCTTCGGCCTATATTTCAGGCGGGTATTTTTCGGATAAGAATATTATCAAAGTGACTTTCTTCACCGGCAAGGAAAGAACCTATCAGGCCTGGGACGGGGTACCCTCGGAATTGCTTCTGACCGACCGGACCTATAACCCGTATACCTATAAAGATGAGGTAGATGATTATCTCCAAAACAATGCTCAGCTTCATTGGTCGCGCAAGGTTAATCAGCATCTCGATTTTTCCCTGGCCTTTCATTATACCGGAGGCTCAGGATATTATGAGCAATATCGTGAAAATGAAACTCTGGCTAACTACCTGATCAATCCGGTTATTATAGGTACTGATACGATCACTCAAAGTAATCTGGTACGCAGGCTATGGCTCAATAACAATTTCTACGGAGGGGTATATTCTCTGAACTATCACAAAAAGGCCTTTTCCTTAACCGCCGGAGGTGGCGTAAATCAATATGCCGGGGATCATTATGGCCGGGTGATCTGGTCGGAATTTGCTTCAAATGCTGCTCCCGACCACGAATATTATCTGAGCAGGGGATTAAAGAAGGAGGCAAGTCAATTTGTCAAGGTCAATTACCAACTGCTTCCACGATTTGGTTTATACGGCGACATTCAATACCGTTATATCAATTATCAGATTTCAGGTACCAACGACGACCTGAGTACGATTACGCAGGACCATCAATATCATTTTCTCAATCCCAAAATCGGGTTTACCTATGATATTACCGATATACAAAAAGCCTTTATCAGCTATTCGATTGCCCATCGCGAACCCACCAGGAGCAACTTTATTGATGCACCGGCTAATCAGGATATCAGGCCGGAAATGCTCCGCGATCTTGAAGTGGGATATAAAATCGATCAGCGCCCTGTTTCTGCCAATTTCACTTTTTATTGGATGGATTATACCGACCAGCTTATCCTGACCGGTCAGATCAATGATGTCGGGGCCCCGATTATGGTTAACATTCCATCGAGTTATCGGGCCGGGCTGGAATCTTCCCTCCGCATCAATCCTGTAAAATCTGTTCAGCTGGAACTCAACCTTACTCTGAGCAAAAATAAAATCAGGAATTTTACCGAATATGTTGATGATTGGGATACCGGCATTCAAAAGGTGACCAACCTGGGAACCACCGACCTGGCATTTTCGCCTGAAATTATTACAGGAGGCCGATTAACATGGTTGATTTTGAGCGATTTGCGCTTTACCTTTGATAGCCATTTTGTCGGGCGGCAATTTATCGATAACACCTCAGATATAAGCCGGTCCCTAGATCCTTACTGGATAAATAACCTCTCCTTCTCGTGGACCATTAAGCCGCCGAAAGTCAAGGAACTCATGTTGTTTCTCCAGGTAAATAATCTGCTTAACCATCAATACGAAACCAATGCCTGGGTTTATAGCTATTATTATGAAGGGCAGCGTAATAAAATGGACGGATATTTTCCTCAGGCAGGGATCAATTTCATGGCAGGACTCAGAGTCAAGCTATAACCAGATTCCGAATCCTATGACGGGACTTGCGTAAGGGTAAAAACGTAAAGTTTGAATCGACGGGTCTAATTGCAACAGATAACCAGCCTGTGCACCAAGGGTGAAACTCCATCGGTTTCCGATGAGGAAGGAGAATCCCAATTCACCGCCCACACCAAGTGAATAATAGGGACTTAATTTCTGGTAATGAAAGGAAGGCGTAAGTACTGGAGCAATATAAAATCCTCGCGGACCTTCCTGGTTATTTTTTGAAACAAAATGATACAGACCTGATAGTTCGACACCAACAGAAGTGAATTCGGTAGGCAGGTTTTCGGTACTTACAGCTAATTCCCATATTGAGTGGACTCTGAGGTCCCAATGCCTGTCGATTGAATATTCCAGGGTTAAAGGCAAGATGTTGATCCTGTACATGGGGGCGTAATTAACAGAATCCAACTTTAATCCCGGTTGCAGACCGATATAATAACGAACCTGATTTTCAGCAGGTTTATTTACTTCTTGTGCCTTAACCGAAAATGATGCCAGTAAAAGTCCGGTCGTAAGGAATAATGCTTTGTATTTCATAGACTTATAAATAAAATCGAAAAAAATAAATTTACTACTGTGCAATGCTCCACTTCAAAATACCTGAATCTCCAACCTCGGAATTCGAAATTCTAAATTCGAATTTCAACCATCTTACTTTCCTAACAACTTCCGTGCCTCCGGTACCAACACACTGGCCCAAACCCGATAACCTGCAGCTGTCAGGTGGATAGCATCATCCGACATTAGCCCCTCAACCAGTGATCCATCGGGATTGATAAACTTTTTATCCATGTTCTGGTAAAAAACATTTTTCCCATTGCTTAACCCATGGATGATTTCATGTACCTGCCTGTATTTCTGCCGGTTCGGATCCTTACTGTTGATGCCTGCCGGGAGTGGCCCAAAAAGGATAATCTTTGTTGAAGGCGCCTTTTTCTGCAGGGCCCTGACAATGGATTGAATCCCATCGGCAATTTCTTTGGCGCTGTTTTCCTGAAAATTATTTACCCCGATTTCCAACGCAACGACTTTGGGTTTTACCTTATCGAACTCACCATTCAGCACACGCCATAAAACATTTTGGGTGCGGTCACCGGAGATCCCGAAATTCCCGGCATTCAGCGGTTTAAAAAGGGAATCCCAGATTTCCGGAACCGGCGACAAAACCGACCTGCCTTCACCGCCCCATCCCTGGGTGACCGAATTACCAAGCAATACCAGGTCAACCTTGCGATCCAGCCCGATCTTGTTTATTTCATCAAACTCGGAATACCAATCCTTTCCTTCACCCCAACCGGCTAAAGCTCCGCGGCATTCTGCTCCCGGAGCAGGTAATACCGCTGTGTTAAGGTATCCGGAGCTATGCAGTTTATCGCGCTGGAATAATGACCGGTAAATTTGTTCCACCATTTCGGCAGCACCTAAAGAATTGGGATGAACATCATCTGGGAAGGCCCACTTAAAGGGAAGCAGAGGTGTGTAAAGATCAATGTATGAGCACTTGGTGTCTTTGGCTATATCTTTGATCATCGGAATAATCCGGTCCCTGACGATGGAATCGCGAATGCCCCATTTGTCAGGTACAAAAACCGGTACCGGTAGGGCCAGCAGGATACGAGGTTTTGATTCCAGGTCTTTAAAGGCCACGATCATATCAGTATAATCCTTCTCAAATTCGTCAGCAAATTTCCAGTTCTGGGGTTTCGAATCATTTGTGCCCAGCTTAATAATGATAATATCGGGATTGAAATTCATCACAGCCTGATATTCAGGTTGATTCCAATAAGGTCGATCTCCTTTGCGAAGCATCGTAGCTCCTGATACTCCAAAATTTTTAACGTCATACCTTGATCCCAGCCAGGCTTGCAACTGTGCGGGGTATGATAGTTTTTCCCGGTTGGCAATGCCTGATCCATAGGTTATTGAATTTCCTACACAGGCAATTTTAACCACTTGCTGGGCATACAAAACGACTGTGCCCAGCATACAAAAAAATAATATCGAAATCAGTTTCTTTCTCATTCCATTTCTCCCAGAATCTTCTCAACCTCTTTCTCAGCGGTGTGGAGCTTCTTTTTACATATTCGAACTAATTCGTTCACTCTTTTCAACTTGTTACCCAGATCATCAACATCGAGATCCTGGCTCTCAATCTTCTTAAGGATAGCTTCGATCTCCTCAATCGCCTGCTTATAACTCACCACTTTCTCTTCCATCTTGTCTCTTTTTTTTTGTCTTCCGTCTTTCGTCCTTCGTCCACCGATCTTCTTCCTCGTCTCCCGATCTAATATCCGTATACCTTCCCTGTCATCTTCTCAGCAGACACCTTGAAAATTAACACATTACGAATCGAGGGCTCAGAGAATTCGTAGATTTCGCCTGAGAACTTGACCATAAACAGCTGCATGATACGATACTTCTCATCATAGTCGTCGATAAATTCAGCTTTCCCAAAGACATTCAAACTTTTAAATTTCATGCCCCAGGAACAGCCCACTTCCTTATGCCTGTGAAAAAGTTCATTGCCGGTATTAATATTGATGCACACTGCCGGGTTGCTTTTCAAAACTTCAAGCTTATGCCCTTCGGGTGCAGCATGCAGGTAAAATACTCCGGGCTCATAGGCGAAGTTCATCGGGAGTACATAGGGATTATTGTCTTCTGCCATTCCCAGATAACAAACCTGCGCTTCATGGATGATCTTCTCCATCTCATCCATTTTCGATAGCATTCTCGGTCTTAAGTTCATTTTAACTTATTTTAGAATTGATAAGTCCATCGCTTAACCGTGTGTAGATCAAATCACCAATATCTACCTGCTTAACAGATTTTACTGGTTTGCCGTCTTTCAGTGTTATCGAGTAGCCCATTTTCAGGATATTGACAGGATCTTTCAATGTTGCAATCTGCTCATAGCGTGCAAGCTTATCTTGCTGAATCCTGAAACAATGAGCCACAGAGCTCTTCGATCGCATAAGCAGCTGCGATAAGGCCAGCTGCTTATAATCCCGGTATCCTCTGATCCGAAGCCGCATGCCTTCCATAATGCCCGACAGAGCGTTTTTTTCATCGGCAAGATAGGATTCAACCTGATCGATGGTCGATTGAACTGAGTCGTCAAGACGTGCCTCAAACTCCCCGACACGGCTGATCAGGAATTCAGCAACTGCCGTTGGTGTTTTACATCGGGTATGAGCCACCATGTCGATGATGGAGTCGTCCTGCTCATGACCGATCCCGGTAACCACCGGCATGGGGAATTGGGCCACATTCAAACCTAATTCATAATCATCAAAACTGCTCAGGTCGAGTTTCGATCCGCCACCGCGTATAATCACCACTGCATCGAAAAACTGTCCGTGTGCAGCAACGGTATCCAGTGCTGCAATGATGGAGCTGCTGGTTTCTTCTCCCTGCATAACAGCTGGGAAAAGGTGGGTATAGAATACAAAACCGTGCTGATTATTATGCAGTTGATCATTGAAGTCGCCATATCCGGCTGCAGTTGGGGAGGAAATAACGGCAATTTTCTGCGGAACGAGGGCAAGTTCCAGCTCTTTATTCATTTCAAAAATTCCGGCTTCCTGGAGTTTCCGAATGATCATCTGGCGTTTACGGGCTAGGTCACCCACCGTAAAGCTGGGCTCGATATCTCTGATATTAAGACTGATAGAATATATTTCATGGAATTCAATATCCGCTTTTACGAGAATCTTAATTCCTGGCATTAATTCCTGACCGGTTGCGGATTCAAAAAATGGACGCAGCATACGGTAGGCCGACGACCAGATGGTGGCCCTCGACCGGGCAAGTATCTTGTTCCCGTCGGGTTCTTTTTCGATCAGCTCGAGATAACAATGACCATTGCGGTTGACAGAGAAATCACTGATTTCAGCCACCACCCAAACGGGTCCGGGAAATCCCGCCTGCACTATCAGGCGTATTTGCCGGTTTAATTCAAAAAGCCCCAGGGGTTCCTGCTCCGTCATGCTTGAGGATGTGAAGATTATTGCGAAACCTTGATTACCCGCTGCTGATGGTGCGATGTTTTTGTAATGATACGAAGGAAATAAACTCCGGTCGGAAGATGCTGAAAATCATTTATTTCGATATGGTTTATCGAAGTATATCCGACAACCACCGGTTTTGAATAAAGCAATTCTCCGGTGGAGCTGATTAATTCTATCGTAATGCCTTGCGCGTCGTGGGAATAAAATTCGACGGTGAGTTTATCGGCAAATGGGTTTGGAAAAACGCCAAACAGCGACTCATTACCCAATTTTACCGGATCAATGCCCTGGATCAGGAACCATGCCTTGCCATAATCGGGAAGGCCGTAGCCAAGCAGTGAATCCGGAGAGGTTGACTGCGATGCGCTTGCCTGGATGGCATTAATAATCTGAACCGGGCTGAGGGTACGATTGGCCTGCCATAAACAAGCGGTCAGTCCGCAAACCAGAGGCGAGCTGAAGGAAGTACCGCTGCCCCGGATGATTGTACCGCTGGTGCTGACCAGCGCCGTATAAGATCCTTGTCCTGAAATATTTGGTTTGATCCGCTTATCGTAAGTTGGCCCCGTGGAGCTGAAATAGGCGTATTTTCCAAGAGAGTCTACTGCCCCGACGGTGAGAATGCTGTCGGCATCTGCAGGTGCCGTAATATAATGCCACGCCTTATTCCCCTCATTGGCGGCACTCGAGCAAACCAGAATGCCTTTACGGCTGGCGATAGTAGCGGCCAGCGAAATACGGGTGGTTCTTCCGTTCATGTCTGAATATTTATGATTCATCGCCGGATTGTCGAATTCGGAATATCCGAGGGATGAATTAATCAGATCAGCGCCAACGCTATCTGCATATTCAGCGCCGGAAACCCAATTATCTTCTTCAATGGGATATTCACTGTTGGCATCTTCAGTAATCAGCAGATAGAAGGATGCTTTTGGGGCACTGCCTACCATTTGCCTTGGCAGGTTGCTGCCCATGATCGATAAAACCTGGGCTCCATGCTGCTCTCCGTCAAAAGCAACAGGTCTGTGATTTACGAAATCCCAGTTCCCAAGAATTTTATTCTTCATCCAGAGGGAATCAAAGGCATGGTTTACGTTGACATTTCGAAACCCTGCGTCCAGTATGGCAATGATCATCCCTTGTCCCTGAAATCCCTGATTGTGAAGTATATGTCCATTTAACATGCCAATCTGACGTGTTCCCTGGCCATATTGAAGGACGGTGGTATCAGTTAAACTCCCTCCAAAAGAAGTGGAAAAGAATTCAGAAGCGAATTTGTTTTCGTTAGTCCGGGCCGACTTTAAAGCACTAACTGACTTAAGCTGCTTGACAAATCCCAGGTGGCGGATTTTTTCAAGAAGTTGCGTATCCGTTGTAGCTATGGTGACTGCATTAAACCACTTCGACCGGTTCAAAACAGTAACGCCCAATTTCTGTAGTGAATCAGGATAGGCCGGATCAATCGGTAAATCATCGTCTGTAATGGAAACATGGTAACGGGCCCTCCGTTCCAGGGCACGGTCGGATAAAAAATCTTTTGGCTGGCTGATAACAAAAGGAGTATGTGCCTTATTGCTGAATTGTACCCAGTATTTACCGGGTGCCGTCTGCGGTACTGCTTTTAAGGATAAAAGCACTATTACCAATAAGATTCCTGCCTTTTTCATATCCGATCCATTTATCAATATGTGAATATATCATTATCTGACCAGCAAACCCTCCGGATTATTCAGAAAATCCTGCGGATCCTTCAAAAGTGTTTTGTTCTTTTCGTACCGCTCAAATGTTTCCCGCTGCCTTGCATTCAGAATCTCAGGATTCAGCAACTTTCCATTTTTGTAATTCAGAACATAATCTTTATCGCCCCCGGGCTTGAAATAGTCCCATTTCCCCGTTTTTAAACCTGTGTCGTAGATTCCCTGAACTTCAGGAAGGCCATCCGGGAAAAGTAACTGGTAAGGCCCGTGAATATTCCCGACGCGGTAATTGATTTTTGCCTGTGGTTTGTTGTCGGGATAAAAAATTATCTGAAGGCCATTCAGCTGGTTGTTTGTCCAGTGAGTTTGTTCCAGGAGAGTTCCGTTGCTGTCGTACCGGAGCGCCTCCCCGTGGACTTTCCCCTTGTTATAATTGATGCGGTAAATCGGTTTGCCTTGTCCGGAATAAAAAGACCACAAACCATCTTTCACCTGATTCAGGTATACTCCTTCGGCCCTTAATATTGCTTCCGTGTCATAAAGCCTGGCTGCAACCCTCATTCCGTCGGGTTGATAATTCATTTCAGCGCGGATTTTTCCATTCGGATGAAAGCGGAAAAAACGGCCAACCGGGTGTCCATCGCGAAAATATCCTTCATAAACTTTCACGCCCGAAGGATCCTTAGAAACCCAGTATCCGGTTTTCTTTCCTTTACTATCTAACTGATTCACGGTATCTTGCTGGCCATTTACCTGAAGGGTGAATCCGAGTAGTAGTATAATAATCAGTCGCCACATAACATTTGTTTCTATGCAAAAATACAAAGGGTTGCGCTCAATTGAACGCAACCCTTTGTCAGTTTATTTTATGACCCTGAATATCTGACTATTTCGAGCCAAGATATTCTGCAACACCGGCTGCGGTAGCTTTCATTGCCTTATCGCCTTCATGCCAGTTGGCAGGACAAACTTCACCGTATTTTTCGAAATGATGCAGGGCATCAACCATACGCAAAGCTTCATCAACACTGCGACCAAGTGGCAGGTCGTTGACAACGCTGTGACGGACAACGCCATTTTTATCAATCAGGAAGAGACCGCGGAAAGCCACGGCTCCACCGGTGAATGCCAGGTTGCCATTATCATCATAATCATAATCGCCGGCCAAAACACCAAAGTTGTATGCAATGGTTTTTGTCAGGTCTGATACGATCGGGTATTTTACACTCTTGATACCTCCATTCTTCAGCTCGGTATTTAACCATGCCCAGTGGGAGAATTCTGAATCTACCGAGCAGGCAACAACAGCTACACCGCGTTTTTCGAATTCAGCGAGTTTTTCCTGAAAAGCCAAAAGCTCAGTCGGACAAACAAAAGTGAAATCAAGCGGATAGAAAAAGAATACAACATCTTTCTTTCCGAGATACTGCTCAAGTGAAAATCCTTCAACAATATCATTGCCGTTAACTACTGCATTTGCAGTGAATGCCGGTGCTTTTTTGCCTATTAAAGTCTCCATAAATTTTTATTATTTTTTGATTTGTTTCTTAAACATCCTTGTCAGTTAAAAGTTCCGCGACCGGTTAATTTATTTTACTTCTTCAAAATCAACATCGGTAACTTCAGAATCTTTGCCTGGTCCTGCACCCTGTCCGGCTCCCGGTCCTGGTCCATGCTGACCTTCACCCGGCTGCGGTCCGGCCTGGTTTCCTTGTTTGTACATTTCTTCAGAGGCGGCCTGGAATACCATATTGAGCTCAGCGGTTGCCTTATCGATACCGTCAATATCCTGATTTTTGTGAGCTTCTTTCAATTTTGCCAGAGCATCTTCAATTTGAGGCCTTTTATCAGCCGGCAGTTTGTCACCAAACTCCTTAAGCTGCTTTTCTGTCTGGAAAATCAAGGTGTCGGCATGATTAAGCTTGTCGATTTTTTCGCGCTGAATGCGGTCTTCATCAGCAAATTGCTGGGCTTCGTCTCTCATTCTTTTGATTTCGGCATCAGTCAGACCGGAAGAAGCTTCGATACGGATTTTCTGTTCACGGCCCGTGCCTTTATCTTTAGCTGAAACATGGAGAATTCCGTTTGCATCGATATCAAAAGTTACTTCGATCTGTGGAATACCGCGCGGAGCTGGTGGCAGTCCGTCGAGGTGGAACCTGCCGATGGTGCGGTTTTGTGCAGCCATCGAGCGTTCGCCCTGTAAAATATGTATCTCAACCGAAGGCTGACTATCAGCCGCGGTGGTAAAAGTTTCTGCTTTCTTGGTTGGGATGGTCGTGTTCGACTCGATAAGTTTCGTGAAAACGCCGCCAAGAGTTTCGATACCCAAGGAAAGAGGAGTAACATCAAGCAGAAGAACATCATGAACTTCTCCGCTGAGAACACCACCCTGAATAGCTGCTCCGATAGCCACAACCTCATCCGGGTTAACCCCTTTTGAAGGAGTTCTTCCAAAGAATTCTTCCACTATTTTCTGAATTGCCGGAATCCTGGTCGAACCACCAACGAGAATCACCTCGTCGATTTTGGCGTTAGTAATTCCTGCATCTTTCATGGCTTTACGACAAGGTTCAATGGTCGACTGAATCAGTTTGTCGCAGAGTTGTTCAAATTTTGCACGTGTCAATGTCTTGACAAGGTGTTTTGGAATACCGTTGACCGGCATGATATACGGAAGGTTGATTTCCGTTGATGTGGAACTCGAAAGTTCGATTTTAGCTTTTTCAGCGGCTTCTTTTAATCTCTGCAGAGCCATAGGATCTTTGCGCAGATCAATGCCTTCATCTTTCAGAAAATCTTCGGCCAGCCAGTCGATCACCATCTGGTCGAAATCGTCACCACCGAGGTGGGTGTCGCCGTTGGTTGATTTTACTTCGAAAACACCGTCGCCCAAATCCAGTATCGAGATATCGAATGTTCCACCACCAAGGTCGAAAACGGCAACCGTCATGTCTTTGCCTTTTTTGTCCAGACCATAAGCCAATGCTGCTGCAGTAGGTTCATTGATGATCCTGCGAACTTTCAAACCTGCAATTTCGCCGGCTTCTTTGGTTGCCTGGCGCTGCGAGTCGTTAAAGTAAGCCGGAACGGTAATTACGGCATCAGTAACTTCCTGTCCGAGATAATCTTCTGCGGTCTTCTTCATTTTCTGAAGCACCATTGCGGATATCTCTTGCGGTGAATACTTGCGGTCTTCGATCACAACACGCGGAGTGTCATTCTCACCCTGAAAAACTGTAAAGGGAACGCGTTTAATTTCTTTGTTAAGATTGCTGTACCGCTCACCCATAAATCTTTTTATCGATGAAACGGTTTTTGTTGGATTGGTAATTGCCTGCCTTTTAGCTGGATCACCAACTTTACGTTCGCCGTTTTCGATGAAACCTACGACTGAAGGAGTCGTTCTTTTTCCTTCGCTGTTAGGAATTACTACAGGTTCATTCCCTTCCATTACGGCCACACACGAATTCGTGGTTCCGAGATCTATACCTATTATTTTGCCCATGATTTCGGGATATCAATTATTAGTTATCCCAACCATTCAAGCATTGTGCCAATCGGATAATTGTGACAAAACGACAGAGCGTGATTAGAACCCGGTATAATAATAGTCGTTCTGACTGTCAGCAAACCTTAAATGTTTGGTGTAGATCCCATAGGCTAGGGAATCGATGGAATGTTCCGACAGCGATTTTCCCAATACAGACTGTACAAACCGTGCGGAAAACAATCCAATGCCATTAGCGATATTGGTAAACACCGGTTTTTCTTTCGGAAGGCCGTTGTCAACTTTGTATATCTCCATATAAGTATACAGTTCCTCTGCGCCAACGGTGAAAATAAAGTCGATGGCTTTTTTATCCGCCAGGCGCTGAACATCCGGCGCCGGTGCAAGAATTTTATTCCCGATCCATTTATAGAAATTGCGTTGTAACACCTCGGAGGTCATCAGTTCACCGCCGACCCCGGATTCTGTGGTATACTGACCGATATTCCAATCCGCATGCAGGAAACTGGTATCCCGGTTAACCACTTCAAGATAGTGAAACCGGATCATCAGATGGTAAATCCGTGTAAATGGAGCTGATATCCACTGAACCGTCTGATAATTATCATAACTCGAAAAAGGCAGGTTTTTCTTGAACCCTTCCGGCTTAACAACCTTGAAATCGCTGACAGTATGAGTTGATGCTGTGATTTCGGTTCCAGTGGATGGTATCCTGATATTCAGGCGATACTCCTGATTTCCCAGTATCGGGGATTGCAACCGGTATAAGTAATTGGGATCATTCGAGAATATGCCGATATCCCTCACGGGAGCTGTAACCAGTTCCATCGGAAAACGTTCCTTCATCTGGCCATCGGCCCATCTTTCGATAACCACTGTGGCATCTTTATAATAGATGGAATCTGTTTGCTGAGCCATGTCGTAGGCGCTCCCTTCGCCCAGGAATGACTTTTCGAGCCTCAGATACTGGGTTGAGTCCTTGGGATTGATCACACAATAAACCACCGGTACCACATTATATGGAGCCATAACAACAAGGTTATCACGGCACGATAACAGTGATGCAGAAATCAGGATAAGCAATATAAACCGGCGTATGCTCAAAATAATCATACCTTTGCAAAGTATAAAATTAGTGAATTAACCGTATTGTAAAGAAGCATATCATGTCAGTTCATCAGCAGATAAAAAGAGTTACTACTCATGTTCTTCAGGAAATGAAGTCGAGGGGCGATAAGATCGCTATGATCACTGCTTACGACTATTCCATTGCAAGGATTCTGGACAGCACCGAAATTGATGTGGTTTTGGTGGGAGATTCAGCCTCAAACGTGATGGCCGGTTTCGAAACGACACTGCCGATTACTCTTGATCAGATGATCTATCACGGGGCATCAGTGGTACGAGGTATTTCAAGGGCTCTTGTTATTGTGGATATGCCCTTCGGCACTTATCAGGGAAACTCCAAGGAAGCGCTTCAATCGGCCATTCGCATCATGAAGGAAACAGGTGCAGGAGGAGTGAAATTGGAAGGTGGCGCGGAAATCGTTGAATCGGTTGAACGAATCCTTTCTGCCGGGATACCTGTTATGGGCCATCTTGGTTTGACACCGCAGTCGATACATAAATTTGGAACTTATGTAGTTCGTGCCAAAGAGGAAGCCGAAGCTGAAAAACTGCTGTATGATGCCAAACTCCTCGAAGAAACAGGCTGTTTTGCCATAGTTCTGGAAAAAATTCCAGCCGCTTTGGCTGCCCAGGTCACTGCTTCCATCAGAATCCCGACTATTGGTATCGGTGCCGGCTCACCTTGCGACGGCCAGGTGCTGGTATTGCATGACATGCTGGGTATTACACAGGACTTTTCGCCTCGTTTTCTCCGCAGATATCACAATCTTTTTGAAGAGATTAAAGGAGCGATGGCAAGATATATCACCGATGTTAAGGAAATGAACTTCCCTAACGAAAAAGAACAATACTGAGGAAGGTGAGGAGTTTAATAGGTGAGGAGTTAATAGGAAAATAGGTTATGGAGATAATATACGAGGATAATCATTTAATTGTAATTAATAAGGAATCGTCTGACCTGGTGCAGTCTGATGCCACTGGTGATGAGGTTTTGGGCGATCGGGTTAAGGCATATATCAAGAGGAAATACAAGAAACCCGGTGATGTGTTTTTAGGAATTGTTCACCGGCTCGACAGGCCTGTTACGGGAGCAGTGATTTTTGCCCGTACCAGCAAGGCCCTCACTCGTATGAATCAGATGTTCAAGGACCATGAGGTAAAAAAAACCTACTGGGCGGTGGTTAAAAACCGACCTGAAAATGAAGAGGGCGAACTGGTCCATTATTTACTGAAAGATGAAGAGCACAATAAAAGTTATGCCTATCCGAAACCTAAAGGTAAAGCCAAAGAAGCCCGGCTGACCTACCGGTTGATTGGCACCACAAATAACTTTTATCTATTGGAAGTTGATCTTCAAACCGGCCGTCACCATCAGATCCGCTGCCAGCTGGCAAAAATCGGCTGCCCTATAAAGGGCGACCTGAAATATGGATTTGCACGGTCGAACCCTGAGGGTGGAATTCACCTGCATGCACGTAAAATCTGTTTTACGCATCCCGTAACAAAAGAACCGGTGGAGATTATAGCCGATCCTCCGCAGAATGATCAGCTGTGGCTGGAGTTTATGGAACAAACTTCGTCGCCGTTCCGTCAGAGTAAGAATTTGAGAGGCAGCAGGTAATCCGGCGTATCAACTTTTACCATTCTGTTTTTACCGGCCATCCATACTTCAAAGGGGATTTCCTGTCGCTCGGCCGATTCGACCATCACCTGCCTGCAGGCCCCGCAAGGATATACCGGCTCATCGGTTTGCCTGTCATTCTGTTTGGCAACCAAAACCATTCTCTTTATCGGGATGTCAGGATAATTTGCCTGAACAAAAAACAAACCGACTCGTTCAGCGCATAATCCCGAAGGGTACGCTTTGTTTTCCTGATTATTCGATGTAAAAATCTGTCCATCAATTAGTTCTATTGCAACCCCCACGTGAAAACCCGAGAATGGCGCATAGGCAAGGTCAGCCGAAGCGAGGGCCTTTTCCACTAATGAGGTAATTCCCGCATCCATGATCTCTGAAGGACTGAATTCAATATAGGGTAGGCGGATTTCCTTGGATTGCATGCTTTGTGTTTTGTTCAAATGTAAGAAATAAATAGTTTGGCTATCTTGGCAACCAAAATTCTAAGGAACCCCACTGATGATCTTTCGTAAATTCATTCGATTATTTTTCCCGCTGATATTTGTATTTCAATCTGTTGCGGTTATCGCCCAAACCGATACCGCCTATCTTAGCTATATCCGGAAATGGTCGGATGCAGCGGTTTCCGAAATGAATTACAGCAAAATCCCGGCAAGCATTATCATGGCTCAGGCACTTCATGAATCGAGATTCGGAACCAGCGAGCTGGCTGTTAAGGCAAACAATCATTTTGGTATTAAATGCCAGACCGGCTGGTCAGGCAAGACCTATAAATACCAGGACGACGATGCTAATAATTGCTTTCGATTATATGATTCGGTGGCCCAGTCATACCGCGACCATTCGGATTTTCTGCTGACAAGGCCCCGCTATGCGGCTCTTTTTCAGCTCGATCCAAATGATTATGTCGGATGGGCCAAGGGTCTTAAGCAGGCAGGATATGCAACGAATCCCAATTATGCAAGCATCCTGATCAAGCTGGTGGAAGATTATAAATTGTATCAGCTTGATAACAAGCGAACGGTGGTTGAGCCCATGAATTCAATTTCGGATGTTCAGATACCGAATAATATCCCGAATGGAACAGCGCCGGAATTAAGAGCAGGCCATCGCAACCGGATAAAATATGTGGTCGCTCAGCGTGGCGACAATGTTGAATCACTCACCAAAAAGCTCGACTTGCTCGGTTGGCAGATCCGAAGGTACAATGAGATCCCAAGGAACAAAGATATCAAGCCCGGCCAAGTGGTTTTTTTGCAGCCTAAACGCCGACAGGCAGAACCAGGCTATACTCTTCATACCGTGGAAAAAGGGGAAACCATGTACAGCATTTCTCAGAATTATGGAATTCAGATGAAATGGCTCTACAAACGTAATGGGATGAAAATTGGCACTCAGCCAAAAGTGGGGCAGCAAATATGGTTAAGAGGGATGAAACCTACTAGCCAGCACTGAGAATCTGCTCACGAAAGCCGCGAAGGAATTCAGCAATAACCATCACTTTTTTACCGGCCTGCTGAAGTTTCTTTATCCGAAGGGCACCGGACCCTGTTTGTATCCACAATTTATTGGGCTTTTCGAACAAAACTTCACCCGGATACCCCCACTGTCCGTGAGGATCAATCTCTGTTTCAATGATTTTAATGCCGAAACTATAACCGGTATCTGTCAGAAATTGGGTCCATGCGCCTGGGACCGGCGATAACCCGCGTACCTGGTTGTGTATCTTCTGAGCCGGATCGGTCCAGATAATATGCCCATCCTCGCGGCTGAGTTTTGGCGCTTTCTGGAGAACCATGCCCGGCTTGATGATCTCATCCTGAGGAATAGGCTTTATCGTTCCTTCAGCAATCTCCTTTATGGTATCCAGTAATAGTCCTGCACCGGTAACCATAAGCTGGTCATGCAATTCCCCGGCTAAAGTGTTTTCTGTTAAAGTCACCCGGGTCTGCTTTAGTATATTACCCGTATCGATATCCTTTTCGATAAAAAATGTGGTCACTCCGGTTTCCAGATCGCCATTGATCAACACGCGGTTAATCGGCGCTGCCCCACGATATTGAGGAAGCAGGGATGCATGCAGGTTGACGGTGCCCAGGCGGGGCATGGCCCATACAACCTCGGGCAGCATTCTGAAGGCTACCACAACAAACAGTTCGCCGTTCAATGCCTGAAGGTCCTCGATGAAATAATCTTCCTTCAGACTGTCGGGTTGCAAAACCATCAGATCGTGATCTTCCGCATATCTTTTAACCGGCGACAATGTGAGCTGCAATCCCCTGCCTGCAGGCTTGTCAGGCGCTGTAACCACACCGGCAATCGGATATCCGGCCTGATACAGGGCATCAAGTGATGGAACCGCAAATTCGGGCGTTCCCATGAAGACTATGCGAGGAAGGTTATTGCTCATATTTTAGATTAGGTCAGCTCAGGGTCTGGAAAATCTAAATGCAAATGTAGAAAATGCCCCATTTTATCACGCTTGGTTTGCAGATAAAAAGCGTTGTGCGGGTTTGGCGATATCTCAAGTGCAACATTTTCAACAATTTGAATTCCATAGCCTTCAAGGCCGGCTCGTTTTTTCGGATTATTGGTGATCAGCCTGATTTTCTTAATTCCCAGATCTCGCAGAATCTGAGCCCCAACGCCATAATCCCGTTCATCTTCGTCAAAACCTAAATTGATATTGGCTTCAACGGTATCCTGACCCTCCTCCTGGAGTTTATAGGCTGCCATTTTATTGAACAAGCCAATGCCACGGCCTTCTTGATTCATGTATATCACGGCGCCTTTGCCTTCGCGGTCGATCATCTCCATTGCCTTGTGAAGCTGAGGACCGCAATCACACCGGTACGAACCAAAAATGTCGCCGGTAACGCAGGATGAATGCACTCTGACCAATACAGAATCGTTATCGGTCCATGTTCCTTTTACCAGTGCAATATGTTCCTGTCCGTTTGATTTCTGACGGTAAGGAATCAGATCAAAATTTCCGTGATCAGTGGGCAGGCTAACCCTTACTCCCCGGTCGATCAGGCTTTCCTGTTTCAGCCGGTAAGCGATCAGGTCCTTGATGGTGACAATTTTCAGCTCAAATTCCTGAGCTATTTTCAACAATTCCGGCAATCTGGCCATCGTGCCATCTTCGTTCATGATCTCAACCAGTACGCCGCCTGGCCTTAATCCTGCCAACCGTGTGAGGTCCACCACGGCTTCGGTATGACCGGCTCTGCGAATTACCCCTTTTTCCTGGCTGATCAGTGGAAAGATATGCCCCGGGCGCCCAAAATCTTCAGGTTTCGACCGCGGATCCACCAGCGCTTGAACTGTTTTGGACCTGTCCTGTGCCGAGATTCCGGAAGTGCAGCCCTGACCGAGCAGATCCACCGAAACGGTAAATGCTGTTTCGTGAAATGACGTATTTTTCCCAACCATCGGAGGAAGATCGAGCTCCTGGCAGCGTTCCTTTGGCAGTGGAGCGCAAATCAGCCCACGGCCGAACCGTGCCATGAAATTGATGGTTTTGGGAGTGGCTAGTTGTGCAGAGGCGATAAAGTCGCCCTCATTTTCGCGGTCCTCATCATCCACCACTATAATTATCTCGCCTTTTTTGATTGCCTCTATGGCATCCTCTATACTATCAAGGCCTTTATTGATGACGTTTGGTCGGTTGCCAGACATTCGTTTTTACCCCTTTCAGATATCGCGCCATTCCTAAAATTAATGCAAGGTTCATTCCAAGAAAATGGGTGACGAACCTTAAAATTCGAAAGTGCAAATTTAGCTTTTTTAGCAGATAATCTACGGCCGGAATCAGGAGAGCCCCCAGAAAGACAATTAAGAAAGACAGATAGACTGGAGAGACAGTAGACAGATAGACAAGAGAGACGAAAGACAGAAGAAGAAAGACAGGACCGAGCCAGCGAAGAACTTTATGGCTCAAAAAACAAAATGCCAGAGCTGGCCGGGCAGGGGAAAGAAGCTTGACGAAATGGCTGAGGTTTTGGAAGTTTCCAGTGGCAATGCGGATCTTTCGATTAAATTCGATGGATAAGTCGTTCGACACATCTTCATAAACCCGGGCATCGGGATTATTGACAGCCTGATATCCGGACTTAAAAACCTGCATGTTCAGGAAGAAATCATCCACGAGAAAGTTCTGTGGAATGGGAACAAATAATCTTTTTCTGATCGCAAAACACCCTCCGAACGGACCCATCATCACTCCCCAGAGTATGCTTTCCAGATGTTTGATTTTTACCTCCCGGGAGATATATGCTTTCTCCTGGAAAGATATCCCCTCGCGTTTCATTCCCAGATTAATCATCTGTGTATCAACTAATCCAATTTTCTGGTCACCAAAGGGAAGAGTGATCTGCGTGAGCGTATCCTGGTCGAAAATAACATTAGCATCTGTCAGGACAAGAATATCTCCATTCGCTGCCTCTGCCAGTTTATTAATCACATTTGGCTTGCCCTGCCTCTCATTAAAACGGAAAAATCGGATGGTTGGAAATTCAAGGGCCAGCTTTTCAATGATTTCCGGCGTACGGTCCGAAGAATTATCCGATCCAAGGATCAGTTCGAATTGCGATACTGGGAAACTGGTATTAAAAACCGAGCGGATTTTCTCTTCAATAACATCTTCTTCGTTATAAGCAGATAAAAGAATGCTTATGAACGGGGGAGCCTGCACTTCGACCGGAGAAACCAACTTCCGACGGCGGATCGCACCAAGCAGCTGCAGAATAAGGGGAAATAGCACATAGCTGTGGAATATTGCCAGTGCACAAAGCCAGAATAATATATTAGCTGCGGTGATCAATGGTCTTTAAAAAATCGGTGAATTGCCGGATAAGCACCTGATTATCAAAATTGGTTTTAACGAATTCCCTGGCGTTTTGTCCAATGGTTTGCCTCAACCCGGGGCTTTGGGCCAGAGTAATTACATGGTTGGCAAATTCTTCCGGCTGATCAGCAATGAAGGCTTCGTGGCCTCCGACAATTGGGATGCCCTCGGCGCCAATAGTGGTGGTAACAATAGATTTGCCGGCTGCCATATAATCGAGCAGTTTTATCCGCATGCCGCTACCGGAGAAAAGAGGGACAATGAATATGTCATGTTTGCTGATAAAGTCTTTTGCATCTGCTACCTCTCCATGGTAAACCACTCCGGGTGCCGATATATGTGCCTCGAATTTTTCTGGTGCATTTCGCCCGGCAAGATGGAATTCGATCCCGGGCCGGTGGCGCCTGATAATTGGCCAGACCTGGCTGATGAACCATTTAATTCCGTTCTCATTTGGCAGCCAATCGAGGGCTCCAAGATGTGCCACCGTAACACTGGCGACAGGTTTACTCTCCTGCCGTTCTTCATGGAGTTCCATTCCGGTGGGTAAAACATGGCAGGGCCGGGTATTGCCGAATTTGGCAAAGTGAGCTGCATCGCGGTCTGTAATCGGAACCAATGCATCATACCGGTTAATCAGCGAAAGTTCGAACCGGCGGATCCGGTTGGCCAGAATGGTAAGGTAAAATCTTTTTAATCCAACGGAAGATTTCGCAGTCCGGTCCCAAATCTCATATTCAATATTATGAGCCCGGAGTATGACTGGCACCGAGGTGCATGATCTTATGTCTTTAAGATAGAGCCCAGTGTAAATCTGGTCGAGGATAACAAAATCGAAATCGTTTTCGGCCAGCAGAATTCTTAATCGCACCCGGTAATCATCAGAAATAAACCGGACAGCATTATAAGGCAATCTTGAGAAGAAAAGGTTTAGCAGTGCTTTGCTCCATCTGGTTCGCGTATCCACTGGAATGACATCCACTCTCAGCCCAGCAATCTGGACGGTCGGAAACTGATCCTCATCCATAAAATGTTTGGAGGTATTCATCGCCAGAACAATCACCTCATGGCCGGCTTTGGTCAGTTCCCTGGCCAGCGTCAGGCTGGCTATGGCCCCGCCGTCGCGTGGCGGGTAGGGGACTTTATTGGTAAGTTGAAGGATTTTCATTTCTGGTAAATTCGTTTTATGGGCCGATTCTGAAAAATTTCCTGATGGCCACCAGATAGGTGTCTACTGATAATATGGCAGAATCGCGGGTTGATTTAATCGTTAGGTAAATCCCAATGATCAGCAGGATAAAGGTTGAACCCCACATTCCCAGCCAGACCGGCAACATTCCTGCCTTGGCATATTTTTCGCCGGCCAGTGAAACGATATGGTAGAAAATGAAGAACATGGTGGAAACGACCACCGGCGTGCCCAACCCTCCTTTTCGGATAATAGCGCCTAAGGGTGCGCCGATCATGAAAAATATCAGGCAGGCCAGTGAGAGCGTAAGTTTGCGGTGCCATTCAATCTGATACCTGTACATAAAGGCCTGATCATTGGAGTAAATTTCAGCAGCCGTCTTGATCATGGTTTGTGAGGTCCTTGCCAAACCGAGGGCTACATCAAGAATTTTTGATTTTTCGGACAACGGCAGGGAATCGTATACATTCTGGGTATTGATTCGTAAAGTAGCCAGCTTTTTCTGATGATCGTTAAGCGGGGTGATGGTGTCCTTTTTGTCAGCCATCTTGAAATACTGGTTACGGAGCAGTTCCTTGGTTACCCGGTCGCGCTTTTTGGTCATGGTAACCTTAAAATCAGAAACATACTTCGAGATTTCAGCCATATTCAGTCTCTTGTAGTTGTCCTTAAACAGGTCTTCCTTGGTCCGGTTTAATTCGCTGGAAGGTATTTTGAATAGGAATTGCTGCATCGCGAATTGATCGCGGCGGAAAGGCTTGTTTTTCTTGATTCGCAAATTATCGTCGAGCTGTTCGGAATATCCGTAACCGTTGTAAAGGGTAAGCATCAGGTTTCGCTTATCTTCCGTTTGGACGAGATAGCCTGAGTCGGCAATAGTTACCGAGGCATTGCCGACCTTGGCGGTATGGTCGTATATCATCAGGTCGTACAACATCTGGCTATTTTTTGATCGCCGTCCGATTTTCATGCTATAACCTTCCAAACCATTATAGAACTGTCCCTCCTTGATATCAAATTCCGGTCGCGCGTTTCGGATATCCAGCAGAAGGGTATAAAACTTCATGTTGGTTTTCGGTATCGTGTAGTTCGATAAGAGGAAGGCCCCGATTACAATGGCAATCGCCATATAAAACAGTGGCGCCATGATTCGGGTAAGTGATATGCCGGAGGATTTCAATGCATTGAGTTCTGAATGTTCCCCGAGATTTCCAAAGGTCATGATGGAAGCGAGTAATACGCCGAGAATCAGGGCCATAGGTATCAGGCTGGCGGAAACGTATGACAGCAACTCAACGATTACCGACCAGGAGAGTCCCTTTCCTACCAGTTCATCGATATATTTCCAAACGAATTGCAGGATCAGGATGATCATGGCAAGGCAAACCGTCATTACCAGAGGTCCGATATACGATCGGATCATATAGCGGTGTAATCTTTTCAAGGGTGGGAGGTGGATCAGGCAGATCCCAATTGGCTGAATAATTGCGAAATTTGTTTATCCCATAATCCTTTGGCGTCTTCCAGGTCGCTTTCTTCTGCAAAGTCAGTAATGGTAAGGGAAACGTCGCTGGTGAGAGCGTCCTGGGTTATCCGGAATTCAAAATAAGCTTTGGGGTCAGGATCATCCAACCATTTGTATCGAACGGCACGATTTTCCTTGAGGAGGACTAGTTCGGCTTTCTGAATCGATTTTTCCCACATGAAGGTGAGCACAGATCCTTCGATATTAACATCATCGGCAAACCATTCCGAAAGGCCACCCGGGGTACTTAGCCTGGTGAACAGCACCTTTGGAGAAGCATTGATCACATATTCAAGTTCATATTTTTGTTTTCCCGGCATTTTTATTCTTTTAGTTCAATTTCGGCAATATATGAAATTTTTAGGGACCAAGCAATATTTACTGGCATGCGGACTTTTTAGGTTGGTAAAAACTATTATATTTGCGTCCTCTAAAAATGGCGAGGTAGCTCAGCTGGTTAGAGCGCATGATTCATAATCATGAGGTCGCCGGATCATCCCCGGCTCTCGCTACGAAAGAAAGCAGAAAGCTG
>Ga0114951_10001192_pt1 | contig 33197 bp, 26 predicted proteins | sample AM7aDNAmetaG_FD_88677 | JGI IMG/M metagenome (GOLD analysis project Ga0114951, IMG submission 88677) | Freshwater microbial communities from Finland to study Microbial Dark Matter (Phase II) - AM7a DNA metaG | ecosystem: Environmental > Aquatic > Freshwater > Lake | place: Finland: Lake Alinen... | reverse complement strand
CAAGAGAGTTCTTGTACGTTATTCATTCCATCCTGAAAATGCTGCTGGTGCAATTCCTGAAGCTACTGCTGAACTTAAATCAACATTTGCAGGAAGTTATTTCCCAGCAAAGATGCCAGTTACATTTACGATCTTCCAGACTCGTAATGATACTATCAATAACACTGCCAGTGTTGCTTGTAGTATTACGTATCCAGACCGCGTGGAAGCGTGGAAGGTTACTATAACTGCAAATCGTCAACCTATGAAAAAGTAAGAGGTGAACTATGGCAAATGATAATGTAACACTAAGTCCATCTGGTGGTGTTTCTGGCGTATATGGTCGCCAAAATCTTGCAGCTCTCCGTGGTTGGGAATCTGGAACTACTGGTATTGGTGGTTCTGTTGATGTTCGCCTCGGCCATGTTCAAGGTGTACCTTCATATGACCATAACACTGTATCTATCGATGAGCCTTTGCGCCTTGGTAGATTCATTGTTGCTTGGACTCGTACTCCTCCATTCTTTAATGAAGATGTACGTAAATATTTTAACTACTTCTTTCAAGATAAAGTTCTTGAGTTCTCAGGACTCAGTGATAATGAAATTGAAGTTATGGAACGTACTACTGGTCCTGTTGGACGTTCTGACTCTTATGCTGGATACTATAAAGAGACTAACGGTAAGTTTTCTCTTAAGATTCCTGAAGTTAAGGGTTCTCCTGTACGTAAGATTATGAAGTATTACATGAGTGGTATTTCTGATCCTGTTACTGGTACTGCACATTTCCATGGTAATACTAACCTTCGTTTCTCGAAGATTAACTACTCTGGAGATTTGATCTATATCCTTCTTGGTCCAACTATGCGCCCTGATGATATCGAATTCTCTTGCATGTACCTTTATGCATTCCCTAATAAAGATCTTATTGGTCATCTTAATGCTGGTGGTATCGGTGAAGCCGGACAAGCTGATTTGGCTCATGAAATCGAATTCAGTGGAACTTATGTACAGAACGATACAGTTAATCGTATCGCTCAAATGGTGACTGAAGCTTTCGGTCTTTACAAAGATACAAACGAGGACGTTATTCTTCCAAGTTATCTCTATGACAAGTATGTTACTGCTGGTACTGCTCCTGCAACTGCTGATGCAGCTCTTAGTGCAGTATTTGGTGCAAGTCTTAAATCTCGTGTTGCTCTCGCTAAGACTGCAACAGTTGGTTCTGAAGATGTTGCCACTATTGATGCTGGTATTACTGCAAGTCATACACCTCTTGCTGTTGATGTTGTCGTTGGTTCTTCTGATAAGACTGGTGGTCTTCCGAACATCAGTGTTACTCAAGAGTAATAAAAAAAGAGGCGTGGTGGGATTACTCCCACCATACCTTTTTTACATTGCGATGATTATTCTGATAAAATCAGTTTCATCCTTCGCATACCTCAATGCGTTTATAACATTGAGATATTTAGAAATTGTTGTAAATCTATAAGTACTTGTGCCAGCACCCAAAGTTATACAACCACGGTTATAATCGTTTGTTACACAAATGAGCAAACCTTTTGCAGTTTTAATTGTCTTGTTCATGATAATCTCCTGATATTGATGATATTATTGTTATTACTACTATATAATATAGACATCAATAATCGTTTAATACATATATTTAGATTAATACCCCTCACAACATTTAAATGTGGAGGTTTGTATGAAATCTAATAGTGTTGCTGGTATTACTACTGATAAAATTGGTGGTAATATAGTCCTTTCATCAGATAGAAGTAATGTTATAGTCCCTTTTTATAAAAGCGAATCATATGTTTTAGATAATATAAATTTCATTAAGTTTATAAAAAACGTAGAGATGCAAGTTAGGACTAGTAAGGAATATAGTGCTTATATAAGGTATCTTAAGGAGGAATTGAATCCTCCATTAAATCATTGTATGGTTTATAGTAATATAACAGATGAAGATGCTCCTATAGAAATGCATCATGGAGTTATATTTACTTTATTTGATTATGTTGAAATCATAATGAATTGGTGTATTTATAATAAAATGTTATTCTCATCATCTAAAGTATTCTCTATAATCATGGATGAACATAGATTAAATAACATTCAAGTTGTAATGTTATCTGAAGATGTACATATCGCAATACATAATCGTAAATCAGGAGTAGCTCCTAAATTTATAGATTATAATATGTGTCATGGGGATATAGTCACTTTTCTAAATAAATATTATACTGGACTATCTTATAACCATATTGGTAAACTTAAGAGTTATTTTGATTCTTATGAGATTAATATGAATAAGAAAGATAAGTTTTTCGATGAGTTTATAACCAAATGGTCTGATGAAATTATGGGATAACCAACAGCAGGAGGAATCACAGTGAATATCGAAGAATCGTTGTTGATCAAAGGCGGAAAAGAAATATCCGATAGGTTTCTTAATTTTATCAACTCAATTGTTGTTAAAAACCAACAAGAGGCTGATAGTAATGAGAGTCAAATTTCATATAACAATTATATAAAATATGTTAAATGTATTAATGGTATATCTTCTTTCAATGATCATGTATTCTTTGAAGTCACTGATCCTTTGTTTCCATCTATACTTAGAAATATATCTAATATAGAACGGGATAAGTTTGTTAGAGATAATAATACTGATGCTGTAAAATATATAAAATTACTTAGAAAAACATTTATTGAAAACTATTTCGATTCTAATCCGTATTATTCAACTATGTCAGGCTTACCTAAGGATAGTTCTGAATTTTTAGAGGTTATTAACAGAGACAATGTAAATTTTAAAAAGATTGACGTTATGGCTGATGTTAAGAACTTTGATAAATATAATGGTTTAAAAACTAACATATCTCTATATGATTTAAACTATAATGATTATCCTAAAACATTTTTATATTATAATGAATCCAATATACGTAAAAGAATAAATCAACTTAATGATAATGAAAAATTCGAAATCTATAAAGTGTTTATCCATAAAATAACTCCAGATAGAGTTGATTTGAAATTAACATATAAAGCTATATTTATTGACGGTTATCTTAATGAGATAGTTAAACGTTACAATGATACTCATCCATATTTAAAATATATGGATAGGAAATATTCTATTGATATAGAAAACCTTAGAGAAGCTGAACAATTCGATATATTATGGGTTGATAAAAATATATTAACTGGAGATGAATTAGATTATTTTTATGAGTCATATAATACCGTTAAAGATTTTATATTAGAACACAAATATATGAAAAACTTAGGTGATGTTTATGATAATTATTCAAATTTTCAAATATTAGTTATACTATTTGGCACATTTCAAAAAATGTGTTCTACATATATTGATAGATATACTGTTAGGAATTACACTGATAAAGATATTTATGATATATTAGATTCAAATAATTTATCATGTTTAAATAAAGTAAGTATTAGTATACTTAGAAACGTTGTTGAAAATTTAGACTCATTATTATCAGTTAGAGGGACTGTTGATATATTGTATAAATTGATCAATATGGTCTCAAAAGATCAAACTATCAGTTTACGTAAATATTCTATAGTTAAAAAATTTAGAACTAATGTTGATGGTAGAACTGAGTTAGATACAAATTTATCATTTGATGATCCAAAAAATGTTGATTTAGTATTTGTCGATAATACTATATCATCAACTAGTGATAAAATAAATGTTATCGATTCTGAAAAACGTCACGTTCCATATGAAGATTTCGTATTAAATGACCCGACTTGGGCAGCTAATGGCCTATACCCTAGTGAAGAAGCTCGACGTACTGCTATTAGAAAAGTTAAACGTAAAATACTTCAAATGAAGTTTAACAAAATGGACACTAAGTATTTTGGTATAACTAGTGTGTTAGAAGTTTACAAAGTATTTACTAGAATATATTTTAAAATTGGTATGATTATCCAACACTATGATGGGATGTCAGGTATAAATGATATCGACGTTAAGTTTGATACAGTTGATATTACGCCATTTGATATATTGAATATGTCCGTGTATGGTTATAGATTTGCTAATTATTTAAAGGATAAGTTATATATAAACTATGATTTACCTGATAGTAATTGTTGGTCTTATCCAAATACTATGAGATTAAATACTATGAATGTTAATGAAACTATAGATGTTTTAAAAAATTTAACATTTGAGGTTATAAATTATGGTACTGGTCATGATAATTATTTCATGAAAGTTTCAGACGTATTTAAAACTAAAGAGGATATCGATCTATTTGTAAGACCATTTATCTATACATTTAGTAATACTTTTAATTTTGAAAATATAATGAAACAATTTGATAATTGTTTTAAAATTTATCAAGCTCTTGGTGATAAATCTATGGAATCTGGAGATTATATCACAATCTCCGCATATAAAGCTATGTATAAATGGTTTACTGTAACTGTAGATAATGATACTGATTATGATAAAGGTTATATATCATTATCATCATATCTAAAAACAACATATCCTACATTGTTTGAAGTTTTTAATTTATTAGGAAAAAAAATAAATGATTTGAATTCTGAAATTAAGTTTATAACTGATAAACCTATTAGTGAACTTAATGATAATGAAAAAGCTTTATTGATAACCCCTTTAAAATTAAATATAGAAAAATGTATTATAGATATACTACAATATAGTAGAAGGTGCCTTAAGGCATTTAATACTAGTATTGAGAAAATAATACATGAAGAAGGTAATTCTGATTTCGATATATCTATCAAGAATAGTTTAGATTTAACGACATTAGTTAATTCATTTGCATCAATATATGTTGAATTGCGTGATGTGGATGTTAATATCGATTTATCTGATGATCCTGATAATAGGTATCAATTATTAGATAGATCATTTACCGACACATTCTCAAAGTTTCAAGAATATATTGAACGCACTTATTTAATTGGTGTAAGGGAATTTTGTAATTTTGAAGATATATTTACATTTGGGGAATACCTTGAAATGTTAGAAATATCTAAAGATTATGAAAAGTTCCTATATACTAGTCGATATAGTATAATACATATCGATAATATCCGTTCCAGATATGAATTCGGTAGCGTGTACGGGTTTGAGTATATTTATTCAACAGATAAATCTCTTAAACCTATAAAATCTTTTAATGATTTGAGTGAATTAAAACTTTCAAATCATTGGGATGATTTATATTGTTATAGAAAATATAACAGCGTTTCGTATAATGATGAGATATACACTTCTATTTCTGACAATAATATCGATAACCACCCCGATACATCACCTCTATTTTGGGAAGTATATAAGGAAGATTTAAGGGAAATTATTAATATTAATGATGAATTTAAAATAGAGGAACTTTAAGTGTCTATGATTATTGGAATAGATGAGACGATAATTGATCAACAAACTGGTGTGTCCGACACTAATTCAATATCTGTAAATTGCGACGATATGTCCAATATGATAGAATTGAATAAAAAACTCTCTATGATTAGAGATAGATCAATTTTGACCGGTGTTGAGTTTTTTGAAATTGAAGATATTAAACCTGCAATGTAAATGGGAGTATTATTATGAAATTTGATAGTGAAGTTAAAATTTATGACCATAAAGGTAAACTTGAGCAAACTACTACTAATGTTACTGCATTAGGTGGTAGATTATCAATTGAAACTATTTTTAAAAGTAGTAGTGGAATTAGAAAAAATCAACATAAGATGCTTTCTGAAGTTGTTGAATTTTCTAGAAATCCAAACAATATTCCTGGAAATTTCACAAATCCGTCAGTAGGTAGTACAATCCCATGTGCTGACACAATTGAAACTGCTGACATGTATGCTCGCGGTATTGGGTATTTCAGTATTGGTAGTGGTGGTATTAACATTTCCAACAAACTTGTTATATCAAAACCTAAAAATAAAGAAACTGGTTTATATAATCCTGTACCGTTTAGGTGTGTTAAGGTTACTGATGGTGATATTTCTGATGATGAGCGTAAGAAGTATCGTATGCGTCGTATAGAGAAAATAGCAGGTGTTGAATATATCACCTATTATCTTAAGGTTATTACGGTTCCGCCACTAACACTTGTTGATAATACTGGTTCTGAATTTACTCCAAATAATACTGATAATATTCAAACCGATATTAACAGTACTACTCAGCAAGATCCAAGAGTAACACTCCCAGCTCACTCATTCTTTACACTTACACTTAATATTGAGTCTAATGAGTTTAAAGAATTTTATAAAGCTACTACTGGTGGTGTGTTGGATAATGCTTATATTAGTGAATTTGGTATTGTATTAGGTCAAGATATCGCCGGAATTAATTCTACTGACACTAAGACATATACTGAAGTTAAAAATGCTGAATTGTTTTCCAAAGTTGTTCATGCTCCATCTTATATGGATCAAGAAGAAAATGGTAAACGTATAACTTACACGATATTTAGTTAATTTAAATAGGGGGATTAATTTCCCCCTATTTATTTTTATCAAAACATCCTAATAGATTATATAACTTAAAGGAGTGTATCGTTATGATGGAGAAACTTTTACATATTTTAAATAAGCCGGAAGATCTAACTATAGATGATATCTTGGAATATAATAGAGTTAAGACTATTGATAATATAGATGGTTCATTTAAAACTGTTGAAAATGAATTCAATTATTCATCATCTATTAAATTAATAGCTGGTGATGTGATTAATTTAGATGAAACTATCGTTACAACTATAGGTAGGGCTATATTTAATCGTGTTGCTAAAACTGGTCCGTTTGGTAAATTTTATAAATATGATAATTCTGTATTAATGATTAATAATTTCACAAATCAAATGACTGTAGATCTCATGGCTGGTCGTGTAACTGCTGATCAAGCTATTAAGTTTTTTAATGATGTTATATGGATGAGTCGTTTCTCTGATATATGTATACCTAGTTTATCGCAAAATATGTTAATCATGCCTAAATCTAGTAGAAAACTTAGAGATAAATTAGTGGAAGATAATAAAGAGATGATTGATAATGGTGATATCAGTTATGTTAAAGATGTTGAGAATGTTGTAATGGCTGATATTGTTGAAAATTTAAAAGATGACCCTAGTTTTCTACTATATAAATTAGGTAAACCTGCAATAGGGAACCATTTAAAACAAACTATAGGGACATTCTCACCATTACCAGACCCTATGACCGGTAAATATATTATGCCTAAAGGTAACTTACTTGATGGGTTATCTCCTGAAGATTATAGTTCATGGGCGAATGTTTTAATAACTGGAGCATATGGTAAAGCTGTGCAGACTCAAGAGGGCGGTTCAATCGTTAAAACGATGTATAATTCTCTAAATGTTATAGTTAGTGGTGAAAAAGACTCTGATTGCGGAACTACTATGTATAAGAAAGTATTATTAGATAATAGTAATAAAAAATTATATATGTGGAATTATATAGTTGATAATGGTGAATTGGTTGTATTGTCACCGAGTAATTATAAAAAATATGCAAACACTAAATGCGAATTTAGAACACCTTTATATTGTAAATCTCCAAGATTTACAGTTTGTAATAAGTGTTGTGGAGAACTACCGTATAAATTAGGTATGAAGAGTATTGGTAGTATGGTTGCTAAAGTAGGATTTGTGTTTGTTTTACTATGTTTAAAAGGCTCCCATGACAGTACCGTAAGTGTTGTGGAACTTAATCCATTCGATTATATGAAAATTAAATAAAAAAAGATTGGAGGGATTAACCTCCAATCTTAATTTTACTGTGCGGGAGACAATGCTCCCACACTCTGCAACCATGACACGACGTTATACATCGCATCGATTACAGTCATGTATATGAACGGTTCCATATACAATCCTTTCGTTAATGTTATTAATTTTATTTACTACTATATAATATAGACATCAATAATCGATTGTTACAAATAATAGTAGTGGGATTACTCCCACTACTTTAAATTCCAGAATTATGTTCATCCGTATGATAGTTTTTAATACTTTCATACAATAGTTCTTTTGGCCAACGAATGTACCCAGTATCAGAACTTAGTATATTTTTATAAAATATCTCACGATCATCATCTACATTAAATATATATAAATCTTTTAATTTATTATATGTATTACTTATTTTCAATACTATACTAGTTATATTATTAACCACTATAGTTATTTCAACCCATTTACCATCTAATTTATAATTAGATATAAAGTCCCTATGTTTTTTAACATATTCTAAAAATAAATCATATAATATTTCATCTGATGGAGCTGTATCTATAGTAAGGGTTGAAGTATTTTTTAAAACATTACTTATTTCATCCATAATCTTATATTGATCATTTTTATAGATATACGAATGTTTAATCTTACTTAGAATTTTAATGCTACCGTAATCTCCCCACTTAACATAAATTTCATAATCACCTTTATACGGGATTAATGTTGTGTGAATCTTACATGAGTGCGTTTTAATGAATGGTAGATGCATTTCACGGATGTTTTTGATAAATAATCCATACAGATCTTTATCTACAGTTTTCTCCATATTAACCTCCAAAGATTTAACTACTATTATAATGTGATAAGTATAATGGTGGGATATTACTCCCACCACTAATATTATTTACCCATTCTAACAGAAGTTACAAACTCTTTAATATTTTTTTTAGAAATGATATTAAGATTTTCAAGAGTTTTAACAAGACTTGTATATATCAATGAATAATTTTTAAGTCTAAACTTATCATCAGCAGAGATATTACCAGATTCCTGAGTAATTTCCATTGCTGATTTAAATGCAAATACTTCATAAATATTTTCAGATGATAAATGAGAACTTGAACCCTTACCATTGAAAAAATCATCAACAATTTCAGAGTAACCGTCTGTATTATATGCTTGAGCTACAAACGTTTTAACACGTTCAGCTTCAACCTTGAAATCAACAAACTTACCGGGATCTACGATCTGTGCAGTTTTATAATAGATAGATTTGATTCTCTCAGGAGTAAATCCTTCAGAACCACCGTTAGCTCCAAGCTTCTGAAGACCTCTTGAAATATCAACAAGACGTCTCTTACGAGATTCTTCAACACCGGGCAAACCAGCAACGATAAAATCACCAATCTGTTCTTCACGGAGTTCGATAGCTTTAGCATAAGTATCATAATCTTTAACGCCACTAGCCATATTATCACGAAGTACAAAACTTTCAAATGCGATATCAAGGAAATCATTACCATCAGTAATAGGTGTACTATTTCTCTGAACGATGATTTCTGCATCATTGATACGCTTTTCATCAACACCACTCTTAAGTTGAAGCATCTTCTCAAGAACTTTTAGAGTGTCAGAATCAGGCTTAGCTGCAGGTAGATCGGCTCTACTGAAACCAACTTGACGACATGTTGAGAAAATAGCATCACATTTTGTCTTAGCAGCATCAAATACGTTCTGGAATGCATCTACACCGGTTTTATCGACATCGATACGATTTTCTACATCGGCTTTGATATTATCAATACGCTTTTGGAGATATTTCACATCTTCTTCATAGTTACCATTATCTTCAAGAGTCAAAAGTAATTTCATCATTTTCTTAACAGTGAATGAACCTTTTGCATCTTCAAGCGCAAACCGTGTTGCGGTAACAGGAATCTGAGAATTAATAAATTCAGTAGAATTGAATTTTGCAGATTCAAGAGTAGCATTTTCATCCGGAGTAATAGCATCTTGTTGCTCTTTAGCTTTGTCGGATACATTTTTAAACTCTTTGATAATGTCACGAGTTACCGCCGACTTTTCTTCAGCATCATCGATAGATTTGATAACATCGGCAGCAGCAGCTTCAATAATATCTCCACCTTCACCACCGACAACTTCACCCTCTTCATTATTGACAGTGCCGACATTATCAATCTCTTCATTCATATCTTCTGAAAGTTCAAGCTGAACATCATCAGACTCAAATGCTCTAGTGATAACTTTAATAGCATCAGTTCTATCGAGAGTTTCAACATCTGTAACTGCGAAAAGGCGTTTCTTCAATTCATTGGATCTGAAATATGATTCTTGAGTAACATATTTGTTAATGATATTACAAACACATTCAGCATATGTTGAACCAATAGTTCCACTTTCAAGTGATTGTTTGATTTTATCACTGATTTTAGGATAGAATCCTTCAACGAATTTGTCAGTGATAAAGTTTTTAAATGATTCATTTGCAAGTTTAGGGTTAATTTTAGAAACAACTTTACCAGTCATCTCAGCAACAACTCTACCGAAAATCTTAGCACCAACACGCTTTTCAAATTTAGAACTCTCTTCAGATATAATCGCCATGAGTTCTTTAGTATTCGTCTTCATAGGTATTAACCCCTTTAATAGATAAATGAAATTGTTATATCAGGTTTAAATTTAATATTGAAATTGTCAATATCATTATTTGTGATAGATGATTCGTCTACTATATTTTTTATAGTCAAAATTCCATTATGTTTAGTATTTTCAAATGTAAGTGTCTGACATGATCCCGGACTATAACTATTAACTGTATATAGTTCACAATATTGTATCCCACTAACATTATTTTTTACATAATTTAATAATTCCATAAAAGATAATATATCAGCACTTGAATTAATTCTCATATATTCAAGTATTTTTATATTTATAGATTCTTTCAAAATAGATGTATCAACTATAGAACTCTCAGGTTTAACACCTATATTCAAACTTAAAGCTAATCGATCTAATTGAAATTTTACATTATTTTTAGTTTTATCAATAAACACGTAACCTGTACCTTCAATACTCACTGTATCGAAAACTCCAAGTTTACACGAAGTTCCTGTTGGAGCATAAATATACATAGATTCTATTTTATTAATAAGATTATCAAAAGCTTTTATAACGTTAATATATCCTGAACCTGAGTGTATTCTATCTATCAACGGTATATCAACTAACTCACATACAATACTATCACCTAATTTAGATATAGGAGTTATATTATCATAATCGACTATATCATAATTAACACCATTCTCTTTTATAGTTTTAATATTAATGTTAGTGTAAATTAATGAATCTTTAGGGTACGCAATTACAGGAACCTCTATATTATTTATAATTTCTTTTAATATAGAACCTTTATGATTTTTAATTTTTGGTACCTGATACGATGTATCAACACCTTTAACTTTAATAGTAATAGTTTCAAGTATTTGTTCACCATTAACGTCTAATGCTATAACATCGTCCGGATATGTTTCATAGACATTGTTTATAAATTTATGAAAATTCTTTTTCATCTTAATATCAACTATAGGTTTTATTATATCAGTTAAATCTGTAAATAATTTAACATCATTAATATTATAAATAGCCCCTATACCATCAACGTTTAATATATCGGTTACAGGTATTATACCTAAGTGATCTACTGAATTTGAGGCCTTTACACCTTTCATCGCAACATAAACTTTAATATCGATAACATCTTCTATGAAAAATGAATCATTTTCTATAGATGTGTTAGGGAATGGTATTAATGAATTACCTGTAATATGAAGTCTACCTTCATCATTTATTAAATTATCTGTTTCGAGTATCGCGTTAACTGTTAAGATATTATTATTATAATAATACGGATTCTCTGCTTGTGAGTATTTCTTTATAGATACATTATTATCATTTATAAAGAATGATTCATTTTGACAATTAATCCTTATATATGATTTAAAATTAGTAATATTACTAATATTTGTAGGTAATATAATACTTCTATAGAATGTATCACTTACTTGAATTTCAAAACTAATATCATAGTAATCAGAATATTCTTTTATATTATTTTTAATATTAATAGTTCCAGAATAAGTAGGATTTCTATATATTCTACAAGAATTTATACCTATTTGTGAAATAGAAGAATCGTTAAAATAATCAAAAACTGTTGGAATTTCATTATCTATATACATATTGTATACACTAGCATTAACATATTCTTTAAATTCTAATTTCATGAAATATGGAAAGAAATAATCTCTCTCATTACCGACAATATACCAATCGGACGGATTGTCTGTAGGTTTCTTATTAGTGTTATTGTCTGTTAATGATTTATATTTAAATCCATTATAACTTACAACATCACCTTTAGAATACGTTTCACCAACAACATCATCCACAGTTCCAGGCATCCACGGTAATGTGGATCTACTATTATATCTAGAAATATAATCTGTATTTTTTGATATATCACTAATATAACTAAGAACCCCATCATTATTATTCGATGAAAAATTAAAGAAATCTTTAGGAGTTAAAAGGTAAGTGTCACTATCAGATTTAATTAAATTTTCAATATCTATAACGATTAATCCCGGAGTTGTTGATATTTGAGTATTATTGTTTTCAATATAACCTATTAATTTAAAATAGATCTCTAAAACATCAGCACGTTCCTTAGTCATACGCATACCGGATTGTTTTGCCAGTTCTTCAAGTTCTATAAGTGTTAGAGTTTTTGAATCTGATTTTCTTATAACGAAGTTTCTAAGATTATCAATATCCATTTCATCTCTACCGCCAGTAGCTTCAGGACCATATATGATAGCTGTCGGTATCATATTAAACAAAGCATCTTCTTCTGCGATATCTCTATTCTGTACAAACTGTATACCACTTATAGGAGGAATGTCCGTATTCCAATTAGGTATTATAAAATTACCTTTAGATCCTTCAGTAGTATATGTGACTATTTGTAAAGATGATCCGGGTTTAACTGTAAATTTATCAGGATTTCTACTAAACTTTATAACTATAGATTTGACACCATTAGTGCGTTCTCTTAGAGAATATGTGTAACCATTCTGATTAAACAATCCATCCTGAACGCCATTTAATAGTTTTAATTCACTATTTTCTGTAGGTTTGTAGAATACCTCAAACGCATATAAATTATTTGAATAAGGGATATCGTATTCATATTTCATAGTTGAACTATTAATATAATTATAATCTTTAATATTACGATTATATTGTCTAGTTGCAATTTTCATCATAAAATATTTATCGGTACCTACAACCTGTATCACACTTTGTATGAATGGGTTAGTTATAGATGGTATAACATCGCCGATTTCAGGTCTAAATTTAGCAAAATGTGTATATGAAACAGAACCATCTATAGGATTTACAACTTTTTTAGTGTAAATATCTATATCATAATCGAATGTAAATGATGGTTTATCCAATAATGATATTATTGAATTTTTATTTATAGTTAATTTTTGTGACATTTTATCAGTAGGATCAACTATACTATTATTTATTAATTCACTTACTAAAAATCCTATACCGAATGTGAAAGTTGAAGGATTACCTAAAACTCCAACAAATTCTTTCGAATCCAAATACCTTAAAAGAGATCTTTTCGATTTTGCAGTAGATTTATGAGCTTCCTGTTTCATGATCATTGATTCATAAAAATTAGCAGAGTTCAATGAACCAATTTCATCTAGTAGAATATTCAAGAATGATGTTGGAGACGATGATAACTGCTCATTAGTCCCCAATATTCCTGAAGATACTGCATCTACGAAATGGTTTATTGTTCCAGAAGTACTTTTAATACTACCTATAACACCCTTATCCATATTAAAAACCTTTCATTAAACAAATATGAGTTTATTACCATAAACTATTGGAGTCGTAGACCACATTGATGTCTGTCTATCATTAACAGTTGTTATTTTTCCTTCCTTATCAACACTCTGGAATTGGTCGAATTCTGAAGGTATAATTTTATCAGGTAAATTACCATCATCAAATTCATTTAATTCAAATTTAAAATCTAGTTTATCATCATTAGCTTTTAATGCTCCAAAAACTTTAACATTGTCAAAATTTTTAAAAGCTTTAGGGTAAGTTAGATAGTTAAAATCTGCTAATATTCTAGGATTCATAACCTCTGTGAAATTAGATGCATATGTTACACTAACATCATCAAATTCATCCAACTTAAGTTCATTACTATGATTTACCGTATTTAATGATAAACTAATAGGGAAACAACCTGTTGATTTTGACCATCTTAATATAGTCTTATCATCCTCAGCAAGTTTAAATGTGTATATTGAGCACGTATAATCTATAATACGTTCTCTAATATATTTCATTTTAGGATTTATATTACCTTTACAAACCTCATGGATGTATTGAAACCATATATAATGCTTCAAAAAATTAGGGCAAAGAGACGTATCCGTAAATGTTGCAGATAATTCATTAACACTATCCCATCCATCCGAACCCATAGCGTATGTTAACGTATGTCCTGCAAAGTCGCCTTCTGTTTCATATTTCTCCATTGACATATCCTTAATACCAGATAATTCTTTACAAGTATTAGTTAAGAATGGGTCAAATACTGATAAACATCTAAATTTAGGATCAAGTGTTATTGCAGAATCTTTATATACATTAGTTTCTTTACCCAATTCATCTGCAGTTGGTGGGGCTGTATTAAATGAAGGGTATGTTAATCTATCGCATACTAAATTACCAATTTCACTATTTAATATGAATTTTAGAAATGGCATTTTATTAGCCGTTTCATTAGAAATATTTAAATCTGGTCTAGTGAAAAATGTATAAGATTTTCCAGGTCTTTGAGGATCTAATCCTAAAGTTTGCATATTTTTATTAAATCTTGTAGAGTATGCTTGTATAGGATCTACAAAATTTAAACCAACTCCATCTAAAAGTCTACCATATTCAGTATGTATATCGGTTATAAGTTTTGAATTTTCATCAAAATTACCTATATTAAATGAAGATCTTTTACCTGCTGTAAATGAGGCTGGTAAAGGCTTTACCTTTTCATTATCTTTTAGAGCATTCTCTATAAAATCATTAATCTTTTCATTAGACATAGGTTTAGAAACACTACGTCCGTCTTCGCTATCATAATTATCAGTTAGTGCATAACTCATATAGTGTTCCTTTTATGTTTAATTGCCCACATTGTATTGTTGTAGTCACGTTTTTTCTAAAAAGAACAGTGTAATAGTGTGCAAATATAGGTATTTTAATGGTAAAGAGGTAAACAATGGGTCTTATAAACGAAGTTGCTTCGACCCTTTTCAGTAAAGGGACTGAAGACAAAACGGGTCAAATGAGAGATTTTGTTAGAAGACAGGGTAGTCTTAATGCTATCACTAAAATGGCAAAATCTGCAATTCAACAATATCCTGTTTTAATATCTGAAGGTGTCGCCGGTAATAGTGAAGATCTCGTATACGCATTGTGTCAATATCTCGAAACCCAATATTCTGTATTCACAATGATTGCTATGGGTCTTAATCCTATTTTTGAAGGTACAAGTCCTTCCGATCACGTATCTACATTTTATTCTGAAGAATATGAATGGAACGTTCCCGATAAAGATGCTAAACCTGATTGTGAAATTAGATTACTTAGTAAAAGTCCTATTAAGGTTTCTGCTGAGCATTTGGCTGAGTATATTCATTCAAGTGAGGCTAGTGGGCAATCTTGGAATGATTTATTAAAAGCTAATCAAGGTGCAATTAACGGTAATACTCCAACACCTGGAACACCAACCTCTCAGCAACAGACTCCAACCCCATCGAACAATCCACCAACTACTGGCGGAAAAGGTGGTAAACCTAAAAAGGATGAGGATGAATATGATAAAGAAGGTACTTCTAAGAAGCCTTTAGCCCCTGCTAAACTTGATAAACTTCAACAGAAAATAAGATCTAGCGATCCTACAGTTCTTAATATAAAGTTTAAAATGGCAGGAAATACTCATATTATCGAATTTCCATTGGCAGTCAAGGCTATGCCAAGATTTATAACATCTATTGAATCTGAACGTATTTTCACATATATTAAAGAAGATAAACCTATCGTTCGTTTGGTTAAACTTCTTAGTGGTGAAATTGGTCTGTTTAGAGATATTATATTCCAAATGGAACGTGCTAAGAAAGATAAAGAACTTTATTCTAAGCTTGGTAGACATCCTTGGTTTAGAGAACTTATCGAACGTCGCAATGGTCGTAGAATTAATGGTTTAGCTCAAATGATACCATTCTTCCAGATGTTTACTAAGAACGATTCTGATATTCTTCCTATCTGTTCCCTTTGTGTTACTAAAGATGAGATTGAACAAGGATTTAGTGATCTTTGGGCAAACATCAAAAGAAGTAACGAAAAGGTTATGGATAAATTAATGTTGCTTTGCCTTTGTGTAGTTGATACTACAACTAACGTTGTTGAATTTGATTTCTATGGATTCAAGACTAATACTATTATTAGATCTGAAACTTTGATTAAAGAGAATTCTAGCGGTGGTGCTGAAAAAGGTAAAGATATGGAAAAACTACTTCAATCACTTATTTATAAAGTTTAAGGGGTTATTATGCGTGAATTTAATATTATGAATAATATCTCTCTTGAAGGGTTTTTTGATAATCTTAAAAAAGATACAACTACTATCATAGATGACACATTCACTAAATTAGAAAAAGATACTAAAGGTGGAGATACTCGTGGAATTTTAGGATCACTTAGAGGTAATTCTATAATTGCTAAACTTACACTTAAGCGTTATAAAAATTTATGTGATGGTAAAAAAGGTTCTATTTCTAAGAAATATCTTGAAGAGATTGAATCTACTGCCGGTAATTATGGTAGACGTGATTCTAAAGTTAGATACTCTACAAAATCTATGTATGATTTCGTAACTAAGAGTTTACAAAAGGGTTCCGAAAAAGGTATTATGAAATTCTATATCAGATTATATGATATGGTTATTAATAATAGTAAATGGAGTGATGCTTTTGGAACTGCTTATAATCTTCATGTTAAACATAATGATTCTGCAACTCTTGTATATGTAAATTATGTGTTCATGGTTTATGCATTAGAGTATTTGACTATATCATTTGTTAAATATATAGATTTGATAGAAAATAAGCAATTTGATTCTCTCAATAAAGAATTCTGCGCATTTAACAGATCTTTTGTTACAGCAGTAGTTGAAAACGTTATACCTATTCTTATTCTATGTGAGAAAACTCCAGATCCTAAGAAATATGTAAGTGATGTATTCAAGATTGAGAAGGAAACTTCTAGTAATGAGGGTGATGAATCTTTTTTTACATCGGAAGAACTTCACGTAGACTATAAGAAAGTATCTCAAGAAGATGCTCTCGGTGCCGCTTTATTATATGGGGCTGCTGCTGTGATTATAGCTATAACGATAGTTCATGGTATAAGATTTGTTATTTATTCTATCGGTTGCTTGGTTGTAGATATTGGTAAATCTCTACAAGAGCAATCTTATATTCTTTTGGTTAGTATTGAATCTCTTGAGAAAAAGCTTTCAACTATGAAACCTGACTCTAAAGAGTATAAAGATACTGCTAGAATAATTAAGAGTCAAAAAGAATTGACTCAAATAGTTATAGGTTACGCTAATCAGTTATCTGATCAAGACATGAAAAGTGTTGATCAGATTAGAAAAGAAGAAATTATTGATAATGATATAATGGAAGAATCTAAAGATAATGAGGATTCTAACAGCACTCTAGATATTTAAATATTTAGATATATAACATATTAATGATTGAAATATAATATTATACAGCCAACTTTGACAGGTTTATACGCTATATCGATATTATATAATTTTGCAAAATATTACTTCTAATGTACATTAGACGGAGGAATTTGATTATGTTTAATACTGATCTTTCTATCGAAAGCATGTCCGCTACTCTTTTCGGGGGTACTTCTGTTTACGGTTTTGAGTCTGAAGAGCCAATCACCATTGAAATCGAAGACGGTGATGTTACTCAGTCTATCGAAATCCCTATCATTAGCGACGAAGAAGGCGAAATCATCGAAGGTACTGCTGATGACGCAACTGCTGATGACGCTGCTGAACTTACTGCTGAATCTGCTCGTCTTATGGGTGAAGCTGATACCATGTCTCTCTATCTTCGTACCGCTGAACAGTATGTTTGGTCTACTGAGAAGGATGACAATGCCCTCGTTGCAACCTGGAAGAAATTCTGGAATTGGCTCAAGGGTATTTTCGAGAAAGTTAAGCTTGCAGTCGTAACTTACTACCGCCGTGTGGTGATTTTCCTTGCTGGCGATATGAAGCGTGAAGTTGAATATCTCAAGAGTGTTCGTTCTGATCTCGCAACCCTCAAGTCATCTACTGCATCTATCAAGATGAAGCAGTGTATTGGTGGTAAGAAATTTGAAACTCTTATGGCTTCTGCAAAGAAAACAATTGATGAGACTATTTCTGACGGTCAGGCACTTCGTGCTGGTATCGAATCTGGTGTTAAGGCTATGTCTGAAGGTGGCGAAAAAGTTTTGGCTAAGGCTAAAGCTGCAGTCGCTACAGTTACTGTAAAGTCTTTCAATGAAGAGCTTTATGGTAAGTCTGCAAAGGCTACAACTATCAGTGCAAAGAAGTACTTTGAAACTACGACTCCTGAAGATCTTATCTCGATTGCAGATAGTATCAAGTTTGATACGACAACCCTTCAGACTTCAGTTAAAGACCTTACTCGTAATATTGGTCTTTGCGTTTCTCAGGGCAGTAAGGGTGCCAATGATGACGGTAAGAAGAACGTTAAAGCTGCCGCTCAGCTTCTTCAGCTCATCGCATCTCATACTTCGCAGTCGATCATCTGGATCGTTTCTGAGAAGATTCGTTATATCCGTGTTGGTTGCGCTATCTGTCGTAAGGCTGATGTCAAGACCGATAAGGCTATTGATAAAGCTGCTAAGAAAGAAGGAAAGAAATCTAACTTTTAATAGTTGGACTCTTTAATCTTTATATTTAACAACTAGAGGGGAGTAATCTCCTCTAGTTGTTTTTTAACTTTGGAGGAAATATGTTTAATATTGAATCTATGGAATCTACACTATTTAATACTGAAGAAAGAGATTTCTTTGGATATTCTATTGAAAGTGAAGATTTTGAACCTACTGATGAAGAAAGTTCGATTCTTGAAGATGAGACACTTACTGAAGGTGAACTTAATGTGAACAGTATTGAAGCTTTCAATACAGCAGTTCAGATGGGTATACTTCTTAAGAGTGCTGAAAAATATCTTTGGACTGAAGAGAAGTTTGGTGATCTTTCTCAAGGTTCTCATGGGTGGAAAGTTGCTGCTGGTGTAATTGCCGGTCTATGTGCCCCATGCGTTATTGGGGCCGGAGCTGCGGTTTTCATTCTAACAGCGGCTGTATCTGTGACATTATTCTCAACTCTTGCTGTAGCACTTGCTGCTTATTATACAAGAGATGAGGGTGAGAAGGTTGATGATTTCATTGAAGAGCTTACAGAGCTTAAAGAAAAATTCAAAGATGCAGATACTGATGGACAACGCAGATCTGTTAATAAAAGAATTTTATCAGTATTTAAGCGTTTTAAGAAAAGCTACTTAGTGATGATCAAAAAAGCTGAACGTGACCTTGATCGTACTGAATCAAATGGTGATTCTGCTAGTGTATCTCGTGCTAAAGAAAAAGTCTCGAAAATGAAGAAATTCTTATCAGACTACGAGCACGCTATTGATAAAATGGATAAATCAGTATCAACTGAATCTGAAGAATTTCCCGATGAGGAATATGATGAAGATTATGTAGGTGATATTTCTACTGATGAAATCGATGAAGAAGATATTGATGAAGATGAAGTTCCAGAGGAAGAGGAAGTGGCTCTTGAAGAAGATTCTACTGTTGAAAAACATGAGAATATTTGGGTAAGATTCTGGAATTGGATTAAGTCGATATTCTCATCAATTAGACTTGGTATTGTCAATTTCTTCAAACGAGTTGGTATTTTTATGGCTGGTGATCTTCATAAGTTTACTAAATTTTATGAAGAAAACTCAAAACATACTAAAATTATTGAAAATAGTGAAGAAACACTTAAAATTAAGTGTCCTAAAGACTATAAGAAATATGTTACTGATAGTGACGCTCGTTTCACTAAGACTATTGCAAAATGTAAAGAAGTTGCTGCAGTGCTTGAAAAAGGTGTAACTACTACTGAAAAAGCTGGTGTATTTGGTACTAAGTTTGGTGCTAGAACGATTGATCATGCAGATAGTGCTAAAGGATTTGATGAAGAGGCTGATAAACTTTCAGTAAAACATCTCACATCTGAGCTATATGGCGATTCATCTCCTAGAGCTGTAAGTACTACTGCTAAAGTATTCTTCAAACAATATCCTTTTGCAACACTCAAGGGTGCTGATACTGTTAAGAAAATGGCTAAAGAAAGTCAATCATTAATTGATTCAACTTCTAAACTCATTAAAACTTCAGTAAAAGCTGCTAATGTTACTGATAAGACTATTAGAGCTTCTATTAGATCTATAGCAAATTCACTTCAGAAGGGTTTGACAACTATTAGTGTTGGACTTCTTTGGAGTGTTTCAGCATCAATCACTCTTATGCACATCGCTATGCGTTTTGCTAAGAAAGCTATTGAAGCTGATACAAGTGCAGTATCTGATAAGAAATCTGCTGATGAATCTAAGAAAAAGAAGTAATATCTTAATAATTAGAGGGGTTAATTCTCCTCTAATTATTGTTTAAACACTCTAATAGTAGTGTTTAACAATAGGAGAAATAAATGTTTAAATCTATTTATGATAGAATTGATAATCTTGAACATGAATATAATTCTGGATTAAAGGAATATATTAGATCTATATTGACTAGATTATCTAATGATTCTACAATATGTGAGTATGGTGAATTGAAACGTATTGGCGATTTTAAATTTATTATAACTAATACATTTTGTGTACAACAGTGTTTTACTGAGATATTTGAATTTAATACAGATAATAGTTTTCATATATTATATGATGATATTAAATTTAAATCTTATGAATTTATTAGGATTAGTGATGTATTTGGTTCAAATACAAAACTTATAGATGTTATAAATACTATAGAATATATAATATCTATAAAAGATATATGTGGGAATTTAAAACCTAAATTTGACAATGCTATAAATTATATAGATTGTCTAATTAATAACCTTAAAAGTCTTTCATATTATATACCAATTGATTATGAAAAATTGGAAGATGATAATATATTTTTCAATAAGATTCCAGATTTATTAGACAATGTATCTAATTCATTAACAGTAGGATCATTTTTTGATTTAAATTCACATACTGGAACTTCCTTCTCTACAGAGAGTGAAGATGTTAATAGTTCTGATGAAGAGAAGACATTAAATGAGGCTAAATCTTGGAGAGATGGTCTTAAAAACATAGGTAAATTAGTTTTAAATATTAAAACTAAAATAGATCAAGGTAAACTAAATGTAAAACATTTCATGGATAAAATGAATCTTATGAGAGATATGTTTTATAGGAAAAACCTTGGTAAAATTGACCACATGTTTGAAAGATATGGTGGAGAAGCTGAAATTGTTGAGAGTAAACTAAATGGTGATCCTACAACTATTCTCATGGAGAAATGCGGTCCATATTTAGCTCAAGTTGTTGATGGTGCTGTTGATGTATATCATCATTATAATAATCATATGAATAAATTATTTGAATGTACTAGTATGCCTGATATGATTAAACATATTAATTCTTATTTAACACTTGAAGATGTTAAATTGACTAATAAATCATCTGATGGTGAGATTAAGACTGCTTTAGTAAAAGATCTTAGATATAAAATGGCTGGTATATTGCTTAATGATAATAAAGTTTATGGTTATACAGTAGATTCTATTGTACAGAAGTCATATCCTCCTATTAAACATTTAATGGTTTGTTTATTCTGTGAAAATCCTCAAGAGAAACCATTTACTCAAAAAGTTAATGAAATTTTTGATTCTGGTAAGTCTTTTAAGATTATGGGTAAGAAATTTAAAGAAGTTGTTTTAGAATCATCTAGGATTGTTAGTGAAAAACTAAAGAATGTTAGTGTTGAAGATGATTTCAAAAGAGTTTCAGCTCATATGAATATATTCATAGTTAATAATAAAAAATCTATAAATACTGGTCATGATAATGATAAAAATCATCATCCTGATGATAGAAAAAAAGATTTAGCTCGACGTATATCTATATTGAAAGATCATAGAGGTGTAATGGAATCATTTATCCCATTATTCATTTATGTATCTGATGCTGGAAATGCTATGTATGATATATCATTAAAAATAGATTATACTTGTAGAGATGCTGTTAAAGGTTTATTGAATATTGAATCTGGAGCTAAAGATAGTAACTATAAGCATAATCTTGGAACTAACGCCAAGTATCAGAATAGTCAAACTAAAGCTGCTCAGAAAGAGAATGGTTTTGATAAAAAGGGTAATATATCAAAATCGGAAGTCTCTAAGAAAGTTAAAGCAGCTAAACAGGATATTCGTCAAGACAATACGATTAAATATTATTAATAAAAAAAGAATAGGGATTACACCCTATTCTTTTTTAATATCTACCTCCAAGCTCCTTAGTTTGGCTATAGACTAATTCCATACGCGCTTCGCGTATGTCACTGTATATTTTTGTAAGGCGTTGGGCGTTCGCCCAAGCCATGTCCATCTCGGGTGTGCGGATGCACAACCCGGTGGCCTTATCCATACGAGCAATGCGAGCTACAGCTTCCATCGCTGTTTCAACAGCCTTTGCGGCATCTATTTCATCAACACTTGGGAGTATAAGTGTTAACATGATAATCTCCTTGGCGTTTTGACGCCATATAATTATAGAACCATAGATAAAATACACTCGTATTCTACTATATTGATTCTATTACTACTATATAATATACACATCAATAATCGATTGTTGCAAAAAAAGGGATTACCCCCTTTCTCATTCTTTATAATTTGATGTGATAAATTTAATTAAATCAGAATCTGCTGGTGGTAAATTATAAAGAGCACGTTGTTTTTTAAATTCTACAACATCTTCAGGCGAACACCTATATTCGTGAAGTCTAGTAAAATAGGACTCTTTACCATCAATTATATCACGATTGATTGAATCGATATAACTCTTATACATCTCAACATCAATATATTCATCTGTATAACGATGTTTATACTTTATAATTTGATGTAAGAATTTTTTCATTTTCTTTATCAATAATTGGAAACCCAGCATGCGTCCTCATTTCATTTAATCTATCCACATCTGTAGGTGAGAGTCTACATTCATAAGACCTCACATCAATCGATTCAGTTCCACGGATAATATCTCCGAGAACCTTATCAGTATATGAACGGTACAAAAAATCTTCGATATCTCCCATACTAGCCATAATAAACTCCTAAGTTTATTAAATGTTTTATTACAATAGATAAAATACACCTGTATTCTATCATTATATTATATGTATACTAATATTCGATTAATACAAAAAAGAATAGGGATTACTCCCTATTCTAATTATTAATATTCTTCTTTAGTATCTGCTAATATTATAGCTTCGGTAGTCTTAAATATATCCATAGATGTGACATCATTATCTCTTAAAAACTTCTGTTTATAAGACATTATAGGGAAGAATTTGCCAGCATATTTAACATTATCATTCTCTCCATTACTTGTAACATTAATCTGAAATACGACATTAGGTTTAAGACAATCAGAATCCATACCTTCAGATGCTACAATATAAAATGAATCTAATCCGATAGATCTAAGATTACTAAACATATTGAAAGGGTTATTTAATTCATCATATTCATAGTTTATAGATAAAGATGTATCTTGGTGACTTGTGGCATTTCTTATAAACTCTCTAGTAACTGGATTAGTTTTACCAAGCTTACCGTCAGCAAATACAAATGCGTCCATACCATAGCCATAATTAGTAAATACTATACTATCACCATACGCTTCACCTGAAATAATTGCTATAGAACTATCTAATATACCTTTATATATGGAATGTTCAACTACATTATTCTCTTTATAGATAGCGGTCCCATGATCTGATTCATTTCTATCTACAGTAACATTCAATATAGTCACTCTAGGTTTATCTTTCTCAAATTCATGTTTTATATTTAATTTAGATAATATATAGAATTTACCATCTAAATCATAAAATGAACATATGTCTTTCAAATACACACCATAAGTGATCTGTAATACATCTATACAATGTTTAACATTTCCTGGAGGTATGATTATATTATTAAATTGGATGTTATTATCAGGCATATCAATAATATAACCATCAACTCCACATGTTTCACATATATATTTTAAAGCTGTTGCTACATTTATTTGACCATTATTTTTACCACGTATAACGAAATTATATATTTTCTTATACATTTCATGATATTTTAATTGGTGCATATAGATACGAACTTCAAATAGATTCAAACTTCTATCTTGACCGTTAACCAATGCATCAGTCATCGGAGCATCAGGATCTCTAGTTTTAGGTACATCTCTGAAACTAACTAGATCTTCCTGTTCAAAGAATGGTAGAAACACATCTTCTACATCTATAGTAGTTTCTACTTCCTCCCTAGGCTTAGAATCTTTAGCATTTATATATTTAACTTTACTTAATGTTAATTTTACTAAGAGTTTATCTTGATTCTCTTTAATAATATTAACATGTGTCGAATCAAATAGCGCATTAAAATTCAATGACGCTGTAAATGATTTAGAATAATCAACTTCTTTCTCAAATTCTTTAATCTTTATAGGACTAAACGTTATCTTTCCATCATCTGTAAAGAATTGTAATTCGCACCTATATCTTATTTTAAATGGAATATTTTTAATACTTTTACTCTTAGACGTACCTAATGCATTATCTATTAAGTCCACAATATCACCCCATTAACCAATTTACGTTTAATTTAATACCGTCATATTCCACAAAATCATTGAATGAATGTATAGATTTAGTATCTAATTTACTACTCCATATTTTCAATAATGTTTTTGATAGTGAATATGTTTTATTATGGAAATCTACATCTATAGATTTTAGTCTAGAACCAAACAATTCAGTATCCTGTAAACTAAAATTTAAATCATTCACTATTGTAGTATAATCATCTTTATCTACAAACTCCATACAATTTTTAAATATTGTACTATAAATCGATTCAAATCGTTTATTTTTAACACTTTTTAATTTAGCGAATCCATGTTTAAATCCAAGTATAGATATCATAGATGTTATGAGATCAACACTTCTATTATTAACAGATAGTTTATCTGTAGATTCTGATATATTTTCTTTAAAATATATATCAAGACCTGAATCTATATGCTTATATTTAACGTTTATAGTATCTCTATCAATCCTTAATAATTGAGATGATAATTGGTTATTTCCTACATATAATATTCTACAACGTTTATTATTCAAACCATTTGAATTTGAAACATTCATCGCTGTAAAATATGCCATATGTTGGTAGAGATATTTTGTTTCATCTTTCATCCTTTCAATAAATATAGTCTTCTTAAATAGATTTAAGATTTTATTTACAATTCCAAAAGTTTTACTATATTTAACATAATACTCTGGGTCTGATGAATAAACGATCACAACTGTTCTTAATCTGAGTTTAGTTTGAATATAATTACGATAATGACCTAATGAATTTAATATACCATACACCAACATCATTATAATATCATTATCTAATTCAGAATCATTGAATCCTGAAGTAATTTCAATTTTAGAAACATGTTCTAACATTGAAAGTAAATAACTCATATCAAACATTATTATAAATTTATCAGTAACTTCAACTTTACCGATTTTTCCAGATGCTATAAAATCATCAATCAATTTATATTGTAATCTTGTAAAATTACAAGATATGTCAATATTTTCTTTATTAATCATTATATCTCCTTTTATTTTCCACCATTAAAGTGTTTAGGTAACTTTATTCTAAAATTTGGTAAAACATCCTAATAGATTATTTAACTTAAAGGATATTATCATGGCAAGACAACCAGAGAATCTGACAATGCAGAATTTTACCAACCCTACAGGATCTGCTGGGCATACTGGTATTATTCTTAGGGATTTGATAGCTAGATACAATCAATTCGTATCTAAGGATATAACTTTAAAAGTTATTCATACTGATGGTAAGAATTTTATATTCTATGCAAAAGTTCCATCGGAAAAGAATTTTAAATATAAAATGAAGATTTATTACGATGTTATAGTTGAATATTATCCAATAGCATCTATTAAAGAAACTCTTGAATTAGATAAGAAATTTGTAAATTATGGTATAAGATGTTACTCTAATTGCCCAACATTTACATTTGTATTTACTAATGTTTATAATAAGATGAATGCTTTATATCATAAAATTGACGGTAATCTTTACAGTCAACAAGCATTAGAAGATCCCGCAGATACGACTAATGCTAAAAGGCTTGTAGGTATTGAAAAATCTGTTTGGTATACCCTTAGAAAGATATATGATTTAACTCATTATAATAAACATACAGTTATAGAGAAAGCTACAAAACTCCCAAAAGATTCAAAATTTCCTGGAAACTTGTTTGATGAAGTAATGAGTCAAGAAGATAAATTAGAGGAAATTAAAAATGCTGAAACTATTAAGCGTATGAAAGGTTCTACTCATAGTAGATCACTTGTCGCTAACGGTAAAGTTTTAGCTCATGAAGAAGTTCATAAAGATAAAAAATCAAACTTTGAGAGTACTTTATTAGGTAAATTTACATCATCTAGTTTAGGATCTATATTGAATAGTTCTAGTAATTTAACTAAAGCTATTAAAGAAAATAAGTTATTTAAATCGTTTAAAAAATCTGAAAAATGAAAATATAATAGTGGGATTACTCCCACTATTATTTATTTCGAAATTAATTCAAAGCTTACGAAATTTGTCATCCATGATCTTTTATTATGAGATTCCATATATGAATTAGAACCAAATAACCTAACTCCAGCTATATAAGCTAACTTATAAAAATATGGAGTCTTCTTAAATGATAATAACCCTTCAAAAATATCATCACAATTATCTTTTGGCATAATATTTAATGAATATAACATATCGTGTACTAGTGCTGGCATTGCACAATATTGACTATTCTTAGACATTCTACCAAATTGTAAATATACTGGCGTACTAGCCATATCGTATATAAACCCTTTACGTGCCGTTATCCGGATAATTTTACCAATATAACCAATATCGATAGACCAATCCTCTTCCAACACAACCAAATCTAGTTTATCCATACCTACACTATTTATATCACTATATTTAGGTAGTATAACACCTTCGTCCTCGTATTCTTTATACAAATGATCTCTTTGAACACTATCAGTTGGGATATACTGAGTTACTGGTTCATCTACGAACTTTGAGAGTACTTTGAATGTTTTTGACGTTTTTGTGTTTAGAATAAACATGCCTTGCCCCTTAATAAAAAAGGGGATTACTCCCCTTTATTTAATTGAAATTATAAGACTCGATGTTCACTCTTTCTTTATAACATGGGTCATAATTCACACCTTCTACAAGGTATTTACTATGATATAGTTCGGTACTATCAACTAATTCACCAAAAACTTCAGTAACCTCGTGAGAGTTGTCTTTAGACGCATTAGAGAAACCACTATCGAATTGAGCATTTTCTTTATCTTTGAAAATGATTCGACACTTAGTTCCCAGTAATGAGGGGGCGTACATTACTCTAACACTTCCGAAGTTACTTTCAATTTCTTTACATTTACTATCTATAGAATTTAGAAATGCTTGTAATTCATCTACAACTCGTTCTTTCGATATATATTTCTGACATATAATCGATGAATCTTTAATATTCATTCCAGCTTGAGAATCATAGATAAATATACCACCATTAACTAAAGTATCACACTCTAAGATATAATTTGTATTAGAAATTAATTCAGATGCAGATGATTTTGGTGTATTATTGATAGAATAGCCAAATAAAGAGTGATCATCAGATATTTGCATAGTATCCATTATAGTGTTGAAACTACTAGGGTCCTGCTGATATATTTTAGTATTACTATCAACAAGATCTGACCCTATTATTTTCATCCTTAATGCGCCATCAGATAAACCACCATTAGGTTCAAAGTCACCTGTCTCATAATACTCATGTTCTTGAGTATAATAAAATGGTAATATTAATGGTTTAGAATCATCAGAATATTCACTACTCTTAAATGAATCATATAATCTACTATACATTCCAATACGATCATTTCTAGTTACATTCGTATCATGATTAGTTTCTCTATCCATCCTCTTTGCAGTTAGAACTCTCAAAGAACTAGTCATAAATCTTTCAAGTAATGTATTACCTATAGGATTTAGTTCACATTCATATACATACACTGATATAAATGATTGTGTGCCATTGTTCCTATTCATGAAATATTGATCAAATAATACACCATTTCCATTTGATGTTGATATATTTATTTGTATAACTTTACATGTAGATCTTCCGGGAACTTCAAATACATGTATAAATCTTCTACGATCAATAAGCCCAGCAAGTTTAATACATTCATCTTGTTTCGATAAAACACTATTACTCTTGAAAGCATTTGCAGAACTTATAAACATTATAACTCCCTAATTAAAAACCTATATTTCCATCTAACCAAGTTATTGTATCATTGTGTTGAGGGTTTCTAAATTTACCAAGATCAAACTCAAAATCTTTAGTAATATATCCCCCTTCAAATGTTTCATACCTGATAAACTTCAATCTGACACTACCGATATTAGCTTTAACAAATATCCTAAATTTCCAACCGACTAAATCGCAAATATATAACATTTCCTCTTGAAACTTACTCATAGAATTACCATGTATCTGATCTAAATATAATTTAGACGGCATTTTATGATCAGTTTTATAGTTTATCCCTGACATTCCTGTATCAGAATCGAATGAAAATGTTAATTCATTAACCAATAATCCTAATGTTAAATCTGTTACTGGCCCTATGATTAATAAACATAATTGATTAAGGTCTATTTCATAATCAGACGAATATTCATCAATTTCTTTAAATTTTTGATTAGCATTAAATTCACCACTTTCACAATGAAATTTACTAAAATTTAAATCATTTGGTGATTTCATTATAGTAGTATGGTCATCTATAAGATCGCCAAATCTTATAGACTCTATAGGCTTAATTCCTGAATTTGGGTTTGGTAGATAATAATTACCTCTAAGAAATTCATTACCGAAATTGTCTTCATTTAATATTTGATGAGAATTTGAATAAAATCTTATATTTGGCGTAGTTTCAAATACTGAAGTATTATTGAACAAATCATTATACGATGTCGATGTTAATAATTCAGCATATCTTTGACGACTTAAATCATAATTATGATTTGAGAAACTAATATCTCCTACCGTAATAAAAGAATTTGGATCAATCTTACCATCATACCCTATAGGATTACCATAACAATGATAAAGATTAGTACGTTGAAATCTTTCAGAGTCACGCATTATACCAATTTTATCTCTACCAGTTGAACTTGATATGTTAATTACAGTAATATTAGGATTCTCTAATATTATATATCTTTTATAATAATCAAAGTTACCTAAATCTCTAACACCTCCACCACGTATAATATTCTTACTTGAAATAAACATGATTAATCCTTTAATTTAATGGGGACCATAATCGGTCCCCATTATTTTTAAACTACGGCTTTAAGATAATAATCCAATACTGCTTCAATAATCTCGTCGTCAGTATGCTTTATCGGTTGCTCAAATCTAGGATCATTAAAACCATTATAAATAAATCTTGAATTAGTTAGAAGTAATACATCATCTCTAATAAAATTCTTATTTACAAATTGTGCTTTAGTGAACTTATATTTAGTATTTAACAATTCTACATACTTCGGATGTTCAAAGAACTTCTTATCGCTAACTTTACCAGACCATCGTTGATTCACAGCATGTCCTATACATTTAGCCGATATATAATCTGCTATAATATCTAGTCCAATACTTCTAAGATATTTATCACCAACTATTAATAACCTAGCATAGTTATGTCTATTATTCTCATAAATGTTATCAAAAGAACCAAATGGTCTATAAAACATTTGAAAGAGAGTTTTAGTTTGATAACTATGTAAATCCATAGTATTGATTGTATGGAAATATTCTTCATTAGATCCAACACTAACGCCACATCTTATAGATATTTTGTTAATTGTATCATCGCAAGAATATCGTTTAACAATTTTTAATAATTCATCTGGTCTGGCAATTCTCGAATCAACACGCTCTGCTTCAGTAACGACTGAATCATCGCTTCCTGAACTGATACAATCATCACTAAATCCTCTAAGAACTTCATAACCGTCATTCTTCTGAGGTTTATATTTAGACGATGAACGTTTAGCAGTCTCAACCATAAGTGCCGGAGCTGTATCAATTGGTGAGATCTTAGTGATAATTGTAGTCATAATCTTAGAGAATACTTCTTCAATTTCACTATCTCTCGTTGTTCCAGTTATACTCATTCTATCATAGATTCTTGTATTCTCTTTAACAGCTTTAGAGACCGTAGATGTTACAAGTTTATGGATTTTATCCATAATATCTATAGAATCACATCTTTCAAATAGTGCTTTGTATAGATCTAAGAAGAACTCTTTTGAATCAATACCTCTAACACTATTACAATAATGAGTACATAATGGAACTAACAGATTACCAGAGTATTTAACTATACAGATACGCTTAATTTCAGCATCGCCAATAGTTATTTCTTTTCTAGTTTTCTTAACACTAATTGCATCATCCATACACCCAATATATACCATATCAATATAATTTATGATAATTTTAAGTAAATTATCAGTTATTATATTCATCAATTCTGAAATAAATACTTCATATTCAACTTTTATCAGCTCACCACCATCGTCAATATTCATTTTCAATGATAGATATTTTAGTAGAAATTCATTAGTTATTGCAAAGTTTTCATTATACCGATACTCAGTGGTTATATCTGTACGAACATCTGTAAGTTTTTCATTAAACGAATGATTTAAAATACGATTATTATCGTCTGCTATATCCAATATAGATCTATTAAATATTCGTTTTGAACTTAATGATATCTTAAAATGCTCATACGGTTTACCGAATTCAAAATGTTCACCAAATGGTAGAACCATAGAAGAACAATCTTTAACTCCAGTGAAATAGATATTCCCTGAAAATGGGGATTTAACAAACTCGACACGTTTTGTTTTCTCAACAACTTCGATTTCTTCTTCTTGCTCGTCGAACATTCGTAGTCCTTTGTGTTAATACGGTTTAAATAAGCTTGTCCGCAATGCTATTAAAAATGTGGATAATCACTCGACTATCCACACTTAATATATAATCTTAATCGTCATTGACAGTGAACATTTTTTTCTTAGCTTCACTATTGGTGAACATGTTATTTATACATTCTTCACTTTTAGCATTATCTGGAGAAGTCATCTGTATAATATATCTGGTTTTTGGATCCATTGTAGTTATACGAATTTCTTCACCAGTATTAGCGCCAAGACCTTTAGAACGCTTCACTGTCATTCCACTATTACTTCCAAATAGTGTATTATGAATCAATTTACCTTGAACATAGAAAATCCCACTGTAAATACTGCCAGTTTTCTTTCCAACTAATCTCAATCTAGCGATTTTTATTTTCTCTATTATGAAATTAGTTATAGGTCTTATTGTATTTTCAGTAAAATCTCTATCAATTTGAACAAATGCGTGCTCATAACCCTTCTCAACATTAATAGTTCTTATACCATTAGGTTTGAGATTTGTACTATTACAAGAATAACCATAATACTTTAGATTATTGAAATCACCTTTCATAACCTCTTTAAAGTTCATAGCAATTGCTTCTAACAATATTGGATCAATTGAGGTTTTTGCTGAAAGTGAATCGAGTAAATCTGAATATTCCGGAAGGTATTTCATGTAACCTCTAGCGATACTATTCGATAAAACAGTACCATCAGACTTAATTACACTAAATATTCTAGAGGCTTTTTCATTCAATACCTGATTCAACTGTGCGGTATTCTGAATAAATAACGCGTCAGATCCTTTTACTTTACTTTTAAGAGTGAATAAAGGTGGTTTAGCTATGAAAATATTACCATTAGTTATTAATTCCGGATAGTGTTTTTGGAAAAACGCCATCAATAATGATGAAATATGCAACCCATCATCATCAGCATCAGTAACAATAATTATACGTTTATATCTAAGTTTCCTTATATCCCTATCTGCACCTGAGCCGATACCAAGAATCTTAACTAATACAACCTCTTCTTCAGATAATGTATCAGATTTAACAACATTCTTGATCTTACCTCTAAGAGCAAATACAGCTTGATAATCTCTATCACGCACACCCTTTAAAGGTCCAGCAGCAGAATCACCTTCACATAAGAATAACTCAGTACGTTCTGGATCATTCTTATTGCAATCTGAAAATTTAGATACGTCAATATTTTTGAAAAGATCTGTTTTACTATTAGAACCAGCTTTAAGTATATTATCTTTAATCTTAGAAGATTCATACTTAATTTTAGCTAATAATGAAACATGTTTTCCAATTTTATCAATAGTATCAGGATTTTTAGATATCCATTCTGAAATCTGTTCTTTAAGCTTGGTAATTACCATCGACTTAAAATCTTCAGAAGTTAGTTTACTTTTAATTTGTGTATCAAATTTAGGATTCATTTTATCCGCAATAACTATAGCGAACATACTCTCACGTATCTCATTCCCAGTAATTTTTACATTATTTTGTAAATTTTTAGGGATATACGAACCTTTATTCAATACAGTGGTTAAAACGCCCATAGCTTCAGATAATGTAGATACATGAACTCCGCCATCAACCGTACTAATACCATTAACATAACTTATAGTAAATCCGCCACCTTTTTCAGCAAAACCATAAGCTATATTATACCCAACAGTACCATCCTCAGTGCAATATCTTACAAAGT
>Ga0114951_10001191_pt1 | contig 33242 bp, 34 predicted proteins | sample AM7aDNAmetaG_FD_88677 | JGI IMG/M metagenome (GOLD analysis project Ga0114951, IMG submission 88677) | Freshwater microbial communities from Finland to study Microbial Dark Matter (Phase II) - AM7a DNA metaG | ecosystem: Environmental > Aquatic > Freshwater > Lake | place: Finland: Lake Alinen... | reverse complement strand
GCTACATTATCCGAGGGCATGGGTTCTTCTCCTTTGAGCTGTTTCAGCAGCTCGGTTGTTTGTTCTGAAGAGAGAACCCTGCCTCTTTTTTCACAAAGTTTCAACTAACTTTAGCATCCCGCCTAATTACATCATCCAATCCGAATCTCATGATGTTTCTTATAAACGTTCCTTCCGTCCCTCCTCGATGCGGGTCTATAGAATAAACCTTAATCTGATTACCTCTTTTTGACCCACTCGCCAGCCAGATAGCTGACTTCCCCTCAAAAGAACCTATTTCAACAATCGACGTTTCTGCCGGACATTTTTTAGCGAGCGCATAAAGCAATCTTCCTTCTCTGTGGCTCAGCCAGCCCTCAACGTGGGAAACGGTTCTTTCTACTTCTAAAGTGTATTCGTTTGATTTGACGAATGAATCTGTGCGATTTATGGAAGTCATTTGGTTCGAGTTCTCCGGCGCTGGGGCGGTATCTTATCCGCGCTTGGGGGGAATCTCAAACTGTTTTTAAACGCGCGACACCGAGGTCCTTATTTTTTCGGCAGGCGAGGTGGTCTTTGCAAGTGCCAGGAAATCGACGCGCCGGGCGCCGTTTTTCTTGAGAAGCCTGGCCGCCTCATTCGCTGTGGCGCCCGTGGTCAGGACATCATCCAAAAGGAGAAAGAATTTTCCAAATGCTTGCGCCGGACGCCTCAGCTTGAAAGCGCCGTACACATTGACCGCGCGTTCTTCCCGACTGAGGGAGGTTTGACTTGGAATGGCGTGGCGTTTCAGGAGAAATTTCTTTTTGACGGGCGGCGTGAGTCTGGGTTTGAGTATCTCCGCAAAAATCTCCGCCTGGTTGAAATGCCGCTGGATAAGTTTCATCCGGTCGAGCGGGATGGGGAGAATGGCGTCGTACCCAGTGTCGGATGCTACGGCCTGGGCAAGCTGCACGGCGCGCTCACCGAAGGCTTTGAGGAGATAATCTTTTCGCGCATATTTGACGCCGTGCAGCAGTTCTCTGACCGGGGATTCATAGGCGTAAGCGGTCCAGACATGATCGAGGTATTCAAAACGCTCGCCCACCAACGCTGATTCCATTGGCCAGGCGCGGGTTTCCAGGGTCTCGGTGCAAGGTCGACAGAGTATTTTCTCTTCCAGCTTGAGAGTCGCGCGACACACTTCGCATGCGGCGGGATAGAAATGGCGGATCATGGCTTCTAAATAGTGGTGTAGCATGAGGTGTAATTTTATCATAATATCAATGCTTTAAAATCATTTAACAGGGGAGGCGTACGGAGCACGGCGAAGAAAAACGTATAACACCGTACGATGTACGCTGTGGGAATTTATTATTCGTTTGCCTCAGGGCGGGTTTTCCGTATAATACCGCCTCATTCAATCCACACATGAGAGAGGGTGAACACGAGTGTTAAAAGTCGACGTTGGAAATCACGAGCCGCTTGAACGGGCCCTGAAGCGCCTGAAGAAGAAATTGGAACGCGAAGGGATCATGAAGATCCTGAAGGCGCGGAAGAATTACGAAAAGCCCAGCGAGAAGAGGCGTCGTAAGTCCCGCATGTCCAAGTCCCGTAAGTTTAGCTTCTAGCAGATTCTGTTCGGAAGCTTTCCAGTTTACATCAAAGGGGCAGTCTCTCTGTTAGCAGAGGGGCTGCCCTTTTTTTGTTTCCCGAAAGTAAAAGGAATTACTTTTCGCGCGTTTCTATTTCTGTGAAGTGGAAATGCGCTTCTGCTTTTGGTATGATGCATTCCTGAAGAGGAAGAGTTCCGATCGAGTCAACAAGAGCGAAAGGGTAATAGCAACTCCCCAATCTATGGCAGCCAAATACCAGGGCTTTCCCGGCATGGAGGACATTCTCCCGGGGGAGATCGAGAAATGGCAATGGATCGAAGAAAAAGCCCGCGTCTTTTTTGATGCCGCCGGATTTAAAGAGATACGTACGCCTCTCCTCGAACCCACCGACCTTTTTGTCCGTTCTATCGGCCAGACCAGTGACATCGTCCATAAGGAGATGTTCTCCTTTAAGGATCGCGGCGAGCGGGACATGACGCTCCGGCCCGAGATGACCGCCTCGGTAGCCCGTTCCGTGGTCGAAAAAGGTCTTCTCAAAACATCAAAGTCCCTCCGGCTTTATTACATGGGCCCCATGTTCCGCGCTGAGCGTCCCCAGGCCGGCCGGAAGCGCCAGTTCCATCAGATCGGCGCCGAGATCGTCAATGAAGACGCGTCCGTCGATTTCGAGATCATCGCTCTCCTCTACAAGTTCCTGCAGTATGCCGGTCTCAAAGGAATTCGGCTGAACCTAAACGATCTTGGCGAAGAGGATGAGCGCGCCAAGGTGCGCGTCTCGCTCACGGATTATTTCTCCAAAGAAAAGCCCCGGCTTTGCAAGGACTGCCAGTGGCGGCTTGAGAAGAACGTCCTGCGTGTTTTTGATTGCAAGGTGCCGGGTTGTCAGCCGGTGATCAATGCGGCGCCGTGGGAGAATTTCTTCCCGCTGAGTGAACGTTTCAAGGCCCTCGGCACGAAACTTGAGGAGCATGGGATTCCTTACCACGTGAATCGGCGACTTGTGCGGGGACTCGACTATTATAACGGCGTGGTTTTCGAGATCACGGCGGAAGGCCTGGGCGCGCAGAATGCCGTGGCGGGCGGCGGGCGTTACAACAATCTTTATCAGGAACTTGGCGGAACAGCCACGCCGTGCACCGGGTTCAGCATCGGCATGGAGCGTCTCCTGACTGCGGTTGAAAGTCAGGACCCCAAGGCTTTTGATGTAATACGCTCCAGGAAAGTTTATTTCGCGCCGCTTGCGGAGGAAGCCGGGATCTTGAATTTGTGCCGGGATAAGGCGCTCGCGCTCCGCGAAGCGGGAATGCGCCCCGAGACAGCGCAGGGTGTTTTTTCTCTCAGCCAGCATCTCAAGAAGGCGAATCAGTTGGGCCTTCGTTTTATGGTGATCGTGGGGCCGGACGAACTCAAGAAAAAAGTCGTGGTGGTCAAAGACCTCGAGAAGAGGGAACAAGCCGAAGTTGACATTGAACAGATCCATAGCCATTTAGAAAAGGTGATGAATTTATGCTAAGAACGGTGACGTGCGGAGAATTGAACAAGAACTTTGTCGGAAAAACGGAAGCCCTGACCGGGTGGGTGGATACCCGTCGCGATCACGGGAACCTGATCTTTGTGGATCTCCGCGATCGCTGGGGCATCACCCAGATCGTTCTGAATCCCCAGGCAAACCCGGAAATGCATAAGATGGCGGAGTCTCTCCGCTCGGAATTTGTGATCCGCGTGAAGGGCAAAGTCAGCGCCCGGCCGGCCGGCACCGTGAATTCCAAGATCCCGACCGGAGAGATCGAGCTTCAGGCCGAAGAACTCGAGATCTTGAATACCTGTCTTCCGATGCCCTTCGAACTCGGGGAGAAGAATGTGGGGGAAGAGCTCCGGCTCCAGTACCGTTTCCTCGACCTCAGGCGCCGGGAAATGATCAACAACTTGACGCTTCGCCACCGTGTGACCAAGCTCGTGCACGAGTATCTCGACAAGCTGGGTTTTCTTGAAGTCGAGACGCCTTATCTGACCAAAAGCACGCCGGAAGGCGCGCGCGATTTTCTCGTGCCCTCGAGGCTTACGCCCGGAACTTTTTACGCCCTGCCGCAATCGCCGCAGCTTTTCAAACAGCTGCTCATGGTTTCCAATTACGACCGCTATTATCAGCTCGCGCGCTGTTTTCGTGATGAAGACCTCCGCAAGGACCGTCAGCCCGAGCACACCCAGATTGATCTTGAGATGTCCTTCATCGATGAAGAGGACATTATGGGCGTCGTGGAAGGCATGGTGGCCCATGTGTTCAAGCACGCCAAGCAGCATGAGATTAAGTTACCGCTGCGTCGTATGAGCTACAAAGATGCGATGGAGAAATATGGCTCCGACAAGCCGGACCTCCGCTACGGGATGGAAATCCGGGACCTGACACCGGTCTTTGAAAAAAGCGGTTTCAAGATCTTTGATGAAACGATCGCCAACGGCGGCCAGATCCGTGGCCTCGCGTTTACGCCGCCGGCAGGCGTGGATTTCTCTCGCAAGGATTTCGACGATCTGACCCAGTGGATCAAGACTTACGGGCCGAAGGGCTTGGCCTGGTTCAAGGTGACGGGGCCGGATCAGACGGAATCGCCGATCCAGAAATTCTTTGACGCGGCGCGTACCGGAAAGATCATACAGACGCTCGGCGCGAAACCCGGCGATATTATTTTCGCGGTGGCCGACAAGTTCAAGATCGCGGCCGTGTCACTTGGCGCTCTCCGTTGTTTCCTTGCCGACAAATACAAGATGATCCCGGAAGGGAAGTTCGAGCTTCTGTGGGTCGTGGATTTCCCGCTCTTTGAGTGGAATGAGGAAGAAAAGCGCTGCGACGCTTGTCATCATCCTTTCACCTCGCCCAAGCCTGAGGATGTGCCGTTCCTATCGACGGAACCTCTCAAGGTTCGGGCGCGCGCTTACGACCTTGTCTGTAACGGGACCGAGATGGGCGGCGGCAGTATCCGTATCCATGACCGGGCGGTGCAGTCCAAGATCTTCGATCTTTTGAACCTGAGTACCGAACAGGCGGAACTGCAGTTTGGGTTTCTACTGAAGGCGCTTTCTTTCGGCGCGCCGCCGCACGGGGGTCTCGCGATCGGACTCGACCGTTTCGTGACGCTGCTTTTAGGACTGGAATCAATTCGGGAAGTTATCGCATTTCCGAAAACGCAAAAGGGCACCTGCCTCATGACGGATGCACCGTCAGTGGCAACCGAACGACAGCTCAAGGAACTCAACATCGACGCGAAACGCATGTGGATCGAGCGTCCTAAAGCCTAGAAAAAGGGGACCTATCTTGCAAAAACTGATCAAGCTGAATTCCAACGACGAAGCGAAAGCTCTTTACGGCAATCTCGACCAGAATGTCCGGCAAGCGGAGAAGGATCACCGGGTCAAGATCGTAGCGCGCAATGACCGGATGAAGATCATGGGCGACAAAAAGAACGTGGAAGAGGCGCACCGTTTTTTTGTGAAGCTTCTTGAAATGCACCGCAAGGGCGGGCGTCTGCCTGAAAAGAAGGGTGAGGTTGTCGTGGAGGCCAAAGTCACGCCGCCGCAGGGGGGCGGGATCCACTTTTTCCATCGCGGGAAGGTGATCCAGGCACGAAGCGAGAACCAACTGGCGTATCTGAAGGCCATCGCGACGCACGATATCGTGATCTCGATCGGTCCCGCGGGTACCGGAAAGACGTATTTGGCCATGGCGGCGGCGATCGAAGCCCTCAAGAAAAAATATGTGGCGCGCATTATCCTGACGCGTCCCGCGGTCGAAGCCGGCGAAAATCTCGGGTTCCTGCCGGGCGATCTCGCGGCGAAGGTGAATCCGTATCTGCGGCCGCTTTATGACGCGCTCTATGACATGCTGGAATTCGATGAAGTGGCACGTTATACCGAGCGGGGAGCGATCGAGATCGCGCCGATCGCCTATATGCGTGGCCGGACGCTCAATGATTCCTTCGTGATCCTGGATGAAGCTCAGAACTGCACGCACAGCCAGATGAAGATGTTCCTCACGCGTCTCGGACAAACCTCCAAGGTTGTGATCACGGGGGATATCACCCAGATCGATCTTCCCGTGGCGAAAAAATCGGGGCTTGTCGAGATCCGCAACATCCTTGCCGATATCCCGGATATCCAGTTTATCTATCTGAACGAGACCGATGTGGTGCGCCATCCGCTTGTGCAGGAGATCATCAAAGCTTATGACAAGCACGAGCGGAAAACCGCCAAGGCCGAAGGCTAAGGTGAACGGTATCTTGTTTTCAGGGAGGTCCCTTTATGGCGTATGAGATCTATCTCAAGCAGGATTGTCCGAGGATCAAGGTCTCGGAGGTGACGCTTCGGAAGATCGCGACAAAGATCCTGACGGATCTGGGCTTCAAAAAGGCTGTGCTGAACATCGTGCTTTTGGACGCGCCTGAGATGCGAAAGCTCAATCGCCGTTATCTGAAGCACGCCTGGTCCACCGACGTCCTCGCGTTCAGTGAGAAAAAAGCCCCCGGTCATCTTAAGGAGACCGTCCCTGCCGCCGTGCTTGCCCGCAAAGATATTGATTTTCTCGGGGATATCGCGCTTGGCCTTCCGACGATACGCACCCAGGCCGCGGAGTACGGACACACCTTTGAAGAAGAGCTGCACTACTGCCTCTGCCACGGGATCCTGCATCTCATGGGCTATGAGGACAAGAACCGCACCGCTTTCAAGAAGATGCACCGCAAACAGGCCCAGATTCTCACCCGCGTCAAAAAGAAAAGCGTTTAACACTTCATGAGCATTCACAAGACCGAAGCCCTGGTCCTGAAGACTATGCCGTTCCGCTCCAGTTCCCTGATCGTGACCTTTTTCACGCCACAGCTTGGTAAGGTACGCGGGGTCGTGAAGGGCGTTCACCGGGAAGGGGAGATCCGTCAGGCGGGATTCGAGCTTTTCACCCACGCGGAGTATATCTTCTATGAAAAAAAGCGCTCCGACCTCCATTTGATCTCGGATGCCTCGATCCTTGAAAGCCACCACGCGCTTCGTGACAGGTTGGACGGGATCGCCTATGCCAGTTATTTTTGCGAGCTGGTGGATGAGCTCACCGAGGTGCAGGACCCGCATCCCAAAATCTTTGATCTCCTTAAAGAAAGCTTCCATTTCCTGCCCGTGATACCGCCTCCAAGGATCGAAACCGTTTTCGTGACCCAGCTTCTCCGGGAAATGGGCTGGCTTCCGTTCCTAGAAAGCTGTCTGGAATGCGGGGCAAAACCCATTGAAAAGGGCTTTTTTTCGATCCGCCATGGAGCGCTTATCTGCGAACGGTGTCGTCCGAAAGATACCGCGGCTTTGCCGGTGTCCTCAGCGGCTTTAGCGGTTCTTCGCGCTTATAGCAAAGAGGCCATGGAGGACTGCCTCCGCACTTCCCACAGTGCTCTGATCGAGGATCAGGTGAAGACCCTTATCACGACTTTTCTCAATTACCGCCTCGGCAAACTCCTCAAAACACGTCAATTCCTCGATTCTATCCGCGCGGTGCTGAAGGGGCCCTGATTCTCTCCGGACCCTGCTAGTGCCAGGCTCGCGAGCCAGGCTCTGGAGGGGTGATTAAGCCGCCTTGATTTGAGGCCTGACTGAACCTCCCCAATTGGGTCGCCCGCGACCCAATCTCCTTAGAATTATTTTTCTTAATATTCCGCAAGGATCATCCTAACCCCATTGTTTCAAACAACTTATGATAATAAAAATAGTTAGTAGGTATATTTGACTTATCTTTAATGGAGTGCTATGTTTCCGATAGAGATAAGAAGTAATAAGAAACATATAAATGTTATAAATTGCTATAAGTGAAAGAAAGGGGAAAATTAAGATGAACGGAAAGAAAGAGAATGGAATCGGAACCCCATACCTCTACTTCGGACTCTCAAATGAGGACCGCGAATCGGCCATCTATTTTCTCTTGGAATCCATTCTGAAAGCGAAAGATCAATCCCGCGGCCTGACCCGGACGCTTGGCTTTGACGAGGATGTGAATATTTACTTGGCCCATCTGCTTTTTGCGATTTCGATCCCGGAATACCACGATATGGCGGATCCCTTTCTTTCGAGCAATTCCCAGGAGGTCTTCGAATGGGTGCGGGAGACCGAGGATCCGATGCTTCGCTATTTTATCTTCAAGGTGAATGCCGACCATCTGCTCGTTCAATCCACGATCTTTAATCCGGACAGTACATTGGCCAAGCGGTTTTCGCTCAAACATGAACCCAAGGAGGCAAAAAGCGAGGAACGTTTGGCCGCGATCCTTTATTACAATCAGGCGTCACGCTGCCACAGTGGCGTCTATGACAAAAAGACCGGCGTCGGGGAAGTGCTCGGCAAGATCGCGAGCCAGTTTGACGTCTACCGGAATGTCCTTTCCGGCGTGAAAGACGACTATTTCAAGTTCATCGAATGCTTCCGCGAGCAGGCCTTCCAGCATTTCCTCGTGAAGCTGAGCGGCTATGAAAAGGAGCATCTCAAGGACATCAAGATGGAAAAATTCTTGGAGGTCTATCAGCGGTGGCTGACGACGAAGGCCCCGGAACTTAAGACATGTATTTTGCAGTTAACCCGGGAGCTCAGTCAGCTGGATCCAGAATTTCGTTTCGACATTACCAAACTCAACTGACCAACAGAGAAAAGGATTTTTGCGGAGCCTGCAGGCCTTACCCGGTGCCCTGCGTTTTGTACGCTTGGCGGGGAGGTCCGCGGGCTTCTTCATGTTGTCTCAGAAATATAATTTAATTCATACAAATCCGCCATACGTGGCGATGGGTGCTATAGTTTTAGCAGGAGCAGGACGAAGCAATAAACAGTGAATTGATGTCATTTTAAAAACAGTATGTAGTGGGTGGTAGTTAGTATGTCGAAGAGGTAGTGTGAGTTATTTGGCTAGAAGGAGGTCAAGTCCCAATTTCCCTGTAAATTCGGTTAGTTGAGGGCATAAGGTCTTCTGTTGGCTTTGGTGATGGTTCGTTCTTTGACAGCATCGTGTTTGAGTTCGTGACGAAGCGTAAGGATCTGCGCCTGCTCGTCGAACGTGAACTTCAGCGCGTTCCAGCGTTTGGCGACTCGTATCAATACCGCGTAAATAAGTTTGAGCCCGCTTTTCTCGGCAAAGAATCGCGGGATCACCTTGCTTCGCCTGTTTTCTTCGCCGAAAGAACGCTCGACAAGGTTCGTGGTCGTGATATGACGGCGGTGCTTGGCCGGACATCGCAGATGCTGGATGCAGGCCTCAAAGTCATCTTCGAAGCATTCCACGGCGGAAAGATATTGCGCCCGGTACTTCCAGCTGAATTCCTTCGCGTTACGTCTTGCCGTTTTCTGGTCCGGAGCGTAATAGACGGCATTGAGGTCAACCTTCATGTCGCTGATGATCGCGGAAGGGACCTTGCTCAAGATGTTGCCTTTTTTGTGAAAGAGGCAGCGCTGGCGCAGAGTTTTGGGGAATACCTGATCAAAGGCTTTGGTCATCCCGGGCGCTCCATCCGTCGTTCCAAGAACCGGGTCTTTCATGCCGCGCTTTTTGAGATCCCGGAAGATTTCGCAGCAATTCTCAAAAGATTCTTTGTTGCCGTGCCGGATCGACAAAAGAACCTTGGCGCCATTGGTAAGAATGCCCCATACAACCACAATGGCTTCAGAACGGCTCTTAAACATGCGCAAGGGTTCGTAAACAGCATCGCTGAAGATATAAGCCACGTCGTAGTGGCTCAGGTCTTGGCGACAGAATTTCTGATATTCGGTCCAGAGCGTTTCATTGAGCCGGCTGACGCCGCTTCTGGACAGAAGTATCCGGCCTTGCTCGTCTTTAAGCAGGTCTTCGATGTCTCGGGTGGAGCAGCCGTTGACGTACATCTCGACGGCCATATGTTCCAGCTGTTGGGTGTTCTTTTTTAAGTGCGGCCAGGTCTGGGATTCAAAGGGAACGGCCGTGTTACGAACCTGGGGGCGCTGGACATCCAGATGCCCTTCGCCGGTTCTGAGCGTTGAATGTTCATAACCGTTGCGATGCCCCTGACCTTGGTCGGTGTGTTTGTAATATTCGCGGCCGGTAAAATCGCTGACTTCGTTTTCGAGGATCTCTTGCACGATGCGCCTCATGGCCAGCTTTACCAGTTTCCCGAAAACGTCTTTGGAAGCCACGTTTTCGCCGAGGTTGTAACGCAGTTCATTGATTTCATTGTCGATTCTTTTGGTTGGTGGTAGTCTTTTGCTCGGCATGGGGCTATCTCCTTTGGTTTAGGGCTCGTCAAAGCCCGGTTGTTTGTAGCGACCAAAGAATACCTCATGCCACTCGTTTTTATAACCCTGAATTTACAGGGATTTTAAGACATAACCCTAGAAGGAAATCGTCTATGAGAAATTTTGAAAAAGGTTTTACGCTTGTGGAGGTACTGATCGTGGTGGTGATCATCGCTATCCTTGCGTCGCTTATCGTGCCGCGCATGCTGATGCAGACCGAAAAAGCCAAAGCTGCCGAAGCCCTGCAGATGATCGGTGCCATTAAGCGTGCCGCGGAACGATATTACGACTTTAATGGGACTTATGATGTGCCCAGTGTGAATATTGTTTCGAGCCCTGCAGGTACCAGCGGCGACTGGGCGGATCTAGGACTCACAGGTATTGAGAAAACAAAGGATTGGAAATATAGTTACTTAAGAGACGTGGGGAACTTCGTCTTGCGCGCTCAGGACTACGACAGCGCTACGGGATTAGTCGGAAAAAAATATGAAGCGCATTACGAACTTATGACCGGCTGGGAATGTGGACCTGGGTTTAAATACATCGATAATGATTCTTCCGGAGCGAGTGGCTGCACGATTTAAAATGTAATATGTGGTATGTCGTATGTCGGAGGAAGTAGTAGACGGTTTTTTTCGACATACTCCATATGTATATGCGACGGGAATGCCGCGTGTTCTAGGATAGGATACGAGGAGGCAGATCATGCGAAACGTGAAGAGGGGATTCACGCTTGTGGAGGTACTGATCGTGGTGGTGATCATTGCGATCCTCGCGTCTCTCATTGTGCCGCGTATGCTCATGCAGACCGACAAAGCCAAGGCCGCCGAAGCTCTGCAGATGGTTGGTGGTCTCAAAAGAGCCGCGGAAAGATACTACGATTTCCATGGTACTTTTGTTCTTCCCTCGCCTTCAGACAAAGGGATTAGTTCGGCCTATGGGCTTATGACTGCAGGCGATTGGTCGGATCTGGGACTCCAAGGTCTTGAGAAATCAAAGGATTGGCAATATTCGTATACAAATGCTGATGTTAATTCTTATATGCTCGCCGTATGGAACAATGAGGAGACCAATGGTATTGTTTTCGTGGGTTCCGAAGATGCTGCTAATCCGAGCTATTGGGACTGTACCGGGGTCTTCAAGCCTATGACTGCCGATGTTCCCGCCTGGCCTACGCAGTCAACGCAAGGCTGCACGATTTAAAGGCAATATGTCGTAGGTGGTAGGTTGTATGTCGGAGGTAGCAGCGGCTGGTTTTTTGCGCGACCTGCGACATACGATATACAACACAAGCGTTTGTTCGATTTCTTGACTTGAGCGTCCTAAACAGTTAGTATTTTTTCACTTATGAGACTAAAGAATCGCTTTGCCCCCTCTCGTTTCGTCCTCCCTCTCCTTATTCTAATCCTGACTTCTGCTTTGGCCGCACCCGCGTATGCCGGATTTTTTGAGGCCAGTGACTGGACGAAAGAGCCCACTTATTTGAAGAAGACTGAGCAGAAACTGGGCTTCGGCTTTCTCAACCTTACGGCCGGCTGGACGGCGCTTTTTTTTGAACCCGCCAACGGTCAGAATTTCTTCACCGGCCTCGGCAATGGGGTTCTCTATTTCGCCACCGATACTCTCGGGGGCGCTCTTCACGCAGTAACCTTTCCTATTTCTCTGGATATTCCTCTACCTCATGGCGGGATCGTTCATGAATATACAAAATAGCCGCTTTTCTATGGCACTTCTCTTGTCGGGTTGTCTCTTTTTTTCCGGTCTTGCGTCGGCACATGCGGCGTCCCCTTGGGCGGACAAACAGGGGTATGGGCCGCGGACGGGCGGCAAGCTCGCTTTTGGCCTCAAGAATACGCTGCTGGGTTGGATGACGCCCTGGGCGGAGGCCAAGAATCCCAAATATTCCAAAGAATGGGTGGGATTTTCCGCAGGATTTGGCGAGGGTTTGATCAATACTGGGGCCGGCGTGGTCCAGCTTGCCACGTTTTTAATCCCCGTCGATTTTCCGGACATCGGCTACGGGCTCCCTATCCCGGATCCCGAGAGGGTCAAGAATCCACCGAAGCCTTACGCCCCTTACAGCAAGAGGTAGTCTCTTTCCCCGGGATTCCTTCCGGTGTTTCCAAGCTCCGTCGACTCTGCTATACTTTTGCACGTTTTCCGAGGGGGCAGGCTTAGTCCGGCCCTTGATTTTCACTCTTAACCCAGCTTAGGATGCGCCATGACCCAACAGCCTATTTCGTTTGAACCGACCGAGCGTCTCAAAAAACTGCCGCCTTACCTGTTTGCGGAGATCGACAAGAAAAAGCGCGAGCTCATCGCCAAAGGGAAGGACGTGATCGACCTCGGCGTTGGGGATCCGGACATTCCGACAGGGGATTTCATCATCGAAGCCTTGAACGTCGCGGCTAAAAACCCGCGCAATCACCGCTATGCCTTAGATCAAGGGATGCCGGAATTCCGTCACGCGATACGCGACTGGTTCCAACACCGCTTCAACGTCAAGCTCGATCCGGATAAGGAAATTCTTCCGCTCATCGGTTCCAAAGAAGGCATCGGGCATTTGCCGCTTGCGGTGCTGAATCCGGGCAACGTCTGCCTTATCCCGGATCCGGGCTATCCCGTGTATCGCTCGGGCACGCTTTTCGCTGAAGGCATTCCCTATACGATGCCGCTTCTGGAAAAGAACCATTATCTGCCGGACTTTGATGCGATCCCGGCGGATGTGCTCAAGAACGCGCGGCTCATGTTCCTCAACTACCCGAACAATCCGACTTCGACAGTCGCGGATAAAGCTTTTTTTGAAAAGGCTGTGGCGTTCGCGCGTAAGCACGGCATCTTGATCGCGCACGACGCGGCCTATTCCGAGATGTGCTACGAGGGGTTGAAGTCCCCGAGCATTCTCGAAGTCCACGGCGCGAAAGAGATCTGTGTGGAACTCTTCTCGCTTTCCAAGACCTACAGCATGACCGGCTGGCGCATCGGATTCGCGGTCGGGAACGTGCAGGTCCTTGCGCTTTTGGCGAAGGTGAAGTCGAATCTGGATTCCGGGATCTTTCAGGCGATACAGATCGCGGGCATCACGGCGCTTCAGGACGGGCAGGCGGAGCTAGAAAAGAATCTCAAGATCTATCAGGAGCGTCGCGATCTTCTGGTCCAGGGATTTAAGGACCTTGGCTGGAGGATCGAGGCACCCAAGGCGACTTTTTATGTCTGGATCCCGGTGCCGCCGGGCTACACTTCCTCCGAATTAGCGCTGAAATTCCTGGAAGAACTCAATATCGTCGTGACTCCCGGGAACGGCTTCGGACCGAACGGAGAAGGGTATTTCCGGATCTCTCTCACGGTGGCTGAATCGCGGATCATGGAAGCTCTCGACCGGATCAAGAAAAGCCACCCGCATCATCGGTAGATCTCAGATCTCAAATTTGAAGTCCCAAATCGAGAAGCACATGCCTAAAGTCTTTATCGGGGTCGGTTCGAATCTTGGTGACCGGTCCGGTTACCTCGCCTTTGCCCGGAAGGAACTTTCCTTGGTTGCGGGGCTTACGGATCTCCGGTTGTCTCCTGTTTATGAAACCGAGCCGGTAGGAGCTGAAGGCGGATCGTTTTTGAACGCGGTCTGGAGTTTTGAAACGGACTTATCGCCGCGCGTGCTTTTGAATAAGCTTCATGAGATCGAGTCGAAAGCGGATCGCGAGCGCCACAAACCTAACGCGGCGCGGACGCTAGATCTGGATCTCCTCGCTTACGGGAATGAAAAAATCCTGGAAGACGGCTTGCAAGTGCCGCATCCCAGAATGCATGAGCGCCGTTTCGTCCTCGAACCCTTTTGCGATCTGGAACCTGAATTTGTTCATCCGGTTTTAAAAAAAACGATGCGACAGCTTTTGAATAATCTTGGCGCAACGCACAACGCGCAACGCGCAGCGAAATGACTTCCCGTTGTGCGTTGATCGTTGCGCGTAGAACGGAAATATGAGAACTATCAGAAAGCCAGAGGAACTCACGAAAGCCCTGGATAAACTTCGGGCGCAAGGGAAGTGCGTCGGCTTTGTCCCGACCATGGGAGCACTGCATGAAGGTCATTTGTCGCTCGTGCGGGCCGCGAACCGTGAGAACGATATCAGCGTCGTTAGCATTTTTGTGAACCCCACGCAATTCGGCCCCCAAGAAGACTATACGAAATATCCTCGCGTACTCGGCGCGGACCGAAAAAAGCTTCGGACGGTCGGGGCCGACTACCTTTTTTGCCCCTCGACTGCGGCCATGTATCCCGAGGGTTTCAACAAGCCCCTGAAGTTCGCTGGGGCGAAATGGCCGAGGCTTGCTCGGGGTCTTTGCGCGAAATTCCGTCCGGGGCATTTTCAAGGCGTGGTGACTGTGGTCACAAAACTTCTCCGGATCACGGGAGCCTGCCGGCTCTATCTGGGAGCGAAGGATTGCCAGCAGGCGGCTGTCATTGGTCAGCTGATCCGGGATCTGGGCCTTGACGTCCGGGTTCGTGTCATGCCGACGGTCCGGGAGAAGGATGGGCTCGCCATGAGCTCAAGAAATCGCTATCTCAGCGCTGACGAGCGGCGCAGGGCTCTTACGATCTCGCGGACGCTCTTTCGTTTGAGGCGTGATCTTCAGAGGAATGCGGGAACGGTCGCAGGTCTCCGGGCACGCGCGTTCCATGAATTGAAAAAGGACATGGACCGGGTCCAATATCTGGAGGTCGTGGATGCCGAGACGCTTCACCCGGCGAGAAGGCGGGGGCGAAAGAGGGTCGCGCTTGCGGCCTGCTTTGTCGGCAAGACAAGGCTTATCGATAATGTTATAATCCCGCCCTCACGAATCCCATAAGGAGTTCGAATCTGTATGCAAAAACAATTGTTAAGCGGCAAGATCCACCGGGTGACCGTTACGGAAGCCTGCATTGATTATGAGGGCAGCATCACGATCGATAGCCTTCTCCTCAAGAGCGCGGGCATTCTCCCTTATGAAAAAGTCCTCATCGCGAATCTGAATAACGGGTCCCGCATCGAAAGTTATGCTATCTCCGGGCCCGCGGGTTCCGGCGTGATCTGCTTGAACGGGGGAGCGGCCAAACACGGCAAGGCGGGGGATCTGGTGATCATTCTGACCTTTGCCCTAATGTCTGAAAAGGAAGCCCGGAAGCACAAACCTAAAGTCGTTTACGTGGATGCCAAGAATCGCATCACTAAGAAGAAATAGAATGAAAAAAAAGATCAAGGTCGGGATCATCGGGGGCGGGACGATCGGAACGGCGCTCGCGCATGCGGTGGTGAAGGATTTGAAGGCCTTTGCCCAGCTTAAATTCCTGTGCGAGAAGCACACGGAAAAGGCCGCGTTGCTCCAGAAGAAATTTCAGTTCTACGCTCGCTTGGTTCCTTTGACCGAATTGGTCCGCCGTTCGGATCTGATCATCGAGGCCGCGTCACCCAAGGTCGCGGCGCAAGTAGTAAAGCTTGCCAGCAAGTGGAATAAAAAAGTGCTTATTATGAGCGTTGGCGGGTTGCTCCAACCGCCGGTCGTGGAAATCCTGAGGAAGAATCAGTCCCGCATCTTTTGCCCTTCGGGCGCCATCACGGGGGTGGACGGCGTTCTGGCCGCGGCCAACGGGAAGATCCGGAAGGTTCGTCTGGTGACGCGGAAGCCCCCCGAAGCGTTGATGGGCGCGGCGTATTTTCTTAAGCATCCCTTTCCTGTGCTCAAATCGCTTACGGAAGAACGGCGTGTTTTTTGCGGCGTCGCGGCGGACGCCATTGAGCATTTTCCGCAGAATATCAATGTCGCCGCGGTGCTGAGCCTTGCGGGGGTTGGGCCTGAGCGCACGCAGGTGGAGATCTGGACCTCGCGCGCCTACAAAGGGAACCGGCACGAGGTGACCGTGGAAGGGGATTTTGGAACGTTCACGACCATCACGCAGAACCGGCCCGCGCCCGGAAATCCCAAGACCAGCTATCTCGCCATTCTTTCCGCCATTGCCACGCTCAAGAAGGCCTTCGCTTCCGTTCGCGTCGGAACCTGACGGCCCTGACTTTGGGTTTCTTTTTATGAATGGTAGTCAGGACCGCCCCAATTTCGAAAAAGTTACAATGAATAGGAATTGGGGGCCGTCTGGCGGAGGAATTCCTCTCATGGACGAATTCATCGAGATCCGGGGGGCCCGGGAGCACAATCTCAAGAATCTTTCACTTAGGATCCCTCGCAACAAATTCGTCGTGATCACAGGTCTTTCAGGCTCCGGGAAATCCTCCCTCGCCTTTGACACCATTTACGCCGAGGGGCAGCGCCGCTATCTCGAAAGTCTTTCGTCCTACGCCAAGCAATTCCTTGAAAAGCTCAAGAAGCCGGAAGTCGACCATATCTCCGGCCTTTCCCCGGCGATCGCGATCGAGCAGCGTTCTGTCACTCACAATCCACGATCCACCGTCGCGACTGTGACAGAGATCTACGATTATCTCCGGCTGCTTTTTGCCAAGGCCGGGACGGCGCACTGCCCCTCCTGTCAGGAGCCGCTTCAGAGCCAGACCCGGGAGGATCTTCTGAAGGATCTTCTGGGGCGTTTCGCGGGGAAGGAAGTTCAGGTTCTGGCGCCGCTTGTGCGCGGCCGCAAAGGGGAGTTCCAAAAGCTTTTTCAGGATTCGCTCAAGAAAGGTTATGACCGAGCAAGGATCGACGGGACGGTCAAGATCATCAAACAGGACACGAAGCTTCGGAAGTCCGTGCGCCACGACATCGAGATCGTGATCGATGAGCTGACGCCCTTAAAGAATGAGGATCGTCGATTTCGCAATTCCGTTATCTGTGCCCTCGACCTTACCAAAGGCCATGTCGCGATCCTTGAAAAAGAAGGAAAAGCCGGCAAGCTTCATTTCTTTTCTACCACCAAAACCTGCGCGAAGTGCCAGATCAGTTTGCCGGACCTGACGCCGAACATGTTCTCTTTCAATAGTCCCTACGGCGCGTGTCCCAAATGCAAGGGGCTGGGGAAGCTCTCCCAGATCTTCGCGAAGGGCGTGATCTCGGCGCCGCAGAAGCCGCTCATGAGCGCGCTGAATAAAGACGTTTTTTTCTCGTTCAATAAATATTTCTTTGAGGACCTGCTCCACGATCTGACGGAAAAATACAGCTTTGATTGGGATACGCCCTATCAGGATTGGCCGGAAGAGGCAAAGGAGGTGTTCTATCTCGGGGATGGAGACATCTCGGGGCTTGTGGAAGAATGGGAACGGCTTTTTCATGAGACGAATTCCGAGGAAGTACGCGCGAAGGTCCGGAAATTTCTGAGGGAGGAGGTTTGCTCCGAATGTGCGGGCAAGCGGCTCCGCAAGGAAAGCCTCGCCGTTTTGATCGAGGGGAAGAATGTTGCCGAAGTAACAGCCCTGCCGGTTGAAGAGGCTGTTCCGTTCTTTCAGGCGTTACATTTCCGGGATGCTCAGAAAACGGTGACCGAGCCGATCCTCCGCGAGGTCCGGGAACGGCTTGCCTTTTTGCTTAATATTGGACTCGGGTATCTGGCGCTTGACCGGACGGTCGCGACGCTTGCGGGAGGGGAGCTTCAGCGCATTCGCCTCGCCTCGCAGATCGGAATGGGTCTGACGGGGGTGCTTTATGTCTTGGACGAGCCGAGCATCGGTCTTCACCCGCGGGATAATGACAAGCTGCTCGGCGCACTGGAAAAGCTCCGGGATCTGAAAAATACCGTGCTGGTGGTGGAGCATGACGAGGAGACGATGCGCCGCGCGGACCACGTGATCGACCTTGGGCCGGGCGCGGGTATCGAGGGTGGCGAGATCGTTGCTCAGGGCAAGCTTTCAGAGATGAAGGATTTCCCCAGGTCCCTCACGCTTAAATACCTTTCCGGAGAGCTTTCGATCGAGGTTCCCAAGTCGCGCAAGGACAGCCGGAAAGCTCCGAAGCTGACCCTGAAGGGCTGCCGCGAGCACAATCTAAAAAATATCGATGTCGCGTTTCCGCTCGGCCTTTTGATCTGCGTGACCGGCGTCTCGGGTTCCGGGAAGAGCACGCTCGTGCACGACATTCTGTATAAGGAGCTTCACAACCGGATCTGGAAGACGCAGTACAAAGTCGGTGCCTTCGATTCGCTTTCGGGAGCGGAGCGTCTCGACAAGATCATAGAGATCGACCAGGCGCCGATCGGCAGGACGCCGCGCTCCAATCCCGCGACCTATACGGACATTTTCGGGTTTATCCGGAAACTTTACAGCGATATGGAACTCTCGAAGCTCCGGCGCTATTCCCAGTCGCGATACAGTTTCAACCTCAAGGGAGGGCGCTGCGAACAATGCCGCGGCGCCGGTGCGGAAAAGCTCGAGATGAGCTTCATGCCCGATCTTTTTGTGGTCTGCGAATCCTGCCGCGGCAAGCGTTACAACGAGCCCACGCTCGAGGTCCGCTATCAAGGCAAGAATATTGCGGAGGTGCTAGACCTTTCCGTGCGTGAAGCTATCGGTTTTTTCTCGAAGCTCTCGTTCATCCGTGAGCGTCTCGAGATCCTCGAGGCGGTGGGACTCGGCTACGTCAAACTCGGACAATCGTCCACCACGCTTTCGGGCGGGGAAGCCCAGCGCATCAAGATCGCGGCCGAGCTTATCAAGAAAGCGACGGGCCGGACGCTCTATCTTCTGGATGAGCCGACTACGGGTCTTCACTTTGGCGATATCCAGCATCTCATGAAGGCGCTTCTGAATCTCCGGGATCAGGGGAATACGATTATTGTGATCGAGCACAATCTGGACGTGATCAAGATGGCGGACCATATTATTGATCTCGGGCCGGAGGGCGGAAAAGCGGGGGGCTGTATTGTCGCCCAAGGTTCGCCCGAGGAGGTTGCCGCGGTCATGGGCTCCCATACGGGCCAGTTCCTTCGCAAGATTCTGCCAGGAGAAGGCTGATGGACATTCGCGCTCTTACAAACGGAAAATAATAAAGTTCTTTTAAACGAAATCGTTTCTTGCTATATTGTGCTCGTTGTTTGTGGAAAATCTAGCAGCAAAAGGAGCCCCCTATGATTATGGAAATCGGAATTGTCGCCGGAGAGATTTGGCACTTTCTTGACGAAAAGCAAAGCGCCACAGCGGATCAGCTGACCAAAGGATTGAAGCGCCCTCGCGAACTTGTGCTCATGAGTCTCGGTTGGCTTGCGCGAGAAGGCCACATCACTTTGGGAACTCCCGAAAGCGGTTATTCGGCGACACTTAATCGCAAATAAAAAGCGCGCGTGAAGTACTGTTGCGTTCTTAGTACTGCTCCGAATATCAAGGAGGCCCGCCAATTGGCGGGCCTTTTAGTTTCTAAACGCCTCGCCGCCTGCGTTCAGCTCCTCACCGGCCTCGAATCCCATTATCGCTGGAAGGGGATGAAAGAAACCTCTCGGGAAGTGCTCCTCCTCATCAAGACCCGCGCCTCACTTTATAAAAAACTCGAAGCCGCCATCCTCAAGAACCATCCCTACGAAGTTCCCGAGATCGTCTGTCTGCCCATTACCAAAGGCAGTAGGTCTTATCTTGATTTTATTGCAGCGGAGACGACATCGTGAAAAGTGAACTTCTGCGAGCTTCTGCCTTTAGAATTGGGGTGGACTGTTAAATCCTGGAAAATGTTGGGTGGGAAATGCAACATCCCGCCCCGGTCGCTGGTTAGTGTGCTAGCCAAAATAGTTACGATTTCATTAGTTACCGTTTTGTTGCTTGAGGGTGTGTGTCGAATTTACAATAAACTTAATCCGACTTTTATTTTCCCCTCTGATTCATACAATCGATTTCGAGGAGTGTCCTTTGCGAAAAGATATCTGTCTCAGCTGAACTCTCAAGGGTTTAATGATGTTGAACACTCCCGGAATAAAAAATCGAACATTTTTAGAATCGTGGGGATCGGCGACTCGTTTGTTTTCGGAGTGGTTCCTCGCGAGAAAAACTTTCTTGCCTTGCTTGAACGAAAACTCAACTATGAAAAGACACTGTTTGAAATTGTAAATATGGGCATTCCCAATATCGGCACGGATAGCTACCTCGCGCTTTTGGTGAACGAAGGTCTTTCTTTAAGCCCTGATCTTGTGATCTGCTGCTTTTTTATGGGAAATGATTTCGACGACCGCCTTGAATCGCATCCCAACCGTTTTCATTCTTACCTGTACGCATTTTTGAAATATTTATATATAGCTCATATTGAGAATGCGGAGGCGGTTTTTAGTTCTGCATCTTACAGGGATGATGCGCTCAATATTAATCCTAAAAAATTTTTAGCGATTGAGAGAGAAAGAAGTTTGAATTTTAGAAAAAATAACAAGGATTTTTTAGCGAAGCTCGATTGGGCTACTTCAAACTTGAAGCGCATGAAAGAAGTATGCTCTTTGCGGGGTGCTCAATTTCTAGTTGTGATTATTCCCGATGAAGCGCAGGTTAGTATTTCCTTGCAAAAGGAAGTTGTCGGAAGCTACGGCGCTTTAGCGGAAGAGGCTTTTGATTTTAAATTTCCAAACATGTTGCTCGGAGTGCGTCTTCGCGAAATGAATATCCCATACATTGATTTACTGGATGATTTTTCCGCTCTTCCGGAAAGCAAAAGATGCTACAGGCCCAGAGATACTCATTGGAATATTGCGGGAAATGAATTGGCGGCGGATTTTATTTTTAATAAACTGAAATTTTTTCTGGATCTTTCTGGTTCGGATGCTGCCAAGAGATAGGCAGGGGATTGAGTAGCGAGACTTGATGGATTTGTTTTTTTGCGGAGTATTTTAAAAGCGTCTCCCCGCGAGCGGCGTTCTGTGATTAAATCTTAGACGGCGAAACAGCGATGAATACTTGGGCGGGCTTTTGGCCTTAATTCAGGAACTGATGGGGGAAAGAAGCATCGAAGTAGAGAGTTTCCTGCGCTTTTAAGTCGTATTCCTGGTTCTCCAGCTTGACCTTGATGTGTCGGCGTTATTCTAATTTTTAACTTGGGTGGAGGATTTTAAATGACGCGTAAAGATAGAAGATCCAAAGTCACTCCTGTCGCGAAATCTCCGGAGGCGGAGCCTCAAAATATTGTCTCCTGGAAACAGATCGCGCTGCTCCTGGGGTGTATCTTGATCTTGGGGTTGGCGGTCTATTCCAATACCTGGAATGTCCCGTTTCAGCTGGATGACAAGCTTCGTATCGTAGAGAATGACTCGATCAAAAACTTCAGTCTCTCGACCTTTTCCCAGATATGGATCGCGAATCCGAAAACAAGGTTTTTGCCGTATGTTTCATTTGCCGTAAATTGGGCGATGGCTGGGAAAAAGGTAGTGGACTATCACATCTTTAACCTTGGGGTCCACGTTCTGAACGCATTCTTGGTTTACTTTATGATGGGCCTTATTTTAAAGTCGCCGAAAATGCGGGGGGTCTATTCCCGGGATGCAGCTTTTTTTCTTGCCGCATTCAGTACGCTGATCTTTGTGGCGCATCCTCTCCAGACACAGGCGGTGACCTATATTGTCCAACGTACGGCCTCCATGGCCGCATTTTTTTATTTGGGGGCAGTTGTTTTGTATCTCAAGGCGCGGTCTGGATCGGGGGCTTTGTGTTATAGCGCATCGCTCGTGATGGCCGTGGGTGCAATGTTCTGCAAAGAGAACACGGTCACTTTGCCCCTGGCGATCGTGATGGTGGATCTTCTGTTCTTCGAACAAAAGGAAGGAAAATGGAAAGTTCTGCTCCGGGGGGTGCCTTATTTGGCGATCATGTCGATCGCTCTATTTTGGGGAGGGAAACTCCCGGGCAAGAATATTATTCCGGCCGATCCGGAAAGTGTTCTTTCTCGCGGCCGGTATTTTTTGACGCAGTTGAATGTTCTGTGCACCTACCTCCGCCTTTTCTTTTTTCCGGTCCGTCAAACCCTGGATTACGATTATCCGGTGTCGAATTCCTTGCTGGATCCAAAAACCTTCGCTTGTGCTCTCTTGCTATTAGGACTAGCGGCATCGGGCGTTTTTTTTCTCAAAAAGAACCGGCTCATTTCGTTTTCGATTTTTTGGTTCTTTTTAACGCTGAGTGTGGAGTCAAGTATCATCCCCATCAAGGACGTTATCTTTGAGCACCGCATGTATTTGCCGCTTGCGGGCTTTGCTGTGATTCTGCCGGCGCTGATATTTTTCATGATGAAAAATGTGCGCTACGCGGCAATTGCGGGATCGATCGTGGTGGCCGTCCTCTCAGGATTGACCTACGCGCGGAACCGTGTCTGGATATCAGAAATATCTCTTTGGGAAGATGTGGTCACGAAGGCCCCGAACAAGGCAAGGGCTTATAATAATTTAGGGATGCTGTGTGGGGAAAAAGGCGATCTTGTGTGTGCTGAAAAGGCATTTGAAAATGCTCTGCGGGCGGACCCGATGTTTGTCATGGGGTATGACAACTTGGGGATTATTTACAAGAAGAGAGGCGAATTGAATAAAGCGGCTTCGAGTTTTGAAGTCGCTACGATGGTGGATCCCAATCACGCGGCAGCGTATTATCATTTGGGGAATGTTAAGCGGATGCAAGGAGAATTTGGAAAGGCCGTCAAATCTTTCCAGAAAGCCAGTGACTTGGCTCCCGGGTACGCGTACCCCGTCCAGGAGCTTGGAGAAGTGTATCTTCAGCTGGGGGATATTGAAAATGTTAAAAGGCAGATCCAGAGGTTGAGAGATATGCGCTATCCCGATAGGGCAAAAGAATTAGAGGGTCTGTTGCTTGAAAGCGTGAAAACCCAAAAAAAAGTTTGAACAGATAGAAGATTTGGGAAAAGATTTTTAAAGAATTAGATCTTGGACGGGGAAACAGCGATGAAGACTTTGGCGGGCTTTTGGCCTTCATTCAGGAACTGATGGGGGAAAGAAGCATCAAAGTAGAGAGTTTCCTGCGATTTTAAGTCGTATTCCTGGTTTTCCAGCTTGACCTTCACGTGTCCGTCAATCACCCACACGAATTTTTCCACGCCGCGCTCATTGTGCTCCTTTTCCGTCTTGCCGCCTCCCTGAAGGGTGAGGAGGATGGGCGTGATCTTCTTCTTGGAGCTTTCCTGCGTGAGCACTTCCACATGAACGTCTTTGGTGTGATGGGTGGCTACGCGTGCTTCCTTGGCCTGATGGCTGATTTGCTCGTAGCGGCGGTCGACCCCGGTATAAAGCTCCGAAAGTCCGATGCCGAGGGTTTCGGCGATCTTCTCGTGGCATTCGACTGTCCCGATCATGGTTCCTGTCTCGATGCGGGAGAGTGTGGCCTGGGCGATACCCGTCTTTGCCGAAATTTCAACTAAAGTGAGAGCCTTCTCCTTGCGGAGCGTCCTGATTCTCTGACCGAGGTTCTTAAGCATGAGCGTATTTTACCCAAGGCCTACTTTAGGTCAAGCTTTATATAAGGATAGGTCATAAAAATATATTATTTAATTAAAATATGATATTGACAAATAATCATATTTAAGTTACCCTCCTTTCAATATCAAAAAAGGAGGTGTTCGAATGAAGTATGGAAAATCAGTGAAACAGGTTTTGGGAGCGTTGGTCCTTGCGGCATTCTTCTTCGGCGGGCTTTCTACAATCGTCGTGGGGAAGGTTCTGGGCGCGCAGCCCAAGGCGACACTGCAGCTTCAGGGCCAGGCCCAGTCGCCGGTGATGGTGAATGTCAACAAAGCCACCGCCGAAGAGTTGATCAAGGTCCGCGGGATCGGGCCCGTCATGGCCAAGAGGATCATCGAATATCGCGATAAGAACGGCGCATTCAAGGCGATCGAAGATCTTGCCCAGGTCCAGGGGATTGGCGGCAACAAGCTGCAACGGATCAAAGATCAGGTGATGGTCTGAGATTGGTGGGGTGAAAAAGAAAGACGTTCCCTCGTCCGGCCGGCGGGGGAGCGTTTTTCGATCTCGAATTTAAAATTTTCCCGCCTTCGGACGGGACCCCGCCATAGGCGGTGGAAAATCTTTGGCGATGGAGGGATCCATGGGGGAAACCAATACAGCAGCGGCTGGGAAAGAAAACTGTTATCGCCGGTGTCTTGCGGAAGTGGTAACGACGGCTCAAGACCTGCTTCGTGAGGAGGACACCGCCTGCGACTATGGGCGGGTCCAATCCGTGAAATCCATTCTTGGTGCCGCGATCGAGAGGGCAGAGACTGAATCGAAGCGGCTGATCTCGGCCCAGGAATTGCTTCGCGAGCTTATCACTCTTGTTGCTTGTCAGGCGGACCCGCTCCCGGAAGAGCGGCGCGAGGCGTTCACGATCCTGGAGAGGCTCAAGGCTCAGCATCTTGCCCCGAATCTCGAATCTCAAATTTGAGATCCGTTCGACCCCTTGCTTGATTCGGATTGGGGTTTTTGTTACAATGCCGCCTCTTTTGAGAAGCGTTTTTAACCCGCACAAGACCTTTCAGGGAACGCGATGCCTAAGCCATTGACATTTCAGGAGTTAATACAAAAGCTGAACGATTATTGGGCGAAGCAAGGCTGCCTGGTGATGCAGCCTTACGACCTCGAAAAAGGCGCCGGCACGTTCTCGCCGCATACCTTTCTTCGCGCCATTGGGCCCGAGCCGTGGAAAGCCGCTTATGTCGAGCCTTCGCGCCGGCCCACGGACGGCCGCTACGGCGAAAATCCGCATAGAACCCAGCAATACTATCAATACCAGGTCATCTTGAAGCCCTCGCCGGGCAATCCCCAGGAACTTTATCTGAACAGCCTTCGCGCGGTCGGGATCGATCCGTTGTCCCATGATATCCGTTTCGTGGAAGATGACTGGGAATCGCCGACACTTGGCGCTTGGGGCTTGGGTTGGGAGGTCTGGCTCGACAGTATGGAGATTACGCAGTTTACTTACTTTCAGCAATGCGGCTCAATCGATCTCGAGGTGATTTCCTGCGAGATCACTTACGGCCTCGAGCGCATCGCCATGTTCCTGCAGAAAAAAGAATCGCTTTTCGACATCCAGTGGAATGACAAAGTCACCTACGGCGATGTCCATCTTCAGGGGGAGCGGGAATTCTCGAAATTCAATTTCGAAGGGTCGGACCCCGAGATCTACCGCCGTCACTTTGAGGACTATGAAAAGCAGGCGGAGCGGCTGCTTGAAGGCGGGATGGTCCTGCCGGCCTACGATTGCTGTCTCAAGACCTCGCATATTTTCAATCTTCTGGACGCCCGCGGTGCCGTGAGCGTCAACGAACGGCCGCGTTATATCGCCCGGGTCCGTGCCCTGGCCCGCCGCTGCGCGGAAGGTTATGCCGAGAGTCGCAAAACCCAGAATTATCCACTTATCAAAGTGAAGAAGTGAGCCATGTCTAATCTGTTGATCGAAATCGGGGTCGAGGAACTGCCTGTTGGCGCGCTCGACGTTATCTATGAAGAGCTGGCCGTGAAGGCGCGCCAGAAGCTCGTGGAGGAGCGTATTGCTTTCGGGGAAGTGAAAGTCGAAACAACGCCGCGGCGCATCGCGCTTTATGTGCAGGGGATCGCCCTGATGCAACCCGATCGTGTGCTTGAGATCTCCGGCCCCTCTCACGAAAAATGTTATGACGCGCAGGGGAGGCCCACTCCCGTGCTTCAGGGATTTCTCAAGAGCAAACAGTCTACGGAAGCCGAGGTTGAGATCCGCGAGACGCCCAAGGGGAAATTTATATTCCTGAAGAAAAAAGAAAAAGGCCGGGCCGTGGCGGCGATCCTTCCGGAAATGCTTAAAACGCTTCTTGTTTCACTTTCTTTCCCGAAGCTTATGAGGTGGGAATCCACGGGGTTCCGTTTCCCGCGTCCGATCCGCTGGCTTGTCGTGCTGCTGGATGCTAAAAAGATCCCGTGCGCGCTTGCCGACGTCAAGTCCGGGAACAAGAGCCTGGGCCACCGATTCCTCGCACCGCAAAGTTTCTCGATCCTGAAAGCCGACTGGAAATCCTATGTCGCGCTTCTCAAAAAGAAGCACGTGCTTCTGCCGCTTGAGACGCGCGAAGCGATGGTGAAGAGTGCTCTCGCGAACCGTTTCGGGCAGAAAAAGATCGATGAAGAGCTGGCGCATATGAACGCCCAGTTGGTGGAGGAGCCGTTCTTTTTGCAAGGGACGTTCTCCCAGGAATATCTTGAGCTTCCGGACGAGGTCCTCGCGAGCTGCATGAAAAAGAACCAGAAAGTCTTTGCCTGCTACGACACCAAGGGGAAGATGAAGAATGGATTTGTCGCCGTGATGAACGGGAAGCGTGACGGCCTGGCGAAGATCCGCGCGGATTACGAGAATGTCCTCGATTCCCGCCTGAAGGATGCCCGTTATTTTTATGATCTGGATACTCGTGAATCTTTTGAAAAGAAAAAACCCGTTCTCGCCCAGTTGGTCTATCTCGGCAAGCTGGGTTCGGTGCTCGACAAGACGGAGCGGCTTGAGAAGCTGGCAGGGGAGTTCGCTCCGACGGTGAGGCACCCGGAGCTTGCTCAGGACCTGGCGCGCGTCGCGGCGCTTTCCAAGATTGATCTGGTGAGTCATCTTGTCTATGAAATGCCGGATCTTCAGGGGATCGTGGGTCGCGATTACGCTCGCGAGGCCAAGGAGAGGGAAGCGGTCGCGATCGCCATCGGGACGCAGTATTTGCCCAAGAATCTCACGGAATCTCATGAGCATGTTAAAAAAACGATGAGCCTCCTTGGGGCGCTCTTCGGGATCATGGACCGTCTGGACCTTTTGACCGGGGCGCTGGGTTCGGGCATCGAACCTACCGGAAGCCAGGATCCGTTCGCTCTTCGGCGCGCCGGGGGCGTGGTGGTCAAACTGATCCGTGCCTTCGGGGTCTCGTTTTCCCTGAGGAAAGTTCTTGAAGAGAATGTGAAGCTTTATGCCGGCAAACTGACAAAACAGGATGGGCTGGAGACGCGACTCGTGAAGTTCCTACAGGAACGTGTTTCTTTCGAATTGGGCGTCAAACTTGGCACGCGTCCCTATGAGATCCTGCAGGCGGTCATGCGCGCCTCTTTTGAGGATATTTCGGATGTGTTCCGGCGCTTTGAAGTGCTCAACGCGATCGATTTTAAGATCCTGGCAAAAGCGGCCAAGGTGATCCAGCGCACGGCGAATATGCTCAAAGGTTACGGCAAAACACCCGGCGAGCCCCAAGAGGAGTTGTTGGTAGAGCCTTACGAGAAAAAACTCTTTGAATTGATACGGACAAGAATGCAGGATGTCTCGGAGCCTCTTGAAAAGAAAGAGTATGAGAAAGCAACGCGCCTTTTTGCGGATATCTTTTTGTTACCGGTCCATGACTTTTTCGAGAATGTGCTTGTGAATGCCGAGGATGCCGCTTTGCGGGAGAACCGGATGGCCCTTGTAGCCAAGGTTAGCCGTCTTTTTACCGGCAGGTTGGCCGATCTTTCTGCTCTTTCCAGAATTGAAGAAGAGTGATATACTCCGCCCTCTTTTGGTAGGGCGCCTGCGTTCAAGAAACGCTCACAATACCGTTTACCCGTAATAAAAAAATCAGAAAAGCACCAGACCTCTTTCAAGACCCCTGAAGGTTCTTCGGAGGGCAGTTTTTAACCATCATCCGTCAAAAATCAACATGAAGTGAAAAGGAGCTACAATGAGTACCGCAACAGCTAAGAAATCCTCAAAATCCGGTTCTAAATCAAAAACAACAAAACTTGTTTATTTCTTCGGCAATGGCAAGTCCGATGGTGACGCCAAGATGAAGAGCCTCTTGGGCGGCAAGGGCGCAAACCTCGCGGAAATGGTGAATATCGGTATTCCCGTGCCCGCCGGTTTTACGATCACGACCGAAACCTGCGACCTCTATAACAAGAACGGCAAGAAATGGCCCGCGGGTCTTGAAGCCCAGGTCCGTGAGAACATTGCCAAGCTCGAAAAGTCCATGGGACTCAAGCTCGGGGACCGGAACAATCCGCTTCTCGTTTCGATCCGCTCCGGCGCTGCGGCATCCATGCCGGGCATGATGGACACTGTGCTTAATCTCGGACTCAACTCCGAGGTCGTGCAGGGTCTCATCGTGAAGACCGAGAACGAGCGCTTCGCGTGGGATTCCTACCGCCGTTTTATCCAGATGTTCGGCGATGTCGTGATGGAAGTGCCGAGCGATGATTTTGAGCATGTGCTCGAAAAGAAGAAACAGCAGGTCGGCGCGAAGAGCGATACCGAGCTCAACGCCAATGACCTCAAAGATGTGGTCCGCCAGTTCAAGAAGATCTATCTGGACCATACCAAGGAAGAATTTCCCCAGGATCCTTTCGAGCAGCTCGTCAAGGCGACGAATGCGGTTTTCAACTCCTGGAACAATCCCCGCGCTATCAAGTACCGCCAGATCAATGAGATTCGCGGTCTTCTCGGCACGGCCGTGAACATCCAGGCCATGGTGTTCGGCAATATGGGCGAAACCTCCGGCACGGGCGTTTGCTTCACGCGCAACCCTTCGACCGGCGAGAACAAGTTCTACGGGGAATACCTGATCAACGCCCAGGGCGAAGACGTCGTTGCCGGGATCCGTACGCCGGAACCGATCGATGTGCTGGCCAAGAAATGGCCGGTGGTCTACAAGCAGCTGAACGCCCTCCGCTTGCGCCTTGAAAAACATTACAAGGACATTCAGGACATTGAATTTACGATCCAGGAAGGGAAGCTCTACATCCTCCAGACCCGTAACGGCAAGCGTACCGCCGCAGCGGCCGTCCGTGTGGCGGTGGAGCTTGTGAAAGAGAAAATGTTGACCAAGGATCAGGCCCTTTTGAGGGTAGATCCCAAACAACTCGATCAGCTGCTTCATCCGACGTTCGATCCGAAACAGAAAAAAGATGTGATCGCGAAGGGATTGCCGGCTTCTCCGGGCGCCGCAACAGGCAAAGTCGTATTCACGGCGGAAGATGCGGAAGCTTGGGCAGCCAAAGGCGAAGCGGTGATCCTCGTCCGCATTGAAACCTCGCCGGAAGATATCGGCGGTATGAACGTTGCCAAGGGCATTTTGACCGCCCGCGGCGGTATGACCTCTCACGCGGCCGTCGTGGCCCGTGGCATGGGGAAATGCTGCGTGGCCGGCGTCAGCGAGATCCAGATCGACTATAAGACCCGGCAATTTACCGCCGGAAAAGCGGTCGTCAAGGAAGGGGATTTCATTTCTCTCGATGGCAGCCTGGGTCAGGTCTATCTCGGCAAACTGAGCACCATCGAATCCAAGCTTTCCGGTGATTTTGCGACCCTCATGAAGTGGGCCGATGAAACCCGCAAGCTCAAGGTTCGCACGAACGGGGACACGCCGCATGACGCGGAAGTGGCCGTCCGTTTTGGCGCGGAAGGTATCGGCCTTTGCCGTACCGAGCACATGTTCTTTGAAGGCGATCGCATCATCGCGGTTCGTGAGATGATCCTCGCCAGTGACAAGGCCGGCCGCGAGGCGGCCCTGGCGAAGCTCCTGCCGATGCAGCGCGGGGATTTCGAAGGGATCTTCGAGGCGATGAAGGGATTTCCTGTGACGATCCGTCTTCTGGATCCGCCGCTTCACGAGTTCCTTCCCCAGGAAGCCGCCAACCAGCAGGAAATGGCGGATGTTCTGAAGGTGCCCGTGGAAGTCGTCAAGCAGAAGGTGGAAGCGCTTCATGAATTCAACCCGATGCTCGGTCATCGTGGCTGCCGTCTCGGGATCACGTATCCTGAGATTTATGCCATGCAGGTCCGCGCCATCATCGAAGCGGCTTGCAATCTCAAGAAAAAGGGAATGAAGATCGTTCCCGAGATCATGATCCCTCTCGTCGGGACCAAGAAGGAACTTCAGATCCTGAAGGACCTTTCGATCGAGACCATCAACAAGGTTTTCGCCGAGAAGGGGACCAAGGTCGAGTACATGATCGGGACCATGATCGAAGTGCCGCGCGCCGCGCTGACTGCGGACAAAGTGGCCGAGATCGCCGAGTTCTTTTCCTTCGGCACAAACGATCTTACACAGATGACTCTCGGTTTTTCGCGTGACGATTCAGGCTCTTTCATGGGCGCGTATCTGGATCAGGGGATCTATGAGAAAGACGTGTTCCAGACGATCGATGAGGAGGGCGTTGGATCTTTGATTCAACTTGCGGTGGAAAAAGGCCGTAAAACAAAGAAGGACCTCAAAATCGGTATTTGCGGGGAGCACGGCGGGGATCCCAGTTCGATCGCTTTCTGCAACAAGGTCGGGATGAACTATGTTAGCTGTTCGCCCTACCGCGTTCCGATCGCGAGACTTGCCGCGGCTCAAGCGGTATTGAATCAGAAAAAATAAGCCCGCATCTTTTTAGGAGAGTGTCCTGAGCCCCGTCTCTGACGGGGCCGGGGAATCCGGATCCTATGGCAGGCAAAAAAAATAAAAAAAAGAAGGCGCGTCCCGTTCGCGGGGCGAAGCCCAAGCATTCCAAGAAGAAAGCCGGACGGGGACGCCCCAAGCGTTCTCGTCCGGTTTCCCATCTTCGGAAGATGCGAAAGCTCAAGGTCCATTCTCCGAAAAAATCCCTCAGCACCACGGACGAGACAGAAGCTCTCTTGCTTCGTGAAATAGCCCTCCAAAAGGAAGCCGAAAGCATCCTGAAGGTCGAGGGTATTCCGGATCGCCGCAAAAGCGAACGCGAAGATGAAGAGACGGACGCCCACGCGGATGACGCGAATGATCAAACGCTCGACCGCACACCGATGCGCATTTATCTTGATCAAATCGAACACTTTCCGCTTCTCACCGCGGATGAGGAGATATCTCTCGGAGAAAAGGTTCAGGCGGGAGGTGCAGCGGGAGAGATTGCGCGGCATCGGATGATCCGTTCCAATCTCCGGTTGGTGATCTCTCTTGCGAAACGGTATTCCCACATGGGGCTTGCCTTCTCGGACCTTGTGGAAGAAGGCAATATCGGTCTCATGCGAGCGGTGGAAAAATTTGATCCCAAACGGGGCTATCGCTTTTCGACCTATGCTTCCTGGTGGATCAAGCAGGGGATGATGCGCTCGCTTTCCAACCAGGGAAAGACGATCCGTATTCCGGTCTATATGTATGACATTATTTCCAAGTGGCGTCGCGTGCGTGATGCCTTGATGCAACATCTCAACCGTATGCCGACGCGCCGCGAGATCGCAAAGGTTCTTGAGATCCCGATCGCCAAGGTCAAGGAGATCGAAACGATCGTCAACCGTCCGAGCTCTCTCAATACGCCGCTGAGTCTCGACGGAACGGCCGAACTGATCGATATGATCGAAGATAAAGAAGAGAGCAATCCGGACGCAAAGGTCGGCGAAGTTCTCAAGAGCGAGAGGATCCGCAAACTCTTGGGTGTTCTGGACCTCCGTGAGCGTGAGGTTCTGGAGCGCCGATTTGGACTGGAACATCATGATCCGCACACGCTTGAAGAGGTCGCGCAGCACTTCAGCGTCACGCGTGAACGTATCCGGCAGATCGAGGGTGTGGTGCTCAAGAAGATCCGCGCCCAGCTTATTTTGGAAGGCGACCAGTTCGAGAATTACCTTCCGCATTCGTCACACTAGGTGTCCCGCATTTCAACGCTGTTTCCAATTTGCAAGGAGTGTCCATGGACCTGAAATCTCTCAAAGCCAAAGTTCGCAATATCCCCGATTTTCCAAAGAAAGGGATACTCTTCCGGGACATCACGCCGCTCCTTAAGGATGCGAAGTCGCTCCGGGAGATCATTGCTCGTCTCGCGAGATCTTTGAAGGGACAAAAGGTCAGCACGGTCGTGGGGATCGAATCCCGTGGATTTATTTTCGGGACGGCGCTTGCCACAAAGCTCGGAGTCGGGTTTGTGCCCATACGTAAAAAGGGGAAGCTCCCCTGGAAGACCAAGCAGATCGCGTGCACATTAGAGTACGGCAAAGAGATCCTCGAGATCCATCAGGATGCGGTCAAACGCGGCGAGAAGGTTGTGATCGTGGATGACCTTCTGGCGACGGGGGGGACCGCCGCGGCTGCCGCGAAACTCGTGAAAAGTATCGGCGGAAAAGTCGTGAAGATTGCTTTTGTGATCGAGTTGGGGTTCCTGAACGGGCGGGAGAAACTCAAGAAGCACGATGTTTTTTCACTCTTGCAGTATTAGAAAGAACAGGTGTCTGGATTGCCGGCCTTCCTTTCGGCGAGGAACACCGCCTCAATGTCTCGGGACAGATACTCTTTGGCGATCATGCCCGGGGCGATTCAAAGCTTCCTTCGGTGTTTCAGCAAATCTGTGGCAGTTTTTCCCCTCTTCATTTGAACAGTTCGGCAGAATCTCATCGTATGCAACCCTCCTTTCAAGATCCATGATGCGGGGGCCCGGCGGGGTGGTTTAAGAAGATGCCAAAAATCCTGATTATTAGCGCGGATTTTAATTTAACGGCCACGATCGAAGCCCGCCTTCTTATGGATGGGTATGAGGTCTTTACCGCGGAAGACGGATTGCTTGGTCTTCAAAAAGTCCAGGAACTAAATCCGCAGCTCATTATCGTTGATGCGGGACTTCCCAAAATGTCCAGTCATCAGCTGATCGAAGAAGTGAAAGCTCTGCCGGGTTTTCTGAGGACTCCCATTATGATCATTGCGGATCGGGCCGGAGTGGAAAATCTTTTTCACCGGATGGATATCTTCCATTTTTTTTCAAAGCCCGTTTTCCCTGCGGCGTTCTTGAGGAAAGTTGCTTTGGCTGTCGCGAGCGTTGAAACGGAAGAGGTCAAAAAACCCAAGAAGGAAGTTTCAGGCCCCTCTTCGGGGAGAGGGCGGATCCTTTTGGGAGGACCGCATGAGTTTATTCTCAAAAAAGTTCGGGAGCTTTTCGAATCCCAAGGCTTTGCCGTGGAGGTGGTCAAGGAGGACGACGAGGTGATCCAAAAGGCCGGGGCGATGAGGCCCGATTACGTTTTTGTACAGCTCTGGGAGGATCGGAGCGTTTTTAATGTTCGGAAGATCGATAAAGCCTTTGTGGAAAGCCCTACGCTTAGAACTCTCCCTTTTTATGTTTTTTGCTACGCGAAGTACACCACCGAGGCCTATGATTTTATCCCGCAGAATCATGTTATCCCATTCCGTGAAAGCCGGGATCTTTTGGTCTCTTTGGAAAAACTGCTTTCGCCGGAGGGATAGAAATCCGGAGGGTCAGCGTTGCCAGTGAAGTGATAGAATCCTGTTTCGCAAAGTCAGTCATCCGAGACAGGTACGGGAAAATCTGGTATCATCGAGCGCACTTTTCAGGACCCGGGGTATGAGGGGTGTGAATGCCCGGAAGGAACTCTAGGGGCACCCCCGGGAAAAGTTGGAACTGGGGTACTTCAAGTTGAATCGGTAACTCCAGCGTATGCGAGTCATTAAGATTCATTGCCCCCATAGCTCAATTGGATAGAGCATCTCCTTCCTAAGGAGAGGGTTGCATGTTCGATT
>Ga0114951_10001189_pt1 | contig 33290 bp, 26 predicted proteins | sample AM7aDNAmetaG_FD_88677 | JGI IMG/M metagenome (GOLD analysis project Ga0114951, IMG submission 88677) | Freshwater microbial communities from Finland to study Microbial Dark Matter (Phase II) - AM7a DNA metaG | ecosystem: Environmental > Aquatic > Freshwater > Lake | place: Finland: Lake Alinen... | reverse complement strand
CCGTTTGAATCACCAGCGGCGTCCAGTGCCGGGCGGACGCATCATATTCGATTACGCTGGCGGTTGTAAACGGGATCAACTGGCTCAGAGAACGCAAGGCCTGATTTGCGATTTCATCAACGGCATCCGCCTGTTGAATGGCCTGGTCCAGCACGCGCAACACCACAAGGCGTTGCGCTAAGCGACGCAGATATTGTTGGTTAGCCAAAAGGCGCTCTTCATCCTGTCTGCGCGCGGTGACGTCACTCACGCTCCCGATAAGCGCCCCGAGGCGCCCTTCCGCATCTGGCACGACGGTGAATTGGTCGCGCAGCCAGCGATAGTCGCCGTCTTTGTGCCTGAAGCGATATTCCACATGATAGGTTGCGCCGGCCGCGCCGGACATAGACTCGGCCATCACGCGTTCGACTTCCGCCGCATCATCGGGGTGCATCAAACCCAGCACAATTTCAATGGGCAAAGTCTCCATCTCATCCGGGGTATAGCCGGAAATCTGCGCAAAGACGGGGCTCATATACTCATACGTGTTGGTCTGTAAATTGCGTTTGTATGACGCATCCAGTGAGTTTTCCAGCACTTCGCGCAGCCGCGTTTCGCTCTCACGCAACGCCGTTTCCGCCCGTTTGCGCTCGGTCACATCGATCAACACAAGTCGGCATTCCTGCCCATTGGCTGAAACAGTGCCTTCCATACGCACATAGAAAGGAGCGCTCTGGTCCAGTTCATTCAATAACGCCGCCTCGCAGACCTGTTTCGCCCGAGTGTTGAACACCTGTTCGATAAAGGCATTTAACACGCCCCGGTCTGACTCGGCAACGAACGAGCTCAGGCGCCGGCCAAACAGCAGCGCGCGATGAACGCCGATTAAGTGTTCGAAGGTCAGGTTCGCCTGGAGGATGATCCCATCACGATGCAGAATCACATAACTGGCTGGCGAGTGGTCATACAGGGATTTGTACTCCTCCAGCACCGCCGCAAGTCCTTCCCGGGAATACAGGAGTTCCTCGTTCTGAATCTCCAACTCAATCTGGCGCACTTGCAGCTCGCGCGCGAGTTGCAGCCTGTCTGTCTCAGACAGCATTGCAGGATTAATCGGCGCGCGCGAATTCAAGCGCTCTTCCGCCCGGCGGCGTAACTCAGCAGACTTCGCAACAGTGTTTATATCCATGACTTTGGGTTCACGATAAATTGCCTCGGCACTCGGAATCGTGTGCCACAAAATTTACAAGCGATATTCTACACATCATTACTTCCCGCCGCAGCGCTTTAGCCCCACTGCCACCTTGTCCTGCACGTCTGCGTCGCCAGGGGCCATTGTGCTGACGTGGTTAAAGACCGGGATGGCCCTGGCGCAGTCGTCCGTGAGCTGGAGCGCGAACGCATAGTTGATGTAGTCGGTGATGTTCAGCGTGGCGCTCACGATCTGGCTGGTCGTCAACGCGCGGGTGTAATCGGCCACCGCGGCCTCATACTTGCGCACCTGAAAATCGAGGATGCCCTTGCGCGTCCAGATAGTGACGCGCATCGGGTCAAGGTCCGCCGCTTTGTCGAGCGCGATGCGCGACTGGTCGTATTCGCCGATGGCAAAGTAAGCCCCGCCCAGCCGGTCATAGGCCTCGGAGTTCTGCGGGTCCACCTCGATGGCGCGCTTGAAGTACAGGATGCCCTTGGGGATCTGACCCTGGATCACGTATGAGCGCCCCGTGGCGTTGAGCACGTGCGGCATGTTGGGGTTGAGCTTCAGCGTCTCTTCATAATAAAAGGTCGCGTCTGTGTAACTGCCGCCTTGCTCGTAGGTGTAGGCCAGGTTGCGCATCGCGTCTTCATTCCTGGGATCGAGGTCGAGCGCCCGCTGCGCCGACGCCCGCCCGCTGCGCACATCCCCGTTGTCGACCTGCGCCTCGGCCAGATAGGCAAACGCCATCGAGCTTTTCGGGTCGAGTTCCGTCGCGGCCTGGCAGATCGGGAGCGCTTCTGAATAGCGCCCCTGCCAGTCAATCGCCATGCACAACACCGCCTTGGCCGGCGCGTTGCCGGGGTCCATCTGTAACGCCTTCAGCGCTTTTTGCTCGGCCTTGGGGGCCTGACCCAGAAACACCATCAGGCGAGCCGACAGCGCGTACAAGCTGACATCGTTTGGGCGGCGGCGGCTGGCCTGATCGTAGAAGTTGATCGCCGCGCGGTAATCCCCCTTGCGATAGGCGTCCTCGGCCAATGCGACGAAGTTTTCCACGCTGCGCGTGGGCGTGACGGAGGGCAGTGCGGTGGCATTGCCCGATGAAAGACCCAGGGAATTGCCCAGGCGCTGTTGGATTAAGGTGTACCCGCCGATCAAAACGAGTCCCATGAGAAAAAGTATCAACCAGGCTGATCCATTGCCGCGGTTGCGGCGGCGTCCACTACCAATGTACACAGACTTAATATTAGCATGAACCGCAACGTGCCACGCACCCAAGGGACGGCGTGGTCCCTTAGATGCGTGGCACGTTGCGACTCCAGTAACTTATGACATTCGCTGTGACACCGGTTTCAACAGTCGTTGCGATGCCAATCACATCATCGAACAGAGTGAAAGATGGAATATTGTTGGCGCTATTTCACCAACTTTTCGGCTTCGGCCGAAATGAGCATTTCACCGAGCAACTGCTCGACGGCCATGGTGTGGCTGTCAAACCCATGTTGTTTGAAGTACTCAGAATTGCAATCCCACTTACCGTGATCATAAGTCACAATGTAATCGCCATTGTCGCCACGAACGACGACCTGGAAATTGAGGAACTTAAACCGATCCCGTTCTTGAGCGTAACGATGCGCTTTTTCGACCTTGCCGATATGGCTCGAGTCCATCATGTCAAAACCTCCAGTAATGAAACAAAAAGGCACGAAACGCTTTAACGTAACGTGCCTGGTTTGCCGTGACAGGTAAGGATATACAATATTAAACTCTCCCGTGGCTGCACACGCAGCGGGGAATGGAATGCAACTGGTGTTAAGTGCATCTTGCAACCTATTCTATAACAAACCCTTAACCTGTCAAATACGCCAGACCGCCGATTACACTGCGCTTTGGCAGATGTGGGTCAGTAGCATTTCACCAAACACTCATGTTCCGCATATATTGCACAAAGTTTTGACAAATATTGTATTTGTAGCTACAATGGATGGAAATAACAATGAGCTCAACTAACATGACGGGTAATAAAAGCGTCGTCATTGCCGGCGGCGGCATTGCCGGGCTAAGTGCGGGAATCGCACTTGTGAAACAGGGATATCAGGTCGAGGTATACGAGAAACGCCCGATGCTTGGCGGAAAATGGTCATCGTGGCGTGATGCGGATGGCGACTGGATCGAGACAGGGCTGCACGTCTTCTTCGGCGCTTATGACGAGATATTCACGCTGATGCGCGATCTGGGCGTGTACGATCATATCTTGTGGAAAAACCACGTCATGACCTACACCCTGTCCAAGGGGGACCGGTTTGAGTTTCGCACGCGCAAGCTGCCCAGCCCGTTCCACTTGCTGCCCGCGGCTCTTGAGAACAAGTTCTTCTCATGGCGCGAGAAGCTGACGCTCATCGGCGCCCTGTATCCGATGCTGTTTGGCAGCCCGGCCTATTATGCCGAACAGGACAACCAGACCTACAAACAGTGGAACGACATGATGGGCATTGACCAGCGCATGTTCAGCAAAATGTTCATCCCGATGACGCTGGCGCTCAAGTTCCTGGCCGCGGATCGGATTTCGGCGCGCATCGTGCTCGAGGTGATCGGCATTTTCCTGCGCCAGAACAACGCCAGCCGGATCGGCTTTCTGCGCGGTTCACCCCAGCAGCATCTGATTGGCCCGATGGCCGACTTCATCACCAGCCATGGCGGACGCATCCACGCGGACTCGAAGGTGGAACGCATTGAGATGAGTGCTGATGGGACGCGCGTCGCTGCATTGCACATCCGCGCAGGCACTGCGGAACCGCAACCGGTCACCGCCGACCACTACCTGATGGCTTTGCCGATCCACAACCTCAAGCGCTTGATTCCGGAGTCGCTCAAGTCGCAACCCTACTTTGAGGGACTTACCAGGCTGAACGGTGTGCCGGTCCTCACCGTGCATCTATGGACCGACAAGCAGGTTTCTCATATCGACAATTGTCTCTTCTCGCCCGACGGTGTGATCCCGGTGTATGCGGATATGGCGAATACGACGCCGGAGTATCGTCGCCCTGGCGATACCGACGGCGCCAACATGGCAGGGCGCGGGTCGCGCTTCCAGTTCGTCGTGGCGCCGGCGGATGAGCTGATGAGCCTGAGCGACGAGGAGATCGTCGCCAGGGTGTGGGCAAATGTGTGCGATGTCTTCCCCGACGCCTCTGCCAACGCGCGCATCATCAAGAGCGCCGTAGTGCGCGTGCCGCAATCGGTGTATGGGCCGCTGCCCGGACTGGACAAATACCGTGTGCCGCAGGCGTCGCCGGTGAGCAACCTTTTTCTCGCGGGAGGGTATACGATACAGAAGTTCTACGACAGCATGGAAGGCGCCTGTCGCAGCGGCAATCGCGCCGCCAATGCGTTGATCGCGCGCGACTGTGGGTTGGCGTGGCATCCGACACAATAATGTAACGTTTGACTTAGTGATTAACCTGATATGAAATGGACAGTGCAATGCAGCGTGTGACAGTCCAAACAGGACGGTAGCGATACTCATGATTCAACGCTTAGAACTAACTTCTCACGGGTTGGAAGGCATAATGGCCCTCGACGATGCCTACACCCTGTGTGCGAACGTCACACGCCAGCACTCCAAGTCGTTTTATTTCAGCACCGGCTTTCTGCCCGTCGAGACCCGCCGCGCTATCCGCGCGTTTTATGCCTTCTGCCGCGCCACCGACGATATGGTCGACGTGCCGGCTGCCGCCGGGGGCATTTGCGCAGGGATGGCCGAATGGCGCGCCCAGTCGCGCCTGCCGGCGCACCTGCAACGCAACCCGATCCTGTCGGCGTGGGCCGATGCGCGCGACCGTTACGGCGTCCCGCAACAATACATTGAGGAACTGATCGACGGTTGCGAGATGGATCTGCGCATCCATCGTTACGAGACGTTCGACGAATTAAGCGAATACTGCTACCGTGTAGCGAGCACCGTGGGGCTGGTCAGCATGCACATCATCGGGGCCATTACCGAGCACCCGGTTGAACTGGAAAGGGCCAGGTATTCGGCGGTCAAGCTGGGCATCGCGCTACAACTGACAAACATCCTGCGCGACGTGGGCGAGGACTTCTCGCGCGGGCGCATCTACCTGCCCCAGGAGGACATGCGCCGTTTCCACTACACCGAATGCGACTTGCGCAATAGGGTCGTGGACGATCGCTTCCGCGCGTTGATGCAGTTCGAAATTGAGCGAGCGCGCGCCCTGTACGACACGGATTGGCATGGGATTGCCTATCTCAAACACGAGGGACGCCTGGCGGTCGGCGCCGCCATCACCCTCTATCAGGCCATCCTTGACCGCATCATCGCGAACGATTTCAACGTCTTCACGAAACGCGCCCACCTCAGCACCGCCGCCAAGCTTGCCCGTGTTCCTGGCGTATACCTGCGCGTCCGTCAACTGCGCGCGCAGCGCGCGCCGTGTGCGCCATGCATCGAGTAGAGCACTTGTCGGTCTGGGACGCCTCGCACTCGCGCGCGCCAGCGACAGGTCGTGATCTCCAATTCAGCCCGATCCTGCTCGTCATCTACGTGGCTGTGATGATGACCTACGGATTCATCCATTTCACCCACCAGACCCACCTCACAGCCCTGCTGACGGTGCTCACGGTCGTGCTGATGTTCTGCACTTCATTCGTTCATATGGTTGAAACGCGCGGCCTGCGCCGCGCCGTGTTGATGGCCGCCAGTGCGTTCACGATCACGCTGGCCGCCGAGTGGGTTGGCGTTGCCACGGGCGCGCTGTTTGGCCATTATTCCTACAGCGACCAGCTTGGCGTGAAGGTGTTTGACCTGGTGCCGCTGGTGATCCCGATCGCGTGGTTGATGATGCTCTACCCGGCATTCGAGACGGCGGCGCTGTTGTTGCGACGTCGGCGCCCGCATGTCCAGTCCCCGCGTTCGCTACGGACGCTGGCGGAGAATGGACTGCTCGCGGTCACCGCCGCTGCCGCGATGACCGCATGGGACCTCAGCCTGGACCCGCGCATGGTGAGTGATGGCAACTGGGCATGGCGCGATGTAGGCCAGTATGCGTACTTCGGCATCCCGCTCAGCAACTTCGCCGGTTGGCTGGTCACCGCATTTGCCATCTACCTGGTGTGGCTATGGATCATGCGCGCGCACGCGCACGCGCGCGCACAGCCCAGGTTGCGGCGCATGAATGCCATGGTCGAGCGACTGGCCAACGCGCCTGGCGCGCTGGGAATGACGCGCCACCTGTCGCGCCCGCTGCGCTCGCCAGTATGGAGCGCCCTGCCGGTGGTTATCTACATCATCACCTGGCTGGGCGAAAGCATCGTCAACGTCGTCCTGTGGAACACCCCTCTGGTTGGTCTGGCCGTCTTTGTTGGCATGGGCGTATTCAGCGTGCCTGCGCTGGCGCGGCTGTGGCGCGACCACGGCGACGCGCTACTCACCGTCGGTCAATTGCTGCGCGATCTGGTGATCCGCGATAGGACAATTACGCGCAACCTCTGATGCACAAGTAGCGGATATTGTGCTACATTAATAGCCGTAAAGCAGCAATACTGTTGAAGCGAGTGGCATGTACCGTGGCTTTGGCAGAGATGGTTTCGGCGGTGATCTGATGGACCTGATCTCAAACGAAAGTGAGTTTTACAAGAGCATTCTTGATGGGCTGTATGACGGCATCTATTTTGTCGACACTGAACGGCGCATCACGTACTGGAATCACGGCGCTGAACGCATTACGGGCTTTAAAGAAAATCAGGTGATTGGAAGGCATTGCGCCGATAACATGCTGATGCACGTCGACGAAAAAGGGACGCAATTGTGCCTGGTCGGTTGCCCCTTAACGGCAAGTATGGTGGATGGATGCATCCATGAAGCCCATGTATTTGTGCATCACGCCAGCGGTTATCGCCTGCCCGTCATCGTGCGGACATCCCCAGTCTATGGTCAGGACGGCCAGGTGATCGGCGCGGTTGAAACCTTCAGCGATAACTCGCAAATGATTGCGGCGCTAAAAAAGGTCGACGAATTGGCTAACGCGGCGATGAAGGATCCGTTGACCGATCTGGGGAATCGGCGCTTTCTGGAGACGATGATCGACCTGCGCCTGCTGGAAAGCCGCCTGACCAAACCCTCCGATGGGTTTCTGTTTGTCGATATCGATCACTTCAAGAACATCAACGACACGTATGGGCACAAAGCCGGCGATCGGGTGCTCAAGATGGTTGCCACAACCCTCAAACTAAACCTGCGTCCCTCCGATGCCGTCTTCCGCTGGGGCGGTGAAGAGTTCATCGTCATCATTCAGGGCGTGACGCAGGCCGTGCTGCTGGAGTTGGCCAATCGGCTGCGCGCACTGGTGCAACAGTCCAGCCTGGATCACGCTGACGAGCGGCTCTCCGTGACCATCTCAGCTGGCGCAACGCTGGTGCGAGACGCCGACAGCCTGGCCGCCCTGGTCGAACGCGCCGATGGGCTGATGTATCAGAGCAAGGCCGCCGGTCGCAACCGCGTTACGTTTGGATAGCAGCTCGCGGGCAGCCTCCGATCCATACAACGCCGTGGCTCCCGATCAATGAAGTCAATACGTCCTTGGAGGTCGATGGCTTTAGCCGGGCTGCGTTCCCTTATGTTTTCATGGCAGGTTGAACGGGGCTTCCTCCACCACGCGGCAGTCGGCGCCCTTGCACGTCACCAGTTCCTTCATGCGCGCCGACAGTTGCTCCAGGAGTTTGGGGTCGGCTTTCTTCGCGAGGTTGTTCAGTTCGTACGGGTCGGCCTTGACGTCGTACAACTCCTTCTCGCCGGTGACATACTCCACATAGCTCAGGGTTTGCAGTCGGATGCCTCGGAATGGCGGGATGGCGCGCTTGTTCTTCACAGGCTTCGCCAGGGCTGCCGCTTCTGTCTCATCCTGATCGGGTGGTTCCAGCAACTCCGCATCCGTATCCGGCGTCACCTCGACGACCGGCGCATTCGGGTCGATCTTGTCCGGGCCGTTCTCGATTGCGAACTCCTGCCGCCACTGCGACAGTGGCGGCGGGTTGGCGCCCATGAGCGGCACGAGGGAGCGACCGTCGACGAATGCCGGCGCCTGCACACCTGCCAGATCCGCCCACGTCGGGCCCATGTCGATGTTGCCCGCGATGTATTCGAGCGTTTTCCCCGCCGGCACGCCAGGCCCGCGCACCCGCATCGTCACACGCAACTCCTCTTCATACGGGGCAATCTTGCCGACGACCATGCGGTGATTGCCCAGGTGATAGCCGTTGTCAGAGGTGAAGAAGATGTATGTGTTGTCGAGTTGCCCATTCGCCTTGAGCGTGTTGACGATTTTCTCGATCCCCTCATCCACTGCCTGCAAGGCCTGCAACCGTTTGCGATAGTCCTCGTCGATGGCAGTGATCTGCTTTGGGGTCAGGCGCGGGCGGTCGGCGATGTAAACGGGTTTGTCGCTCACGTCGGGCTCATCATAGTTCGGCGTGCGCGGGGCTTTGACGCCGGGGAACAGGTTGGCGTGGCGAGGCGCCGGTGTATAGGGCGCGTGCGGGGCGTAGGGCGCCAGGTAGACAAAGAAAGGTTTGCCCGCCTGCGCGCTGCGCTGGATGAAATCCACCGTCTTGCCCACGTACACATCGGTGCCGTAATCCTCCGGCTTGTTCCCGTAATCCACGGTCTTGCCGTTCTCGTTCAACGAGTAGTTGAACTCGCTATACGCGTTGCCCTTGTTCGCACTGTACCATTCGCTCCAGCCCGCCGGAACGTACTGAGTGTTGTTCTGCTCAGGATAACCATTCAAGTACTTGCCAGCCAGCATCGTGCGATAACCGGCATCCTGCAGCCATACGGCGACGGTCGATTTCTCCTCGCCAAGCTGGAAGAACTTCTGGAAACCGCCTGTGGGCAACTGGTTGCCCAATATCTGCGTGTTGTGCGGGTACTGGCCGCGTAATGTGGCCGCGCGCGAAGGGCAGCACAGCGACATAGACACGAAGTAATTTGCGAACGTCAGCCCCTGATCGGTGATGAGCGCCTTCAGATGGGGCATGGTTTGGATCGCGGCGGCGTCGAGGTCATCGGTGAGAATGAACACAATGTTCGGTTTGTTCACAGCGCTGGCGTTGCTGGGGAGCGGAGTCGAAGTTGGCTTTACGGGCGCGATCCCGGTTGCAGTCGCACTCACTGGCGCTGTGACCTTAGCGACTGCCGTCGTGGCATGCGGGGGCGTCGTTGCCACAGGCGGCATCGATGCAGGGGCCGGAGCAGGCGTCTGTCCACAGGCGGAAAGTAATACAACCATCAACACAGAAACAAGCGATACAACTCTCGATTTCATGCAAACCTCCTACTGGAACCATTCATCGCACACATCTTCATGGCACACATCTTCGTGGCACACGCCTGTAAGACGCGTATGACGCGCATGTAATCTGCGTGTAAAACGCGCCGTGCCGGCCAGACGGCCTGTGAGATGTCGCCGGTTCAGGATGTGGATAACGTTCGCAATGTTGAGGGTGGCAAGAGCGTCGGATTAGATCTGGCGATAGTCCATTTGTACCACGGTTATTAATCGCTGGCGCTTGTGTTTCGCACAACGGTTTTATTTTCTGGTCATATACTTACGAGCAGCCAGCTTTCACCAGCACCAATGCGCCATGGCGCACTGGTGCTGGTGTATCCCTGTGACTGGTAGCGCGAGGTTCCGTTCAACGAGGCGCCTGCATGAACATACTTAACATCGACATACGAACTGTGCTCTTGAGCTATATCATCAGCAATGCCATCTGTCTCGTCGTGATGGTTGCACTGTGGCGCCAGCACGGCAGACAATCGCCAGGGCTGGGGTTCTGGCTGGCCGATTATGCCATGCACTTCGCCGCGGTGCTGCTGATCACCTTGCGCGGCGTCATACCCGACTTCACTTCGATCATCGTCGCGAATGCGCTGGAGATGGGCGGCCTGATTTTTCTGTACATCGGATTGGAACGCTATCTGGGCGCGCGCAGTTCGCAGGTCCACAACGCCGTCCTGTATGTGGTTTTTATCAGCATACACACCTTCTTCACCTTTGTCCAACCCAGTCTACAGGCGCGCAATATCAATCTATCGTTGATGCTATTGGCAGTCTGCGCTCAATGCGCCTGGCTGATGCTGCGGCGGGTAAAAGCGGATATGCGCCCGCACACGAACAACGTCGGCATTGTGTTCACGGCTTTCGGCCTGGTCAGCCTCGCGCGCATTTTCACCGAACTGTTATTTCCACCGGGCCACGACCTGTTCACGTCCGGCCTGTATGACTCGCTGGCGACGCTGGTGTACCAGATGCTATTTATCGGCCTGACTTTCGCGCTGTTCCTGATGGTGAATCGCCGGCTGCTTGACGAGTTGGAACGCGACATCACCGCGCGCGTAAAAGCCGAGGAAGACTTCAAGAACAGTGAATTGCGCTATCGCACGATTGTCGAGCAAGCTGCCGACGGCATTTTCATTTCAGATACGACAGGGTACTATGTCGATGTCAACCTGCGCGGGTGCGCCATGCTCGGCTATTCGCGCGACGAGATTCTGCGGCTAAGACCCCAGGATATCATTCCGGCCCAGGACCAGAACACCGAACCGCCGCGCCTTGCTGAGCTGATGACAGGCAAAGCGCTCACAACCACGCGCCGGTTGATCTGCAAAGACGGCTCATTGCTCCCGGTCGAGATCAGCGCCAGGATGGTTGCCACCAATCGTTTCATAGCGATTGTGCGCGATATCAGCGACCGTATACGCGCTGAAGAGGAAATTCGGAGCATGTCGCGCTTCCCGGAGGAGAACCCCAACCCGATCCTGCGCATCGATGGCGCCGGCGTCATTTTATATGCCAACTCCGCGAGTGCGCCGATTATCACGGCCTGGGGACGCGGGGTTGGACAGAAAGTGCCAGCTGAGTGGCTGGCAAGCGTTGCCTCAGCACTCGACACCCGCTCAGCAGTCGAAATCGAAATGGATTGCGCTGGCCGGCTCTTCTCGTGCGCCATCAGCCCAATCAGCGGCAACAACTATGCCAATATCTACAGCCGCGATATCACAGAGCGCCGCCAGGCCGAAGAGGAAGTCAAACGCCTGAATGCAACGCTGGAGCAGCGCGTGGTCGAGCGCACCACCCAACTCCAGGCGGCTAACAAGGAACTGGAGTCGTTCGCCTACTCCGTTTCACACGACCTGCGCAGTCCACTGCGCGGGATCGACGGGTGGAGCCAGGCGTTGCAGGAAGACAAAGGCGATCAACTCGATGACGAAGGCCGCCAGTATCTCAACCGCATCCGCACCGAAGCGCAGCGCATGGGGGAGTTGATTGACGGGCTATTGCGCCTGTCGCGCCTGACCCGCTCCGAAATGCTGCTTGGTCCTGTGGACATCACCGCGCTTGCACAAACCATCACGACCCGGTGGCAGGCAGAGAAACTGCGCATTCCGGTGGAATTTGTGATCCAACCCGGGCTAAGCGCGCGCGCGGATGGCCGCCTGATGGAGATCGTGCTGACGAACCTGTTGGACAACGCCTGCAAGTTCAGCGCCGCGCGGCCAGACCCGCGCGTTGAGATTGGCGCAACCCGTGTGGATAGCCGGCAGGCGTTCTATGTCCGCGATAACGGCGTGGGGTTTGATATGGCGTACTCTAATAAACTGTTCGGGGCATTCCAACGGCTGCACCGGCAATCCGAGTTCCCCGGCACTGGCATTGGCCTGGCAACCGTCCAGCGCATCATTCATCGCCATGGGGGTATGATATGGGCGGAAGCCAAAGTGAACACTGGCGCAACATTCTATTTCACTCTTGAGGAGATCCTGTGAATCCAAAAGTGATCCTTCTGGTTGAGGACAACGTTTCGGACATCGAACTTACCAAGCGGGCGCTCAGCAAGGCGCATATTGCCAACGAGTTGATCGTTGCGGAAGACGGGCAGGAGGCGTTGGACTATCTGATGGGCGCCGGCAAATACGCCGGGCGTGACATCCACCAGATACCCGCGCTGACACTGCTGGACTTGATGCTGCCAAAAATCGGCGGTTTCGAAGTCCTGCGCCACATCCGCGCCACAGAACACACGCGCCGGATGCCCGTGGTCATCCTCACGTCATCCAATGAAGAGCAGGATGTCGCGGCCGGCTACGATCTTGGCACCAACAGCTACATCCGCAAGCCCGTCAGTTTCACCCAGTTCGCTGAAGCTATTCAGCATCTTGGGATGTACTGGCTCGTCATGAATGAACCGCCGCCGCCGCCGATTCCATGAAACCACCATGCCGACAAACCTGCGCGTTTTGATCATTGAGGACTCCGCGAGCGACGCGGAGATGGTTCTACATGTGTTGCGCAAGGCGTACTGCGACGCCTCTTTCGAGCGCGTTGAAACCGCGCAAGAACTGGCGGCAGCACTGGCTAAAGGCGGCTGGGACATCGTCATCTCCGATTTCAACCTGCCGCAGTATGATGCCCTGGCAGCGCTGTCCTTGTTCAAGACAGCCGGCCTGGACATTCCGTTCATCGTCGTCTCCGGCGAAATCGGCGAAGAGATGGCCGTCGCTCTGATGCGTACAGGCGCATCGGACTACTTGATGAAGAGCAAGCTGGCGCGCCTGGCGCCGGTGGTGCAACGCGAGTTGGCCGAAGCTTGCATGCGGCGCGAGAAGAAAGAGAGCGAAGAACGCTTGCGGGAGGTGCTGGAGAATTCGCTGGATGCCTCTTACAAACGCAATTTGCACACCAACGCTTATGATTACCTTAGCCCCGTTCTCACCCGGATTTCTGGCTATACCCCGGACGAGATGAGGGACTTGCCCATTGACGCTGTGTTGAATTTGATGCATCCAGACGATCTGGCTGAAGTCAAACGCGTGTTAGCCGAGTCCATGTCCGGCGTAGCCGGCGTAGCCGGCGCAGCATATCAGGTGGAATATCGTTTCAAGCACAAGGCGGGGCCATATCGCTGGTTTCAGGATCGATTCACCGTCATGCGGGATGCGGAGGGTCAGCCGCGGGCGCGTATTGGGAGCATAAGCGATGTCACCCAGCGTAAACAAGACGAAGTAGCGTTGGAAAGGGCGGCGCAGGAACTGGAGCAAGCTTACGACGCCACCATTGAGGGCTGGTCGCGCGCGTTGGATCTGCGCGACCACGCAACCGAGGGACATAGCCTGCGCGTAGCCGACCTGTGCGGGCGACTGGCGCGCGCGAGCAGAATCACTGCCGCCGCATTGGTCCACATCCGGCGTGGCGCGTTGTTGCACGACATCGGCAAGATCGCCATACCCGACAACATCCTGCTGAAGTCCACACCTTTGAGCGCAGAAGAATGGGTGATCATGCGTAAACACCCGCAGTATGCCTACGACATGCTGGCGCCGATCACCTACCTGCGCCCCGCGCTCGACATCCCCTATTGCCATCACGAATACTGGGACGGGACAGGCTATCCGCGCGGGCTGAAGGGCGAGGAGATACCGCTGGCGGCGCGTCTCTTTGCGGTTGTGGATGTGTGGGACGCGATGTGCTCCCAGCGGCCGTACCATCCCGCCCGCCCCGAAGACGAAGTGCGCCAGCATATAGCCGATCAGGCCGGCAGCCATTTTGACCCGCAGGCAGTTGAGCTGTTCCTGGATATGGACAGCGACTGAAGGGCGGTATTCTACGTTTACAGTTCGCGCAGCATTCCCAGCAGCCACAACGCCGGGTTGGGCGGGAAGCGCATGCGATAACTGGTAGCGGCAAACCCGTGCCGCTCATACAGGGCCCGCGCGGCGGTCTGCGTCTCGGTCACGAATAAGATGATGTGACGGATGCCGGCGGCGCGCGCGAAGCCGAGTGCGCCATCCAGCAATTGCGCGCCGATCCCACGACCACGCGCCTCCGGGCTTACCCACATAGCGCTGATATACGCCGTCTGCGGTGGGATGAGCGTATCGCGCTCTGACATGGGCGCGGTGTCCGCCGGGTCGACCGGCCCATAGGCGAGTGTTCCCACGCGCAACATGTCGAAGAAGCCCAGTCCTGTTCGGCCCAGGGTCATGATCAACCCAAGCGAGTTCATCGCGCCGACGCTGAGGAGTTGCTGAGCCGCGCCCGCATAGCGCATCCCCAGAACGGTGAGTTCATGTGGCGCCGGCGCGGCGCCGTTAACGGCGCGCGCCAGGATCAACGCCTGATCGCGCGTCAACACGAGCGGCGGGCAGGCCTCGCATTCAACCGTGCCGCACACTTCTCCATCGATTTCAGCGAAGAAATAAGCTCCTGAGGGAGCACTGGACAGATGCGTCGCCGAGGCCGTCCATTGCTCGTCCGTCATCGCCTGCATCATCGCGAGCGGCACGCCAAAGGCGTTGGGCGATTCGGTCAACATGCGAAACCGCACCTCGCGCAATGTCTGGCCCTCTTCTGGTCTTATTCGGCGGATCAAAGTCGTTTGATTGTCCATAGATCGTTCGTGTTTCTCTCAGTCGCTGTGCGGATATTGGCTTAATTCTACAGAGGTTTCATGCTTCTCCGTGCTCATACACACGAATATGTGATAATCTACACATAGGTTTGAGGTGTATAACGATGCGCACGAATATTGTGCTTGACGATGACTTGATCCACCAAGCACAGGAATTGACAGGAATCAAGACGAAAAAGGAAGTCATCCATGAGGCACTGCTAACTTTGATCCGTCTGCGCCAACAGGCTCAGGTGCGGTCATTGCGTGGGAAGCTGCACTGGGATGGTAATCTGGATGAGCAGGACAGGCGTTCTTATCCTTCGAAACCGTTGACATGCTGAATGTCCATCTGGCGATTCAAAGCGCGATCCACTTTCGCGCCTTGCGGAAAATGGGAATAACCGTCCGCAAGACGATTGACTGCTTGATCGCAACCTATTGCATCGAAAACGAAGTTGCGTTGCTGCATTCTGATCGAGACTTTGACCCGTTCGGCCGTTACCTTGGCATGAAAACTATCTGACTTTACCCAATCGCCACCGTATCGCTCTGATACCCGCCCCCATCCACTACCTGCAACAGATACGATATCTCACCCTCGTCTAATCTCATCGTTCGCAATTCGCGCTCGACCGTCTCGCGCGCCTGCTGCAGCGCCTCTGCTGTCTCAAAGAACCCCAGCGTCATGTGCGGGATGAACTCAAACGTCGCTGGCGGAACGGCGGACGGGAATCGTTGCGCCAGCGCCGCGTGGATTGCGGTGATGACGCCGCGATGGTCGGGGCGCAGCCACAGCACATTGGCGGGCGACTCGAACACGCCTGTGGCGAGTATCTCAACACTGAACGAGGGGAAATCAGCCAGGCACGCCCGTATATCCGGTTTCAGATCCGGCCACTCCTCTGCCTGGATCACAAAGGGATAGGCTATCGTGATGTGCGGCGGGATGGTGTGGACATGCGCGTCATACCGCAGGCGCCAGACGTCGACCGCCATCCGCGCGTCTGCAGGCGGGAGAATAACCAGCGCACTCTCACCAGGGTTTGCCATGCCGCGCTTATCTCCGTTCGATCCTGGCGCCGAGCGCGCGCAGCTTGTCGTCGAAGGTCTCGTACCCGCGATCGATCTGCTGAATGTTGGAGATGTGGCTTTGTCCTTCGGCGCACAACGCGGCGATGACCAGCGCCACGCCGGCGCGGATGTCGGGGCTTTGCACCAGTTCGCCGTGCAGATGGCTGGGCCCTTGCACGATGCAGCGATGCGGGTCGCACAACACGATGCGCGCGCCCATGCTGATCAGTTTGTCCACAAAGTACAGGCGGCTCTCGAACATCTTCTCGTGGATCAACACGGTGCCGTTCACCTGCGTCGCCGCGACGACGGCCAGGCTCATCGCGTCCGCCGGGAAGGCCGGCCACGGGTTGTCGTCGACCTTGGGGATCGCGCCGTCAAGATCCTCCTCCACTTTCAAGGTCTGATCGCCCGGGACAAACACATCCGGCCCATGCGCCTCAAACCGGATGCCCATGCGCCCCATCACCAGCCGCGTCATGCCGAGGTGTTCCGGGCTGGCGTTGCGGATCCAGATGCCGTCGCCGCGCAATGCGCTCAACACGATGAAACTGGTCACTTCGATGTTATCAGCCCCAACGGTGAACTCGGCGCCATTGAGCTTGCTCACGCCCTTAATCTTCAGCGTGTTCGACCCGATATGGCGAATCTGCGCGCCCATCTGGTTCAGGCTGCGACACAGATCCTGCACATGCGGTTCGCTGGCCGCGTTGCGAATCACGGTTTCACCCTTTGACAGCACCGCCGCCATGAGCGCGTTCTCGGTGCCGGTCACGCTCGCTTCATCAAGCATGATATCCGCCCCGGTCAGGCGATCGGCATGCAATGCAAAGCCATTAGCCACCTGCACCTCGGCGCCCAGCGCCTTCAACGCCAGGAAGTGCGTGTCCACCCGCCTGCGCCCGATAATGTCGCCGCCCGGCGGGGGCAGCGTGACGTTGCCCTCGCGGGCGATCAGCGGGCCAGCCAGCAGGATGCTGGCGCGGATTTCCTTGCACAATACCGGATCAAGCGTCCGCGACTGAATGTTGGCCGCATGCACGCGCACGGTGTGGGCATCCTGCCACTCGGCGGACGCCCCCAGCGATTGCAGCAGTTGAATCATCGTGTGCACATCGCGGATGGAAGGCACGTTGTGCAGGATCATCGGTTGATCGGTCAGCAGACAGGACGCGAGCAGAGGCAATGCAGCGTTCTTGTTGCCCGACGATGTAACCTCGCCATGCAGTCGCGCGCCGCCGTCGATAATGAACTCAGCCATGGGTCACTTCCTGTTTTTCAGATCTGGCTCATCAGCTTGGCGCGTTTTTCCTGGAACTCGGCCTCGGTGATCAGTCCCTTCTGGCGCAGGCTGGCAAGTTCCTCGATCAGCGTCGGGATGTCGCGATTCTTCGCCGGCCCGTTGCCGGCGCCAGCCGCGCCAGGCGCGCCATAATCGTTGGGATCGCGCATCCCTTCTTTCGCATTCATCATCGCTTTCTTAAACTTCACCGGCGACTGGATGTGATGGAGTTTATTGATGCCATGATCGCTTCCGGTAAGAATCTCAAGATCACCGTAATCCATTATGCGACCTATAAAAGACTGATTAAGCACCACATCGTTAATTTTCTCCAGCGACGAGTCCATTACATTCTTATTTACGACGCCTTCGGTTTGCACGATGCGCCGGTTGGTCACGATGTATTCCTCGTTCAACCATGCCAGAAAGACGCGCAGAAATATCACGATCGGGATGATGATGAACACGAGCCCGAAAATGCCAAACGACACCTTTTGAGAAACGAAAATGCTGGCAACCGCGATGATCACTATGATGACCAGCGAAACAAAGAACTGAGGAACCCAGATGAACCAGTGCTGGCGTTCGCGCACGAGCACCTTTTCATTCGCACCGAGTATTGTCTCAACATATCCGCTCATGGTTTTACATTCTCCTGATGCGCCGCCGCCAGTTCTTCCGCCTCATTCACTTTCTGTTGGTCGCGTTCGCGTTTGAATGTGATCACGATCAACAGGATCACGCCGCCAACGATACAGATGTCGGCAATATTTGAAACAGGCCAGTCAAAGTTGATCTGTGGAATTTGTAAATGAATAAAATCCGTCACGTAACCCTGGCGCAGCCGGTCAACCAGGTTACCTAGCGCGCCGGCGAGTTGCATCCCCAGCGCTACGCGCGAGGCCCTATCGTCCGCGGGCAGGCGCGGCGCGTAGTATAGGATCATGCCGGAGACGACGACGGCGATGATGATGAAAAACATTCCGCCGTTGCGCAGAATGCTGAATGCCGCGCCGGTGTTTTGCGTGTTTGTCAACGTCAGATACGGGCTGATAAACTCAATCGGCGCGAGCGTGAAACCGACCGGAATGTTGGCTTCGACCCAGCGCTTGCAGAACTGATCGATTACCAGCGCGACGGCAGCCACCACGATAAGGATCAGGTGGTCGCGCAGTGCAGGCTTGTGGGCTGTCATAGTCTTTATGGATTCCATTCGTTCATGCATTCGCATACCGCGAATTGCTAATCGTTGGTTGCAGTTTTTGGCGTCAGCGCGTTGCGCGCGATCGTGATCCCCAGCAATAAGGCGCCGGCCAGCAACGCGATATGCGCCAGATTAAACCCCGGCAGGTTGGCGATGTGCGCGTAGGTCAGCACGTTGCCATAGGCGATGCGGTCAAACAGGTTGGACGCGAGTGCGCCGATGATCAAGCCCAGGCTGACCAAATGCATGGTTTGCCTGCGCAAGCTGCCCCAGAACACCGCGATCAAAATCGCCAGCACCAATCCGAAAAACTCGACGCCGGTAGCCAGCCCGACGGATAGCACGCCGCCCGCGACCGCGCTGGCAGGCATAACTTCCGGGCTGATCCACCCGCCCGCAAGCGGGTTCACCAGCGCCTGGATGAGAAGCTTGCTGACCCGGTCGATCAGGAATATCGCGACGCCTGTGCCAGCCGTCGCAACAAAAGCCTGTGACAGAAGAAAATGCGTCTCTACATTTTCAGATGCCGCCTGCAAGCCCTGCGCGCGCGCGGGGGATGATTCCCCTCGATTCGGGCGATTCTTGCGGATCTGCAGCGGCTCTTCTTCAGCCGCAGCCTCGCGCAACGCGACTTCGTTCGAGGAATTGGTCAGGCGCATGGCCGTCGCCAGTTCGCGTGTATCAATACTGCTGAATTCGGGCTCAGCCTTGAATATGCCGAGCAGGCGCGGGTGCTTGCCTACTTGTTCGCCCCACTCGGTATTAGCCGGTGATGAGGTGTCGCCGTGCGCAGCGCGCTCCAATCCAATCAGCGCGGCCGCATCATAGCGCGCCGTATCGAACAGCGTCGGCGCAACTGCGCGCAGCGCCACCAGCTTGGCGATCAGTGTCGCGGTAATAACGCCTGGCACACCCTCGTCTGTGCGGCGCAGGACGGCTTGCATCGTGACGCGCCACTGGGATGTTGCCCTGACGATGGCGTTCATGTCGGGTTGCAACGCATCGCGGATGATGCTGGCGCTTGCCGTAGGCACATCAGTCTGATGCAACCGGCTTTGCGCGCCGCCTTTGGGTGTTGTGTCACGGGCGGGAGCGGCGCGAGATTCTGTCCGATCCGCAGCTGGCACACCGGGTGCGCCAGTCCCGGGGTTTTCGATTGTCGCAGCTTGCGTCGAATAATCAATCCTCTTGGTCACCCACTTCCCCAGGATGTCGCGGCCGTTGGCGCTGTTTGCGCCCAGGTTGAGTTTCGCGGCCATCGCCGGTTCATTGACTGAGAGCAACACCGCACAGCCTGGCGCATTACAGAAGTACTGGGATGCCTCAAGCCATTGAATCGCATCCTGTGGCGCTGAATCATCGACGCGATCCAGCACGATCAGAAGAACGGAGTTTGAGAGTGAGATGGTGTTCGTCACCAGCTTTGGAAACTGCGTCTGGAAGCGCTTGGCAAACGCAACTGCCGGCTGTTCAGCAACGGCAGGGTCGCGCCGGTACATGCGGATCAGGCGGCTGATCTCGTTGCGCAACTCGCTCAATGCGCTGCGCTCGCTCAACAAGGCGCTCTCACCCAACAACTCGATCACGTTGAACACGAGATAGTGCCACGGCAGCATGCCTTCAGGAACTGTTGCGGCATCGATGCGCAACCCAACCACCTTGCGATGCTCCGGCGTGCGCACCTTGCGGGTGGCCGCCGGGCGCACCAAGTGCTCCAGAATAGCAGCCCGATCGGTTTGCCGGGTTGCAAAAAAACCAATCCTTAACGGCGCGGTCGCCCGATCAAGCGGCGTCACCAATTGGGTCAGGATGCGCACCTGATCCGGGGTGAGAGAATTGGCAAGCGAAACAAAGTCGGTCCCAGCGTCAGCCAGATGATCATCGATCTTTGGTTGCGTTTGCGGCCCCTTGTGCGGAACAGAGGTGTCTGTTGGCATGGCTAGGTTCCCGTTAAGAACAAAACATCACTCATTGAACACTCCTGCGCGCGCAGACGCGCAGTGGCACTTTAGACTTTTACAATACTAATTGTAAGCGATTCCCCATCAAACTGGTCTGCCGCTTGATCTTCACTTGCAGGGATCCCGTTTTTCAGCGACACCGACAATGTTTCACTACAAATATACTCAGAAAATGCTGAGATGGCCGCGTCCAGCTTTGGGCTGGCCTGATAGGTGGTGACGATCCGGTCTGTCAAGTCGAGACCCGACTCCTTGCGCAGGTCGTTCAAGTGGCGCACGACCTCGCGCGCCAGCCCTTCGTTCACCAACTCGTCCGTCATCTTGACGTCCAGCGCGACGACGATGCCGGCCTCGCCTGCAACCACAAATCCTTCGCGCGGTATCGCTTGAACCAGAATATCCTCTGGCGCGAGTGTCATCTCAGCGCCATTGACCGTCAGGTTCACGGGGCGCCCGGATTTCACTGCGGCCGCGACGCCATAGGGATCCAGCGCGGCGAGCGCGGCGCGCACCTTTGGGAAGTCGGCGCCAAACTTCGGGCCAAGTTTGCGGTTGTCGGGCATGATCTTGTACGTCACCAGATCGCTTTCACGCTCGACAAACTCGATCTCTTTGATATTCAACTCATCAGCGATCACGTCCGTCTGCCTGCGAATGGCCTCGCGTGATGCGGCATCGGCGACGATCATCGCGCGCGCGAGCGGCTGGCGCAACTTGACTTTGGACTGCGAACGGGTGCTGTGACCCAGGTTGACCGTCGTGCGCGCCACGTCTGTCTCGCGCAACAACGCCTGCTCCTCATCACTGAGCGCGCGCGACTGCGGGTAGGCCTGATGGTGCAAACTGGCCGTGGCTTGCTCCGTTGTGATCGGCTGCTGGTATGCCAGGTTCTGCCACATTGCCTCGGTGACAAACGGGATGAATGGCGCAAGCAGGCGGCACAATGTGGTGAGCACCTCGTACAGCGTCGAATAAGCTGCCTGCTTATCGGCGTCGGCTTCACTGCGCCAGAAACGACGGCGCGACCGGCGGACATACCAGTTCGACAGGTCGTCGACAAACTTCTCCAACGCCAGAGCGGCCGCGCGCGCCTCATAGGTCTGCAGCGATTGGTTCGACGCGGCCACAACCTCGGCCAGCCGGGCTAATATCCACTTATCAAGCGCAGTGCGCTCTACCTCCACCGCCGGCGCCCCTTGCGCCGGCGGCTGCCATTTGTCGATGTTCGCGTAGTTAATGAAGAAGGAGTACACATTCCACAACGGAATGAAGAACGTGCGGCGCACGTCGCTCAGGATTTCGTAACCGAATAGCAGGTTGTCGTCGTACCGCTGTCGCGCGTACAGCCAGCGCATCATATCGGCGCCGGCTTTCTCAGCAGCCTCATTAAACTCGATCATGTTCCCCGACGACTTATGCATCGGCTGACCCTTCGCGTCAAACAATGTGGCGAAGCCGAGCACAGTCTCGGTGGGCATGTGCGATTCCAGCACCGTGCTCATTGCGATGAGCGCATAGAACCAGTTGCGGAACTGACCGGGGAAGCTCTCTGTGATGAAATTAGCCGGGAACCACTTGCGCCAGTAGTCACGATCCTCGTGATAGCGCATGGTCGAAAAAGCAACGATGCCCGCATCCAGCCATGGGTTGCCAACGTCCAGCACGCGCGTCCCGATCAATCCGGTTTGCGGATGGCGGATCGTCACCTTATCGATGTGCGGGCGATGCGGCGTGTGACCGTCAAACTCCTCCCATCCCTCCACGGCGCGCGCCTTCAACTCTTCCTTGCTGCCGATCACTTCGAAGGTTCCATCGGGATACTCCCAGATTGGCAGGGCTAATCCCCAATAGCGCTTCTTCGAGATCATCCAGTCGTGCATGTTCTTGAGCCAGTCCAGCTCACGCTCTTTGCCAAAGGCGGGCACCCAGTGAATCTGCTCGGACACGCGCATCATGTCAAAGCGCAACTGATCCATCGAGATGTACCACTCGTCCACCAGGCGATAGACCAGCGCAGTGCCGTCGCGCCAGCAGTGCGGGTAACGGTGCGTGTACTTGTCCGTGCGGTAGAAGTTGCCATCGGCCTTCAGCAGGTCGATGACCTGCTGCGGGACGTCATGGGCAAACTTACCCGTCAGCGCCTCAAACCCGTCCAGGTAGACGCCGTCTTCGTTTAGCGGCGCAACTGCCGGGGCATCGATCTTTTTGCCCAGTTGGAAGTCCTCTGGGCCGCAGCCCGGCGCAATGTGCACGATGCCGGTGCCTTCGGCCTCGCCCACGTCGTTCCACTCGATGACATGGTGGCGGAACTCCGATTCTCCCGCGTGGCGCTCATCGCGTTTCTTCAGGGCTTCATGCCATGCCGGCAGGCTGTCGAACAACCCACGGTACGTCCAGCCGACCATATCGGCGCCGTTGACTTCGCCCAGCAGCTCATACTCGCCTTTCAGATTGTTCAACGTGCCAGCGCTCAGGAAGTAGGCCGTGTCACCCTGCTTCACGATCGCGTACTTCAACTTTGGCCCGACTGCCGCCAGCACGTTGGCCGGCAGCGTCCAGGGCGTGGTTGTCCACACCAGCAGATACCAGGCTGTAGCGGATTCGTAGGCCGCAGACGCCTCCGGGGTGCGCCAGGCGCTTTCCGGCACAAAGCAGGTTTCGAGCTTCAAGCGGGCGACGATCGTCGTATCGGTGCGATCTTTGTACCCTTCGGTGTCGATCTCGTGCTGGCTGATGCCAGTGGCGCAGCGCGGGCACCATGGGATGACGTCGGTTCCACGATAGATCCAGCCATTCTCGTGGCACTTCTTCAGGAAACCCCAGATCTGGTAGTTGTTATCGTCGCTGAATGTGAAATAGGAACCGCCCAATTGCGACCCGCCAAGCTGGCCCACCAGTTGCTCGACCGTGCCGTGGATTTGCTGCGGCCCGTTCGGGCCGTTGCGGTCCAGGGTGATGTGCTGCTCAGAGTTCTCGACGATCTTCTGCGCCAGCATGCGCAATTCATCTGAGTCGTTCCAGTCCATCCAGTATCCCAGGCGGATGGATTGCTCGGTTTGCTGCGCCGCCGAATTCAGCACACGCTGCTTGCACAAGTTGATGAAGCTCTGGACGCCGTTCGTTTCAATATCGCGCTTCGACTTATACCCAAGATCGCGCTCAACGTTGACTTCGACCCACAGCCCCTGGCAATCGAACCCATTCTGCCAGCGCTCATCCTTGCCAAGCATGGCGTGATAACGCTGCCACAGGTCCTTGTACGTGCGCCCCCATGCGTGATGCGCGCCCATCGGGTTGTTCGCTGTAATGGGGCCGTCCAGGAATGAAAAACGCTGTCCAGCATTGGCGCGCAACTGCCGCAGCCGCTCAAAGGCCTGCGTCCGCTTCCAGAATGCCAGAACGTCGCGCTCCTGCGCGGCAAAATTGACTTGTGTCGAGACCGGTTGAAACATTGCGCGAATTGCTCCTATTCTTCTCTTCTCTTGTTGCCTATATCCATATAATAGCAGTGCTGATGCAGAAACTATCAAATCTTCTCGCTCGCCGCAGAGCCACGTACAGCGTGTTGATCGGAATCATCCTGTTAACCCTGCCCTGCTATATCATCGCCGCCATCGCCCTGGCGATCGCGCCGCGCGACGCCACGTCGCAACCGACGCCGCGAGCAACAGCGACGCTTTTTGTGCTGGTCACAGTAAACGCGGTCACAAGCCCGACTGCGACATTGGCTGATGTGCCAACGCCATTCGTCCCGCCGTCGCGCACGCCGAAATCTGCCGCAACAGCGACGAAGACGCCCACCCTGCCCCCATTGCCCACGGATGTGGCAACAGCGACCATTACGCCTATCGCGACCGCCAGTGCGACCGCCAGTGTGACAGTGACGCCGCCCACGCCGCCATCTCCGACGCAGACAACTACGGCAACTGCGACCGTGGCGCCAAGCGACACGCCATTGCCGACATCGACAGCGACAGCGACAGCGGAAACGCCGACTGGCACGCCGACATTAACCGCAACGCCTGCCCCAACGCACACGCCGGCGCCGTCACACACACCAACGCATACACCAACAACAGCGACAACTGCAACAGCGCAACCTTAAGAACACACAGAGCCTGACTGCCATATGGCAGTCAGGCTCTGTGTGTTCACTAACAGCGCGCACTACTTTGATGGCGTCGAAGTGGGTATCTGCTTTGCATCTGACGAGTTGACGGTGACGTCGCCGGCAATCGTCATCGTGCGTGGGCATGAGTTGTAATCCGCGCCCAATGTTATCCTGGCTGCTGCCGTGCTGCCAGGGTCTGGCTGTGACAACACGCTGCCCTTGCCCACTTCGAAAATGGATATCAGCCGGCTGATGGGCGAACCCTTCTGGGTGGCGCTGAAGTCAGTAATCTGTGTCTTGGCTTGCTGCGTGTCCGCAACCGTCGCCGACGACACAGCAAAGCCTTCCCATGCCAACCGTTCAGTCGCCACAGCTTCCATGTCCGGGCGTCCGGAAGCATTGACCACTTCCACAGTCAGGCGATTCTGCATACGGTTGCCGGACGGCGGCGACAGTGATTCCGCGACATAAGGAATGATCTGATCCGTCGACACCAGCACCATCGCGCCGTCCTTGCGCGTGACGGGCTTTACAATCGGATAGGTGATGACGCGATTCTTGATCGCCAGGTTATCCAGCCGCTCAATGATACTGATGAACTGCGGCGCCGATTCCAAACCCACATCTGTATCGATATAAGGTCGCACTTCGCTGTATAAACCAAGTGCATTCTGCAGGATGTTCGACCCCTTGGCCTTGCTCAACAACGACCGAATCACCTTCTGCTGGCGGCGCGCGCGATCAAAATCAGAGGTTGAATGGCGCGAACGCGCGTACATCAAGGCCTGTTTTCCAGTGAGAGAAACCCGGCCAGGCGAGACATCAATGTCAACCCTGCCATTAGTCGCAGTCTTATCGGGAAACGTGTCGTGCAACTCGCACTCAGCCAGCACATTGACCCCGCCAAGCAGGTCAACCGCTTTTACAAATCCCTCGAAGTCTATACGCACATAGTGATCAATGCGCACGCCGTAGTTTTTGCGCAGGACGGCCGCAAGAAACGCCGGCCCGCCGCCGGGGTAGTTCCGCAGATACCCCAGCTCAAATGCAGTGTTGATGCGATCGTCTGCGTGATTCGGGATGCGCACGATCGTGTCGCGCGCAAATGACAACATGCTGACCGATGGCATATCGGGGTTCACGCTGGCAACGATGATCGTATCCGTGCGCGAGTAGCGTTCGTCAGCCGACGAGTCAACACCCAGCAACAGGATGTTGAGCGTGCCCGGCGCCTGCACCAGCAAGGGGGCGTCGCCTGGTTCAATGGGCACCTGTGCGCTCATCACGGGCGAAGTCGGAATTGGCACGAGCGTCCCGCTAATCGTCTCATAGACGTTCATATCGGGTGTTGCAGTAGCATTCGGATCACTGGTAGCTGTTGCGTTCGCACTCAGAGCAGCCGTTACCGCAACAGTCGCTTGCGCAGTCTTTTGCACAATCTTTTGCGTTGCCTGCGCGACCGGCGCAGGTGTGGGCGTTGCCTCAGCGTGAAACGGCGCAACGCCTTCTGCGCTTTCCGCGCTCCCTGTCCAGCCCACCCCTAAGGCAAGCGAGACAACCACGACCACGATTAGCAGAAGATCAGTGAGTGAAGCAACACGCCTGGACATTGTTCAATTGTAATCCGCTATTAGGAATTGCGCAGATAATAAGTAGAAACGCCCGACTTCGAAACATAACTTATTTACTTCGTAACCGATACAGGAACTCCCCCGCATGAGGGATGAACAGAATCCCATCATCCTCTTTGGCGCGAAGCTCCCACTCTTCCAGCGACACCGTTGCCGGGTCGACATATCCAAGGTTGATGTGCTCGGTTCGTTCGCGTGGGATGCGCGTGGAGATAGCCACTTGAATGCGCGCGAGCTCGATGCCTGTGCTCGCATCGTATGTCCCGGCGCCTTTGACATTCGTCGAGTGCGCCAGCGCCACCTTGGGAATATGGGCGAAGCGATCCATCTGTTTTGCGAAGTAGTCGCGCACATGGTAGCCGGCTTCATCGAGCCATTTGCCGTGGGTGTAGCTCACCTCGGTGATGTGGGGCGCGTGAATCAGCAGACTGCCGCCATCCTGCACGACCGGCTCAGCCTTGAACATCGCTTTGCCGCCCGTCCACAAGTCATCGTAGCGCTCGGCGGCATGCGCAATTACCGTATGCACCGGCTTGTCGAGATAGGCGATATGGATGTGCGACGATATCTCTGCCGCCTGCCGTTGCGATGTCACAGCGTCTCCTGTGATGACTGCGTGCATGCCGCGCTCGCTGACGACGAAGGACACGCACGTGACGGGCGTCTGCACATACGTCGCATACTTGTCGATCAGGCGCCGCACCAGCGTATCCTCCACGCCAATGATCGCCATCGTGGTCAGCATCGCGCTCAGCCAGTGGAACGTGCTGATGGTGTCGAACCCGGCGACGCCTGGGAACAGATACTTGTTGCCGCCGCTAAACCCGACCGATTCATGCGGAAACACAGGCCCACAGATCAAAATGTGGTCATGCTCGTGCACCTGCTTGTTGATGACAACGGGAATGTCATCGGTGATGATGTTCTCGGTAATCGCGCGCGCCTCAGATGCGGGGACAGTTCCAATCGTTGTCAGATTGCCTGGGATATACCACTCGTGGTTCATCACGCGGAAGTTGTGCAGCAAGGCGCGATCCGCCGCGGTCATGCCGAGGTGGTGATCGAGTGCTTCATCGCTCATAGCCATGTGAGTGCCGAGCGCGATCATGACATCGAACTGCTTAGCCTGATGGCCGACGGCTCGATACAACGCGCGGATCAGCAGTGGAATTGGCGCAGTCCGCGTGCTATCGGGGATGATCACCAATAGGCGCTTGTCACGCGCATCAAATCCCGCCAAACCTTCCTGGATCTTGTTGATGACCTCCAGGTCAGTCAACAGTGAAGCTTGATTCAGTCCATCCATTTAACACCATCCTCTCAAGATATGTGCCAGCCCTTAACAGAGACTTTACAATATGAATGATACTCGCAAATAGCGCTACCTATGGAACCAGAAACCCGGAATCCCACACCTCAGTTTAAAACGGTGCACGGCGTGGTCGAGCGGATCACCTTTCAAAACGAGGAAAATGGCTACACCATCGCGCGACTGCTGCCCGAATCGCATCGCGATACAGGTGGACAGACGCCGTCAGATGCGCGTGGCTCAGACAACCTGGTGACAATCATCGGGACATTGCTTGGCGTGACGCCCGGTGAAGCGCTGGAGCTACAGGGCTTCTGGCAGAATCATACCCAGCATGGCTGGCAGTTTAAAGTTGAGAATTACCGCTCGGTGCTGCCGGCGACCGCGCAGGGAATACGCAAATACCTGGGCAGCGGATTGATTAAGGGCATCGGGCCAAAGACCGCCGAAAGGATCGTCAACTTCTTCGATGCGCAGACGCTCGACATCCTCGAAACCGCGCCCGAACGCCTGGCGGAGGTTCCCCGACTCGGCGCACACCGCGCCAAACTGATTGTGAACGCGTGGGCCGAGCAGAAGGCCATCAAGGAAGTGATGGTGTTCCTGCATGATCGCGGCATCAGCACCAGCCTGGCGGTGCGCATCTACAAGGAGTATAAAGACGCAGCAATCACCGTGGTCAAGAACCAGCCCTACCGGCTCGCGCGCGAGGTGTGGGGCATCGGGTTTAAGACGGCGGACAAAATTGCGCAATCGCTTGGGTTTGCCCTCAATGACCCGGAGCGCATCCGGGCAGGCGCGCTCTTCGTCCTCTCCGAGGGGACAGACGAAGGACATACGTACCTCCCGCGCCCGATTCTCGTCGAGAAAGCGGTCGAGTTGCTGGGCGTCGTGCCCGCGCAGGTTGAGGATGCGATCAACGGCCTGTCAAATGAGAACGGGGCGCATGTGGAACGGCTGACCCAGCAAGCCGACGGCGTCGTTCGCCTGGTTTCGCTTGACCCGCCCAAAAAGCAAAAAACCGGTCAACTGCGCGATGACCATGCCAGTTACACCACCTCCCCTGGAGTCCCCTCCTCCATTACGGAGACGCCGACAAGCGAGCAGGTCGTGTATCTATCGCCGTTCTACATGGCCGAAAAAAATGCCGCGCGCAATCTGCAGCGGTTAGCAGCGTCGTCACCCGGCATTGACAAACTGGCAGCGTTCCACAGCACCAACTTCACCGTGATGTTCGACTATCTCGCCGCCAAACAGAATCTGGCGCTATCGGATCGACAGAAGGAAGGCGTGATCATGGCGCTGACAAAGCCGGTCGGCGTGATCACCGGCGGCCCCGGCACAGGCAAGACTACCAGCATGCGGGCGTTGATCAGCGCGTTGGTTGCGAAGAAGAAAAGCGTGGTGCTGGCTGCTCCCACCGGTCGCGCGGCCAAACGCCTGTCCGAGGCAACCGGAATCGAAGCGAAGACGTTGCACCGGCTGCTGCAGATCAAACCGGGCAGCAAAGCGTTCTACGATCAGGACAACCCGCTTCCGGCGGACATCGTCATCGTGGACGAATGCAGCATGATTGACGTGCTGCTGATGAACACGTTGCTCAAGTCTATCTCGACCGGCACACACCTGCTGCTCGTCGGCGACGCCGACCAGTTGCCAAGCGTCGGCGCGGGAAACGTGCTGGCCGACATCATCCTCAGCGGGATCGTGCCGGTGGTCAGGCTCGACCAGATCTTTCGCCAGGCCGCCAATAGCGCCATCATCACGAACGCGCACAAGATTAACCAGGGGAACCTGCCTAAGTACGGCGGCGCTATCGACGACTTCTTCTTTTTCACAGAGGAGGACGCCGAACGCGCCGCTGCGCTGGTCGTCGATCTGGTCACCCGGCGGATCGGCGTGAAATTCGGACACAAGCCCTCCGACATCCAGGTGCTTGTGCCGACGCATCGCGGCAAATGCGGCGTCAGCGCCTTGAACGAAGCCCTGCAGGCGGCGTTGAACCCCGAACGCCCCGGAATACCCCAGAAGCAGTTTGGCAGCCACATCTACCGCCAGGGTGACAAGATATTGCAGATGCGCAATAACTATGACAAGGAAGTGTTCAACGGCGACGGCGGCGTGATTACGTCGATCGACGCCGAGGAACAGGAAGTTGAAGTGCAGTTGGAAGATGGGCGCAGGGTCGTATATGACTTCACCGAACTTGATCAGTTAGCGCTCGCGTATGCGGTCAGCATCCACAAGTCGCAGGGTAGCGAATACCCGGTCTGCGTGATTCCGTTGTTGATGCAACACTATATGTTGCTGGAGCGCAAGCTGGTCTACACTGCCGTCACGCGCGCGCGCAAGCTGGTGGTGCTCGTCGGGAGCAAACGAGCGCTGGCAATGGCGGTCAAGAACGGGCCGGAGCAACCTGTCGCAAAACCCTCGACCGGGCCCGTCAAGAACAAGCGTGTGGCGGGTCGATTCACCGGCCTCGCCATTCGATTAGGTGACGGCGCAACACGATGAACGCAGTGCAACTGCCTCGCGCACACTACAATGGTCCACACTACCGAGAATGCTAAAAAATGTCACCCTTTCAGCAGATGAAACCTTGATAGACCAGGCGCGCCACCAAGCATCGCTATCCAATCACACGCTCAACGAACTATTTCGGGAGTGGTTGGAGCAGTATGTGACGCAACCCCAGGCAGCGGAACAGTATGCGCGATTGATGGAACAACTCAATCATATACAGTCTGGACAACACTTCGATCGCGAGGTATTGAATGAACGTTGACGCACTTTCAGGTCTCTACTTCATCAACACGAATGTGTTCGTATACTCGTTCGACAGCCTGGCTGCCATTGATCTGGGCTGTAACACACTACTCTCTGAAGACCTGCAATCCGGGCGCAAAATACGCGACCTGAGAATCGTGAATCCATTTTCAACCAGCTAAAGCATGCTGCCAGCGTCTTGAACCTGGAGATGACACCGCGATTGAAATCGCGGCTGACAACCTGCGGAAACGCGTTAAAACGCGTTGGGGAATTCGGTTCGGTGCTGGGGCACGCAGAAACATTCGCGACCACAGCGCCTGCCGTCTACGACATACTTCCGTGTCGCCCCACACCCGCGCAATGACCGCCTGAACCATGGTCTTCCGCTTTGCGGCGCGTGATCAATTCGCGATTGGCGGCGAAGTCTGATCATAGTAGCGGGCGAAGTCGCCGGTGAAGAACTTGCGCTTGCCGCCCAGTTCCTCGGACTCGGCGTCCATGTCGTCCATGAACTTGTAGATCAACGCGATGGTGATCTGCTCGACCTGCGACTTGGGGTCAGGCACTTTGCCCACGAGGATGTCACGGGCGGTATCGATACGGCGTTTGGTATCGGAATCAAGCATAGAAATACTCAGAGTTTAACCACGGCAAAGAAGATACAGACAGAATGTAACCACGGAAAACACTGAATACACGGAAGAAGATACGATCACCAGTCCTATCTGTTCTGGTTCCGTCCTTTCCGTGTATTCCGTGGTTGACTCTCCGGATTCTGATCTTCACCACAAAAAACACTCAATACACGGAAGAAGACATGATCACCGGCACTTTCTGATTTATGTCACTATTCAAATAGCACGCAAGCGTGAGCGGAATGGCGCGCGTGCCACATCGCAATTAACCTAATACGAGGTAGCGCGCCATGTAGTCGATGGATGCGCACGCCGTGGAACCACGAGTTTTTACCCGATAGGTCGGGACACTGAGACGAGCAAAGCACGAAGTCACCACTACCACCGCCCCCTTCGACTGCGGCGTGCCACGACGTATTCGCGTCCCCTCGCGATTCTCCGGCACGCCTCCGCTCAGGGTGCTCCTGGCGGGAGTTAATCAGAATACGAGCATCGACTCGCTATTGAGACTTCACCACGGAATACACTGAATACACGGAAGTAGATACTACCACCAGTCCTATCTGTTCTGGTTCCGTGCTTTCCGTGTATTCCGTGGTTGATATTCCGGATTCTGATCTTCACCACGGAGAACACTACTGCGCGCCATGCAGTCGAAGCATGCGAACACGGATGGGCTCCGGATCACTCCCTAACAGGTTGGCGTTGATCTGTTGCTCGCCATGAGCTCGCCGGTCTTCCGATCCTCTTCCTCTGCGCTGGCCAGGAGCGCCGCGATGACGCTATCCACATCAGCCGCTGAATGGTTCTGGCTGAGCTTGAATTTGCCCTCCACACGCGCGATCGAAAGTTCAAAGCCCACAATCGCCTTGACCATCTTATCCATATAGTCGTGCGGCAAGTCTATTTTCCATTCAGGCTGACGCCCATGCTCGTGCTGACTCACCAGATCATGCAACATGCGATGCATCTGCTCCTCGTCGTTGGCAATGCGCGGCACGCCATACACATGCACTGCTGTGTAGTTCCACGTAGGCACGCTTGGGTGCGCCTCATACCACGTCGGTGAGATGTAGGCATGCGCGCCCTGGAAGATGACCAGCGCCTCGCGTCCATCGAAATGCCGCCATTGCGGGTTCGCGCGGGCAAGGTGCGCGCGCAACATCCCATTCTCTGCATCGACCAGAAAGGGCAGATGCGTCGCCGTGATCAGCCCTTCGTCGGTCGTGACCAGCGTAGCGAAGTTGTGGCTGCGCATGAACTGATAGAGCGTTGTGGTATCCGATTCTGAAAAGGACGCGGGAATATACACAGTCAGCACCTCTTTGATTGATCAGCACTTGGCCTACACAACCTTGGCATATAGTTCCTGCTGGCGCTTCATCGCTGCGCGGTAGGTCGCATAGCGGTCGGGATTGGGTGTAAACGCTTTACCCAGTCGCGTCGCATCTGCCAGCGCGCGTAGTCCACCCTGCCCCAACCGTTCCAGCACCAGCATGGCGATACCGCGGCTGGTGGCCTCGGGTTCATCACAAACGGTGAGTGTGGCGCCTGTGACATCCGCGATGATCTGGCGCCATGCCGGTGACGCAAGCAAGGCGCCACCGCTGGCGATCAAACTCGCGCCCGGTTGCGCGACCGTTTGCAACTCGTCGTAAATCGCGCACAGCCGGTAAGCGATGGCTTCGAGGCATGCTCGCGCGATCTGAACCGGTTCCGTATCGAGGCTGAGACCGTGCACCGTTGCGCGACTATCCTCGGAGTAGCCGGGGCTGCGCTCGCCCGCAAACAACGGCAGGATCGTGAGACCGTGCGCATCCGGCGCCATACCTGTAATCGCATCCTCAAGCGCCGCAACATCGGGCAACCTGAGTGTGCGTTGCAGCCACTGAAACACACTGCCACCCTCGGTCGTCGCGCCGCCGATCAACTCGCGCTCGTGATCGACCCGATAGCCCCAGAGTGCTGCGGGAAGCGTCGCGGGCGCCCCGACATTCACGATGCGCAGTGCGGCGGTTGTGCCGATGGTGACCGCGATCTGGCAATCATCCACGCAGCCGCTGCCGATGTTGGCCGCCGCCCCATCACCCAGCGCGGGCAGGCAGACGGCGTGTCGCAGTAACGGCCAGCGTTGGGCATACTGCGGCAACAACGGGCCGATCCACTCGTCACTCTGCGCAATAGGCGGCAGTTGGTCGGACGTAATACCGAGTTTCGCCAGCCAGTCGCCATCCCATGCCAGCGCGCGCCGGTTCAGCAGCCCGCTCCATGACCACACGGAGATGCCGGCGCGCATTGCGCCGAATAGCCGCAAACACAGGTAGTCGCTGAGCGAGGCGAACCAGCGCGCGCGCCGGAAAACTTCGGGCTGCGTTCGTTTGATCCACGCGATGCGAGCGGGTGCGTAGTTCGCGCGGATGCGACACCCGGTGCGTTGCAGCGCCGCGATCTCATCAAGCTCGCCTCGCAGCGCGCGCGCGTCGCGCGCAAACCGCGTGTCTGCATAGGTGTATACGGGCGTCAGCGGCGCCCCGCGCTCGTCGAGGCACACCAGACTCGATGCATAGGCCGAGATGCCCAGGGCAGTGATCGACAAGCCTTCCGTCGCAGCACGCGTTGTCACTTCATCCAAAACTTCCGTGACGCGTTCAAACGCCTGCTGCGGGTCATCCT
>Ga0114951_10001188_pt1 | contig 33299 bp, 27 predicted proteins | sample AM7aDNAmetaG_FD_88677 | JGI IMG/M metagenome (GOLD analysis project Ga0114951, IMG submission 88677) | Freshwater microbial communities from Finland to study Microbial Dark Matter (Phase II) - AM7a DNA metaG | ecosystem: Environmental > Aquatic > Freshwater > Lake | place: Finland: Lake Alinen... | reverse complement strand
GTTTTTCGAGGTTTTAAGCGCTCGTTTTTAAAACGACTTAACGCAACGATTCAAAATCAGGACCGTTCTCGTGAAAATAAACCGTTTTTCAGCAGCCTGCTAGCGATCTGTCTGTTTGTGGTGCTGGCCGGAGAAATCCTTTTGAGCAGGTTCCGCATCTCCATCGAGGCTGTGAGGATCGCGGGTGGACTGGTCTTGATGATTTCCGCGCTGCTGGCCATTTTTCATAAACCTCACCCGTCGAGCCCCCAATCCGGCACACCCGCGGCGAGTCAACTCGCGGCCTCGCCGGTGGCTGTCCCCGGGATTGTTCCGCCTGCCGGCATTGCCGCTATATTGATCTGCATCATGCTTGAACCTCAGTATCCGGGCATGGTGCAAGCGGTAGTCCTATGCCTGGGGATCATGATCGTGCTGGATTTCCTGGTCATGTACTTCATCGATCGCGTCATGAAGATGCCGGGATTGATGATTATCCTTTTTGTGCTCGGCTCCGTACTGGTATTTGTGCAGGTGGCCTTGGCCATGCAGATCATCCTGGTCGCTCTCAAAAATTTGGGAGTTATCCGCGTCTAATGATATCCGATTGATTTAAGCGACTAGACTTGGATTTAAGTTAACGCTATTATCGCTGGGTCTGGTGATAGAAAAAGGAGAAGTGGCTAAGGCAAAGAAACGAAGAAATGCGAGGATAATGCCTGATGTGCCCAGCGAGATCTCTCCAATCAGGTCAAGGTTACAACGTTCGAAAACACGTAACTGAACACCGTGAAGTTGGATTCGAGAGAGGGGTATTACACCGGAAGAGATTCATTTTGAGGCTTGCGGGTCAAAGATCCCTGACTGACTTAAACTATTTGAACATGGGGGTGGTATGAGAATGCGTTATCTTGCGATGGTGATGGTTGCTTTGGGCCTCGTTCCCGGAACCATTTTGGCGAGCGGGCTGACGTCTTATGAACAAGGACAGCCGAGTATCGGGACGGCGAATGTCGGGCAGGCGGCTTACGCGGAAGATGCCTCGATCGCCTATTTCAATCCGGCCGGCATGACCCACCTCGAGCGCTCCGAACTTGAATTAGGAAGTCAGCTCATGGTCTATACTGCAAAATTCAGAACGGATAGCGGTGTCACAAATCCCCCCACGGGGAATGACGGCGGGAATGCGGGCATGGTCCTTCCGGGCGGCGGGTTTTATTACGTGCAAAAGTTATTCAACGGCCGAGCCGCCGTGGGCCTTGCCTTAAACGCTCCCGCGGGATTCGGGATTGATTATGACCACAGTTGGAAGGGCCGGTATGCCATTCAGGAATCCATGTTGGCAGTCGCGAATATTAATCCCTCAGTCGCGTATAAAGTGAACGATTGGCTGTCTGTCGGTGCGGGTCTTTCGGTTTATTATGCCGTCGCTAAGAACGAGATGGCGGTTAATAACCTCGGACCTAGTGATGGAAATCTCAAAGTCACGGCGTCCGATTGGCGCGTGGGGTATAACCTCGGGGTATTGCTGGAGCCAAGGAAGGGGACGCGGATTGGCGTGGCGTACCGCTCCCAGGCGAATTTTAATTTGGAGGGGAAAGCAAAAACTGAGGGTCTTGGACCTGTTCTGGGCGCGAATGTAGGCGGTCATCCCCGAATGCACATCGAGCTTCCGATCGCGAGAAGCATTATGGTGAGCGGCTATCAAGACCTCAACCCCCAATGGGCGGTGCTCGCGGATGTGGGGTGGCAGGACTGGAGCGCGTTCAACCGTGAAACAATACGTTTTCCTAAAACGACGGTGGATGTTAACGAAGACTGGAAGGATACCTGGAGGGTCGGTCTCGGTGCCCATTATCGTCCGGTCCAGCGGCTGCTGCTGAAAGCGGGGTTTTCTTATGATAGCGATCCGACATCGCTCGCAAACCGGCTTCCAACATTACCGGCTTCCGAACAGTGGCGCTACGCGACGGGTTTTGATTATGATCTCAACAAAAACATGGTGATCAGTCTCAATTATGAGTTCATCGACCTTGGAAAGGCCCGCATCGATAAGGACCTTCAAGTGATCGTTCCGGATGGGACGGTACTCGGAAAACAATTTGAAGGAGACTACAATCAGTTCATCAATTGTGTCGGAATGACCTTTCGCTGGAAGTTCGGCAAGGGCGAAGTCGACAGCAAAAAAGAAAATGCGGGGAGCCCCGCCGGCGCGGTAAGTTTCTAAACACACGGAGGATGACAAAATGCGATATTTTATGATCATGGCTTTTTTGATCATGGCGGGTGGCAGTCAGGCTTTGGCGGCAAATGTTGAGCAGCCGATCGTTTATCCAAAAAATGGTCAAAATCCTCAGCAGCAAGGATCGGATGCCAATGCCTGCCAAGTATGGGCACAGCAAACCACAGGAGTGAATCCGGCTTATCTCCAGGGGCAACTTTCAGTTGCACAATCGCAAAATGTAGCGCCGCAGCAAAGACCCGTCCTTCGCGGAGCGGTTCGCGGTGTGGCCGTAGGATCAGCATTGGGGGCGATCAATAAAAACATGGATTCGGGTGCCGGGAAAGGCGCTACGATGGGAGTCACGGCGGGTGCCATGCGGGGTGTTGGGCAAAAGATTGATATGTCCCGTGAAGCGCAAGCCCAACAATCACAGCAACAGGTGACGAAGTTACAGAATCAATATGCCACCTACAATCGAGCTTTTTCGGCCTGCATGACCGGCAAAGGCTACAGCGTCAGTTAACTGCGGGTTTTGTTTCCCGGAACCAACCTCAAATATAAGGAAATGATCATGAAATCGAAAAGGCTTATTCAGTTTCTTATTCCGGTACTCTTGGCGGCTCTTGTCTCCGGATGCGCTTCAACGGACGTGAGCGATACGCAGATCAATTACGTCGGCCAGCTTCCAAGGCCCAATACGATCTGGGTCTACCGCTTTGCCGCGACGCCGTCTGATATGCCCGCCAATGCTTCCATTGCCGGACAATTTGATCCGCAAATAGCTCAGACGCCCGACCAGATCGCCGAGGGACGCAGGGTTGGCTCCGAAATAGCGAGCCAATTGATCGGGGCGATCGTGGGAATGGGGTTACCGGCGAGGCTTGCTTTTTCACCCTCCCAGCCACAGCTCAATGACCTTGTGATCCGGGGCTATCTTCTCTCGGTCAATCAAGGCAATGCCGCGGAACGTGTCGGGATCGGATTGGGCGCTGGTGCGTCTGAACTAAAAGCCATGGTTGAAGTTTATCAGATGACGTCACAAGGACTTCGCAAACTCGGGTCCGGCGTTGCGGATTCCACAGGAGGAAAAACACCGGGGGGCGCTGCGGGCCTTGCCACGCTTCTCGCCACTGGCAATCCCGTGGGGCTTATAGTGGGCGGCGGCATGAAAGTTTATCAGGAGGAAAATGGCAGCAGCACGGTTCAGGGACGGGCTCAACAGACCGCCCAGGAGATCGCGAGCCGGCTCCAGACCCGCTTCCAGCAACAGGGCTGGATTTGAGACGAACGGATTTTTTCTTTTTTAACCTTCCACGGGGGGAACTAAAATGAAAAAAAACAAATTAACATCGAGCATCAGTCTCGGTGTGAGTCTCGCGACTTTGTTCATGCCGACGCCCGGTATCTGTAAGACGAATCAAGATGACAAGCAGCCTGTGCGCCAGCTCGTGAGCGGAGAAATGGGTTCCGCAAGCGCGACGGCAAGCATTGATGGCAAACAACTTCCCGCGCCCGATGCGAAATTCGGCGGTGTGATCAAGAATGATGCCCTTCAATCGAAACCTTGGTGGGCGCCGCGTACCGTGCCGCCTAAAGGCGCACCCAATGTGCTGCTCATCATTACCGATGACTCCGGATTTGGCGTACCGAGTACCTTCGGCGGTGTTATCCCGACGCCCACGATGGATCGCCTTGCACAGAGCGGTCTTCGTTACAACAACATTCATTCCACGGCGCTGAGTTCCCCGACGCGTGCCGCGCTTATCACCGGTCGCAATCACCACTCGGCAGGTTTCGGTGTGGTCTCCGAACAGTCCACCGGCTTCCCGGGCTATAACAGCATTATCGCCGAAGACAAGGCTACGATCGGACGCATTTTGCTTGATAACGGCTATGCTACTTCGTGGTTTGGCAAGGAGCACAACACTCCGTCCTTTGCCGCCAGCCAGGCCGGACCGTTCGATCAATGGCCGATTGGTATGGGCTTCGAGTATTTCTACGGTTTTGTCGGCGGTGATGCCAATCAGTGGCAGCCGAATCTCTTTCGCAATACCACCCAGATTTATCCTTTCGAGGGTAAACCCGGCTGGAATCTGGTCACCGGGATGGCCGATGATGCCATTGATTATCTCAATCGTATGAATCAAACGATGCCCGAGAAACCCTTCTTCATGAAATACGCGCCGGGAGCCACTCATGCGCCGCATCATCCGACGAAGGAATGGGTGGATAAGATCCATAACATGCATCTCTTTGACGAAGGGTGGAACAAGCTTCGCGAGAAGATCTTTGAGAACCAGAAACGCCTCGGCGTGATCCCGCAGAACACGCAGCTGGAGTCTTGGCCATCGAAAATTCTCAAGAACTGGGATGATTTGACAGCCGAGGAGAAGAAGCTTTTTATCAAACAGGCGGAAGTCTTTGCTGCCTATGCGGCCTATAGCGATTATGAGACCGGTCGGGTTATTCAAGCCATTGAAGACATGGGCAAGCTCGATAACACGCTGATCATCTACATCAATGGTGACAACGGTACCAGTGCCGAAGGTGGCCCCATGGGGACGCCTAACGAAGTCGCTTGGTTCAACGGTGTCAACGAGATGCCTGTCGAGACGCAAATGAAGTGGTATGACGTGTGGGGGACCGAGCAGACCTACAACCACATGTCGGCCGGTTGGTCTTGGGTTTTTGATACACCGTTTACCTGGTTCAAGCAGAACGCGTCCAAGCTCGGCGGCATTCGCCAGAACATGGTGGTTTCTTGGCCGGCACGCATTAAGGACAAGGGCGGTTTGCGTGAGCAATTCTGCCATGTGATCGACATCGTGCCGACCATCCTCGAGGCCGCCGGTATCCAGGCGCCCGAAACCGTGGACGGTATCAAGCAGGCGCCCATCGAGGGGACGAGCCTCGTTTATACGTTCGACCAGGCGAATGCCAAAGCTGTCTCGCGGCACAAAACCCAGTATTTCGAGATGATGGGACAGTGGGCTCTTTATAATGAAGGATGGCTCTTGAGCACCAAGGTGAACCGCGCGCCGTGGGAAGCCTTCGGCCCTGCCAACACCGATCCGCTTAACAACCAGGTGCTTGAGCTCTACGACCTGAACACGGACTTCAGCCAGTCCAAGAATATTGCTGATCAATATCCCGACAAGGTCAAGAAGATGAAGGCGATGTTCATTGAGGAAGCCAAGAAATACCAAGTTTTCCCGATGGATGCCTCCGTTGCCGGTCGCCTTGTGGCCCCGCGTCCGAATATCACGGCCGGTCGCACTGAGTTTGTTTATACCAAACCCATGGTCGGTCTACCTCAGGGCGATTCGCCGTCCATCCTGAACAGCTCGTACACCATTACCGCGGATATCGAAGTCCCCGCCGAAGGAGCCGAAGGTATGCTTCTAACCTCCGGCGGCCGGTTCGCCGGTTACGGATTTTATTTGCTCAAAGGGAAACCGGTGTTCCTCTGGAACCTCGTCGACTTGAAGCGCATTCGGTGGGAATCTCCGGATGCGCTTACTCCCGGTAAGCACACCGTTGAATTCGATTTCAAATACGACGGTCTTGGAGTGGGAACGCTCGCATTCAACAACATGAGCGGTCTCGGTCGCCCCGGTACCGGCATGCTTAAGGTGGATGGAAAGGTCGTGGATACCCAGACCATGCCGCACACGCTTCCCATGGTCCTGCAATGGGACGAGAGCTTTGATATCGGCTCGGATACGTTGACAGGCGTAAACGATGCGGATTACCAGCCGCCGTTCACTTTTACGGGAAAACTCAACAAATTGACGATCAAGATCGACCGGCCGAAGTTGTCGTCCGAGGATATCAAGACACTCGAAGCGGCTCAGCAGAACAATAAAGCCAGCGAGTAAAGTTCGTCTGTTTTGTGATTACGCGGGCTGCTTTGAAATCCTTCGAAGCTGTTCGTGCGTCTCATGATGACGGTGATATTAAATTGAGAGGGGATAGCAACATAAAAAAGATCTTAACTCTCACCTCCGTGGCCGAAGCAGCCGCGGGAGTATTGCTGATTTTTGTTCCTTCGCTCATCGTGAGGCTGTTGCTTGGCGCGGAGCTTACCGGGGTTTCTATACCTGTGGCGCGCGTGGCCGGAATCGCTTTGATCTCGCTGGGTGTCGGGTGTTTCCCTGCAAACGCTTCACGTTCCGGTATGTTGACGTACGGCATACTTGTCACGCTATACCTTTTGTATCTTGGTATCCGCGGCGAATGGGTTGGGCTGCTGTTGTGGCCAGCGATGGGTTTGCACGCAATTCTGACGACGCTTTTGATTTTGGCGTTCGTAAGAGATAGAGGTACGAAGTTCATGAAAGCCAATTAGGAGAAACGGGATGAAAAAAAATAAACTAACATCCACGATAAGTCTCGGCGTCAGTTTGGCGACCGTGTTTATGCCTTCCACCGGGATGTGTCAGACCCAACAATCAAAATTTGAGCCGGATCGCACCCAGCTTCCGATCCATGAACCCCAATACCCTCGCAGCACGGTGCTGGATGCCCGCGATGCGACGGCGCCGGCGCGATTTTCTGTCAAAGCTCCCACCGGTGCGCCCAATGTTCTCATTGTTCTGATCGATGACATGGGCTTCGGCCAGTCCAGTGCTTTCGGCGGGCCGTGCAGTATGCCCAATGCCGCACGATTGGCCAATGAAGGTCTTCGCTTCAATCAGTTCCATACGACCGCGCTCAGCTCACCAACCCGTGCGGCACTTTTGTCAGGCAGAAACCACCATACGAACAATATGGGTTCGATAACGGAAACCGCGACATCGTTCCCCGGCGACACGGGACAGCGGCCGGAAAGCGTGGCGCCGCTTGCCAAGATGCTGCGGTACAACGGTTACGCGACCGCTCATTTCGGAAAAAATCATGAGACTGCGGCATGGGAAGTTAGTCCTTCAGGGCCGACCGATCGCTGGCCGACCCGCAGCGGATTTGATAAGTTCTACGGGTTCATGGGCGGGGAGGCCAATCAATGGGCACCGGCGATCTATGAAGATATGACGAAGATCGAAGTGTCGACAGACCCTGATTATCATTTTATGACCGATATGACCGATCACGCGATCTCCTGGATGCGGTCTGAAAAGGCGTTCACACCGGACAAACCTTTCTTTATCTACTTCGCACCGGGCGCGACGCACGCGCCGCATCATGTGCCGAAGGGCTGGATCGAGAAGAACAAAGGGAGATTCGATCAGGGATGGGACAAACTTCGGGAGGAAACTCTCGCGCGCCAGATTAAACTCGGGGTTGTTCCTCCGGACACGAAGCTTGCGCCCAAGCCCGAAGCGATCAAGGATTGGGACAAGCTCAGCGCCGACGAGAAAAAACTCTTTGCCCGGCAGATGGAAGTCTTCGCCGGCTACGCGGAGTACACCGATCATGAGGTCGGCAGGCTTCTCAAGTCGATCGAAGATATGGGGCAAATGGAGAACACGCTCGTTTTCTATATTCTCGGCGATAACGGCGCGAGCGCCGAAGGCGGCATGAACGGCGTCTTTAACGAGATGTCCTACTTTAACGCGGTGCCGGAATCGGTACCGGAGATCCTGAAGCATTACGATGAACTGGGAAGTGCCACCACCTACAATCACTACGCGGCAGGCTGGGCTGTTGCGGGAGATACGCCTTTTATGTGGACCAAACAAGTTGCGTCGAATTATGGCGGCACCCGGAACGGGTTGGTGGTGTATTGGCCCAAGCATATCAAGGCCACAGGGGAGATCCGGTCTCAGTGGCATCACGTCATTGACGTGGTTCCTACTATCCTCGAGGCCGCGGGTCTGCCCGAGCCCAAAGTTGTGGATGGGGTCGTGCAAACACCTATCGAAGGTGTGAGCATGCTTTATGCCTTCAATGACGCCAAAGCCAAGGATCGCCATCTGACCCAGTACTTCGAAATGTTCGGTAATCGCGCGATCTATAACGACGGTTGGTATGCAGGCACCGTTCACAAGGCACCCTGGGAGCCGAAGCCCCGGGCCACGCTCCAAAATGACAAGTGGGAACTTTATAACACGGCCAACGATTTCAGTCTGACGAATGATCTGGCCGCGGCGAATCCCGAGAAGCTCAAAGAGATGCAGGGCCTTTTTATGAAGGAAGCGGTAAAGTACCCGGTGCTTCCTTTGGATGACCGGTTCCTTGAACGCATGGACGCGGCACTCGTCGGACGTCCCGATCTTTTAGCCGGCCGCACATCGCTCACAGTCTATGAAGGCATGACGGGGATGTCCGAGAATGTTTTTATCAACACCAAGTGCCGTTCTCACTCCATCAACGCCGAGGTGAATATCCCGGCGGGCGGCGCGAACGGCGTGATTCTCGCTCAGGCCGGGAGATTTGGCGGATGGAGTTTGTATCTGAAGGACGGGAAGCCCGCCTACACTTACAATTTCCTGGGCATGAAACGGACGACGATCGCCGGAACACAAGTGGTGCCCAATGGCAAAGCGTTCATCCGGTTTGAATTTGCCTATGACGGGGGCGGTATGTTCAAGGGCGGGACGGGCACGCTTTATGTGAATGATGAAAAGGTGGCCGAAGGGCGTATCGATCGCACGCAGATATTCTTTTCTGCGGATGAGGGTTCCGATGTTGGCGAAGACGGCGAAACACCGGTCACCGAAGATTATGGCATTGCTGCGCCTTATTCTTTCACCGGGACGATCGACAAGGTCACGATCGATCTAAAACCCGAGGAAGCCGCAGACGCTCAAGCACACGCTCAGGCGCAAAAAGAAGTTACCCAGAAGAAGGCTGTTTCCGACTAGGTCTAGCGATCGAATTTTTAAATAAAAAAGGAGGTTGTCCATGAAGGGGAAAAATTTTATCGGACTCGGGGTGATTTTCTTAACGCTTTGGGCCGGAACCGCGATGGGAGCAGAACCTGCCGCGCCGGCTGCCCCAACGCAGGCGAAGGATCAAGCGATGGCGATCGTGGATCGGATGTCGGAGTTTCTTTCCGGCGCCAAGAGCCTGAGCGTCACGATGGATACCGGATTTGACTCCGTTCAGGATTCCGGACAGAAGATTGAGTTTGGCGAAGTGCGGCAGGTGGTGCTCGATCGGCCCGGGTTTCTTCGCGTTGACGCGACCACACGAAATGGGAAGAAGAGCCGGGTTTCCTTTAATGGAAAGGATCTGACCCTTTTTTACGAACAAAATAATGTTTATGCGAGCGATCCGAAAACCGGTACTGTCGATGATGCTATCAAGTATTTTACCGAGGACCTTGGCCTGCGGCTGCCGTTGGCCATGATGCTGACCACCAAGCTCAAGGATTTTCTGGACCAAAAAGTGCGGGAGGCGGCGATCGTTGAAGATTCCTTTATCGCCGGCGTTCCTTGTGATCACCTAGCTTTGCGCGGAGATGAGGCGGATATGCAGCTTTGGATCGCAAAGGGTGACAAACCTTTGCCTCAGAGGATCGTGATCACCTACAAACAGGATAAGGGGGCGCCTCAGTTCTGGGCGCAACTCAGCAACTGGAATCTTGCGCCCGAGATCCCGGAAGGATTCTTTGCTTTTACTCCGCCCGCGGACGCGAAAAAGATCGCTTTCTCACCCAAGCAGACAAAGAAACCGGAAGAGTCGGTCGTCAAGGCGGAGGTGAAGTCATGAGCTCAAAGAAATGGATCAAGGGAATGTCTTGGGGCGCGTTGCTCGTGATGGGCATGTTTGTACTTAATATCGCAGATGCCGATGCTCGGGGTGGCGGCGGAGGCGGTGGCCGTGGCGGCGGTGGCGGAGGATATTCCCGAGGCGGTGGCGGCGGAGGAGGAGGCGGTGGTTTCTCCCGTGGCGGGTCTGCCAGTAGTGGTAGCTTCGGTGGTGGCGGTCAATCTCGAGGTGGCGGAGGTGGTTTTTCCCGCGGCGGAGATTCCGGAGAGAGTGGATTTTCCCGTGGAGAGGGAGGAGGAGGCGGATTTTCCCAAGGTGGCGGCGAAGGGTTTGCCGGCAGAGAAGGTGACGGAGGCGGCAGGTTCTCTCAAGCCCAAGGCGGGCAGGGGAATTTGCAGGATCGTCAAAATTCCAATCAGGAAGATCGTCAAAATTTCGCGCAAGACCAGCAGCAGAATCGCCAACAGTACGGCCAACAGCAGCAACAGAATCGCCAGGACTATGCCTCCGATTACGATGATTACTATCATCACGGAGGATACTACGGAGGCGCGCCGTATGGAGGCGCGGTTGTGGCCGGCGCGACAGCTGCGGCGGTCATCGGTTCGGTTCTGACGACGGATCAGTTCAATACCGTCGGGGCCTCCTGCGGTTCGCTTGGGGTCGATGGCGTGCTTTATTATCAATGCGGAGACACCTGGTATCAGCAGGCGAATCAGAATGGTCAGACGACCTATGTGGTGGTGAATCCGCCCGAATAATTGTTCCGGAGAAATATTCTCCAGCCCTTTTAATTTTAATAGTGCAAATATAAGGTTTTGATCATGAATACAATGAGCAAAATGCGTGTTTCTAGGGGATGGTTGGTTTTTCTGATCTTCAGTCTTTTAACGCTTTCGGGGTTTCCTTTATTCGCGAGTGACGCTGTTGGGAAGGACGAAAGCTCTTCTGCCGCTCCGGCTTCGACGAACAGTGACGCCGGCGTGGACTCAGCCAAATCTGCCATACTCGATCAGGTCTCCGCAAAGATCCTGGCGGAGCGAAAGGCGGGGACGGCTCACGTTCAGGCCAGCCAGATCGCCCAGGACCTGAAGCAGATCGATACGGAACAGAAAGCGCTTGCCGGAACCTCTCCGGATATGTCCAAGGCGGTTGATGGGTCTTACGACCCGGAGCTTTTGTTGAAATCCAAGATGGCGTTACTCGAAAGAAAGAAAGATCTCCTCGAAAGAAAAGCGGCTTTTCTTGAGAAGAAGGTCCGTACCCAAAAAGAATCTCATTCAAAGCTCCAGTTTTTTCTCACGAACATCTTTTCCGACGATGCCTCTGTTTTGACGATCACAGGGCAGATCAAAGACATGGAGCTGAGGCGATCACAGCGCTTTGCCGAAAAGGCCCGATTGGCCCATGAGCTCGAAAACGTGTCTTCCCGGATCAAGATCGAGGAACAGTATCTTTCCGCAAAGAAAGTCCTTTTGGCGGCCGCTCGCGATGACGAACGGGCCCATATCCAGGAGACCGTGGCGCTTGCCGAAGACCGTCTAAAGGTATTCCAGGATTTAAAGGCGTTTCTTAGCGAGCAGGTGGACTTCGTGGAGTTTCGCATCACCGCGCTTCAGGAATTCGATAAGCTGATCAAGCTAAGGCGAAGAGATGTTTTTAAAGAGAATGTGCTGACCCGAAAACCGATCCCTTATGGCCGAAGGGAAATCTTTTTTTCCTTGTTGGGGCTCTTGTTACTCGCGATGGGATATGGTTTCCGCAAGCAACTCGTGGCTTTGGACCGTTCCCTTCCTTCAATTCTGAACCAGGAGGGGATCCTTTTCTGGACTCGGGCGCTTTGGTTCTTTGGGTTCTTTGTTCTCTTTTGTTGCGGGATCCTCGACGTGTTGGAGTACCGGGCAGCGTCCATCGCTCTGGGACTTGTGTATCTCAATATCGCCCTAGGACTTGTCTTGTTCATTGCCGTCAAGGGACTCGTGCAGTCTCTTTTTATGCGCGTTCTTCAAAAGCTTTCGAAAATGACCCAAACCGAGATCAAACAATCCTCTTCGGTTTTTCTGCTGGTGCGCACCGTGCTGATGTGGCTGATCTTCGGGGGCATTTTTTATCTGATCCTGAGTTATTGGGCGCTTCAACAGGAAGTCGTCCAGTGGCTGCTTGGGGTCATCAATGAACCCATCTTTCAATCCGAAAAGATCAAAGTTTCTGTCTGGGCCATTACTCGGTCTGTTCTGGTCTTCTGGCTTTTTTACGTGGGAGCCCGTTTCCTGAACAGCATTCTCAAGGCTCGCGTTTATCCGAAGAGTTCTCTCGATAAAAACAGTCAATACGCGATCAAGTCGGTGATCCAGTTCTCCTTTTTAGTGATCGGGGCGATGGCGGGGATTCAGCTGCTCGGGATCGATCTGAGCGTCCTGACGGTCTTTTCCGGAGCCCTGGGGGTCGGGATCGGGTTTGGCCTCCAGGATATCGTGAAGAATGTTTTTAGCGGGTTCGTGATCTTTTTTGAGCGGCCGATCCGGATGGGGGATGTCGTGGAAGTCGGGGGGGTTCCCGGGATCGTGAAATCCATCCGGACTCGAAGCACCATCGTGAACACGTTCGATAATATCGCGATCGTGGTGCCGAATTCTGAATTTTTGTCGAATCGCGTTGTGAACTGGAGCCATTCCGACAGGACGGTCCGCATCGAGTCCCGCGTGGGGGTGGATTATGGTTCCGATGTGGCGCTCGTCAAAGAAACGTTACTTGAAATTGCTGAGGCTATTCCTGGGATACTGCCTGAACCGGAGGCCGTCGTCGTTTTCGAGGAGTTTGCGGAAAGCGCCCTTGTGTTCAGGCTTCTCTACTGGGTGGATGTGGCGGATCGCATGGACGTCAAAAGCAAGATCAATTTCGCGATCCATTCGCGGTTCAAGGACAAAGGGATCTCCATACCGTTTCCTCAGCAAGACATACACCTTAAGTCGTCCGATTTTGACCTGAAAGGAAACAATAAATGAACTTTAGTGAATCTTTCTTCCACACTTCATTCTTGGCGCTTTTTTTTGTCACGGTGTTGATCGTTCTTATCGCGATCGAAGTGGGCCTGCGATTTGGACGTTGGAGCCGCAGTCTCAAGAAGTCCGAAACGGATGCCCCAGTCGGGACGATGGTCGGCGCGATGCTGGGTCTCCTGGCGTTCATGCTGGCCTTTACATTCCAAATGGCGGCTTCTCAATACGATGCCCGGCGCATGGCGGCACTGAAGGAATCGAATGCGATCGGTACGGCTTATTTGCGCGCGGATTTTTTGCCCGAGCCCGGGCGAAGCCAGATCCGTGCTTTTTTCCGTCAATATGTCGACATGCGTCTGGAAGCCACCCAGACAGAAAAGCTCGAGTCGTCTATTGTCCGCTCAGAGCAAATACTGGATTCCCTTTGGGTCCAGGCTTCTACTCTGGCGGATAAAAACGCCGACACTCCTCTCACAGCGCTTTTTGTGTCGGCGCTCAATGAAGTGATCGATCTTCACTCGGAGCGTTTGATGCTCGCGACATCCTTTCGCATTCCGGAGATCATTTGGATCGCCCTTCTTTTCGTGATGTTCTTTTCCATGCTCGCGGTGGGGTACCAATTCGGGATCGACGGGACGCGAAGTATCCTTGGGACGCTTGTGATCGCACTGACTTCCTCGGCAGTGATTGTGCTCATCGCGGACCTCGATAGCCCGAGGAGGGGACTGATCAAAACAAACCAGGCGCCATTGATTGCGCTGCAAAAGAGCTTAAACAAGGGCACGGCGGATCCATTGCTGAAAAGCGCCCTCGCAGCCGCCCATGCAAACGTTTCTGCTGCCACCCAAAAATAAAAAGGAGCCTTGAAATGAAAAAATCGATCTGTCTTCTGGCGATCTTGTGCCTGCTGTGGGGGCCGGTTTCATTTGCCGCGGAACCTGCACAATTGAGTCCGGAGCAGTTCTATCTGAATCAGGCTTCGGCGGAGAAATTCGGCGAACTGCGCAAAGAGGCGAAAGGCTCCTTTCAGGGTATTCTGCTGTATCCGGATGACATCCGTAATGCGGTGCTCGTGCTTTCGCAATATCCGGATCTGATCGCCCTCCTCGACAACAAGAAAGTGCTCGACGAGAAGGAGTTCGACAAACTTTTGAAAGAACAACCCGCGGAGGTCAGGGACGCGATCGAGGATCTCAAGGCCTACCCGGACGTGATCGGCATCATGAGCGATAATATCGTGGTCACCGCGCTTTTGGGCGAGATGGTCCGGGACAAGAAAGAGGAAACCTTCGCGGTGATCAAGAGGTTGAGTGATTCGGTCAAAGCAGGGAATACGGAGGTCGTGAACGCTTGGACCGAGAAATTGCAGCAGGATCCTAAGGCGGTTCAGGAGCTTCAAGCGGCCTCAGAAGCCTATGCCAAAGCCAATAATTTGCCTTCGCCCAACAAGCCTATGACGGCGGAACAGGCGGCGCAAGCACCGACCCCCTATGGCTACTATGTGAATGAGAAGAATACGGTGATCATCCAGCAGATGCCTTCTCAGGACGTGACCTCGTACATGCTGGCCAACCAGATGATGTATACCATGCTGTTTGCGTGCATGGCGAATAATTATTACGCTCACCGGAATGATTATTATTGGCATTATTACGATGAGCATCATGAGGATTGGCAAAATGCCGTCAATAACAACACGAATGCGATGAACGATCTGAATAATAATATCGATGAGATCCAAGCGGGCCGGGATCAAGCGAAACAGGATCGGCAAGACAAAAAGGATAAGTGGAAAGAGAATCAGCCCACGCCCAAGCAAAATCTTCAAGACAAGCGGGATAATCCCGGGGCGGATCAAAAGGGCGACCGCCTGCAGCAGGGAGGGGTTAACAACAAGCTTCCGGGGAATGGGCCTCAAGTCAATAACGGTCTTCCGGGAAGCGGTCTTTCCGGGCAGCGTGATATGATCTCAAGCGCCGGCGGAGCTCGTGATTTTTCAAGCGCGCGAAGCAATGTCAGTTTTCAGGCGCCATCACGCAATCAGCAAATCAGCCAGGCTTCGCAGTTCCATTCTGGCTCCTGGTCGGGTGCCAGTAGCCGCGGCGGCTCCGGCAGCTTTGGCGGTGGCTCGCGCGGGGGAGGCGGTGGATCGAGGGGTGGGGGCGGCGGTAGTCGCGGCGGAGGCGGCGGTGGTAGCCGTGGTGGGGGCGGAGGTGGCGGTCGCGGTGGCGGCGGAGGACGGCGCTAAATGAAAGAAACAGCGAAGGCTTATTTTTTAGGGAAAAAGGGCACGAGGCTTAATTGCGCGCAATCGGTTGCGGAACCCTTTCGTGATAAATTTCCGCTCGATGGAAAAACAGCGTCGACCCTTCCGGCTTGCGGTGGAGGAAGAGCCCCGGAAGGATATTGTGGCGCTTTTTACGCGGCGAAATGTATCCTGGAGCAGCATTTCCCCGATCGTTCCACGGAAGGGATGGAGATGCTCCTTTCTGCGGCCGGCTCTCTGAAATGTCTCGAGGTAAAAGCGCTCAGAAAGCTTTCTTGCGTTGGTTGCGTCGAGAAATCCGCTGAAGTTGTCGAGGGGCGCTAACCGCCTATGTTTTTTCTCAGACAAAAAAGAAGTTTTTTTTCTGATCTCCGGCACGAGGAAAGAAAGCGGGAGCGTCTAGCCTTGGAATCGTTTATGTCGTTCAGGTTTCTTGTAAGGCTTGTTTTTTCTTATGGGATAGTCTTTCTAGCCTCGGCAATATCCACCTCATTTGCGGCTCCTGAAGTTCTTTCCAAAATGCCGCGGCCTTTAGCCTCCGTCATCAATTTTGGGGAAGATTTTACAAGACCTCTAGCCCGCTTTGACGTGCGGCTGAAGTATCAGGACAAAGGTGACGGGTCGGATGCCTTGGTGAATACTTACCGGGTGGATTATCCGCTACTCCTGAGGAACGGATGGAATATCGCGACGCGCGTGGATCTCCCGATGATCTCAAATGACACTCAAGGTCCTGATAATCGTGAAGGCCGTTGGGGATTGGGTCTTGGAGATACATTGACCCAGGTGATCGTCGCATCGCCTGAGGCCAATCGTTTCCGGTACGGCACTGGGTTGAGAGCCATATGGCCGAGCGCGACGGAGCAGCAGTTCGGGTCCGGGAAATACCAGCTTGCGCCGATGGTGGGTGCTGTTTATGCGCCTTCATGTCTGGCCGAAGGCTCATTTGTAAAGTTTATCTGGCGTGAAGAGTTTAGTGTTGGGGGGGATGCCGGGCGAACGGATATTCACAGGTCCGTTCTGAATCCCGGTGCGAGTTTTACCCTGCCGCGGCAGTTCTACGCGGATCTTTCTCCCGAGATCAAGATCAATTGGCAAGATAATGCCAAGTGGTTCGTTCCGTTCAATCTCACGGTTGGAAAAAAGTTCGGCAAGAAGCTGATCGTCAGTTTGGAGTGGAATCAGGCCCTGGTTAAACAATACCGGCCCTATGATTGGGAGCTCGAAGCCCGCGTCGGGTATTTTTTCTAAGAGTATCTAACATGACCCGTAGGTCAGGTTTAAACCTGACCTACAAGACGGAGAAAAAACGGGTTTTGTCGGGGCGCTCTAAAACGGATCAGCCTGCAGGGTAGTCGTAAGGCGGGGAGCGATTCATTCATTTTTTTGAATAAGAAAAATCCGTGCCCATTTCCTGCAACATGGAATAGAATACCTGCCTTCATGAATTTTTTAACATAAAAGGACTCCTTTCGTGACGACACAGAATACTGCTGAATCAATGCGGCTGACAGAAGCCCGCGAAAAAAGTATCCCCTGGAAAAAGTGGGGGCCTTACCTGAGCGAACGGCAGTGGGGAACGGTCCGCGAAGACTATAGTGACAATGGCGATGCCTGGAACTATTTCCCGCACGACCATGCCCGTGCGCGCGCCTATCGCTGGGGGGAAGACGGTATCGCGGGATTTTCCGATGACAAATCGCGGCTATGTTTTGGGCTGGCCCTTTGGAACGGCAGAGACTCGATCATCAAGGAACGACTCTTCGGCCTGACGGGCAGTGAAGGCAATCACGGCGAAGACGTCAAAGAGTACTATTTTTACCTCGATTCCACGCCGACTCATTCTTACATGAAATATCTCTACAAGTACCCGCAGCGGGCGTACCCTTACGGCGATCTTGTAAACACAAACCGGAACCGGTCACGCACCGAACCGGAATACGAATTGCTCGATACCGGTGTTTTCAATGATGACCGCTATTTCGATGTCTTTGTGGAGTATGCCAAGGGTTCTCCGGAAGATATCCTGATCAAGATCACGATCGCGAACCGCGGTCCTGAAGCCGCGAAACTCGATGTCCTGCCGACACTTTGGTACCGTAACAACTGGGCCTCCTGGACCGTGAAGCCTTCCGCAAAACCCATGCTCAAGCAGGCCAAGGGGTTGAAGGGCGCGAGTGTGATCGAGGCGTCAAATTCGAAGCTCGGGGAGTATACCCTTTACTGTGAAGGCGACGTGCCGCTTCTCTTTACCGATAACGAAACGAATAATGCCCGGCTCTTTCCCCAATTCCCGAACGAGAGTTCCTACGTCAAAGACGGGATCAATGACTATATCGTTCACGGGAAAAAGAACGCCGTGAATCCTAAAATGACGGGAACCAAAGCTTCGCCGCATTATCAGGTGAATGTGCCAGCCGGCAAGACCGCCGTGATCCGCTTGAGGCTTAAACAAAAAGCTATTTTTATGGAGAAAAACACTTTTGGAGCTGAGTACGAAGAAGTGTTTGTTGCAAGGCTCCGGGAGGCGGATGAATTTTACAAGGCGCTGACGCCTGCCCCTGCCAGCAAAGACGAGGCGAATGTCATGCGGCAAGCACTGGCCGGCATGCTCTGGAGCAAGCAGTATTTTTATTACGACGTTGATAAATGGCTGAAAGAGCACAACGCGGATCCTTTTGAGTCCAAGAGCAAGGGATGTCGCAATAAGGAATGGTTCCACCTGATGAGCGATCATGTGATCTCAATGCCGGACAAGTGGGAGTATCCCTGGTACGCGGCATGGGACCTGGCTTTTCACTGCCGCGCACTTTTGCTCGTCGATTCTGATTTTGCCAAGGAACAGCTGGATCTTCTGCTTCAAGACATTTTTCTTCATCCGAGCGGCCAGCTTTCGGCCTACGAATGGAACTTCAGCGACGTAAACCCTCCGGTGCATGCCTGGTCCACGCTTGCACTGCATCAGGCCTTGAAGGCGGAGGGTAAGGAGGACTTTGATTTCCTGAAGCGCGTTTATCACAAGCTTCTCATGAATTTTACGTGGTGGGTGAACCGGAAGGACCGGTCGGGCAAGAATGTGTTCGAAGGCGGTTTTCTCGGGCTCGACAACATCGGGGTGTTCGACCGGAGCAAAGAGCTTCCCACGGGCGGCCATCTGGAACAGGCCGATGGAACGGCCTGGATGGCGCTTTATTGCCAGAATATGGCGGAGCTCAGCATTGAAATGGCCGGAAAAGATAAGAACTATGAGGAATTGGTAGTCAAATTTTTTGAGCACTTCGTATGGATCGCCAATTCGATGAACCGGGTAGGCGAGGAAGGGATGTGGGATGAGGAGGATGGTTTTTACTATGACCGGCTTTTGCTTCCCGACGGGCGCTCGACCAGACTCAAGGTTCGCTCGATGGTCGGTCTGCTCCCGATCTGCGCGACCACCGTGATCGAGCCATGGCAGCGCGAACAATGTCATACTGCTATGGAACGGCTTCTCGATCGGGCTAAAAAAATGCCGGAACTTCTCGAAGGGATCCATAGAACCGGTCCCGGTTATCGTGGGGTTGAGGATCGGGGTATCCTGGCGCTGGTCAATGAACAACGCTTGCGGCGCATCCTTACCAAGATGCTCGATGAGAAGGAATTCTTAAGCGATTACGGGATCCGGGCGCTTTCAAAATTCCACGAAAAGAACCCGTATGTTTTTCGTGTCGGACGGGATGAGCATCGCGTGGGCTATGTGCCGGGCGATTCGGATTCCGGGATGTTCGGCGGCAACTCGAACTGGCGGGGACCGATCTGGATGCCGGTGAATGTCATGATCATCCGGGCGCTCACGCAGTACTATATGTACTACGGGGACAATTTCAAGATCGAGTGTCCGACCGGCTCCGGCAAGATGATGAATCTTTACGAGGTTGCGAAGGATATCTCGGACCGGCTTACCCGTATTTTTACACGTGACAAAAAGGGGTGGCGTCCCACGAACGGAGTCAGAGAAAAATGCCAAACGGATCCCTACTGGAAGGACTATGTTCTGTTCTACGAGTATTTCCATGGGGATACTGGCGCGGGGATCGGAGCTTCCCATCAAACGGGCTGGACCGGTTTGGTGGCGCCTCTTATTGAGACGTTCAGATCGATGAGCGCGGAGAAAATACTGCAGGCCGGCAAGATGGCAGCATTCGCTCGCGCCCCCTTGGCGCCGGAGGATAAGAAGGAGCCTATCGTTGTTCCCAAGAAACGCGTGGCCAGTACGAAGAAGAAATAAAAGTGTGACCCGGGATTCCTGATTCGAAATCAAAAAAGCATTCAAGCATTCAACTGAAAGGGAAACTGATGAAAAAGATCTTTCTGGTATTTTTAATGGCCGTGACTGTTTCGGGCTTGAGTTCGGGCTGCGCTTCCTTGAAGCGTGGCGAGGGCGTTCCTGCGCCTTTGATCGCGCAAGCTCAAATTCCGGGGATGCCGGGGATTCGATACCGAGCTGCTAACATGAACGATATGTCGGTCGAAGCTCTTGACATGATCAATCGTCAGAGAGCCATCCGGAAAGAACAGGGTCTGTCGGAGGAGCTTCCTCCGGCCCATTTACTCGCGGTCTCGGGCGGCGGGGACGATGGCGCGTTTGGCGCTGGGCTTTTGATCGGATGGACGAAGAAGGGGGACCGTCCGGAATTCGATATCGTGACGGGTGTCAGCACGGGGGCTTTGATCGCGCCGTTCGCTTTTCTTGGCCCAAAATATGACGATCAGCTGAGGTCGGTCTATACCAAGATCAGCACCAAGGATATTCTGAAGATGCGGGGCCTTATGGCGGCGGTTAATAACGATGCCATGGCTGATAACAAGCCTCTTTGGGGTCTGGTGGGACGCTATATGAACGCAAAAATGCTCGAAGACATTGCGGCGGAATATAAAAAAGGCCGGCTACTTCTCGTGGGGACGACGGATCTGGACGCTCGGCAAGGGGTGATCTGGAATATGACCAAGATCGCGGCGAGCCGTGATCCCAAAGCGCTCAATCTTTTCCGCAAGATTATGGTGGCGTCGGCCGCGATTCCGGGAGCGTTCCCTCCCATGATGATTGATGTTGAGGCGAATGGGCGGAAGTATCAGGAGATGCACGTGGACGGCGGGGCGACCGCCCAGGTTTTCGTTTATCCTCCGGGAATCAATGTCCGGGAATTACAAAAAACGGCAGGGACGACGGGTCGCAAGCGCTTCCTTTACATTATCCGCAACAGCCGCATCGACGCGGACTGGGCCCAAGTGGAGCGCCGGACGTTGAAAGTGATGGGGCGCGCGGTGTCTTCCCTGATCCAGGCTCAGGGGCGGGGCGATCTTTATTCGATCTATGTGCTGACGCAACGGGATGGGATTGATTACAATCTCGCGTACATCCCGAAAGATTTTAACGCGCCCCACCCGGATGAATTTGACCGGGCCTACATGAATACACTCTTCGACCGCGGCTATGCCATGGCGGAAAAAGGCTACGACTGGCAGAAGAATCCCCCCGGGCTCCAGGAGTAGGATATCACGCCCCGAGATTCTCAGTTGTTTCGGATAAATAGACCATGACATTGTCGGATCAAAGTAAACCGGAGCCGCGTCCTTTTTCGGCCGTGGCTTTTGGCCCGGACGGACGCCCAAGGCCGCTTGATAAATACGATGGCCCGATGCTTGCCTCAAGCCAGGGCTCGCGCCGGTTCCACATCATGGCGAAGCCCGCCGGATCCACCTGCAATCTCGACTGCCAATACTGTTTTTACCTCAGCAAAGAAACGCTTCCTCAGGGGCCCGGCGCCGGACGTATGTCTGATGCAACCCTTGAGCGTTTCATCCAGCAATATATTGCGGGTGTGACCGGACCGGAGGTCGTCTTTTCCTGGCAGGGCGGCGAGCCCACGCTCATGGGGCTCGATTTCTTCCGGAAGGTCGTCGCGCTCCAGGAAAAATATGCGAAACCGAATCAGAAGATCGAGAACGATCTGCAGACCAACGGGACACTTCTCGACGAAACATGGTGCGCGTTCCTCAAGGAGCACCGGTTCCTGGTCGGACTGAGCATTGACGGGCCCAAGGATATCCACGATGCCTACCGGGTCACCAAGGACGGGAAGCCCACGTTTGACAAAGTGTTCGCGGCCGCCATGCTCCTGAAAAAGCATGGCGTTCCGTTCAATACGTTGACTTGCGTCAGTCGTATCAGCGCCAAGCGGCCGCTCGATATCTACCGGTTCCTGCGACGGGAGCTGGGCGCCACCTATATGCAATTTAATCCTGTTGTGGAGTACAAAGGTTTCGAGCGGACGGCGCCGCAAGTATGGGACGCTATGAAGTTGCCGAAACAAGGCGATCCCGAGGCACGCCCCGGCCGTCCGGATTCCGTTGTCACGGAATGGTCCGTGGACCCGGAGGATTGGGGTTATTTCCTGTGCAAGATCTTTGATGAATGGCGGGCGAGGGACCTGGGCAAGGTCCTGGTCAATCATTGTGAAACGCTCGTGGCGCAGCATTTGGGCTTGCCGTCACAACTTTGCATTTACGGTGAATTTTGCGGTAAAGGGCTTGCCGTGGAGCACGACGGTGGGATATATTCCTGCGATCACTATGTCTATCCGGAATACAAGGTCGGAAATGTCCACAGCGGCAATTTGATCAACACCGTGCTCGACCGCGCGCAGGTGAAATTCGGTTACGCAAAGAACGAGACACTGCCGAAGCAATGCCGGGAGTGTCCGTATCTTCGCGATTGCTGGGGCGAGTGCCCGAAGAACCGCATCCTCCGCACGGCGGAGGGGGAACCGGGACTGAATTATCTTTGCTCCGGGTTCAAACGATTTTTCGCCCACGCGATCCCGGAAGTTGAGCGCATCGCGGCCGATATCCGCAAGCGTGGTGTGCAGCCACAGGCGAGGATGTAACCGTCATCCTGACCTCGCGCTTTCTTGCGAAAGCAGGAGCGAGGGAAGGATCTCTGTTCGAGATTCTTCGCCTGAGGGCTCAGAATGACGGATTTTGAGGTTTGTATCATTAAATTGTTTCATGCAGGATGACATCATGACGGTAGATAGACTCGGGATAAAAATCGGACGGTTCTTCGCACTATTCCTTTTGTTGGCATTTACGGGCCTTATCCCAGCGATCGCCAACGCAGCCGAAGGATTGCTTCGCCGGGATATCCAGGGGGACCCCCAACTGGTCAATCAGGCCAACGCGCCTCTGTCTTCCATCATGCAGATCCGCTTTCGGAATAACTACATTCCGCGTTTTGTGGAGAAGGGCGGCCGGGGCAATATTTTTAGCATGGATATCACCATGCCTCTTCCGGCTTACCGGTTGCTTCCCCTCAAGCATCTGACTCTTTTGTCCGCGCCTATTGCCGTGACTTCTCCCAAAAATCCGACAGGTTTCGGGGACTTGCGATTTCTCGATCTTGCCATGCTTTATGAAAGCAAAAGGTTCTTGTTCGGGGTGGGACCCACTTTCGTACTTCCGACGGCCACGGAAAGGACAGCGGGACAGGGAAAATGGCAGATGGGACCCGCGGCGGGGTTTGCCTTTCTCGCGAAGCGGGTAATGGTCGGTGCGATTTTTCAAAATCCGATCTCCTTTGCCGGGGATCGTGACAGGCCCTATGCCAACGCCATGTTGCTCCAGCCTTTCGTGACGTACCAGATCGGGAAAGGTTGGTTCGTCCGCAGCCAACCCCAAATGGTTTTTGACTGGCGGACCGAATTTAAGATCATTCCGATCGATCTCGGGGTTGGGCGTACTTTCAAGATCGGTCGTCAGGACGTCAATTGCTACGTCCAACCCTATTGGAATTTTGTGAACCACGGGCATCCGCCCCAGTACGGGATCAATGCCGGCATTTCACTCCTTTTCCCGAATTTTTGGAAGAATATTGCCAAGATGCGGGGAAAGAGTTAATTCTTTTGCTATAGGGGAATCACGGTTCAAACAGTACAATATCCAAACAAAAAAATAGGAGATTTTTCTGATGGACTCAAAAACAGTCTCTCAGCCCTGGGAAATGCCTGAAAAATATCCCAGCCTGAAAAAAATAGTACGGATGCTTGGAGTGGTCGGCGGGATGACCGTCGCCATCAGCGGTTTGCCGGTCTGCGGGCACGCCGCGCCCGCACAAGCGAAGAAACCCAATGTTGTCATCTTTTGGGGTGATGATGTCGGTCAGTCGAATATCAGCGCCTACTCCCATGGCTTGATGGGCTACCAGACGCCCAACATTGATCGTATCGCTAAAGAAGGCGTGATGTTCACCGATTACTACGCCGAGCAAAGCTCTACCGCCGGCAGGGCATCGTTCATTACAGGCCAGTCGGGTTTGCGCACGGGTCTGACCAAAGTCGGTTTGCCGGGTGCCACGCTCGGGTTGCAAAAGGAAGATCCGACCATCGCCGAGCTCCTCAAACCGCTGGGCTATGCGACGGGACAGTTCGGTAAGAATCACTTGGGTGATCGTAACGAGTTTTTGCCCACGGTTCATGGTTTTGATGAGTTCTACGGCAATCTCTATCATTTGAACGCTGAGGAAGAACCGGAACTTCCGGACTATCCGAAGGATCCCGCGTTCCGTGCTAAGTACGGACCTCGTGGCGTGATGGATTGCAAGGCCTCGGATACGGACGATTCTACCATCGACCCGCGTTTTGGCAGGGTCGGCAAGCAGGTGTGCAAGGATACCGGCGCTCTGACCAAGGAACGGATGATAACAGTAGACGACGATATCACTAACCGGGCGGTGGATTTCATCAAACGGCAGAACGCGGCGGGCAAGCCGTTCTTCGTTTGGGTGAACACCACCCACATGCACTTCCGCACTCACACGAAGCCAGAAAGCATCGGCCAGTCGGGACGTTGGCAGAGCCCTTACCATGACGCCATGATCGACCACGACAAGAATGTCGGAGAAGTTCTCAAGGCGCTGGATGATCTGGGCATTGCCGACAACACCTTTGTCATGTACGGCACGGACAACGGGCCGCATATGAACTCCTGGCCGGACGGCGCGATGACACCCTTCCGTAACGAGAAGAATTCGAACTGGGAAGGCGCCTATCGTGTCCCCGCCATGTTCCGTTGGCCGGGCAAGATCAAGCCGGGACAGGTATCCAACGAGATCGTTTCTCACCTGGACTTGTTGCCCACTATCTTGGCGATCGCGGGTGATCCCAACGTGAAGGACGAGTTGCTTAAGGGGTATACCGTGGGGGATATGACGTACAGGGTTCATCTCGACGGCGATAATCTTGTGCCCTACCTGACCGGGGAAGTCGCAAAGAGCCCGCGGGAGTCGTTCATCTACATTAACGATGACCAGCAAGTGACCGGCCTGCGCTACGACAACTGGAAACTGGTGTTCATGGAGCAGCGTGCCACGGGAACGATGCGCATATGGATGGAACCGTTCATCACGTTGCGGATCCCGAAGATCTTCAACCTACGTACCGATCCCTACGAACGGGCGGATATCACGTCGAACACTTACTACGACTGGATGCTCGACCATGCCTTTTTGTTCGTGCCAGCACAGGATTACGTGGGCAAGTTCCTGATGACGTTCAGGGATTATCCTCAGCGGCAGAAGGCGGCCAGCTTCAACCTGGATGAGATCCTGGAGAAGCTTAAGGAAAGTCCGTCGAAGTAAGCCTCATGAGCATGTCTGAATCGGGCGGCCCGCAAGGGTCGCCCGCTGTTTTTGTCTGTGCGTTTTGAGATATCTGAACCGAATATCCATCCAGTGGAAAGAAGTTTAATTATGAAAGCAGCCCGTCTCCCGAAATCATTCATCGTCGCATTCTTCGGCTTGTTTGTTTTATCGACGACCGTCGCCTTTGCCGCTAGTCCGCTTTCGTCCTGGAATGAGGGCCCTGCGAAGCAGTCCATTGTCAATTTCGTCGAGAAAGTCACGAAAGAGGGGGCGCCGGACTTTGTGCCGGTACCCGAGAGGATCGCTGTTTTCGACAATGACGGCACGCTCTGGTGTGAACAACCGATGCCCGTTCAGTTTTACTTCGCGCTCGATCGCTTGAAGGCTCTTGCGCCCGAGCATCCCGAATGGAATACCAAGGAGCCGTTCGCCTCGCTACTCAAAGGTGATTTTAAAACAGCACTTGCCGGCGGGGATCGCGCGATCATCGAATTCATGATGGCGACGCATGCGGGCATGACTACGGACGAGTTCGAGAAGACAGTGATGGATTGGATCGCCACCGCGAGGCACCCGAAGACGGGGAAGCTTTACACCGAAATGGTTTATCAGCCCATGCTCGAGGTTCTCGCTTATCTGCGCGCGAACGGTTTTAAGACTTATATTGTCTCCGGTGGCGGCATCGAGTTCATGCGCCCGTGGGCAGAGAAGGTTTACGGCATTCCACCGGAACAGGTTATTGGCAGCAGCATCAAGACCAAGTTCGAAATGCGCGACGGCAAGCCGGTGATCGTGCGTCTGCCTGAGCTGAGCTTTAATGATGATAAGGAAGGGAAGCCGCTCGGTATTAATTTGCATATTGGCCGCAGGCCTATCGCCGCGTTCGGTAATTCGCGGGGCGATCAGGAGATGCTGGAATATACGCAGGGCGGCAGCGGCGCGCGTTTCGAGTTGCTGGTGCTGCATGATGATGAGGTGCGCGAATACCCCTACGGTCCAGCCCAAGGTTTGCCGGACGTCAAGCTGGGCGCGTTCACGCAGGCGGTATACGACCAGGCCCAGAAAGATGGCTGGACCGTGGTCAGCATGAAGAACGATTGGAATACCGTTTTTCCTTCTGATGCCTCGGCGGTCACGGCGATTGATGTCGCATTGGAACCTGACGCTACGATGATGCAACGCGCGGAAGCCGTGAATGCTCGTCTGCTTTTGCTCTTTCCGAAAGGTTTCGCGCTCGATGCTTCTCACCGTCCCCACATCACGATGCTGCAGCGCTATGTACGCACGGTGGACCTCGAGAAGGTCTATGCCGCGGCTGGAAAAATTCTGTCTAACGTGGATGTGGCGGCTTTGAAATTGAAGGCGTTTAAATACTATTACATTCCCACGGACGGCATGGGTTTGTCGGGCATTGTCGTGGAACCCAACGCGGAGTTGATCAAGTTGCAGCAGGATCTGATCGATGCCGTGGCGCCCTTTACGGCGAAAACCGGGACGGCTGCGGCGTTTGTCACGACGCGCGAAGATCCTGAGGTGAACGAACCGACGATCCACTATATCGAAGCATTCGTTCCAGAACATTCCGGCAAGAATTTCAACCCGCATGTTACGACAGGGCTCGCCGCGATGGACTATCTGGACAAAATGCTGAAAGAACCTTTCGACACGTTTACGTTCATGCCGGTCGGAGCTTGCGTTTACCATCTCGGCAACTTCGGCACGGCCCGGGCGAAACTCAAAGAGTTCGATCTGAAGTCCTGAGCCGTTTTCGTATATGATTTCAAGATTCTAATGTAATGCGCTTTGTCATCCCCGCGAAGGCGGGGATCCAGGGTGTGGATTTCCGATTAAAGCATTCGGGAATGACATGTTGGCAGGCACCTTTAGAAACTCAAAGAAAGGATCGTCGTGAAACTTAAAAAAATTATAGCGCTTGTTCTTCTAGCCTTTGCCGGTTTCTCCATTTTGGGGTTCGCCGCTGATAAGCCGCAGTCCCTGGGAAAAGTCGATGAGCAGCGACTAATCGGGCGATGGGTGCGGCCGGACGGGGGCTATGCCATTGACGTTCGCAGCGTGCAGGCCGGCGGGAATCTCGATGTTGCTTATTTCAATCCGAATCCGATCCATGTGTCGCGCACCGAATGGCGAAAAGAAGGCGACATCCTTACTGTGTTCGTTGAACTCAACGATAAAAATTATCCCGGTGCGACATACAAATTGCGCTATTATCCGGATAGTGAACAGCTGGCGGGGACATATACCCAACCGCTGGTCCAGCAGACTTTCGACGTCTATTTCGTCCGCGCGCCTAAGGCCGTAGAGGAAAAAGTTTGATGCAGAAGAAAAACCGTTTTTTTTCCGTCTTTTATTATCTTTTCGCGATGCTCCTGATGATCGTGGTTTCGCCGTTCCTCGAATTGTCCCGATGCGGGAGCCCTCTCGAAGCGATGCTTATCACGCTGGTATTCTTGTCCGCGTTGCTTGCCATTGGGGCAGGGCGCAAAACCCTGATTTCTTTCGCTCTCCTGGTTTCGCTGGTGGTCGCGGGGAAATGGATACACTATTTCAAACCGGATCTTATGAATCCTGCTTTTTACCAGACAATCGGGATCTGTCTGATTGGCTATACGGCCTTCCGGCTTCTTCATTTTATTTCGAGATCACCCCGCGTCGACTCTGAAGTGTTGTGCGCCGGGGTGGCAACCTACCTCACCTTAGGCTTGCTCTGGGCTTTGGCCTATGCTTTGGTAGATCAGATCGTACCGGGTTCTTTCACCTACATGGGAAAACCGGTGGGGGAGAATTACATGGTTGGCTTCACGGCTCTTTATTTCAGTTTTGCCACGCTCTGTACGGTAGGTTATGGGGATATTATGCCCGTTTCGGGAGTGGCACGGATGTTGGCGATACTGGAAGCTGCGGGTGGTGTTTTTTATGTAGCCATTTTGATGTCCCGGCTGGTGTCGTTGCATTCCACAGAAAGTTTGAGGCGTTCCATGAAGGACTCTGAAGACACACCGGATCCTGAGAGGCGAACATAGCCATGCTGTGCAGGAAAACAAGGGAAGGGAGTGAGTAGATGGCTCCTATCGTTGAGGATCTCCGGGCTTTCCGGCTGGCGATCCAGAGGAGTGAAGTCAAACGCCTCTTGATCCTTTTAGGGATCGTTGTGGCCACGACCGTAATGATTTTCGTGCGGAATCTGACTGGCGGGGCAGTCATGCGGGGGCATGTATTTTTCTGGAGGCTTGTTCTTGCTCTTGTGATGGCGGTTTATGCGGCCTGTTCTTTAACGATCGTCCGGGGCGCTAATCGTGAAGCGCGGCTTTTGCCCTCCTGGATATGGGTTCTGGGGATAGTTTTCGAATCCTTAATACCGACGATCGCCATTTTGATTGCCGTGGCATTGTCGCCCCTCGATCCTTTTCATGCGATTGCTGTCCCGGCCGTACTTCTTTATGGGATATTTATCTCCGCGAACATTCTCCGACTGGATCCAAAATTGGCTTTTCTCTCCGGAGGCCTTGCCGCGCTGGGTCATTCGGGAGTTATCCTTTACGCGGTTTTCAAAGCAGGCGGTGTGGACTCCTCGAAGGTAGCCTTTCTTGCCAGTTATCCATTTTACCTCTTACTCGCCGGAGCTGTGGCGGCTCTTATCAGCCGCGAGTTAAAAGTCCACGTGATCACAGCGCTTGAAGCGGCGGACCTGAAGCGGCGCACGGAACTTTTGCAGGGCGAGCTCAAGATCGCGCGCGAGATCCAGCAAAGCCTTTTCCCGAGGCACGAACTGAAGATCAAGGGGTTTGAGGTCATCGGTTGGTGCAAGCCCGCGACGGAGACCGGCGGTGATTACTATGACTGGTGCGAACTTCCTTCCAAAGAAGGCTTTGTGATGCTGGGAGATGCGACGGGACACGGGCTCGGGCCGGCGCTTCTGATCGCGTCTTGCCGCGCGTATGTCCGGGCGGATCTGCCGCAGAACAGAGACATTGCGGGTTTTATGGACCGGCTTAACGCTCGCGTGGCTCATGATACGGAGGGCTCGCGTCTTGTCACCTTTGTCGGCGCGCTCCTCGATGAAGAGAAGGGGCAGGTGAAGATCATGTCGGCGGGGCATTGTCCCGCCTTACTAATGCGTGCCGCGACCGGGACCGTGGAACAGATCAAGGCGCACGGAGTTCCTTTGGGGGTGATGGCGGGGCTGAATTTTCAGGATCCGGCATCCATTCCGTTGCAACGGGGGGACCGGCTCCTTGTTTATACGGACGGCATCACCGAAGCAAAGCGTGCGGACGGCGTGATGTTCGGGGTCGATCGTTTGGGACAAGCCGTGGTTCGTCATGCCAAACTCGAAGGCCAGGCGTTTGTGGATGCGCTTTACCACGAGGCCATGGAGTTCTCAAGTAACGCCGTGCTTCAGGACGATCTGACACTTTTGAGCGTCAGGCGTTTGTAGACTTTTTCTTCGGGATGAATTAACATTCTAGCTCGTTTGATCAGCCTTATAAAGAGTAGCGCAGGTTTAACCCTGATTAGCATTTATAAAAATAATCGGGAAATCAGGATAACCCTGCGCTACGGATTTTGTTAGGTTCTCTAAACTTAAAGGAGTCACTGGTTTTGTCAAAGGACCGCAGCACCTCCAAAACTTCAGAGCTTAAGCTCGAGGTCGTTGAAAAAAAAGAAGGATCCCTGAGCCTTCGGCTTGCCGGAAGCTTTACCGCAAAGACAGCGGGTGCTATTTGGCAAGAGATCGAAACATTGCGACAAGACCAGAAACCTCGCGAACTTGTACTCGACGTGGCCGCTTTGACGTATCTCGACATGACGGGTGTCGCGTTCCTTCGCGACCTCAAGCAGTTTCAAGAATCTTCCAAGAATGTTTTTAAGCTGAACGGTCTACGCCCGGAATATCAGAATCTTCTGGACCTGGCCACCCGCCGATCCTCGCCGCAGGGGGCCCCTAAGATCGCTGCGAAGGTGTCCTTTATCGAAAGTCTTGGCCGCTCGGTCGTGAAGACAGGGGAAGGGATTTACGAGCAGATCGTTTTTGTCGGCTCGGTGATCAGCCAAATTTTTTATGCCGCTTTTCATCCAAAGTCCGTCCGCTGGCAGGATGTGTGGATCTTTATTGAAAAGGGCGGCGCGAACGCCGCACCGTTGATCATTATGGCCGGGTTTCTGATCGGCGTTATCATGGCTTTCCAGTCCGCTCTGCCGCTGAAGCAGATGGGCTCAGATGTTTTTGTCGCGAACGTGGTTGCCTTCGCCGTCTTAAGGGAACTGGGCCCGCTCATCACCGCGATCATTCTTGCCGGAAGGACCGGGTCCGCGATCGCGGCGGAGATCGGGACGATGAAGATCAATGAAGAGATCAACGCGCTGACAACGATGGGACTCGAGCCGGTTCGTTTTCTCGTGGTCAGCCGGATGATGGGGATCTTGTTCCTCGCGCCGCTTCTCACGGTCCTCTCCGATTTTTTTGGGATGCTCGGCGGCATGATCGTGTTCAAATCCTTTGGTTATTCCGCGACCACTTATATCAATCAGATCACCTCGACGGTTGACCTGGGAGATGTCCTCGGCGGCATTTTCAAGTCCATTCCGTTCGCCATCGCGATCGGCGCGATCGGATGCCTGCGCGGGCTTCAGACCAAGACGGGCGCTTCTGCGGTCGGGGAATCGACCACCTCTTCGGTCGTCACCGGCATGGTCATGATCATCATTTTGGATGGCGTGATCTCGGCCATCTATTACGCGCTGGGGATATAGAGCATGGCACAAGCCGCCACCGAAAAGATCATTGAGGTCAAGGACCTGACGGCCGGTTACGGCGACAGCATGACTTTTGACGCGATCTCTTTTGACGTCAAAAAGGGTGAAGTCTTTGTGATTCTCGGCGGGTCTGGTTGCGGAAAAAGCACGCTCTTGAAGCAGATGATCGGTCTCTATCAGCCATGGAGCGGGGAGATTCTGATCGGCGGGCAGGATATGGTCAAGGCAGAAGGGAAAGGGCGGCTGGAAGTGTTGAACCGCATTGGGGTGATGTATCAGAGTGGCGCTCTTTTTGGCTCGATGAATCTTCTTCAAAATGTCATGCTGCCTCTCGAGGAATTCACTCATCTTGCGGAAACCGCTCGCCGATCGGTGGCGGCGCTCAAGTTGATGCTGGTGGGCCTCCAGGGTTTTGAAAATCATATGCCCTCCGAGATTTCCGGCGGGATGCAGAAGCGCGCGGCGATCGCGCGAGCCATGGCCCTCGACCCGAAGATCCTTTTTCTGGATGAACCGTCCGCGGGGCTCGACCCTGTTACGTCGGCGGAACTGGACCAGCTGATCCTTAAGCTTTCCCGCGGTCTCGGCATCACCTTTGTGGTGGTGACCCATGAACTCGACAGTATTTATACGATCGCGGACCGCGTCATCATGCTCGACAAGAAGACCAAGAAGATCATCGCGGAAGGGGATCCGAAATTCCTGAAGGACCACTGCGAGAATGAAAACGTTCGGAATTTTTTCAACCGGCGAGTTTCAAAAGACGAGCTTTAAGTATTTGTTGCCATCATCCAATCGAGGAGAATCAAAATGAGTGAAAAAACACGGTACTTCAAGATCGGGCTCTTTACCCTGGTCTCTTTGGCGCTGCTCTGCGTCGGACTGATCATGTTCGGGGCCGGCACGGCACTTCAACCGCCTCCCATTCTTGTGGAGACGTATTTCAGCGGCTCGGTCCAGGGACTGGATGTCGGGGCCTTGGTCAAAATGAGCGGCGTCAAGGTCGGGAAGGTGAAGGACATCCTGTTCGTGAGAGATCTTTATGGCGGGGGGAAGACTCTGGCCGAATTGGGAACGGAATATGGGCAGGTCTGCGTCCGGTTGGAACTCGACAGGAAGTATTTCCCCAGATTGGCGGGGGAGAACCTGGTCAAGATCCAGAAGACCATCGATTACATGGTCGCAAAGCAAACCTTGCGTGCCAAGTTGCAATCGATCGGTATTACCGGCCTTGTGTATGTGGAAATGGGCTTTTATGATCCGAAAGAGACACCGCCTCCGCAGAAGCTCCTGTGGCAGCCCGAGGGACTCTATTTGCCCTCGGCCCCGGGAGTCGCAACCCGGTTAGGCGAATCTCTCGATAAATTGATGAATAAAATGGATACGGATATTTATCCGATGCTGGCGAACCTCACGAAGGCTTCGAACGATTTTCCGGAATTGACCGCAAAGCTCAATGAAATGTTGCCGCATCTGACGGTGATCGCGAAGAACATCGAAGATATCACTTCGACGGGGAAGAAATATCCCTCCCAGATGATTTTCGGTGATGCACCTGCCAAATCGAGGTATGACCGATGAAAAATCTCACGCGAATCAAGAACAGCATAATGTTCCAGTGTCTGATCCTTTGCATTCTGGTGTTTTCAGGATGTGTGAGCGTGGGCCTGCAGAAGGCCGCTCCGGATATCAAGACGTACTCCCTCGAGTTGAATGCGCCTCATCAGGCCGCTGCTTCGAATGCGCCGGTTTCCGTTCGTGTGAATGCCTTTTCGGCGGTTCCTTTCTTCAATGACCGCTATTTGGCCTACCGGTCCGGAGAGACGACCTACGAGCAGGATTTCTACAATCAACTGATCACGGCTCCCGCGAAACTGATACAAGACGAGGTTGCGGTCTGGCTCAAGGGTTCGCCGCTTGTTGCCGTCGTCGTGACGCCTTCCATGGTCACCGCGGCGGATTATGCGGTCGATGGCCGCGTGATCGAGCTCAGCGGCGATTATCGCAGCGAAAGCAGTCCCAAAGCGGTTGTGAAGATTCAAATGACCGTGAGCGGAGGACACGCCGGTGCTAACACGGTCCTGTCTCAGAAGATCTACGTCGCCGAGATTCCGATGAAGCAGATCTCTCCTGTGGTGCTGACCGAAGGGTGGAGCCAGGGACTGGGCCAGATCATGACCGGTTTTGAAGCCGACCTCGGATTATGTTTGACGACCCAAGCGAAAAAACAGGCTTGATCCAACCCGTGATTTTTTAGCAAGAAGGGGGTTTTTGTGGGCGGAAAAAAGAAGCAACTCAAAGAAAAAATGAAAAAGGCTCTGAGTAAAAAATTCGGAAAACTCGCCGGTTTGGACAAGAAAGCTAAAAATAAGATCTACAACAAAGAGATTGAGCGGCTTCAAACCGAGATGGTCAAGTTAGAAGAGTGGGTCAAGTTCAAGGGCCTGAAGGTGGTGGTGCTCTTTGAAGGGCGTGACGCGGCCGGCAAAGGCGGAGTGATCAAACGGCTGACCATGCGCACGAATCCGCGCATTGTCCGGATCGCGGCGTTGGGGACGCCCACCGAGCGGGAAAAGACGCAATGGTATTTTCAGCGTTATGTCGCGTATCTTCCGGCGGCGGGCGAAATGGTGCTTTTTGATCGCAGCTGGTACAATCGCGCGGGCGTGGAGCGTGTGATGGGCTTTTGTACCGATGCCGAGTACCAGGATTTTTTAAATATGTGTCCCC
>Ga0114951_10001186_pt1 | contig 33320 bp, 23 predicted proteins | sample AM7aDNAmetaG_FD_88677 | JGI IMG/M metagenome (GOLD analysis project Ga0114951, IMG submission 88677) | Freshwater microbial communities from Finland to study Microbial Dark Matter (Phase II) - AM7a DNA metaG | ecosystem: Environmental > Aquatic > Freshwater > Lake | place: Finland: Lake Alinen... | reverse complement strand
GGGTAAACCTAAATTGATAATATTCCTGGTCTGGGATATCTGTATGTCTGCAAAGTCACTGGAAAGAGGCCTTTGGTCCAAGGATAATGCCACGGGCAAGAGCCGCGCGGAATTGCTGGGCAAGGGTCCCCGTGTAACAGTTATTGACCCGGCGACCCGGGAAACCGGTGTATTGATACTTCCCAGGTATGAGGAAGAGGCAAGCCGGGCGCTCTGGGAGCCGTTGTTTGCGGAAGTAAAAAAGCGGATGGAAAAACGCGGGTTGGAAAAAACAATGATGCTGGGTATAATGCCCGATCTCTGGCCGAACAAAGAAGAAGTAACATTTTGGAAGGGTGTTTCGGGAGGACTGGCATGGGCTATTCACGGGCATGCCGGCGCCGCTAAAGATGTCATGATAGGAAATAAAGGGCTGTATAAGATTGCCGATATTGGCTATGCGGCCTATGTATACAACCTGATGTATAACGTTAATCCGGATAAGGGACGGTTATACGGCTGGCAGAACCCGGCACTTTTAACGTGCTACCTGCGTCTCGGAGAGTTGAACCGGTCTCCGGGGTCTTATACCCGCGCGCTTCCGGCCTTTTACATTACAGGAGGGCAGCGCGGCGGGGGACGTATAGGGGGAGATTTCTGGCCGGCGATGAAAAATAGCAAAGGCGAACGCGCGGGGGCTGTCTTTGCGCGCTACCCGGAAAATAACTGGCGAAACCTGGATATTTCTGACTGGTTCCTGGCGCCGGGCCCGGAGGGCGCTGTTTCTACAGTCCGCCTGGAGTGCTTAAACGAAGGGATACAGGAATGTGAAGCAAGGATCTTTCTCGAAGACACGCTTTTAGACAGCGGAAAAAAGGCAAAGCTCGGAACGGAGCTGGCTAAACGCTGCCAGGACGCGCTTGATGAACATCACCGCGCGATGTGGAAAACGGTTTGGAATAATGAGGAAGATATGAAACTCATAGGACAGGCCGGCGGTTCCCGGAACCCGGTTGAGGCGATGATCCAGGCACTTATAAGGGCCGGCAAACCAATTAAGTATCACGGGGAAGCCAGTATTCCCATTCAAGTTGAAGAGTCCAAGAAAGGGCAGGAGTGGTTTGCCCTTGGCTGGCTGGAACGGGAAAAAAAGCTCTTTGATCTTGCAGGCGAGGCCGCGGTGAAACTTAATCCGAAGTGACGCAAATTTGAAAAATTGAAGAGGAGCAGGTATGCGGCCAAAAATGGCGGTAGGGGCGCAGTCAAGGGAAAAAAAATTATTTTCAATGTTCTTTGTTTTTTTTCTCTGGCTTGCACTGGTACTGGTTTGTCCTGCAAACGCCAGGGTCCCGGAAAAAGATCCGGAGTGGGCGGGCCTGCCGGTAACACTCCAGCAGGAAATAGAAGGCAAACATCCGCGCCTGCTGCTGACAGCTAAACGCCTTCCGGAATTGCGTGCTTATTATAACAGCGAGAACGCGGCGCTCTACCGGCAGCAATTTCTTGACCAGCTAAAAAAATCCGTTGTGCCAAAAGATCACAAGACCAGCCCGGGGTGGGGACAGGAGATCGGGCTTATGAATATGCCGACCGTTGCTCTTCATTACATTTTAACGGGGGACAAGAATTCCCTGGCTGTTTGCAAAGGCCATCTGCAATGGCTGGCCGGAACAGCCAATTGGACTTATGGCGGCGAACCCGCTGTTGAGAATTCAGCTCAAGCTTACGCGAAAGTCCTGGAAACCATGAAAAATATGCCGCCTGCAGGCGAGGATAACAGCGATACGACCGCTGCTTTCACCCTGGTCGGAGCTGCTCTTATATGGGACTGGCTTTATAACGACCTGGAGCCGGCCTTCCGGGAACAATTCCGCCAGATACTCTGGCAGCATGCCCGGGCGATGTATTACGGCGGGCATTTGGCCGGCAATCCCGGCGGCCATTACTGGCGCACCTACCCGATGTATAATCACCGGTGGTTCCGGGATTGGGGCCTGACCTTTGCGGTCGTGGCAACAACGGAAGGAAAACCTGAAGAACAATGGCTGCTGGGCAATCTGCGGAAAGAACTGCAGTTCATGGCGGAATGGCTGGCGCCGGACGGCAGCCAGCATGAAGGCCCCGGCTATGGTTCGAGTTCAGGCGCTCTGGGCATGACCTTCCAGGTCTCGGATGAATGCCTGGGCACCCGCCATTTGGACTCACCTTTTTTCCGCAATGTCAGCATGTTCGCTCTGCAGGAATCGGCGCCCGGTATGAAAGAAGCATTTTTCTTTGCCGATTGCTTTACAAAAGCCGCAAGCCTGCATCCCTATTATTTGAAAACCTCGGCTTACTTCAAGCAGGCGGACCTTATGGACGGTATCCGCCAGTATATGAAAGTCTTGCAAAAAAGCTGGGATGTCCGGGCCTATGGCTGGCTGTCCCTGCTTTCGGATGATCCCAAACTCCAGGGCGGCCAGTATACCCGGCTGCCGGCGACTATATTTTTCCCGGATCTGGGTATGACCATTGTGCGGGAAGCCTGGCAGGATAACGCGGTAGCCGCGATGTTTAAATGCGGGCCTCCGGGAGGGTACAAACTTAACTCCTGGCGCCCGGTAAAAAAGGCCGAGAGCGGTACAGATCCCGGCATTAATGTGGCGCATGATCATCCCGACGCAAATTCTTTTGTGATCCTCGGGAACGGCGATTATCTGGCGGAAACTGACCGGTACCCTTTGAAACCGGGAAAACTATCCAGCAGTGAAAATACCATTCTTATCGAAAAGATCGGCCAGGCCATGCAGGGCCGTGTGGAAGGCGAAGAATGGTGGCAGCCTTCAAAGAACGATATGACCAAAATGGGCGTGATCACCGCCTGGAAAGATGCCGGAGACGTGGTGATCTCCGAAGGTGAGGCCTCCGGTTCCTATGAGGCCTATAAGGATGCCAAAGCGAAAAAAAGCCGGCCCGCGCTGGACAGGTTCCGCCGTGATTTCATCTGGGTAAAAGGCGGCTATATACTGGTACTTGACGATATTCGCGCGCCTAAACCGGTTGAAATTACCTGGCTGATGCAGGGGGCAAAACTTGAGGCCGTGGACCCGGCAAAAAATCTATTCCGGTTGAGCAAAAATAAGGCCGCTTGCGAATTTCAGCTCCTGGCAGACACAGAATTTAAAACAAACATCGGGGTCTCAACCGCGAATGATCATAATAAGCCGCTAAATTGGCAGCAGCTGCAGGCAAGCGCCGAAACAAAGGCCATACGGTTCGTCAGTATCTATGATCCCTGGGATCACAAAGACCTTAAATTGACCTTTGAACCGGCCGGACCGGAAAAAGCAAAGATCAAAGTCTCCGGCAGGGGAATTGCCGACACCTGGGAATGGACCGCAGGAAAAGGAAAATTCGAAGCCGCCACTCTGCACGGAACGCGCCGGAATGGCTTTGATGTGCTCAGTGATGCAGAGAAGTCCGTTCCTCCGCCGCATGATTGAGAGAAGCAACGACTGATAGAAGACTATGGAAAATGCAATTTCATAAAATGGGAGGAATTCAAGTGAAATATATTTTGGAGCAAAGGAAGAAACGGTCAGGAGTTAAAATAAGCTCCCGGCTCAGCGCTCTGCTGGTTGCGCTGCTATTGGTTTTACACGGGGCGCAGGCGGTTTTTGGACAGGAGAAGGGAGAGCTCCAACTGAAGCCGGAAATGCCGGAATTGAATATGAAGATGCCGATTTATCTGAAGGGCGGGGTCTCGCGGAATGATTACTCCGGTGTAAAGGTCACGATGCCGGAAAAAATAGGGCTCCAGGGCCACCCGCGGCTGTACATGGACCGGGCGGAGCTCGTTAAGTGGCGGGAAGATATTCAAAAAACTGAGAGAGGGCGGTCCGCCTTCAAAAGCGTGGTGGATTTCGCAAACGGTTTTTTGAGCTCGAAAATTGTATTGCCGGATCCAAAAGTGCCGGCGCAGGCCAAGGACCGGGGTGACGCAGCTGCTAAGGCGCATAACCGGCTTTCCAACGCAGCCGGGCGTCTGGGGTGGGCTTACCAGCTTTCGGATAATGAAGCGTTCGCGGAAAAAGCCCGGGAGATACTGGTGGGCTATGCCAAGCTTTATCCCGGTGAATATACCGAGCATAAAGGGGTTAATCCCCATGATGCAGCTAAGGTCATGTCCCAGCGCCTGAGCGAAGCTATGTGGCTTTTGCCGTTGATCCAGACCTATGACATGATCTATTACGCGAAATGCATGACAGATGCCGATCGCAAGCTGATCGAGAGCGATCTCCTGCGGGCGGCCATAACCTTTATTAACGGCAAGCACGACGCGGCGGCGGAAGTGAAACAGAAAAACAGTAAGAATTCTAACTGGCGGATGGAAGAACCGGCCTCCGGGGGCGCCGCCATGGGCAATTGGGTGAATTTTTACAACGCGACATTTGTGCAGGCGGGGATAGTCCTTGGAGATAAGGACTGGATTGATCTGGGCGCGGCCGGTACCCGGTTAATGATAGCCCGGGGCATCGGGGATGACGGCATGTGGAAGGAAGGCGCGATCGGTTACCAGTATTTTGCCCGCATGGCGCTGATACTCTGCATGGAGCCGCTGGCGCGGCAAGGGATAGACGTTTACAGTACTGGCAAGGCCAGGGTTAAGAATCTGTTTGACTCGGTCTATAAATATGCTTATCCGGACGGGACCATGCCGGGAATTAATGATTCAGGCAGGGCAAACGTGGGCGGAGATTATATGGCAGGGGCCTATGATTTTGGCTGGCTGCGTTTCAGGGATCCAAACTACGGGGGCGTGGTAAACGCGGCTCCAAGACAGATAATGCAGTCTGAGGGTGTTTACTTTCCGACCGTTATTTATGAAAAACTTCCGGAACAGCCCCTGCAGGGCCTGGATTCGGTGATTTTTGACGGTTTGGGTTTCAGCATTATGCGGGGATTTAATAACGGGGACCCGACCTATATATTGCTCAAGACCGGCTTGCCGACGGGCGGGCCGCACGATCACCCGGATAATCTTAATTTGATAATTTTCGCGGACGGAGATGAGCTTTGCGGTGAACCCGCGTTTTTCCGTTATGAGGATAATAAGCACGGGGAGTGGACGAAAACGACTTTGGGCCATTATTCTCTGGCCGTAGATGAGCATAATCAGGCGAAATGCACCGCGAGGTTGACCGGTTTCTATGATGCCGGGGCCGTCAAGATAATGCGCGGGCAATGCGCCGGCGCCTATCCCGACGTGGCTCTGGACCGGACGGTAGTACAGATGCCGGATTATATAGTAGATGTTTATCAGGCCTGGGGCAAAAAATCGCATACCTTCGACTACCCGCTGAGTTTTCCCGGAGAACTGGACAAAATGAAAGGCGTTGCGGCAGAAAAACTGAAGTCCATGGGTACACAACCCGGCTACAAGTTGTTCATGACCCTGGACCCTGTGACTGTCAACGGGAACTGGTCAGGTATCTGGAAACGCGAGGCGGCGGCCGGCGGAAAAGACCCAGGGGAGCTCAAGGTAACGGTACTGGAAAATGGCGAAACGAAGAGCTTTTGCGGTATCGGTGCTGATGACAGGCAGAAGGCCGTACTGAGGAGAACCGGCACTTCAGCCGTATTTACTGCCCTGATAGAACCGTTTAAGGTAATACGCGCTGTGAAGGCGGCGGAAAACTTCAGTCTAAAAGGACCCGTGCCGGGATATGGACTCAAGGTGACGCGCGTTGACGGGGGAACGGACCTGATAATAGTAAGATTGGATCCGCAAAAAAATCAAAAGCCGGCGGGCGTGACTACCTTTGAAGGCGGCACGACCGACGCCTTAGTTTCGGTGGTACGGATGGATAACTCAGGTAAAGTTATTGAGGCCGGTTTTATCGGCGGGACCAAACTTACCGGGGGCGGCAAGACTCTTACAAGTTCCGAAGCAGGTATAAAGTGGGAAAAGTAGGACCGCTAGCTGAAGTATTTTCAAAAGCCGGGTTGACATAAGCAAAAAGGAAGTGTTATGCCGTCAAGAGAAAACGGAATACGCGGGCTATTTTATATTATTTCAGCCGTTATTTTATTGCCTTTTACTGTCCTGGCTGAGGGCGTTACCGTTATTGACTCCCGCAGTAACTGGAGAATATTCAGCGTTATTAAACCCCCGGTAATTCAAGACGGCACCGACATTTCCATCGCCAAATTTAATAACAGGTGGCTGGACTCTGCTTCCCAACCGGTTGCGGATAACTGGAACAAACAGGATTTTGATGATTACGGCTGGCTGCGCGGGCCTTTAGCCCTCGCACCGGATACCCCCCTGGTGGACCGGCTTTACTTGCGCGGGAAAATTACGGTAAAAGATACGGTTGCGGGGAACCTTAAACTTTCCGCGGAGTATCACGGGGGAATAATTGTATATTTGAACGGCGTGGAGATCGGCAGGAAGAATGTAGCAAATGCTGCAGGGATGGGGCCAAAACCGGCTCTTCTTGCCGACAAATATCCTTCCGAGGCGTTTGTAACTGAAAAAGGGGATTTTCTCTCTTTGTCCCGTTATGCCAAACCCCAACCGACAGAGCAGGATAAGGAACGGACCAAGTTATGGGAAAGGAACGCGGAAATAGAACTTCCCGCCGGAACTCTGAAAAAGGGCGTAAATATTCTGGGTATAGAACTCATCAGGTCAGCGTACGATAAGGCGTCCCAAAAAATCGCCGGTGCAAAGCGGGAAAATAATTTTCCCCAGGAGTTCTCCTGGGCTACCTGCCGTATTACAAAGCTTGAACTAGCGGCGCGGAGTGCCCAGGGCCTGGTGCCCGACACCGGCAGGCCCGGGGGTTTACAGGTTTGGAACGGGGATATTATGGCCGGAGATTATGATCTTGATTATGGAAGTGTGTCCGAACCCCTAAGGCCCGTAAAGATCTCCGGCCCGCGTAACGGGGTCTTTACCGGCAAGGTAATTATCGGTTCTACCGGACAGATCCGGGGGCTTTCTGTCAAAGCCGGGGATTTGAAGGGGCCGGCTGTTATTCCGGCATCAGCCATAAGGATACGCTACGGGATGCCCTGGGGCAAGGAAACCATTTCTTTTCCCGGCAGTAAGAATAGTTCCAAACTCATGGGGGCTTTAAGCGATAACCCTCTTAAAGAATATCTTCCCGGGAACGCGGGTGCCGGCTCCGCACCGGGCGCTGTTGCCCCGGTCTGGCTAACTGTAAAAATACCCAAAGATGCCGCGCCCGGAACTTATTCCGGGAGCTTAACCGCCCGCATTTCCTCAGAAAAGGAACTTTTGATACCGGTGGAGCTGGAAGTACTGCCGTGGACCCTGCCTGAGCCGCAGGACTACCGGACCTGGGTGGATCTTATCGAATCCCCGGATACTCTCGCTGTTGAATATAACCTTCCTTTGTGGTCGGAGAAACATTTCAAACTGATAGCCGGCTCTTTTGAACTTATCTCGGGTACCGGCGCAAGAACTGTCTATATTCCCGCCATAGCTCATACAAATCTGGGTAACGAAGAGTCAATGATACGCTGGATAAAAAAACCCGGGAATAAATATGACTGGGATTTTTCTATAATGGAAAAATATCTTGACCTGGCACAGCAGCATCTGGGTACTCCGAAAATAGTGGCGTTACAAGTATGGGAAATATATATGCGAAAAGCCGCCCTGGGGAAAAATACCAGGTTTGATGACTTTACCCGGCTGGGGGTACCGCAGGTCACTTTTCTGGATCCTGTTACCAAAAAGACGGAGTTAGGTAAACTTCCTCCGCTGGATGACCCGGGAAGCAAAGCCGTTTGGCGCGACCTTATAGAACAGGTGCAGGCAAGGTTAAAAAAACGCGGGCTGGAGAAGGCCTTGATGCTCGGGATGTTCTGCGACTGCATGCCTGAAAAAGAAGATGCCCAGTTCTTTAAAGATGTGGCTCCGAAATTGGCCTGGGTTCAGCAGGGGCACTCTATCTTTAAGAACCTTCAGGATGTCGCAGAAGTCGGCTATAACGCGACCGTGTGGGGCTTTGCTTTTGGTGACGGCAGAGCGCAGACAAATCAGAAAGCTAAACCTCTTTGTGAGAGTTTACACGGCTGGAATAACCCGAAGTTAAACGCGATCTTTGACCGTGCCTTGGATCTGGATGAAAATTCCACCAATAAATGGTATTTTTTTACGGAGACCGCTATTACCAGTGAACTCCGGGGCATGGGCCGCCTGGGCGCGGACTTCTGGAAGGCAGTCAAAGATAAAAACGGCAACCGCACCCAGTGGGTGCATGAAAGGTATAGAGAGGGGGACTGGGGCGGCAGTGTGATCCTGCTGCTTTTGGGAAGTTCTATCCTGGCGCCCGGAAAAGAGGGACCTGAAGCGACCAACCGGCATATAGTTTTTCAGGAAGGTATACAAGCTTGTGAAGCAAGGATATGCCTGGAAAAGGCCCTTATGGAGGATAGATCCCGGCTTGGACCCGAGCTCGCGGCCCGCTGTCAGGCCCTGCTGGATGAACGGCTATTTTATATGTGGCGCAGTTTGAGCAATCACGAACTCCAGGGGGTTTGGAATGCAACCTTCTGGAGGTCCGGCAATGTCACTAAAGCCGCGGGTCAAAGATATTTTCAGGGTTCAGAGTGGCAGAAACAGGCGGAAAAACTTTTTCTGCTCGCGGGTGAAGTGGAAAAAAAGCTCGATAAAAAATAGTTATTCCGGTGAACTTAAGAAAGGTATAAACTGATATAGCTGATGATACAATTTAATCTGAATTTTACCGCTCAAAAAAATACAGGTCCGGGAGTTTTAGATGAAGTATAATTTGTCAAAAGAAGAAATTTTAAGGCTTAGAGGCCTGGCTAAGCGGCAAGCCGAAATTGCGGCATTGCCTGTGATGCAGATACGAAAGAAGAGATGGACAGATACGAACGACGGAATCCCCGGCGCCCGCCCGCCTTTTGCGATTGAAAGTTGGACCTTTGACAGGGATTTTATGCCGGAAGAACTCTTTCAGTGCAGATCTGAATACGGGCGCAGGCTGGAAAGCGGCTTCCTGCGCAATATCCGGCATCACGAGCTCCTTAATGACGATCATGTCTGTCCTGCTTCGCTTGATATTGGCTGGCATGTTAAATATAATGAATTTGGAATAGAGATACATACTGATTACGCCAAAGACGCGGATGGAGTGACACTGGGTTATCATTTTGAGCACCCTATCAAAGACCTGGCAGGCGGGTTTGCTATGATAAAACCTGCTACATTTGAGCTGGACAGAGAAGGTACCGAAGCGGAATTTTCATTTCTGAATAACACGTTTGGTGATATCCTTCCGGTAGTCAACCGGTACGGTCCTGATATTCATAATAGCCTCACACAGCGTCTCATCCGGCTTATGAGCATGGAAACATTTTTTATGGCGATGTATGACGCTCCGGACCAGCTTCACGGGTTGATGGCTCAACTTAGAGATAATGCGAAGAGAGAAGCGCTCTGGGCGGAAAAAGAAGGACTGTTGATCTTGAATAATGATAATCAGTGCACCTGCGGCACCTGTTTTAACTTTACGACCCTGCTCCCGAAACAAAAAGGCGCAATAGCGCCGGGAAAGGTAAAGTTATCTGACCTCTGGGGGGCTATGGACAGCCAGGAGACCGTCGGCGTCTCTCCCGGGTTGTTCCATGAATTCTGTTTTCCGTATTACCGGGACCTGGCGGAAATGTACGGCCTTGTTTACTGGGGTTGCTGTGAACCTGCGGACGCAATATGGGAAAAGTCGTTGAGCAAACTTCCCAATCTGAAGGCGGTCTCCATATCACGCTGGGCAAATGAAGAGTATATGGCAAATGAACTGAAAGGGCGAAGTATTGTCTATTCCAAAAAGCCCAATCCCAATCTGCTCGGGGTGGATGTAAAGTTGAACGAGGAAGCCTGGGCCGCTGATATAAGAAAGACCCTGGAATTGACCGCACCAAGGAATGTTCCTACTGAATTTGTCGTCAGGGATGTCTATACTATGCACGGGAACCTTGGAAAGGCAAAGCGCGCGGTGGAGCTCGCGATGAAAGAGATAGACCGGTTTTTCCCGGGTTAAGCAGCAAATTTTCCTGTTGGAATACATTCAAAAATATTAAGTAGTAATTTAGAAAAGTATTTTCGATAATTATTGCCTCGAAGTGTCAAAAGGAGCCAAAAATGAGAAGGTTTAAAATATTTATATGCCTGCTGGCATGCCTCGTCCCCTGTATGGCTGAGGATTACAATCTCGTAAAAGATGTCGTTTATGGGAAAGGCGGCGATATTGAGCTAAAAATGGATTATCTGACCCCCAAGGTTAAAAGCCAAAAACCTCTGCCGGCAATTGTCTATATTCATTATGGCGGGTGGAAAGGTGATGAGAATTCCAGGTCAGTGGGTATTGCGCCTCTGGCACTGCTTGTTAACCGCGGATATTTTTGCGCGACGATAAGTTACAGGTACGCGCCTAAATATACCTATCCTGCGCAAATAGAAGATTGCAAATGCGCGGTCAGATTTTTAAGGGCCAAGGCAAAAGAGTTTAATATTGATCCGGATAATATAGGCGCTATGGGAAGTTCGGCAGGAGGGCACCTGTCCGCGCTTTTGGGCGCAACCGGAGATGTAAAAGAACTTGAAGGCACGGGCGGCTTTGAGGGTTTCTCCAGTAAAGTCCAGGCAGTTGCAGCTTTTTGCGGGGTATTTGACGCTGCCGCTCTTTTTCTTGAGCATAAAAGTATAAGAGGCACGCTGATAGATTTTATAGGCTGCGACCTGGAAAGCGGAAAAGAAAAATATCAAAAAGCAAGTCCGGTCTATTATTTAACAAAGAACGCGCCTCCGTTCCTGGTCGCCCACGGGGATAAAGACAGGGTCGTCCCTATAAGACAAAGCGAGCTCCTTGTCGGGAAACTGAAGGAACTGGGGATCCCTTATGTGTATTATCCTTTGAAAAAAGGAGAACACGGGAGCGGAGGAGAATGGAAAATATTCTGGGACGGCAGGATAACAGGCGAATTTTTTGATAAATATCTGAAAAAATAAATTATTTAATATATAAAGTATTAACGACCGTTGAAAGGAGTTTTTATGAAAAAAGCTGCTCCAAAAACAGTCAGCGCGTATCTTGCCGGGCTGCCTCTGAGTTCAAGAAAAGCGCTGAAGAACTTGCGGGCTATTATTAAGAAAGCGGCACCCGAAGCAGAAGAGGTGCTCAGTTATCAAATGCCGGCGTTCAGGCAAAACGGAATTCTTGTCTATTACGCGGGCTTTAAAGATCATCTTTCTTTATTCGTTGCCAGTTACGGGGTCCTGAAAGCTTTTAAAAAAGAATTAAAACACTACCTGTCCGGTAAGGCGACCCTGCGGTTCACCGCAGAAAAACCCTTACCCGCTGTTCTTGTTAGAAAACTTATCAAAGCAAGGGTAAAAGAAAATACCGATAAAGAATAAAGGGCAGTTATCCCTTTTAGCCTGACTGCGGGCTAATGGACTTGCTCTTGGACTTTAACAATGTTATAAATTGATAGAGTTTGAATGTTAAACGGACATAATACAAAAGGTCTAAAGGAGAAAATAGTATGAAATGGTTTGCGAGAGTTGTTTCGCTGCTTGCACTTTCTATAACAGCATTTCCTGCTGAGGGCAAAGATATCGGCGCAATGGCAAAGGGTTCCAAAATAAAAATAAACGGAGGAACGGTCGAGATAATAGATAGCGTGAATCCTGAAATAATTAAAAGCAAATTTGAGAAACAGTTCACCTACGATAAAGCGGATAACCCGAAATTGAAAGAACTTGCGTTAAAATATAAATTAAAAGATGTGATCGCAGGCGGTAAAACAGAGTTCGACCGGATGGTGCTCCTTAGCGATTGGGTCCACAGGCAGTTTAAGAAGTTCGGCCAGCCCTCTAAGAATACGGTTAATGCTCTGGAAATTCTCGAGCTGGTGCAAAAAGGCGGTGTTTTTTATTGTGCCCAGTATTCCAGTGTTTTTATGTCAAGCTGTTACAGCCTGGGTTGGGTTGCAAGGGACCTGGGTTTGCACCGGCTGCTTGGAAATCCCGGTTCCCCGGAGCATTCTGTTCCCGAAGTTTGGTCAAACCAGTATAGAAAATGGATCATTATGGACCCGACCTTTAATATTTATATAGAAAAAAACGGGCTGCCTTTGAACGGCAATGAGCTCAGGGACGAATATTTTGGCAATAAAGGAGAAGACCTTACCTACGTGCAAGGCGCGGAAAAACGCAAATTTAAAAAAAGCGAGCTGCCGATAAAATACACGGAACTGGCCGGGTTTAGCGTTAACGCATTCTATATTGACTGGTACTCCTTTTTGTTTTTTATGGATAACTCAAATTATATGGATAACCCGCCCAGTTTCGGCAATAAATGTTTTATGATCTATGATGAGCGCAATAGCTCTGTGAAATGGCATAAAAGAGATGTCCCAAAAGATAAAAAAGAAGCGTACTGGACGCTTGGTGAAGCAAATATGGCTATTGTCCCCGGAGCTAAAGGAAAACTGGAAGTGGAACTTAGTACCAATACGCCCGATTTTGGTACTTTTCTTGTGAAAGAAGATGATAAGGAATGGAAAGAAGCCGGCAATAAATTTTCCTGGGCCTTAAACCCCGGGCTAAATAAATTAACTGTAACCACGCGGAACAATACGGGTGTTAAAGGGCCTGAAAATTCAATCAGTATTAAATTTGAGCCATAGGTATTAAAAAAACACGGGAACTGTTTGACAATTGTAAACAGGTTTGTTGATCTTGAGAAGATAAAAAAAGTAAAGAGGGAGCAAGATGTTTTTACGGTTCGCACCCTTTGTATAAGGATTGCAGGTGTATTGTGGTTTATGAAAGTACGAAATCAAAGCTTTGAGCTTGCAGCTTTTTCTCTTTTGCGAAGGAGCGGAAATGCAGAGGACAGTTGTAGCTTTTGGAGATTCTATAACCCGGGGGTACGCGCTTAGACCGGGTGAAGGTTGGGTTGAACTGCTTTCTGCCTCTTTGAAGTCGAATCCCGGTGAGTCCATTTTGGTATTTAATGCGGGAGGTAACGGCAATACTTCGGCCGAAGGCCTGAAGAGAATAGAGCAGGATGTACTGGCCCATATGCCGGGCAAAGTGCTTGTTGAGTTTGGCGGAAATGATGCCGTCCATGATGACCGCGCGGTATGTGTTGATGCTTTTGAGAATAACCTTAGGACTATTTATCACAAAGTTAAAGCTAAAGGCGGCGAAGTTATTTTTGTGACCTTTCCCCCGGTAGTCAACGAATGGCATCAAACCCGTGGAGATAAATACTACGGTAAATGGGGCGGCCTGGACGGCTGCGTTGAAGAATACCGTATTGTAACCCGGAAACTGGCAAAAAAATTGAACTGCCGGCTCTTTGACCTGGATAAACTGCTCAGGGAGAAGCTGTCCGCAGGGAAAAAAGAGGACTATATCAAAAAAGACGGAGTACATTTAACTCCAAGAGCCAACAAACTGATAGCTGATAGAGTATTAAAACTCTTTGATGTCTGGCTCAAATCTACCGGTTACTAGTATTCTTTATCTTGGCTTGACAATAAATACTTTCCTTTTGTAATAACTGCAGTTTATTTGCTATAATCAGTTGTAATTTCTTGGGAACTGAAATTATTAATTGCTATTTATCAGCAATAAGCAATCAGTAATTAGCAATCGTTTTCCGGAGAGCTGTCCACCAAATATAGAATAAATATTTGGTGAGATCTCGCCACTTTAATTAAAAAGTGGCGGAGCCGAGTTGGTCGAAGGTGTTTGACTTGAATTTTGTTTGATAGAATAAATTATTCTTATGTTAATTGTCTTAATCAGCAATAAGCAATCAGTAATTAGCTATCGTTTTCCGGAGAGCTGGCCGAGTTGGTCGAAGGCGCTTGACTCGAAATCAAGTGTGCTCGCAAGGGTACCGCAGGTTCGAATCCTGCGCTCTCCGCCAAAAATTGCCAGGCAATTTTTGGCGGGATCTCGCCACTTTGAAGCAAAGTGACGGATCCGCCACCTTATTGTATCTTTAGGTATTTTGGAGTTCAATTATACGTTTCGTTTACTTGAATGCCTCACGGCATGAGAGGTGAAAATGAGAATGATTGCTTTGACTAAGCTCCAGAAGTTTGCCGCTTTTTCCGGGCTAATTACTGCAGCTATCGGGCTGGTCGCTATTTTGGGAGCGTTGACCGGCTGGCGGTTGTTTTCGGGTTTTGGAACGAGTTACCTGCCCATGTCTCCTGTTCCCGGGGTGGCTGTTTTTGTTCTCGGGATAATAATGGCCGCTTTTGCCAGAAAAAATACTTTTGATAAAAAAGATCACCTTACGTCCGTGGTTTTGCTGTTCATAATCCTGGCGGGACTGGGCATAAGTTTTGGCGAGATCATAAAAATAGAGCCTTCGGCGGGCCGATCCACGCTTTTAGTCGGGCTTGTATTTCTTTTTTCATCCCTGTCGCTTTTTCTTAAAAATAATTATTGGAACCGGGCGTTTGTTAATGATTTTGTGAGCGTGGCGGGAATAATTTCCGGTTCTCTGGGCCTGGCGGTTATCCTGGCGCATGTCTTTGATCTCTTCAGTTATTATGGCGGGGAGAATATCCCTGTTTCCCTGAATGCCGGCGCCTGTGCCATGTTCCTGGGCCTCGGGCTGGTAGCACTGTGCGGGGACCAGTCAGCAATAATCAAGCGTTTCTCCGGTGACACCTTACACGCGAAGCTCCAGAGAATGATCGTGCCTTTTACGGTCCTGGGAGTTTTACTTCAAAGTATGGTGCTGGTCTATCTGGAAAAAATTATCAGGCATAATTTTGCCCTGGTGAATGCCCTGGAAGATGTCTTGTTTTCCATAATTTTCATCTGCGCGGCTTCCGTTGCCCTGAAGAAGGTCTTTGTGGATGTGAGGAAAACTGAAGAAGAACGAAAAAAGACAGAACGCCTGCTGCTGGAAAGTGAAGAAAGGTTCCGCCTGCTCTTTAACAGCGGAAGAGACGCGGTATATGTCCAGGGAATAAGCAAAGATGGACGTTTGGGGAAATTTATTAAAGTAAACGATGTTGCTTTCCGGAGACTGGGTTATACAAACGAAGAATTGCAAGATTTGCCGCCTTCTGCAATTTTTGCGCCCGGCCGCGGCGGTTGGACTCCCGGGGTTATTGAACAACTCCTGAAAAATAAAAATGCATTATTTGAGACTGAAGAGCTTTGTAAAGACGGCCGCAGGATCCCTGTTGAAGTTTCCAGCAGTTTATTTGAGCTGGATGGCGGCCCGGCAATTATCTCCATTGTCCGGGATATTTCCGGCAGGAGGCAAACACAAAAAAAGCTGAGAGAGAGCGAGGAAAAATTTTCCAAAGCCTTCTCGGAAAGCTTTGATGCTATAGCTATAAGCAGTATGGATGGGGTTTATGTTGAAGTCAACAAGGGATTTACAACTCTTACCGGTTATACTGCAGAAGAAGCTATTGGAAGATCCGCGCTTAAGGAACTTAAGATCTGGAAAAGTCCCGAAGACCGAAACCGTGCCATGAGCGAATTAACGGAAAAAGGTGAGATAAACAGTTTTGAAGTGGAAATACAGAACAAAAGGGGAGAAACAAAGATCACTCTTATGTCGGGGCGTTTTATTGAAATACTGGGACAAAAGCATCTGCTGACCCTGGTAAGGGACGTTACCCAACAGAAAAAACAGGAAAAACTCCTGAAAGAAACAAAAGAGCAGCTTGCCCTGGCTGTTTCGGGCTCGAGAGCGGGCCTTTGGGACTGGAAGATACAGACCGGTGAAGTCATACTCAATGAACGGCTGGTGGAGATACTGGGTTATACTTTACAGGAACTTGCTCCGATAAACGTGGAAACCTGGGAAAAATTAGGACATCCTGAAGATCTTATCAGGTCGGAAGAACTTCTTAATAAGCATTTTGCAAAAGAGACCGAATATTATGAATGCGAAGGAAGAATGAAGCATAAGGACGGCCGCTGGATCTGGATATTGGATAGAGGTAAAGTAAATGAATGGGACAAGGACGGGAAGCCCGTAAGGATGACCGGGACGCATGTGGATATTACCGAACGTAAGAAAGCGGAAGAACAACTGAAAAAAAGCGAAGCTCACCTTAAGAAAGCGGAGGAAATAGGTAAAATAGGCAGTTGGGAATTTGACCTTAAGACAAAGGAAACCATCTGGTCCGAAGAGGTCTTTAAATTATTTGAGCGGGATATAGCCCTGGGTAATCCGGCTGTTGAAGAAATAGAAAGCCATTATTCTCAGGAAGATATAAAAAAAATACACGAAAAAATAGACCTGGCAATAAAGACCGGACTGGTATACGAATATGACTTTACGGTCAATCTCCCCGGAGAGAAAAAACGTATTATGCGCAGTAATGTTTCCTCTCTTAATGACCCGCAAGGCCGGGTGCTCAAGGTCTACGGAATTGTTCAGGACATTACGGAACACAAACAGCTCGAAGAGCAGTTGTTTCAGACGAAAAAAATGGAAGCCATAGGCACTTTATCCGCGGGGATAGCCCATGATTTCAATAATATGCTGGGCGTAATAATGGGTTATTCTGACATTTCGCTCAAATTGGCGGCAAAAAATATCAAAATAAAAGAAAATATCCAGCAGATAAAAAAAGCTGCGGAAAGAGCTGCCGCGTTAACGTCGCAATTACTGGCTTTCAGCAGAAAACAGCCCCGAGACAGGAAAGCAATATCTCTTAATGATTCTTTGACCGATGTAAAAAAGATGCTTGAACGGATCATCGGAGAAAATATTTATTTTGAACTGGAGTTAGATCCTGAGCTTGAAAACATCTACTCTGACAGAGGCCAGGTAGATCAGGTGATAATTAACCTGGTTACGAACTCAAAACAGGCCATGCCGGAAGGCGGAAGACTGGTAATAAAAACACAGAATGTTACGCTTAACGAAAGCTCCGCCCGCTATATCCCTAATTCAAGGGCCGGAGATTTTATTTGTATGTCTATTTTGGATACCGGGAGTGGAATGAGTTCTGAACAAAAAGAACATTTATTTGAACCTTTTTATACGACAAAATCTTTTGGCAAGGGGTCGGGACTCGGTTTGTCCGTGATCTACGGAATAGTAAAACAGCAGGAAGGCTGGATAAATGTTTTTAGTGATGAAGGTAAAGGTTCAGAATTCAAAGTATATTTCCCTGCCTATAAAGGGCAACAGCTAAGTGAAAAAAATAAAGACAAAGCAAGCAGAAAGCTTGTTTCCCTGCACGGTAAGCGTATATTACTGGTGGAGGATGACGGAGTATTCTTGAATATGATATGTGACCTGCTTAAGGAAGAAAAATACGTTGTGTTCCCGGCGGCAAACGCGAAAGAAGCCCTGAAAATATTTAAAGAAGAAAAAGGCAGGTTGGACCTGCTTTTTACTGATTCAGTCATGCCCGGAATGAACGGCCTTGAATTGGCGGAAAAACTGAAAGCGATAAACCCTGAAATTAAAGTGATAATCAGCAGCGGGTACCTTGACAGCCGGGCCGATATAGACGGTGCAAAAAATGAAGGGTATTACTTCTTATCAAAACCTTATGAGATAAAGGAACTCTCCGCTAAAGTCTCAATGGTCCTGGACCAGAAAAAAAACGCGGCAAAAGAGCCTAAGAAAAAAAGAAAAGGTAAGGCCGGTAAATAGAGCATTTGCTTTTAACAACAATTATTTAAAAGGAGAATAATAATGAGCTATGCTGAACACCTTGCGGTAGATTTACGCTGCGAATATCTTGTAAACCCTCTGGGTATCGGAGAAACTAATCCCCGGCTTTCGTGGCGGCTAGAGGACTCGAGAAAAGGCGCTTTGCAGACGGCCTATCAGATCAAGGCGTCTTCTTCCCTTGAGGGGCTTGAAACAAAGCCCGGCCTGTGGGACAGCGGGAAAGTAATAACGGATAAATGCCTGGATATTATATACTCGGGGAAAAAATTGAGCTCGCGCCAGGCTGTCTGGTGGCGGGTCCGGGTCTGGGACAGGGCAGGTGAGATTTCCGCGTGGAGCGGCCCTGCCTGTTTTGAACTGGGACTTCTTAACCCTTCTGATTGGAAAGCAAAATGGATAGGGAAGCCGTTAAAAAAAATGAAAATAAGCCAGCCCTGCCCGTACCTGCGCAAAACTATTTTTTTGCAACCGGGCGTGAAAAAGGCGCGGGTTTATGTGACCGCGCGGGGACTCTTTGAATTGCATATAAACGGCAAGCGCCTCGGGGAGGATTATTTTACCCCCGGCTGGACCGATTACAATAAGCGGATACAATATCTGGTCTATGATGTAACCGCAGAACTCTGCCCGGGCAGTAATGTCCTGGGGGCTATCCTGGGGGACGGCTGGTATGCCGGTTTTCTTGTCTGGGCTAGGAAGCATTATCTGTACGGCCATCAATTGTCTTTGCTCCTGCAACTGGAAGTCGAATATTTTGACGGTAAACGGGAAGTATTCTGTTCCGATCCTACCTGGAAGACTGCTCCCGGCCCGATATTAAGATCAGATATATATAACGGCGAGACCTATGATGCAAGGAAAGAACTAAAAAGTTGGAATACAGCTGAAGGCAAAGATTCTGCCTGGAAGAAAGCCGCTGTTTTTACGGCTCCCAAAGTACCTATCGTTGCCAAGTGTCACGGCCCCGTAAGAAAGCAGGAGCAGCTGCCGGCCCTCAAACAAACAGAACCTGAAAAAGGCGTTCATATCTTTGACCTGGGCCAGAATATGGTGGGCTGGGCAAAAATAAAATTAAGTGCCGGCAAAGGGACAGAAGTAAAGATACGCTACGGTGAAATGCTGAATGCAGACGGAACCCTCTATACCGCCAATTTGCGTTCTGCCGAATGCACTGACAGGTACATCTGCAAAGGCGGAAGCGAAGTATTTGAGCCGCATTTTACCTTTCACGGCTTCAGGTATATTGAACTTACGGGCTTGCGGAAAAAACCCGTAAAAACGGATGTAACAGGAGTAGTGCTGCATTCGGATATTCCGGAAACCGGAAAATTTTCTTCTTCTAATAAATTACTTAACCGCTTGCAGAAAAATATTGTCTGGGGCCAGAAAGGGAATTTTCTGGAAGTACCTACGGACTGCCCCCAGCGTGATGAGCGGCTGGGCTGGACGGGAGACGCGCAGGTTTTTATCCGCACGGCGGCTTTTAACCGTGACGTGGCGTCTTTCTTTACCAAATGGTGCACGGACCTTTCGGATTCACAATTTTCTGACGGAGCTTTCCCCTTTGTTGCGCCTGACGTGATCAGGGTCGAAGGCCGCGGAGCTCCTGCCTGGGCGGATGCCGGAGTTATCTGCCCGTGGACCATTTATCTCTGCTACGGCGATAAACGCATTTTAGAAAGGCAATATGACTCAATGAAGGGCTGGATAGAATGGCAGAGGAAAAGCAGTGCCGGGCTTATTAATGACCCGCCCTCTAATTTTGGGGATTGGCTGGGGCTGGATGTTTGTGAAGGTAAGGTCACCAAAGCGTTAACACCCTCTGACCTTATCTCGACGGCCTATTTTGCTTACAGCACGACGCTTTTTGCGCGGATCGCAAAGATTCTGGAAAGAAAACAGGACGCGAAAAAATATTCAAAATTGGCGGTCAAAGTTAAAGCAGCATTTAACCGCGAATTTGTTTCCCCAAACGGTAAGGTTGCCGGAGAGACGCAGACGGCATACCTGCTCGCATTGGGTTTTAATCTACTGCCTGAAGAAAAGCAGGCCTATGCTCTAAAACGCCTGATAAGAGATATTGAAAGACGGAAATGGCATCTTTCAACCGGTTTTGTGGGAACTCCGCTTTTGGCTCCTGTGCTAACCAGATTTGGCAGGAAAGATATTGCCTATAAACTTCTGCTGCAAAAAACGTATCCTTCCTGGTTATACTCTATCCTGCAGGGCGCGACTACTATGTGGGAGAGGTGGAACAGTTATACAAAGGCGGAAGGTTTTGGTGATGTTGGCATGAATTCCTTCAATCACTACGCCTATGGCGCTATCGGTGAGTGGATATACAATACGGTCGCGGGTATTGAACTTGATCCTGAGAAGCCGGGCTACAAACATATCATAATACGTCCTCAGCCTCAAATAAAAACAAAGGAAGACAGGGTGCAGATCAATTGGGTGAAGTGTGAGCTGAGGACCCGTTATGGCAGGGTAAGCATTCAATGGAAACTACAAGGAAATAAGCTATTCTCTTCAGTGGAGATCCCAGCAAACACAACGGCGACGGTGAGCTTACCCGGGCAAAAATCGAAAGAAATCGGCGCGGGTAAATGGAAATTTGCCGTAGTTTTGCGGAATTAGCAGGATAAATTGGGATTAAGAGAAGATGATAGGATTTAGTGAACACAGAATTCTGTCATTGCGCCAGCCTCGCCTAAGCTCATCTAGGCGGGAGGAATGCCGAGGTCTATGACGAGTATAGCTGACAGCTGCAAAGTAGCAAGAGCTAAGAAATATTTCAGGCGGGACTATCAGGTAATTTGTCTCTAATTTGTTTTTCTTCTGAGCAGTGTGTAGTTCCCGATCTTTGGTATTTTTGTGCTCCGGAGAGTTTCACGGTTGAACCAGCCCAGGAATTCGAACATTTTGGATTCTTTAATGGATTCGAAGAATTCAAGAGGGGAGAAGATCTTTATTCCGGCTTGTTGTTTTAGCAGGTGTTTCTTGCCCTGATCTTCGACTTCAAGAAGAATTGTCTCGGTTTCGAGGCCCTGCAGCCGGTCTTTAATATCTATCTTGTAAAAAACCCGGATGGTAAGGCCTTTTCTTTTTACCAGCCAGGTTTGCGGAGAAAACAGGTGTTCGTTGCTTCTTGTGGTCCTGAAATTTTCTATAAGATAGAGGCCGCCGGGATTTAAACATTTCCCCACGGAGCTTAAATGTGAAAGAAGTTTTCTTTTACTGTCAATATAGCCGATCGTTCCCATCATCATCATCGCAAAATCATATTTAATTTTCGAGGTGAAATCCGTGAAATCCGCTTTTTTTGTCTTGATCTTAAGTTTTTTTGCTTTTGCCTTCTTCACCAGATAGGCAAGCATGCCGGGGCAGATATCCGTGCCCGTGCAGTCATAACCCCGCTTTGCAAGTTCCAGAAGCTGGGGAGACGGGCCGCAGCCCATATCAAGGAAGGAACTCACTTTTATTTTGGAATATTTAGATGTAAGTTTTTCGAAAAGGTTTACTTGTTTGACAGGGTCATTAAAACTAAAAGCTAGTTCGTAATAGTACGGCTCCCGGTAAATGGACATTTGCACCTTACCCTTTGCTCTGATTTTATACCAGAATAGTTAATTGTGCAATAGGTATTTACAACTGATGCCTGACGGAAAAAGTCCATAATGTCAAAAAGTTCGTAAGGTCTTAAAGTCTAAGATCTTTGAAAGATATTATTTGAAAAAGCTTTGTCCACTCTGAGAGAGGTCTTGTCAATGTTCATTGCTCTATCTGCCTACCAAAGTGTAAAAGTAATAATGTTTCGGCATCCGCCTGGGCGGATGTGTCATCAGCCCTAAATCCTCTTTGGATTTCGGGCTGGATTTTGGGCTTGTGTTTACTGCTACTTTCGTATATATTAGAAAAGATTTGAAATTTAAGCAAATATAAGGGGAAGAAGATGGCGCTAAATAAAGAATTAATGACCGGGAATGAGGCAATTGCCAGAGGGGCTATAGAAGCGGGCCTTTCCTACGCCTCAAGTTATCCGGGAACACCGGCTACAGAGATACTTGAATACCTGGCAAAGCATTTTAAGGGACGTGCTGAGTGGGCGGTTAATGAGAAAGTCGCCTATGAAACGGCGGTGGGTGTTTCTTACACCGGCCGGCGGGCGCTGGTCTCCATGAAACACGTGGGACTTAATGTTGCAGCGGATCCGTTAATGACTTCTGCCTACCTCGGTAACAAAGGGGGCTTTGTTGTCGTTGTTGCCGATGATCCGGGGGCTTATTCCTCACAGAATGAACAGGATACAAGGCTTTTTGCGCGTTTCGCGAAGATCGCGCTCTTTGAGCCTTCAGACTCTCAGGAAGCCAGAGATTTTGTGATCGCCGCTTTTGACCTTTCGGAAAAATATAAGATGCCGGTCATGCTGCGCAGTTTGACAAAGCTTTCACATACTTCGTCTTCCGTGGCAAAAGGAGAGCTCAGGGAAGAGAACAGTACCTCGCTTCAAAAAGATCCCTCCCAGCTTATTGCAGTGCCCTCCAATGTAGTGCGCCTCCACAAGGCGCTTGTGGAAAAACAGAAAGGTCTGACTGAGGATGGCGCGGTCTATAACAGTGTTTTTAAGGACAAACAAAAGAAAGGAATTATTGCCTGCGGTATCGCCTATAATTATGCCATGGAATATGCGGCGGAATATGCCGTTTTAAAAATATCTTTTTATCCTTTTGCAGAAACCCTGATCAGGGATTTTGTAAAAGGGCTTGATGATGTGATCGTAGTGGAGGAAGGGGAACCCTGCGTGGAAGAGGTAGCGAGGAAATTTTCTGCCAATGTTAAAGGGAAAATTACCGGGGAGATCAACAGGGTCGGAGAAATAGGCCCGGATGCCCTGGGTCTGTATTTAAGGAAAAAAGTGAGCGGCAGCCCGGTAAAAGGTTTGCCTCTGCGCCCGCCCGTATTGTGCCCGGGCTGCGGCCACCGGGAGCTTTATAAAGCACTTAAGGCGGCCAAACCCGTATTTACCACGGGAGATATTGGCTGCTATACTTTGGGCTGTAATCCTCCTTTAGAGGCCCTGGATACCTGTCTTTGTATGGGGGCGAGTATTTCAAAGGCAGCCGGAATTGCGGGACAGGGAATAAAACGGATCGCCTGCGTAATAGGGGATTCCACATTTATGCATTCGGGTATTCCTGCCTTGATCAGTGCTGTTTACAACAGGGCAAATATTACGGTGCTGATACTGGATAATTCCTCAACGGCAATGACCGGGCATCAACCTACGCCCCTGACGGGTATCACAGCTAAAGGGCAGGAAGTTCCCAGGGTAATACTTGAGGATCTTTGCAAAGCAAGCGGGGTTACCTCCGTTACCGTGATAGACCCGATAGATCTGGAAGCTACAACGGCATTAATAAATGAAAAATTGGGGCAGGAGAACGGGGTTAATGTTATTATAGCAAGAAGGCCGTGTGTGCTGACGAAGAAGAAGTCTAAAAGTCCGTAAAGTCTTTAAGGTTCATAAAGTTTTTTTTAGTGGAAGTAATTATATTAAGTACGTGCGAAAAGTCTAAAATGGCATTTCTGATTAATATCCTTCAATGATTCTAGACCTTACAAACCTTAAAAACTTTATTAACTTTATTGACTTCGCCTTTACAGCGCATAAACTTTTTTTGGTTCCAGTATCTTTACCTTGGCATTTGTCAGAGTTTTTATACCCAGCTCAATATTTTCTGTCCTTAAGACAACTATAGCGTCGTTTTCCTGTTTTTCGGCAAAAGCATAGACATACTCAACGTTCAGGCCGGCATTATTCAGGACTTCAAGGATCTTTGCCAGGCCCCCCGGCTGATCGTTAACTGCTATTGCGATAACTTCAGTTTCTTTTACCGTAAAACCCGCGGTTTCCAGAGCTGCTTTTGCTCTGACCACATCGGAAACTATCATGCGGAGAATTCCATAGTCGGCGGTATCAGCTATGGAAAGCGCTCTAATATTTATCTTCGCCCTTGCCAGAGCTTTCAAAGCATCAAGAAGCCGTCCCTTTTTGTTCTCCAAGAAGATCGATACCTGCTTTACCTGCATGTTTTACCTCCAGTAAAACTGATGTCACTGATGGGTAGTGAGATGGCACAGATAAATCGCACAGATAGATGGTTGCCATACACTGCCGTGTATATATTATTTCACAGCTATATATCTATTTTATACAACTATTCTTTAACTTTGGCAACGGTTCGTGCCAAAGTTCACTATAAGTCCTATGGGTATTTTCGCTGATTTCAGATATGAAACTATCTGGTGATAATATACCTCGGGAATACCCCGATAAAGAGACTTTATTTCAATTATCAATTTGTTTTCAACGACAAGGTCTGCCCGAAAGCTTCCTATTTCCTTCTCCTGATAAAACAACTTGTACTGTTTTTCTGTTTCAAAAACTACATTTTCCTTCTCAAAGATCGCTATCAGTCCGTTATGATAAGTTTTTCAATATGTCCGGGACCGATTTCAGTATGTAATTTGAAACAATGACCAATAATTTTCGCCGTAAGCTTATTATCCTTTTCAATAATAGCCATATTACACCCCTATCTCAGAATGCCAAAGATGATACCCCATCATCTTTAACATCTTCTTTTTGCAAGTTTTATCCGTGCCATCTCATTTACTAGCTGTGTAATCAGCGTTGCTTAGCAACGCATCTGTGCCATCTTACTTCCCATCGGTGTCATCAGGCACCGGCTTATTTGATATTCCTCATATCAAATACACGCCGGGCCTTGCCCTCGCTTCTTTGTATGGACTTCGGTTCCACCAGCGTTACTTTGATCCTTATTCCAATGGCGCGTTCAATATGGTTCTCAATATTATTTTTTATTTCTTCTACATGCCTTACCTCATCGGAGAACATCTTTTTTGAAGCTTCCACCTGTACTTCAAGTTCGTCCAGCTGGTGCGGCCTGGTAATAATTATCTTATAGTGCGGTTCTATCTCCGGAATTTCCAGCAGGGCCTTTTCTATCTGGGAAGGAAATACAATAACGCCGCGGATCTTCATCATATCGTCAGACCTGCCGGTTATCCTTTCCATTTTTACGGTGGTCCTGCCGCATTTGCAGGTGCCGCGGTTGAGCGCCGTTATGTCTTTGGTCCTGAAGCGGATCATAGGCGTGCCTTCCCGGGTGAGAGTGGTAAGCACAAGTTCTCCCTTATTACCTTCGTTTACCGGGGAAAGCGTCTCCGGTGAAATAACTTCCGGCAAAAAATGGTCTTCCTGTAGATGCAGTCCGGCTTTCTCCCCGCATTCCTGGGCAACGCCCGGCCCTATGATCTCGGTTAAACCGTAGATATTCAATGCGCAAAGATGCAGGCGCTTTTCAATTTCTTCACGCATTTTTTCGGTCCACATTTCAGCACCGAAAACCCCGGCCTTTAATTTACTTTTTTTCAGGTCAATACCTTCTTCCCCTGCGACTTCAGCCAGATATAAGGTATAGGAGGGGGTGCAGGTCAGAATGGTGGTCCCGAAATCTTTTATGAGTTCCAGCTGCCGCTTTGTATTTCCGGCGGATATCGGAACGATACTGGCGCCTATTTTTCTTGCCCCGTAATGCACGCCCAGACCTCCGGTAAATAAACCGTAACCGTAAGCGTTCTGGACCCAGTCGGCTTTTGTGGTGCCTGCCATGGAGAGAGCCCGGGCCATAACTTCACTCCAGAGTTCGATATCAGAAGCCGTATAACCCACAACAACGGGCTTGCCGGTGGTCCCTGAAGAGGTGTGGATCTCAAGTATTTCTTCGTGGGGGACCGCAAACATTCCAAAAGGGTAGGCGCTTCTGATATCCTCTTTAGAGGTAAAGGGAAGTTTTGTAATATCCTTTAACTCTTTTATATCCGACGGCTTTACTTTCGCGGCATCAAAAGACCTTTTATAGTAGGGTATTTTTTCGTAAGCATATTTTACGATATACTGGAGGCGCTCCAGTTGCAATAACTCGCGTTCTTTGGGAAGCATGCACTCCGCTTTAGGATTCCATATCAGTTTGTCAGTCATAAGGCACCTCTAATTTGATTTTAACTTTCCGGCAAAAGCAATATTTTTCTTTGCTGCTTTAATATCGCGGACATCCAGGATAAGCATGGCTTTTTTCCTTGATTTAGGGACATAAACATAGGCATTTTCAACATTGAGGTTGTTTTTTGCTATTATTTTGGCTACTTCATGCAGGCCGCCGGGTTTATCCTGCATTAATATTCCAAGGACTTCAGAAAGATAAGCGGTCAGGCCTGCTTCTTTATATTTTTTGTAGGCAAGTTCCGGCTTATCAACGATTATCTTTATTACCCCGTACTCGCCGCTGCTGGCTATGTTTAAAGCAAGAATATTTATTTTATTCTCAGCCAGGACACTGGTCAGGCGTTCTATCTTTCCCGGCTGGTTCTGTACAAAAACCGATAACTGCTTGAGTATGGGCATAGGCTAATCCTCCGGATTAGTTCATAACGTTTATAATGTTTTTAAGGTTTATAAGGTCTTTTTAAAGGTGGTATTCAATTTAATGCCAGCTCCAAAGATAAAATAGACCTTTAAATAGAATACTTCAATGTTTTTTAACTTTACAAACGTTAAAAACCTTAAAAACTTTACTAACCTGAGAAAAATCAGTATATTTTTCGATTATCAAACACTCTTTTTGCTTTGCCCTCTGACACCGGCAGGGTCCCGGGTTCCACCAGCTCAATATTGGGCCTTATTAATATTTCGGCCCTGAGCCTTTCCGTAAGGTCGAGCTGTAATTTTTTCAGCTTATCAAGATCCCCGTCAAAAAGCTTTTTGGTGATCTCAACCTTGACCGTCATTTTATCATTAGCGTCAAGGTAGATCTGGTAGTTCTTTTCCACATGCGCGACGCTCATGAGCACGCGTTCGATCTGCTGCGGGTAAATATTTACGCCGCGCAGGATGAACATATCGTCAGCCCTGCCTTTAATACGCGTTATCCTTCTGTGGGTGCGCCCGCATTTGCATTTTCCCGGAAGGATCGCGGTAAGGTCTCTTGTCCTGTAACGTATTATGGGCATGCCTTCCCGGGTGAGCGTCGTTAGAATAAGCTCTCCGCTTTCGCCGTCAGGCAGCTGTTTCCCGGTTTTGGGGTCAACTATCTCCATTATATAGGAATCTTCCCAGAGATGCATGCCTGCCTGGAATTCGCATTCAAAAGCAACCCCCGGCCCGTTCATCTCGGTGAGCCCGTAGGAGTTATAGACTTTCACCTGCAGGAGTTTTTCTATTTTATTTTTAGTTTCTTCCGTATAGGGTTCGGCGCCCATATACGCTCTTTTGAGTTTTAGTTTCTTTCTGAATTCCCGGCCTTTCTTTTCCAATACATCTGAAAGATAGAGCGCGTAAGAGGGGGTCAGATGAATAGAGGTCGTGCCAAAGTCTTCCATGAGCATAAGCTGTCTTTCGGTGTTGCCTATGGCGGAGGGGATGACCAGGGCTCCTACTTTTTCGGCTCCGTAGTGCATCATCAACCCGCCGGTAAAAAGGCCGTAGCTCATCATGTTCTGCAATACATCTTTCTTTGTGACGCCTGTCATTGTAAGGCACCTGGCAATATTATTTGCCGCCACATCAATATCCTGTCTGGTGAAAAAAACGGCCTTGGGTTTTCCGGTTGTTCCGGAAGAGGTATGCAGGCGCATGGTGTCATGGTGTTTGATAGTCAGAAGTTTGTCAGGATAGTTTTTCTGAAGATCATCCCTGGTAGTAAAAGGAAGTTTTGAAATATCCTGCAGGGCCTTTAGGTGCGCCGGGGTTACGCCGTTATTTTTGAAAAGCTTCCTGTAATAGGGCACTTTCCCGTAGACCCGGGCTGCTGTTTCCCTGAGGCGTTTTAATTGCAGGGCTTCCAGCCTGCTCCGGTTCAGGGTTTCAAGTTCTTTTTGCCAGAACATTTTTTTCTCCCTTTCAGGAATTTTTGTTAATGAAGAAACCTGTTTCGGTTTCGTCAAGGATATTTTCCGGTGTCGGTTTTGTGCACAGGCTGACAATGATAAGCACGGCGACAGAAATAAGGAAACTGAAGAGCGAGAAATCTACCGGAAATTTGGTGACAAATTTTGCCAGGTAGCCGAAAACCAGCGCGGCAACAAGCCCTGACAGCATTCCCCAAAAAGCGCCTTCTTTTGTGGTCCGTCTCCAGTAGAGGCCGAAAAGAATGGGAGCTACAAAAGTGGAAAGCATTATGCCGATACCGGTCCAGATAAGCCAGGCTAAAAGTTCCGGCGGTTTTATGGCCGCCAGCATGGTCCCGAGCGCGGCTACCACAATGACTATCCTGTTGACATTATTTATCTGCTTGTCCGTGGCGTCCGGTTTTAAGTATTTTTTGTAAATATCCCAGCTGAAAGACGAGCCGATACGGAGCATTAAACTGTCGGTGGTCGTAAGCACCGCGGAAAGGACAATAATAGCGAAGACGGGCCAGATGAATTCCGGCATGGCCGCCTGAATTGCCGCAATAAAAGAATAATCCGCCGCATTTGCGACATTGGGCAGGGTCAAGGTCTTGTCATAGACCATGGACCTGGCGGCGTACCCGGATATCTTAATCAGGAAAAACACCACAACATAAACAGCAAAAGCCGCAAGCGGCGCCCATTTGAAATATTTGTACCTTTTTGCCGAAAGAGAGTTGCTTACTATATGCGGCGCTGAGGCCAGGCCTAAACCCAGCAGAATGGCGAAAGAGACCAGATACAAAGGTGTTGCAAAGGCATAGGGAGCCACAGGCGGGTGGGCCTGCGGATAAGCCAGGGCCAGCATATTGGGATCTATCTTCGCAAGGTTCTCGTTAATATGGGTCAGGCCGCCGGCGTTCCCGATAATGAACGGCGCTACGATCAGTACGCCCGCGATTATTATGACACCCTGAAAGAGCGCGGTCCAGGCCACGGCGTAAAGCCCGCCGAGTATAACGTAGAGCATCACTACTACGGCTCCGAGCAGCAGGGCGTATTCATGCGGCATTTTGAAGAGCCAGCCCATGGTGATACTTATGGCCGTATACTGGCCGGAAAGATAAATTGTTGAAACAATAATAACTATTATAGAAGAGAGGGTCCTGATTGATCTCGTGCTGTTGTATCTTAAAGAAAGGTAGTCCTGTATCGTTACAAAGTTCTTTTTCTGGCTGACCCGGTATATTTTTGTGCCGAAAAGAAATATTGATAACGCGCAGGCCAAAGGCACCAGCATTTGTTCCCAGATAGTGGGCCAGCCAGTCTTGTAGCCGAGGCCGGCGGAACCCAGTAAAGACATTCCTGAAGCGCAGGAAGAAATGATGAGCATTACAAAGACCCAGAAATTAAGTTCCCTGCCGCCGACAATAAAATCCGAGGTGGATTTTATCTTTTTAGAAGCCGCGTAACCTATCAGTAAAAGGGAAAGAAAATATACAATTATTATTATCAGGTTAAATATAGAATTTCCCATGGTTACTCCTTAAAGCTCAAAGCCCAGATAGTTAGCGCAAGAATTATTGCAATAGGGGTCAGTGTTACTCCAAGAAATGTACCCAGCGGCAGGCCAAACATTTATTACCTCCTTGAGAAAAGAAATGTTCAAGTATTATATAATAAAGAAAAGCTGATGTAAATATGTTTTGAAGCCGGAAAGAAAATTGTTTATATTGCTGTGTTAAAGTCGGAGCGGTTTTAATAAAAAAAGGGCGGCTTTCGCCGCCCTTTCTGAATAAAGAACTTTCTTAGAATGCTTTGAAAAGGTAGGTTATGGTAAGAAAGAAATAATGTTCAACTTCTGTAAGTGCGCCTGCCGTGTTATAGTTCGTTTCATAAACATACTGGGGTACTATTATCAGGTTGGGATTTACAGCATAGCTAAAACCAATATATAGCCTGTTGGTGTTGACTCCGTTCCTGTAAAAACCTATGGGAGAAGGAACGGTCTCCGTATCTTCAACAAGGCCTACGAATATTTCATCACCTATCAAAAGGCTTAGCTTCTGGTCTATTTCCGGAAGTTTGCAGTTAAGAGTGACCATTTCTCTGATCATCAGGGAATAACCCGCTTGCTGGGCGTCAGTGGCATAACAAGAGGAAAATACTGTGTTATGAAAAATTATTCTGTCGGAAATAGTAAGCCTGTCGCTTGCCTTCCAGTCCAGGGTCGGGACAACTTCTATATTGTGCGTGAACGGATTGGTGTTGCTGAACCTGTTCGGGAACAGCATATAGTAATACCAGAGCGAAAGTTTCAGTTTGAAGCTGTCATCAAGCTTCATGGTATAGTTCGGCCCTACGAAAAGCTCATAAAAGAAAGTGTCTTTCGTATAGGTGTTGGACCTGAAAAATTCCCACCGGTGCCCCGGCATGACCGTAAACGTCAGGTCGGGGGAAAGGAGCACATTAAAATTAAGATACTCCCATGTTCTGCCTGTGTACGGCTCCGCGCCGGCAATACCGCCCAGCAGGGCAGTTGCCAGCAACAAACAAAGTACAAATTTTTTCATCTTACTTTCCTCCTTTTGCGGTTTTTGCCGCTATGTGTTTTATTCCGTCAAAACATTTTAACAGATGTTTGTCCCCGGTTTTCTTAGTCAGCAAACTTACCACTATTATCACCAGGAAGGATACCGGAAGCGCAACTACTATCGGATCGAGAGTTGCCAGGACCGGAGTTGTTGCAAGCGTGTCCTTATTGAAGATGAATTTACAGATCTTGAGTGCCGCTGATTCCTTGGTGTGGAAGAAGGCCATCCAGAACAAACTTGTAAGTGACCCTATGATAAAGCTTGATATAGCCGCGGTCCTGGTCACCATTTTAGAGTAGAGAGCGCCGATATACATCGGAATAAAAGCTGCGGCGCAAAGCCCGAAGAAGAGCGAGGTGCCGATAGCTATTATGTTGGAACCGCCTTCAATTACTTTCGGAAGCAGCCAGGCCACAACCACGGCAAAAACGATACCTATACCGGTCCCTATTTTATTAATTAGCAGGTTGTTCTTTGAGCTGATGTTCAGGCCTTTCTCATAGAAATCCCTGCTTATGGCCGTGCCCATAGTGTGAAACTGCGAAGAAAGCGTGGACATTGCCGCGGCCAGAAGAGTGACCATAAAAAGCGCTGTAAACCATTCGGGCATGGCCTTTGCTATATACAGGGGGATGATGTTATCGGGTATCGCTTTCTTTGCGGGAGCTTTGACCGCGGCAGTACCTGCTGCTCCGGCGGCCTGTTTTACCGCCGTAACCGGGGCTGCTTTTTCGGCCGCGGCCGGTTTGGGGGCCTGCTTTGCCGGCAGAATTTTACCCTCATCCATTGCTTTCAGTAATTCAGGGTCCGCTTTCGTTACGTCAAGGGAGATCATATTATATTTTTCAACGAAATAGACATTGGTAAGAGCACCCACAGTGAACGCAACGCCGGTCATCATCAGAATGAAAATACCCCCGATAATTACCGCGCGGTTAAGTTCCTTGTTGGATTTGACCGTCATAAACCTTACGGAAAGCTGGGGCTGAGCAAGCACTCCCAGCCCGACCCCCATTACCAGGGTCGTGACCAGGGACATCCACATCGGCGAAGCAAATTTCGGCATGGACGTCCAGCCCTGATGGCCGCCGGCTTTCATCCCGTCAGGGACCAGCGCCGAGAGCGCCGTGAGATGTTCATGTGCCGTAACAACGCCTCCGAGTTTTACGTAGGTAAATACCAGAAGGATGGCCATACCGATGAACATGATGGCGCCCTGGAAAGCATCAGTGTACATTACGCCTTTCATTCCGCCGAAGACGACATAAATGGCAGTTATCAAAGCAAAGAATAAAAGTGCAGTTTCGTAATTAATACCGAAGACCTGCTGCAAGAATACCGCGCCGCCTATCATGACCGCGCCGGCGTAAAGCGGCATAAAAATGAAAATGAGCAGCCCTGAGGCGCCCTGGATAAAACGTGATTCATAACGCCTGCCCATAAGTTCGGGGAAGGTGTGCGCGTCCAGGCTGTGCCCCATCTTTCTGGTGCGTTTTCCAAAATAGACAAAGGCAATGAAAATACCCACAAAGATATTAAGGAAGGTAAGCCAGAGCATGCCCATGCCCATTGTCGCGGCTGCCCCGCCAAAACCGACGATGGCAGAAGTGGAGATGAAAGTGGCACCATAGGAAAGGGCCATAATGACCGGGTGCTGTTTTCTGCCCGCGACCAGGAAGTCCGAAGAGCTTGTGGTTTGTTTGTAGCCGATATATCCGAAGATCGCCGTTGCTATCAGGTAAACAACGACGGTAATTATCATTAATAAACTGATCTCCATAATTATCCCCCTGGAAAATTATTGTTTTGGATTATTTGGCTAATTTTGAATCTTTCTCTTCCCATTTAAGTTCTTCTTTTATCTCTTTCGTTTCATGCTCGTCACCTTTATTCCAGTTGACCCAGCCATAAACGATGCAAAGAAGAGTAGCCAAAATAGTAAAGATATACGCCAAAGCAACGCCCGTTCCCTCGAGTCCTAACATATGTAGATACCACCTCCGTATTTAGGAAGAGTCATTAAACCCCATGCCCGGGCGTTTTCCAGGAGCTCTTCATAGAAATCAACTAAATCCTACCAAAATGCAGGGATTAAGTAAAGGAAAAATAAATTACTAAAGAAATTCCCGGATAAGTAAAAGCGCCTGATTTTCATTGTGTTTTTGAATTTATTGAGCGGTTTTAAGACATCCGATAAGCCGGGGAACTGCATGAAACTAAACAGGGAGCAGTTGATATTTTGAGCTGCGCTTGTTTGGGGCCCGGGACCTGGCGCTTAATTACTATATTTACGGCCTCTTTCAAAGGCCAGCAGGTTCATTTCTACCGTCTTTGGCGGAACGGAAGTTTTTATCGCCTCTTGCCAGATATCTTCGGTAATAGGAAGCTGTTTTGAAAGGACTCCGAGGAGGACAATATTTTCTATTTTTATGGAACCGCATTCCAGGGCAATTTTTTGAGCGTCAAGCGCTATTATTTTAAATTGCAGCTCTTCTATTTTATCCCGGATAGCTTTCGGGTAGGCCTCCGGGGTCTTTTCCAGGCCTGCCGGCATTATGTTCCTTTTGTTCATCACGATCGAAGCGCCTTTTTTCATATGTGCCAGGTAACGGAGAGCTTCAAGTTCCTCCATGGCCAGCATGAGATCCGCCTCGCCGGCCGGTATCATCGGTGAGAAAACTTTCCCGCCGAAACGCACATGGCAGGTGACCGAACCTCCGCGCTGCGCCATTCCGTGAAGTTCATTGGCTTTGACATCAAAACCCGCGTTCATGGCGCATTTGGCGAGAACTCTTCCCGCCAGAATAGTACCCTGCCCGCCGACACCGGTTATTAGCACGCTTATTGTCTGCATAAAGTAATTATAACATATATAGGAAGTTGTGCGTAGTGAAATCCGCCGGCGCTTTGAACCTGCAAGTACGGCGGTAATGTAAATAGTAATGTGTAATTTTCAGGGCTATTCTCATAGAAAATCACGCTTTTTTCCAAACATCGTTAAGTCGGTAAAATATTGCAAAAATTATCCTTTCCACACTGTCTGTATTTT
>Ga0114951_10001184_pt1 | contig 33433 bp, 40 predicted proteins | sample AM7aDNAmetaG_FD_88677 | JGI IMG/M metagenome (GOLD analysis project Ga0114951, IMG submission 88677) | Freshwater microbial communities from Finland to study Microbial Dark Matter (Phase II) - AM7a DNA metaG | ecosystem: Environmental > Aquatic > Freshwater > Lake | place: Finland: Lake Alinen... | reverse complement strand
AGCTTGAGGTGGGCATAGATGTTGGGCTCACCACATTCGCCACATTCTCAGACGGGGGAACTATACAGAATCCACGTTTCTTCAAGCGTGAGCAGAAGGCGCTTGCACGGGCACAACGCTCCAAGCGCAAGAAGGTTGTTGCGAGAGTACATGAGCGCGTCGTAAACAAGCGCAAGAACTTCGCCCACCAAGAAGCTAAGCGTGTGGCGGACAAATATGGGTTCGTTAGCGTGGAAGACCTGAACATAAAGAACATGGTTGTGCGGGGCTCTTTCCCACACTTGAGTAAATCCATAGCAGACGCAGCATGGGGTTCCTTTCTCACATGCGTGTCCCACAAGGCTGAGAGTGCCGGTAGGGCGTTCGTGCGAGTGAATCCCGCATATACCACGCAAGATTGTTCAGAGTGCGGCACAAGACAAGTGCTCAAGCTCTCAGATAGAACATATGTGTGTGGGGCGTGTGGGCTAAACATAAATCGTGACCTCAATGCTGCTAGAAATATTTTGAGAGTGGGGCTACACTCTCTGGATAAGGGCGCAAGTTCTTGTTCTTGAAGCCCCGGAATTTATTCCGGGGAGTAGTCACTCTTCGTCCTCAAACTCGTCCTCGTACCCGTCTAGCAATTCATCTTCGTCTTCTATGTCTCCTGCAGACATCTCTACAGCCCCTACAGTAGACGTGGGGTCGTCATCCTCTCCGAAACCGTAAATACTAAAAGCCCCGTCTGTCTTTTTAACGATGACAAAATCAGCCCCATCACAAAATATATCTAGTACCGCCATGCCGATAGCAGCACACTCATCCTCTACGACATAACCATCCCCGTGTGGGTCTTCAGGTAACTCAGCCATAGCCGCTCCAAAGGTTAGTATTAGAACATACTAACCATACCACAGAAAAATTGGTAGCCGTGGTGGGATTTGAACCCACATGACATTGCTGCCTAAGGATTTTAAGTCCTCTGCGTGAACCGAATTTCGCCACACGGCCATTATTAATCAACAATAAATCTTTGTGACTACTCCCCGCACTAAAGTACGGGGCTTCAAGAGCTTACGCCCAGAGAGTGTAGCCCCACGTCATTCCGCAACCCACCTTCCGTTGTCATCCACAATTTCAACTTTCACATGGTGGGCCATTTCGTAGTCAACTTGCCGCTCTATGTCGGCAAGCTGCCCGGTGATGCGAGCTACCTCGTGTCTATGCCAATTCTTGAATTCTTTTGTCTGAGCCATGCGCAAGAACGCCGTAGAGCGATTTGCATGCTGACTGCGGGAGTCTTCAGCGTATCCGTGGGCACCACTGGCTCTATGGGTGCAATGGACCGCAGAAGACGTTTTATTTCTAGCTTGCCCGCCCTTGCCTGTTCCTCGCGTATAAGACCAATCACAATCTTTTGCTGTGATAGTGAGAAGAGACTTCTTAGCCATCACTTCACCAGAGACTTCGGCATAGCATCATTCTTGATGGTCTTCTTGAACGAAACATTACCGGCAACGTGATGAACAACTATCCCTTCCGCCGGAAAGAACCCCGGAGCAGCGGAACTACCATTACGCTCCAAGTCGTTAAGAACGCATTCCGCAATAGTCGTACTGAAGGGACCGCGATAAAGAATCGGGACCAGACCAACGCACGCAGGAAGACGCTGCTGATACTTCTCCTGTCTTGGGTCTCCTGTGATAATGCGTTGTGGCTCTGTACCGTGGAGGCACCAACGCTGCACATTGAAGAGGCTAAAACGCTTCTCACCCTTAGGAAGCCCATAGCCTACACTTATTCCTGAACCCCAGAATTCTCCAAAATGCCTACCGAGGCCAAGCCCTTGCACAAGCTCTTCCTGATGCTCGTAGGCCCACTTGGCAAACCCGTGATTGTCCTTCTCAGTAGTAATCCACCGTGTACGACTGCCTGCGTATAGAGCTAGACCGTCAACGTGACAGAGAGCAGCAGGAGATTCAAGTCCTTCTGCCTCCGTAATATAAATCTGCGCATTTGTGCCATTTATTTTCTCAGTCACAATCATGTCTCTAGATAAACGAGCCATCTTTGGGAACTTGATGAACTCTGTGTCAGTCATGCAGGTCCTCCTTTATTTTGACGTGCAGAAATTAAATTCATAATAACCACCACGAACTGAAGCAGACCATGAAAACAACCAGAGAACTGTGTTCTGCTGCAAGGCTGCGATAACATCCTCATTACCAGACCAGCCGCCTGTGGCGCAGCAATACCAGACACGGTCGTCTACAGCGTCACGGTCGTGAAACAAAGGCTCAATAATGCTCTCCTTCTGTGAGAACCAACCCATGCTGTGATTCCACAAAGTGCTCATATAGAGAAACGCCCCCGCAGGGTCTGCATAGTCCCACTTTGCCAGCACATCAAGAGCTTCTTCAGTGGGATACCCAGAGCTGTCAAATGTTGCTTCCACAAGACCCCCTTTCGAGTCTAAAGTGTCAAGTTTTACAACAAGAAAACTTGACAAAAAATGGTACCCCGGGAGAGATTCGAACTCTCAAGTCCTTTCGGAAAGCGTGCGCCTAAAGCACGAGCGTATTCCAATTCCGCCACCGAGGCACAAACCCTACTGAACCGTAAGGCTCCAGCCAAGATTTCTACCACAGAAAATCTCTTCGCTGACAAACACCTCAGTGTGGCTGTCCGAACCATTAAAGTCCATGTAGTCAATCTCAATGTCTTCTGTTTGGCCTTTTTCCTCAAGCTCTTTTTCGACCATAGCCTTAAGCTCTGCCCACGTCATCGTTCCTCCTGCTGCGTTGTTCCGTACTTCTCCATGATAGCTTCCACCAATTCGTTTTCATCCTTACGAGAAAATGGCTTAGTGTGCTGCTCTACCCATTCCATAGACACAGGAGCAAAGCCTACAGCATCAACCCCCACGTCCACCTGCCAAGGCTGCTCATGAAACGTTCCGTGGCAGTGTCCGTGGATGTTAGTAAGCTTAGGGGCTGCTGTGGCTAGCGGATAGTGTGAGAGGTAATACTTACGATGGTTGAAACGCAGCATCTCCGCCTGAGTTTTAGTGAAAGAAGACTTATCGTGATTACCACAGATATAACGCACGTCTGAACAATAGAAATCTAGCTTGTGCGCAGTCTCCTTTGCCACCTGCTGATTCCATGCAAAATCTCCAAGGATGTACAGCGTGTCGTTCTTGGCTACCAGATTAAGAGTGTTATAGAGAATCGTCTCATTCATATCTTCGATAGACGAAAAAGGCCGGTTACAGAAACGCACAATTGCTTCATGAGAAAGATGCCAATCGGCAGTTACCCAAACAGTCATGCAGGCTCCTTTACTTTTTTCCATTTCCGTTGGTTGCTTTGCGCTGTACGTATCCCTTAGAGCGTTTTTTATTTGCGCAAGCGCGAGAGCAACAAACCTGACCTGCCCGTGCGTTGAAGGCTTTTGTGCACACTGGGCATTTCTTCCATTGGTGGTGATTATGCATTTTGAAATGCTCTTTCACCGTCATGCGTTGTAAGTTCTCAATACGGTTGTCGCATTTGTTACGATTTTTGTGGTGGATACAGTAACCCTTTTCAGGAAGCTTACCTGTTTCTTTCCACACCACGTATTGATGCTCAAAGACATAACGCTTGTTCCAAACACGCCCCGGCCAATCGGACGGTTTTGGAATTAGTAGGTAGCCGTTTTTCTTCATGAGCAGAGCCTATCACAAATGAAGTGGCAAGAGTGTACCACACACTTAGACAGAAGTCAAGTAACTGGCGGAAAGGTGGGGAATCGAACCCCAGAAGGTATTACCCCCAGTCGCTTTCAGGGCGATTTCCTCGACCATCCGGACCCTTTCCGCAAGGCTCACTCTTTCAGCGTAATGCTGCCCACCACATTGGCGGATGGTGCAGGTCCTGCCCCTGCAAGGGTTTTATCCCCACCAGTTTTCGAAACTGGCTCCTCATCTAGCCGGATACCATCCACAAGGTTGTCACAACGACAGGCGACGAAGATGCCTTCTGGGCGCATGAAAATACCGTGCAGCGTGAAGAACTCAACCTGCTCCGGGTCCATTCCGCTAGCGTCTACCGGAATGTTCAGCATGACGTTGAAGCAACACGTGCCGCAGCCTTCACATTCTTTCCCGCAGGAAAAAGTTCGGCAGGGCGCTGGGCGATTCTCATAGTCCTTACAATACATCCGGTCGCCTTTCGATAATTTGGTGCGCTCGGCAGGATTTGCACCTGCACGCCCTCGCGAGCACTAGCTCCTTAGGCTAGCGTGTCTAACGCTTGTATTTGTAGTTCAGGGAAACTTTGGCGGAGCCTGTAGGATTCAAACCTACGAGGGTGTGACCCCTTACGCCTTAGCAGGGCGCTGCCTTATCAGACTCGGCCAAGGCTCCGTTAAGTAAAGCTACGCAGTGTGCGGAGAGTAATCAGTGCTTGCCCACATATTCTCGTACATACCAAACAATCCATAGCGTAGAAAAAGCGTAAAATCCAACACGAGCTATGAGTTGTATTAATCCCACAATCCAAAAAAGTTGTGGTAAAAGAGCATAAAGCCCTCTCGATACAACCTCTCAAGCTCCTTCTCAGCTTCGGTATCATGCCGCCAGCCCTTCTCACAGAGAAGCGTGAACGCCTCAAAGCCTACAGCCATACGCTCAAGCGTCTCTTCCCAGAGAAGCTGTGCCGCGTCGAAAAAATCTTCTTCATCATTAACCACGGTCAGGTTAAGAGTGTCGGTAAGGGTGTGTACCCGTAGCGTGTCAGGAGTCTCAGAAGTCTCTTCATGTGTGAGGTCCTTGCCATCCACGTCATAGATAGACATAGGATGTCCGTGACTTTCCTTGGCAAGGTGTCGGAGAGCAGAAGGTAGCGTCTCTGCTACATAATCACTCAGGTTCCACCAATCCTGTGAGCCCCACCCCCGTTTTCCCCGGAGGTAACGGTTCTTGGCATTGTAGTACCAAGTCCTGTCCCTAAAAGTACGCGTGAAAAATCGTCTTACTTTCCACCACTGTTCGACAAGCCACCCCGCAGAAGCAAACTTTGCCTCAAACCGGTCGAAGATGCTGTCCAAGTCGTTCGGAGTACCAGCAAGCCTGCGCTCTTCACGTTCCTTGTCCCACTGGGCATGACGCGCAGTCTCTTCTTCGTTAAGAGTCTTTTTTGCCTCCTGAAAATCCATTCGTGCTCCTTTGTATTTGGTAACGCGTGTGGGAGGTCAACTACCCCGCACTAAAGTACGGGGCTTGCAAGAGCAGAACACACTCCCGCGTATGGTTGATTGACTGCAACCCAGCGAATGTTCTTCGCTGCAATAGGAGGTCTGATTAACGTGACCAGTGTAACTGTTACCACCACAGAAAGTGGTTTGTGCCTTGGGTCATCAGAACAGCCTAAAACAAAGCATAGAGAGGGAGAAGTCATGTGTCAAGTGCCTAGCCCTCCGCATTCCTCCCCGCACTGAAGTATGGGGATTCCTGCGGAGCAGAACGCTTGAACCCGCATCTTCACCGTGAAAGGGTGGAGTCTTAACCATTAGACGAACGCGTCACGAACTTATATTTTAAGCTTGTGACTACTCCCCGCACTGAAGTACGGGGCTTTCTGCGGAGCAGAACTCGTAAAGGTTGGTACCACTATGGGGATTCGAACCCACAGTTTCAGCCGTGAGAGGGCCGCGTCCTGTCCGTCTAGACGATAGTGGCACACTATTTCAAAACACTGGGAATTTTGGCGTGCTCGCTGGCAGCAGAACTTACGTTGACGCCCAGTCAGTTGTTTCCCGCATATAATACAGTGCATCTGGAAGCTTTCTGTTTTATGGTCGAGCCACTCAGAGTCGAACTGAGATTAGATGTTAATAAGACACCCGTCCTACCATTGAACGATGGCTCAACGAAACTTGTTGGCCCAGACGCTCTGCTATGTCCATCCCTCCCTCAACCTGCGCTATGGGTGAGTCGCTTCTACGATACTGGGCCAAATTGGTGGTAGGAGCTGGAATCGAACCAGCGACACCTTTCGCTTCAAGAAAGTGCTACTACCTAGCTGAGCTATCCTACCACGTTTCACTTTGCGCTCTCCGTTACCGGAAGTTCTGACAATTCCTTAAGATACGCAGAAGCCCACTCATCTTCGTTCGTAGGACCACCGCACCAAGTAACGTCTACCCACTCTCCCGGATGCACCTCTAAGTACTCACGTCCGTTTGCAAACTTACGATTGTGCACAAAAGCTCTGCCGAAAGCCTTAGTTCCCGCAACTATGTGGTTGACCCTATTAGGCAGCCTAACGAACTCTTCAACTCTAAAGCCAAACGGATAGAAGTGCCCATCGAAAATAAACTTCCGCTCAGACACAACCTGCCCAAAAAGACCTTCCCGCGTTTCTATTCTGGTGCGTTTAAACATGGGGCTCCTCCAATCGCACAATTTCGATTCCGCACTCCATGAGAATACGCGCGGCCAGATTATCGTACTCAGGCTGCCCTGCTAGGAAGACCAGACGCGTAACGCCAGCGTTCACAATCTCCGCAGCGCAGTCCTTGCAGACTTGTCCACAGTAACAATAGAGGGTCGTTCCCATGGTGGAGACTCCTGTACGCGCCGCTTGAATAAGCGCGTTTCGTTCCGCGTGAGCCGCCGGACATAGATGAAGTCCTTCTCCACTCTTGAATCCCAGCTCCCGACGAGGGCAAACGCCATTGGTAACCTCCCCAAACTCCGTGACTACATGGCAGGGTGCCATTCCTCGGGGAGGCCCATTATAACCCGTCCCGATAATCGCCTTATCCTTGACCAGCACAGCACCAATCTGACGACTCCAGCAAGTGCTCTTGGTAGCTACGACCTTTGCTATCGCCATGAAGTAAGTGTCAAAGTCAAGCACGGTTCTCCTTTTTCCTAGACTTCTTCCTCCCCCACGTATTATCCTGCACCGCCTGCGTGCAAGCCGCAACATTTCCGTGGTACGGGCACGACCTAGCAAACACACATTGTGCTTTAGGATTTCCCGGACAATGAGAATAACCGTGACTCACAATTCCTCTTTTCAACGTGTTAAAAATGGTATCGGGGGCCGGAATTGAACCGGCGTCAAAAGGCTTATGAGACCTTTCGGGAAACCAGCGTCCTCCCCGATACGTGAGACTTTAGAGAGTCCATCCCGAACCCCCTGCAGCAAACTGGTCTGCGTAGCTGGACTTGAACCAGCGACCCCCGGTGCCCAGAACCGGTGCTCTACCAAGCTGAGCTACACGCAGATAACTTTTTCACTACTTCCTAAAACCGTTTCTAGGCTTAGAGGTCTTACCATGTCTGCGCTCATGCCTGTTTAGTGGAATACCAGCAGGCTTCACGGTAACCGCTCCAGCCAACACCTCAACATCTTGGACTGCTTGCTGCATAGACCCTTCAAACTCAATAGAGTCTGCCGAAATAATAACGTTCTCGGGGACGATGCCCTGTGAATCATCCATAGTTGACCTTTCTGAAAACCATTATTTTAGACTTAATCATCTGGGCCGAAATCGACAGCTTCAGAATAATAACCGTTAGAGCTTCCGAACCAGCGAATAGTAACATACCCCTTCGCGGTGGCCATTTTGTAAAACGTCCACGTATAGGAATCATCATGCCACTCAGGCAACTCAGCTCCCTCAGGAGTTTCGTCTCTGTTGGAAACCTCTTCAACCTGCATAAGCGGGGAACCAACAAGGTTATCAAGGTCTCCTACGATATCTTCAATATAAACACTCTCACAGCAGTCTTGGCAGTGGAACAACTTGTACTTCTTTCCACTCTCTAAGGTGAAAACCAGCTTATCCTCGGCACCATCCTCTCCTGTAGATACCACATCTACCGCAGTAAGAGTCTTCCCAAGCAAGCCTTCGAATTCCATGACTACCTCCAGTTAGAGTGTAGGCGGCGGGGCCATTCCCTGTCAGGTTCCGGCCTACGCGCATGGCGTACAAGCCTGCCCAACACCCCGCCGCCATCTTTAGGTGCGCGGGGACTGAACTAGTATTTGCCCTCACCACGCACCATCTTTAGTCCACCTACACGCTAGGGGCAACACCCCACTTGCCCTGCGCCCTCCACCAGCCCTCGGTGGACAACTTTGGTGACCCCGGAAGGATTCGAACCTTCAACAAGACGATTAAGAGTCGACTACTCTGCCTGTCAATTACCCCGCACTGAAGTACGGGGATTCCTGCGGAGCAGAACTCTTGAGTTACAGGGCCACAAACTTTGGTGCGGAAGGGAGGGGGTTAGCGCCTCGCGCACCCCACCCTTACGCGCCAGAAAGGAGTCCGGAAACAAGCGCTCCCTCCCGCACCTCCCCCACTTTATCACATTACAGGCGGCGAGGCGTGGTTATGAGTGTGGGGCACTACATCAAACCCCGCCGCCATCTTTGGTGGACCTCCTCGGTTTTGAACCGAGTACCTTCGCCGTGCAAAAGCGATGCTCTCCCAAATTGAGCTAGAGGCCCAGAAACTCCCCGCCGTTGGTTTCGCTGTGGCGGGCCAGCGGAGTGACTTTTATAACGTTGCCGATAGCGACGAGGTGCACCCCACCCGTCTAGACTGCCTTCCCCACCTGTGCGTTCGGTTGGTTAGTTTCTGCAACCCGGACACGCACCGCACTCAGCGCCCGGAACATATGGCGTCTAGCAAGCAGCTTTTAAAACTTTATCGTGGGGAGACTCCCCTGCAGAGGGAGTCTCCCCGGCTGTGGAAGGAATGTATCATACCTCCAGAGGGCGGAGACACTTATAATAAGTAAGTGCGCCCTAACCACCTTAAGCCTCAGGCCCAGACTCCACTGGGGGTAACCAGCTTCATAGTCATATCCATACAGCAACCCACAGGATGTATGCCACTTGGCCGTCCCCTGTGAGCGGTGTGCGTTACCCGGCGTCTCGTCAGGTTATTCCGCCACACAGCACTCTTTGCTTGACACATGATAGCAGATGCGTGTACCAATGTCAAGCTTTAATTTTGGAGCTGGTGAGAGGAATCGAACCTCCGTGACTCCCGCTTACAAGGCGGGTGCTAGAATCCAGCGTTAGCTACACCAGCACGAATATATGGCAAGCGCGGGCCGGGTTGGCTTAGCCACCGTACCAAGGATATAAGTTATCCCGACCCGCGCTAACTTAGGTGCCTCCAGTTTCCCGCCCCTCAGCAGTTGACAAAGAGGCACCAACTTTAGTGGGGAGGCACCGACTACAAATTAGCCGTGACCGGAGACGACTTTCCCCCACGGCGTACATCATTGCGTAAGGCGTTACGATAAGCGTCGGTCGCCTAAGGCTTATCGCTATCTTCCCACTCTTGGTCGGGGAGGCGGGACGTGCGCCCGCTATCTCAGGTTTATCAGACCTGCACATGTCTATATATGCTCCTCCCCAACAAACTTTTGCAGCTTACACACCGCGCTAGGAACGGTCCTTTCCGAGAGGGCCTAGCAATGCCCTCAACCACCCTCAGCTGCAAAACTTTCACATGTAGAACATGGCGCTGTGCACACATACGTAGGCACACCATACATTCTCAAAGGGGTAGCCTGAACAGGCTGCTTCTCGTACTCTACGTCGCCCCCGCAAGCGGGGCACTGATATGTGACCTTCATGGCTGCTTCCTCTCTGTCAATTACCCCGCACTAAAGTACGGGGCTTGCAAGAGCAGAACACACTCCCGCGTATGGCTGAGTGACTACAGCCCGGCGAATATTCTCCGCCGCAACAATATCAGCGTGACCAGAGAAACCACACTGCACACAAAGGAACTCAGCTTGGGTTTTGCGATTCTTCTTCGAGATACAACCACAAACAGTACAAGTCTGAGACGTATAGGCTGGGTCAACGGGGATAACTGTTACACCCTCCATCCTAGCCTTGTACTCGATAAAGGAACGAAGTTGATAGAAGCTCCAAGCAGTATGCTCAGCTCTCTGGGCTTTACGAACCGTAGTCCTCGTGCGGATACCTTGGAGGTCCTCCAAAGCAATAGCACGATTCGTGCCTTTAGCCGTCTGAACAATCTCTTTGGAGATGCAGTGATTCACGTCTTTTGCAAACAAACTCTCCTTCCGCTTCCTATTTTTGAGCAAGCGTTTTGCGGACTTCGTACCTTTGGACTGAAGCTTCCCACGAAGTCTACGATGCCGCGCACGCAACCCATTAACCTGCCCACCAGCAAACTTCTTCCCATCCGAGGTGGTGGCGATGTTCTTGATGCCAAGGTCTACACCCAGCACATCGCTGAAATCTTGTGGGTCTGGCTCATCAACATTACACGTTGCAGCAAGGTAGAACTCCCCCTTGCGCACGAAAAGGTCAGACTCACCTTGCCGAGTTTCAAGAAGCTCCCTCTGCCGGGGACCACAGACGTAACTAACTTTCAAGCGACCAGCCATGCTCCAGATAGAAACAACCTGAAGCTGCGTCTTCCATGAAAGAATCCTATCGTCATAAGCGATAGCTCCAAGGGGCTTGAAAGTACGCTTGGTCTTCTTATCCAACTTATAAGCATCCGCTACCTTGGCAACACAGAGCAGTACGATTTGTGCAGAAAGCCCAAACTGCTCTTTCGTGGAATGGTACACAAGCTTCTGAAGCGCATACCGCCCAAACACCTTGTTTTCCCAAGCAACCTCAGAGATAGCATTACAAGCAGCGTTAGCCGTTTCAAGAGTGTGCCGAAGAGCTTGCTTTTCAGCGGGTGTGAGAACCAACTTTACAACAGAAGTGAGTTTCATATGTTCCAGTATAGAAGATTATCAGCTTTTGTCAAGTGGGCAGCCCTCCGCATTCCTCCCCGCACTGAAGTACGGGGATTCCTGCGGAGCAGAACTCTTGAACCCACGACCTCCAACGTGACAAGCTGGCGTTCTAGACCACTGAACTACGCGCCCGCAAACTTTGGTACCCACACAGCCCCCACCAGCGCCTGTAGGTTCTCCACTCAGCTACCCACCGGAAAGGGGAGCTAATTGTGGCCCATCCACTATCTGTACCCTGCAGCCGGGAAGTGTTACTGACAGGCGGCGTCCCGTCAACCTTGCGACCGTGCTGCGAAGGGCACACTTGGTAACCCCTCTCCGATTTGAACGGAGGACTTTTTCCTTGTAAGGGAAACACTCTACCGGGCTGAGTTAAGGGGCTATAAACTATGTTGGGACAGCTGGGAATCCAACCCACGAGCTAGCAACTCGACTGCCCCACGTTTGGCTGTAGCGAAAGGAATCGAACCTTTATTCTTGGCTTAACAGGCCAGAGTAATACCATTATACGACACTACAGTGAGTGTTTTTATTTTTCCTATGCAATTTTAAAGGTACGCGGGCTTCGTAAGCCCCTGTGTTCTTGTGGACACCAGTATAGCACCCCTCTGCCCACTTGTCAAGAAAAACTTTCTACTTCTTCATTCTTCGCAGCAAGCAACGGATAAAAGCCTCTCTGTGAGAGCGGTCCATCTCTCCGAACGCCTTACGGATTTCCTCGTCCGTAACTTGGTCATGTTCCATATAGTCGACCCACATAACAACCTCCACAAATACGAAAAGGTGCCCTTCTGTGGGCACCCCCTTAGCCTTCTAACGACTATGTCGGTGTCCCTTTACATACGCTTCGCCATATTAATGAGTGACGAACTCGTACCGGTGACGTTTTCAAACAGGAAAGAGCCGAAGGCGGGTCCCTGTTTGACTGCCATGTCAAACGGGTCCAGCCCAGCGGGTAGCCTCACGTAGGCTATCTTTGTTGGGGATGTCTCTAACTTCTGCATCAGTCTCTCCGTCGCTTTAGCACCGGCTGCATCGCCGTCTAGCACTACTATAACCAATTTTGCCCACCTTGACAAGAGGGCAATTTGTCGGTCTGTTACAGCTACTCCCATAGACCCGACAGAATTTGTTATCCCGCTAAGGTCATGAAGACCTATAACGTCGGTATACCCCTCGGTTACGATTGCTACACGAGTCCTTGCAATCTCCGGAACAGCATAGTTCAATCCATACAGAGAAGCAGACTTCTGGTAAATACCAGAATCCCCAAGGACAGATATTTAGGGCCTGTGTAGCCCGGCTTCAGTGTACGCCCAGCGAATGACACCAAGCGCCCCCGCCAATCGTAGATAGGGAACGTGAGTCGTTTATAGAGTTGCTGATACTCTTCGTGGGAATCTCGGCAGTAACCGATTCCCCAGCGTTTCAACATTGAAGAGTTGAAGGAACGCGACACCAGATAGGAACAAGGCACGTTGAAGTGCGGCAGACTCCGCTCAAACTCTTCCTGCATTTTGGCTAGATTAAGCATCGGCCTTAAAGCAGAACATAACAAAATAGCTGCCGACGACGTCGCCAACCGCAGAGAACCAGCTGATATCCTTGAACAAGGTCATTCCAGACTTCAAGTCAGTGAGCCACAGATGCTCTGGTGGGTTGTCCAGCACTTCTCCCCACTCACTTCTAGAGAGCAGACGCAGCTCAGCCGTCTTTCTACCATCTCGAACAGCTTCCCAATAGACGTTATCACACTTAAACTCAACTGCTTGCTCTGTCTTAATGATTTTCACGTTCCGCCTTTCGGTTCAGAAAAATGTCCAGCTCCAACTGCTTTTGTACCATTATCTTATAACACTTTGGTCCATAGGAGTACTTGCCAATAAAGAGTTCTTGACCATACTTAAGTCGCTTTCCACATCTAGTACACCTATAGACACTCCAGCTCATGGTTCTGTTCGCACAAACGAGACGGTAGCGTTTAGGTCGTTTTTAATCTCTACTTTTGTAATGCGCCCGTAGAACTTAGCTGTTCCTTCAGCATTGTCGAAACTCATCAACCGCCCAACCACGAAGAGGCCTGCGTCGGGACCTTCATACTCAAAGAACTCTTCGGGGGAAGTGCTTTCCTGAGGCATGCTAAGAGTTGCAGGATTTACTTTCTCTCTGTCAAAGAAAACGTCTACCACAGCACACACACCCTTTCAATAATACCTGTTGTGAGACCTTTTCTATAATAAGCGTCTGCGTTCGCAAGTAATTTGATGCGGCGGTAAAGCGTGCTGCCAGTCAACCCACGCCCCCACGTAAGGTATTTCCCTACAAGGAAAAGAGGTATTCCTGTACGCTCTGCTATATCACGAATTTCCATATGCTTATCCCGCACAGGAAGCAGCAATATCAAGTTGGTCAAGTCGTACTCCAGAGAACCAAAGATAAAGTTAAAATCTGTCTCCTCTAAATGAGAAGCAATCCGCATAGCCAGCTTTTTATCGTTGGAAAACAAAGCCTCCACAAAGCGGTCTGACTCACTTACCATAACGTAAGTCTCCACCGTATCTCGGTCCACAGGCCCGTCTAAGTAGGAGAGTTTTTGCATCTCATTGAAAATACGAGCCGTGCCCCCAGCCGTCTTCTCAACCAAAAGCTCGGCAGCTTGTACTGTGTATGTACCAGACTGCATGATAAGCTCCTGAAGCTGTTTGTCGTTAAGAGGTCTGCACTCAACCAGCAGGCCCCCGTTTTTACTCTTGAACGCCGAAAAACGCTGGTCTGTTGTGTCAGGTTTGACATCGTTTCCCACACAGATAAGCGTCGTTTGCTTCATCTGTGAGTCTGTAGCCCACATGATAAGAGGCCCCCACTTTTTAATGAGGTCGGCATTACGGATAACAACTACGCGATAGCCGTTTTTGGCATACTGATTTAACGCGTCCATGATGTCCGCTATAGGAGACTTTCCGTCCAGCTCAACGTAGTCAAGAGGATTTATGGGCCTGTAGGAAAGCTCTTCCTTAAGGACATCAGCTACCAGAGCCTTGTCTTCCCCACATATATACAGAAAGCGTTTACCCGAAGGATATCCCTTTCTCCATTGAAGGTAAGAACCCACTAAGAAACCTGTTAGGTTACCTTATAGTGAAACTTGACCGGAGCTGTGCTCATAGTAGCCTCTTCTGGAGAAACAACCTCAGTCTCAAAGATAACCTGCTGCTCCAGTGAAGCGATACGTGAATTGCGCTCCATAAGCGCCCTCTGCTGGTCCTTCAGACTCTTGCGATGTGCCCTGCTCTTGTTCTGCAAGCGCGAAATCTTTTCGTTCTGAGCATTCATGACTTCGACCGGGTCGACAATGTCATCTCTGTCGTTATCCATCCAGACACCACTCATATATGTATAGCGGTCCCGCATATCTCCTCCTACTTGTTTCGGTTTCGGCTTGCGTGAGCTACCTTATTAGCAGCACGGCGCTTCTTCTTAGACTTCATCCAATGCTCTCTGCGCATCCACAACGGTGCCTTCATGTACTAACCCCTTTCAGCTGTTTTCTAGAATTCTTATGGCAAAATACGTCATTTTAAGAGAAGCCTTCATCGGAGTCTTCAGCAAACGTATGTACGTATTTGCTTCCTCCGGAGTAAAAGACTTTCCTAGCGCCAACTCCGCGTGCGTGTAGGAACTCATAACCCCGTAGGGGGCAAGCAAAAGGTCTTCAAACCATTTCGTTACTTCTACAATATCAGACTCACTCCACTTACGCACGGAAGGAATAACAGCTCCCAGCTTTCGCTCCAATATCAGCTGTAAAACAGATAGCACTTTACGCCGTCGTTCCGAATTGTTTATATGCGCCAGAGCTGTCTCCACAGAACCTTTTGACAAGCGTGCGGCTATTGCAGCCAAGTCCCCCGAGAAGCCTAGAAGTTCCAGAATCTGTAGAACTTCTGCGTCGGAGAGTGGAGATACTTGCACTTTGGCGCAGCGTGAAAAGATGGTCAAAGGAAGCTGCCCTGAAGTCGTAATAATAAAACGAACCCGTTCAGGAGGTTCTTCTAACATTCTCAACAAAGCTTGCACCGAAGAATCGGCTATTCCCGTGGCATCGATAATAACAATCTTATACCTAGAGCCAAAAGGATGCGTAGAAATAAACTTTCCCGCTTCGCGCACCTGTCCAATCGAGACAGGAGCCCCTTTGCTCGGTTCTAAAATCATAATGTCATAAGAGTTGGAGAACTGCTGTGCAATAGAAAGCGCAAGGCGGTGTTTTCCAACCCCCGGGGAACCTACCAACAAAAGGTTAAACGGAATATCTGCCGAAAACCGCTGCTGGATATCAACATGGCCAATTACTTTAAGCGCAGCTTCCACTACTCCTCGAAATGACCGTGCTCGGTAAGTTGCGCCACGAACGGAAAAGCATCCGCCAAAGCGTGACCACAATCGTGACACAGGTAGACGCCATAAGCATCGGGATGTGTGTGGAAATCAGTGTGACTGCTCCGCATGGTCTAAAGACCAGCGGCTTCCAGAGCAAGAGCTTGCGCCCCGCCCAGAGAGTACAGCCCTACTCTCAAGATGTTCTTAGCCGCATTAAGGTCCCGGTCCACAACCAAACCACACTCCTCACATTGATATGTGCGCTCACTCAAGGGCATAGGAGTGCGTGCCCCACAAGCAGAACAATCTTGGGAAGTGTAAGCCGGGTTAACTTGCTTGAATACCCTACCAGCATTCTCAGCTTTATAGGCTATGCACGCAAGAAAGGAACCCCATGCTGCGTCTGCTATATTAACGCTTTTCGCTCCCCTATCCTTGGAATCTCTATTCTTGCGGGAAGCACCTGTGAGCATCTTATTCACAGCGAGCTTCTCCGCGCAGATTGTGCCATAACTAGTTATCACACGCTTCGAGGTTTGGTGAGCGAAGTTCCTACGCTTATTTTCTATGCGCTCATGAACAAGCGCGGTGGCGTGCTTCTTGCGAGCACGTTGCACTTTAGCTAACGCCTTCTGCTCGCGCTTGAAGAAACGCGGGTTCGCAATCTTAATCCCATCTGAGAAGGTAGCGAATGTGGCAAGCCCCATGTCCACGCCAACCTCAAGCTCGTTGAACGGGAGCGGGGTAGGTTCCACAACACAGGAAAAACTAACAAACCACTTACCCGTTTGAGTACGCGAAACAGTGCAAGTTTTAACAACTCCTTCAATAGGGCGGTGGTACTTTATCCCAACCAAGCCTATCTTAGAGAGTCTAACAAACCCGCCAGCGGGGACGGAAAAGCCCGAGTCGGGGTAGGTGAAACTCTTGTACCAACCCTTTCCCTTGAAGCGAGGGTAACCCGGTTTCTCCCCCGCTTTACACCTTCTGAAAAATGCCTTGAACGCTAGGTCCACACGCATAGCAACATTCTGAAGCACGTGTGAGTGCACCAGAGCAAGAGCAGGGCGTTCCACTCTAAGTACGAGCACAGAATGCTGCTGCTCCCACTTCCCGACAGACTTCTGCTCCTGTTCCCATGAGTTCTTACGCTCCTCCAAGAAATGGTTATAGAGCCAGCGGCACTCTTCTAGGGTGCGGAAAAGCGTGCTCTCCTGAGCTGGAGTGGGATAGAGCCTATATTTGAACCCTCTTTGCATGTACCTATTATACCTCTATAGAAACTACTGGAACAACAAGAGCAAGAACTTGGCTAAAGCCTTTTCGAGAAACCCGCCTAACCACAGGGGCTAAAGCCCCATGGCTTGCGGCGGGTTCTTAACCGCTGTCAAAAAACATCCCATAGCCGCCCTCAAGACGAAGGTACAAAGTGTCGTAGGCTACATGAGGCTCTACTGCAGGGTAATCCGGATTATACTCATAGAGATTCTTTCCGCAGTTAGCGCAGAACCAGACTGGGGTATCCGCACACTTCTTACAATCAGGCATCTGCTCTCCTCTCTAATTCCTTGATACGGTCCTCCAAGCTCTTTATATACAACATGACAGGGTTCACAGTCTCCAGACTTGAGGGACAGAATCCTGCAATGTGCCACAAAGCCTTCTTAGCGGCCTCGTATGTTGGGGATTTCTTCGTTTTCACGTAAGCCTCCTTATACAGACGTGTGGGTCACTCGGACACTTCTCATACCCACAAATAGGGCAAATAGTCTTGTTGTAAGTAGAAACGTTAGAGAGTTTTGCGTGCAACGCAGTATTTTCATCCTGAAGAAAAACAACAAGCTCCAACAGGTCGGTGCACTCATCTTCAAGATAACGGATATGCGCAAGCAGTTCGTCCCGCATTGCGTCAACCAGCGTATACTCACGCGTCATACGCGTCTGCGTGTACTCCCAAGTTTTGGGGTAGTCTACCAAGGTCAGTCGCCCATCAACTCTGCTACTGCCGGAATCTTAGCAAGACGCGTAAGCATGACAGAAACAGCAGAGTCACTAAGATTAAGCTCGTAGGCGAGCGCTTTACGGCTAATGCCATACCTACCCTGAGAACATGCCTGCTTCACTCCTAGGGCCTCTACTGTAGCAGGAGCAGGGCCATACATAACCTGCTGCACGAGACAAGAGAAAAGCCTAGGAAAATCATTGATTGGTAGCAAAGGGCGCTGCCTGAAAGCCTCAACCTCCTCTTTGTCCTTCTTAAGTTGCTTGTAGATACGAGTAACCATATCCATAAAATCAACTGAAGACTCTGGCTCAGAGATGAGGGAAAACCCCAAAAAGTTGTTATCCCGCTCTGCATCAAAGTGCTCTGACAAAGAATGCCCCTCGTGAAAAGTCTTACGCAGAGCCTTATCACGCTTACCGAGAAGACGCTTCCCTACAAAACCGTACACCCACGTAGACAGCTTTGTCCCCCGCTCAGAATCAAACTCGCTCAGCCCATCGTTAGCGTAGAAATCAGTCATAAGGTCCTGCACGACATCATCTACATCGCAGAACTGTATTTCACGAGAGCCTACAACGATGTTACGAATGCGGTTTTCCCACTGCTCGTAGAACTTAGCATAATCATGCTCGGCAGCAGAGCGGAAAGAATTAAAATCAGATTTGGACATAAACGCTCCTTTCAGTAAAAGATGCTGACAGTTTTTCACTATTCACAGCATAACACACGTGTGAACTTATGTCAAGAAAAATATTTCACACTCCCACCCTATAGTCCTTTATAACAACACCAGTGTCGGCATTTCCCTTGACGTGCAGTGGCACCCACACAGTGCGGGGTCCCAGCCTACCAAAAAGATTCTCGTGGTGGGCGAAATGCCCACGACAAAGGTGCATTCTTCTAGCAACGTTAAGCGTCCCGTTAGAAGTCCTAGTGCCCTCATACTGCACCGTAGTGCCGGGAATCACCAGAGTTTTATAGACCACCACAGGTTCTCCTATACGCTCCATTTGACGCCGCATTTGCCGGGTAAGTTCTGGTACCGTATCACAGATTACCACGTTGTGGCAATTGGCAAAGGTTAGCGCTACAAAAACCATGCGTAGGTAGGAATAACGAATAGCGGGGAGGTCTTCGTTCCAGCGCTCTTCAACTCTATCCCCAACAGTTTCTTTAGTGCGCAGGTCGATAGCCTCTCCAGTTGAAACATTAATCACAGCTTCATTGTTCTGGAAGCTAACACCGTTCTCGCTATACATATTTCCGGGCTTGCCAAACTCATCAATTTCACCGTCGTAGCGAAAATACTCGTAGATGATGTCAGAAGACTTGGAGGCGAAGTAGAGGCTGGCGCTGAAAGTCCATCCTCCTTCCTCCTGCCGGAAAAAGTCAATGAGCATCCCGTGGTGTGTAAAGTATTCACCATTATTCTCAGACATAAGCAGGGGAGACTCCACGTCCCACTCAAAGAGGGCGTAGTCCCAAGGAGGAGAAAGATTCATCTCCTTTTCTTTGACCGCATATTCATCCGCAGCCATGACGTAATCAACTACGTTCTGGATATTGACCAGAACAGGAACCCCCAGCGTCTTGCGGGGAACCTTTTTGAGCAGCTTGTTATAGATAACGCCCACGTGCCTCCTTCCTTTGATTGTACAGGAGTCTAGCACATAGGTTATCTTATGTCAAGAACATTCTTTTTAAAGATGGACGGAAAACTACGTTCTGGGTCGTTCTCTTCCAGAGCCGCCTTGCGCCACTCACCTATGCGCTGATAGTACGCATGAGCTTGGTCAAAGCTAAACTTCCGCCCATCTGGACGAATTCCGCAATCGCAACGTCCACAGACGTAAGGCCCGTCCATGCTACCTGCTGTCAACTCCCCACACATGATGCAATGATGCAGCTCAGGCATTCCAAATTAAAACGGAGTCGTACTCAGGATGCCCGTGCACCTTCAGCATATCATCTAGACTGTCCCACACAGAGGTGGCTGGGATAGCCGTCAGCCAGCGAACAGCTACTGTTCCGTCGTCCCACACAACCCCTTGGAACTGTGGCTCGTTCGCTGAATTCATGGTATTGGAGTCGTGCATCTCTGCTAACTTATCCTCGTCTTTTCTGTACATTGTAAAGGTTCTCAAAGGTTCTCCTTCATCTCATCGTACTGGTCTACGATATCCATAACCTCTTCGCTGATATCAGGGCGAATATGCCACATTTCCCAGCGGTCGATGCGTGTATCGACGTCCTCCCCAGAATTAAGGCACCACCACGCAAGAGCAGAGATAATGTGGTCCATCTCGTCCAAAGAAGTACTGGCATCAAACCCCATGCTCCGTGAGAGCACGGCCTTCACTAAGCGTTCCTTTTCTTGTGACAGCTCTACGTTAACAACTGCCAAGTGTGCTGCTCGTGAAGCCAGTGTATCCAGACGCTCTTCAAGACGCAACCGCACTCTAGCAAGCTTCTCCACTTCAGACCGCATCCGACTGCGGCGCTTACGCCGCTTCTGCCGCTTACGCTTCATCTCATACAAAGCGGTAGTCAGGCGTACAACCTCTTCCTGCAATACATCTACATCATTCTCAAGTTCGCATAGTGTAGCACAGGCTGCGCAGTCACACTCACAATTGCTAGCATCAATCACGAAGTTCACGCTCCCGTCCTCGTGTAGCTCTTCCAGAGTTTCCTTCTTTTCCCACGCAGGCCAAGGTTCATTAAACCCGGTTACAGGTTGTGGGTCCAAAGACTTTCCTGCGCAGTCCACCCACCTACCACACATATCCTTATGTGGAATCATTTATTCCTCCTACTCTGTGTAGGTGTGATAATTAACCAGCTTCCAAATAGTTTTACGCCACACCTTAAATATTTTAGCCAGCTTGACCTGAGAAACACCAGCATTATACAACCAACGTATCTGCAAAACCTCTTCTCTAGAAAACTTTTGTCCTAGGGGGCACTTTAATCACTAAATAACTGCGTTAGCTCAAAGTCGCTTAGTGCCGAAAAAATATCCGATTCCTCTTCAAACACCTTATTTACAACAGCTTGGCGCTTTTCCAAACGCGCATGAAGCTTCTCTTCGAAAGTATTTTCTGTCAATAGCATTACAAACACCACCGTCTTATGCTTTGAACCTATACGTCGAATACGCCCAACAAGTTGTTGCACACGTTGTGGGTTTGGCAGAGAGTCTACAGCCACCAAAAACCTAGCTACTTGAAGATTCATAGAGCACTCGATAGCAGTGGTTCCGATAAGTACGCGTGTGTCCTCGTCCTCCCAAAACTGCCTACGACGCTGCTGCCTAGACTCCTTAGAATCATCTCCAGTCATCACAACAAATTTTATGCCTTCGTTTAACAGCCTTTTAGAAAGTACTCGAAGAGTAGCTTTGTGCTGCGCAAACACAACTACTTTATCATTTGCCATTGACCCGCTAAACCCACTAGCATCTCTGTGAAGCTCTGCCATAAGCCAATCAAATTTCCAGCTGTAATCTGCCTCTACTCCCAGAGCGGCGGTAGAGTTAACACACATCACCATACTGTGAATGTGCTTCCGTGCTTCGTGGCGCTGGCCGTTACAAATAAGCTGAACAGTGCCCTTACGGAGTTCCTCGTACACAGACCTCTGTGCAGGAAGCAGACTACCCCAACGGGTATCCACCAGCAGCGCGGGTAACTCGTCTTCTATATCAGCAATAGTTCTACGTAGGAAAAAGGGGTCTAGTATCTGTTTTAGCTCACTCAAATTACGATACCCGACGATACGACGCTTCTTAAAGCGATGACGCCTAACGTTATGCTCTTCCTCCTCCTCTATCACGTAACGGCGCTTAAAAGAAGACTCCGTCCCAAAGATACCTTGATTCCACGACCTAGACTGTGCCCAGACATCCACAAGGCTCATCTGAATAGGCGTTGCCGACATCGTCACAACACGAGAAGCATTCTTTGTAATGCTTAGCACGTGTTCAGCGGTCTTGGTAGCGCTGTTTCTGAAAACATGGCTCTCGTCTAAAATAACCGTATTGAAATTAAGCGCTTTTAGGTACTCAAAATCCTGCCCCCGCAGGACTTCGTAGCTAACCAAGATAACATCATAAGAAGTGTTGTAAACGCTAATCCTATTAGAAAGTTTTCCACTGGCAGCAGCAAAGTTCAGCGTATTCGTAAACTTCCCCAGTTCTTCTACCTTAGAGAGAAGGTCTGCGGCTGGGACAACGTACAAGCAACTACCTAACTCATCACGGCTCTTTAATAAGCACATGAGGGCCATTACAATATGCGTTTTCCCGGACCCTGTGGTATCAAAGATTGCTCCTGACTTTATCGTATAGAGAAAAGCCACACCTTTTTTTTGAAAGCCTTTCAGCGCACTGAGGTACCCCGGGGGTTCTGTAAACTCCACAGCAGAGGCTTTCTTTATTTGTAAAGCCAGCTCAAGATTAATATCCCCGTACCCTGCCAAAGGACTCCTTTGATTAGAAGAAAGACAAGAGAGCCTACCACTTAAACCTGTCCCTGTCTTTAAAGGCGGATTCGCAGATGCCGGGACCAACCTCTGCGTCAATTACCCCGCACTAAAGTACGGGGATTCCTGCGGAGCAGAACTCTTGACGGCTCTCAAGCCTCCAACAGTTATACCGGCTGGGAGAGTTTTTCAACAGTTTTTAACAGACCGAAAGACCCGCCTCCCCTAAAACTCTAAGAGAAACGAGTCTCCCGGCCACCTCCTCTACTCAAGCCTCGGGCAGTCTCAAGCCTGCGCTAGGCTTAATTGTCAAAGGAACTACCACTGCCATCACATAGGTCACAACGCCAAAGACGCCTGCACTGATGATGATTTGCCACGTAGACATGCTGAACGTAAAGATGTTCAGGCCATTGCTGATGAAGATGGGACCAGCAGAAGCCACAAACACGCCTACCACAATCAGAAGAAAAGCTCTTAGTTTAGCCATATAGAGCACCTCCTTTCCTCAATTGTATGTTCCGGCCAGAGGCCCTAACTAACTTTAAGATTATCACATTTATAAACAAAAGAGGCTGCCGAGTTGCTCGTCAGTCATCACCAAAGTCTATGTTTCCCCGAAGAGAGGAGGGGCGGAGCAGATGTTTCTGGGAATAGGAGGTAAGCCGGGGCGCTCCCCACACCAAAACCAGAGCCGCCCACGCCAAAATTGTTAGCGCTCCTAGGAATACCGGTCCAGTTTATCCCGTCACTGGAGTAGCAGATGGAGTTAGCACCATCCCCCACAGCCACGAAGCGCGTTCCGTTCCACGCCACACCATAACCAGAGCCGCCCACGCCAAACTCGTCGGCACTCTGAGGAATACCCGTCCAGTTTATCCCGTCACTGGAGTAACAGATGGAGTTATCCCCTTGCCCCACAGCCACGAAGCGCGTGCCGTTCCACGCCACACCACAACCAGAGCCGCCCACGCCAAACTCGTCGGCGCTGCTGGGAATACCGGTCCAGTTTATCCCGTCACTGGAGTAGCAGATGGGGTTGGCACCATTCCCCACAGCCACGAAGTGTGTGCCGTTCCACGCCACTCCGAGGCCCTGACCACCCACGCCAAACTCGTTGGCGCTTGCGGGAATACCGGTCCAGTTTATCCCGTCACTGGAATAGCAGATGGGGTTATCCCCATAACCCACAGCCACGAAGCGCGTGCCGTTCCACGCCACACCAAAACCAGAGCCGCCCACGCCAAAATTGTTGGCGCTCCTAGGAATACCGGTCCAGTTAATCCCGTCACTGGAGTAGCAGATGGTGTTGGGACCGCCCCCCACAGCCACGAAGCGCGTGCCGTTCCACGCCACTCCGAGGCCCTGACCACCCACGCCAAAATCGTTGGCACTCTTGGGGATACCTGTCCAGTTTATCCCGTCAGTGGAGTAACAGACGGAGTTAGTGCCAATGCCCACAGCCACGAAGCGTGTGCCGTTCCACGCCACACCATAACCAGAGCCGCCCACGCCAAAATTGTTGGCACTCTTGGGGATACCGGTCCAGTTAATCCCGTCACTGGAGTAGCAGATGGAGTTAGCCCCATCCCCCACAGCCACAGTAAGAACTGGGGTGGGAAACGTCAGAAACTCAACGTCATTACTGTATGCGGTCCCCGCGCTGTTCTTGGCGTAAGCTCTAGCGTGGTAGACCGTGCTCCTATTTATATAGGAGGTGATGTTTACCGTAGAACCAACTTGGTGATTGCAGTCCGTGGTGGGGTTGGAAACAGTGCTCCAGCAAACACCTTGCTCCGTAACAGCGTCATAACCCTCATCTGTTACGGTTACAGTGAAAGTGGTGGAGTCAAGGTCTAGGATTGGGTGCGCTAGAGGTGCTAGGGCGGGGAGTTCTTTCCACGGATAGTCCCCAACATAACTTTTCGAAGCAACTCCATAACCAGTGCCACTCACGCCAAACTGTTTGGTGCTTGCGGGAATGCCAGTCCAGTTTATCCCATCACTGGAGTAACAGATGGAGTTAGCCCCGGACCCCACAGCCACGAAGCGAGTGCCGTTCCACGCGACGCCATAACCAGAGCCGCCCACGCCAAAATTGTTGGCGCTCATAGGAATACCGGTCCAGTTTATCCCGTCACTGGAGTAACAGACGGAGTTGATACCCCCGCCCCCCACAGCCACGAAGCGTGTGCCGTTCCACGCCACACCAGAACCAGAGCCGCCCACTCCGAAATCGTTGGCGCTCTTGGGAATGCCAGTCCAGTTTATCCCGTCACTGGAATAGCAGATGGAGTTAGTGCCGCTCCCAACAGCCACGAAGCGCGTGCCGTTCCACGCCACACCATAACCAGAGCCGCCCACGCCAAAATTGTTGGCGCTCATAGGAATACCGGTCCAGTTTATCCCGTCACTGGAGTAACAGACGGAGTTGATACCCCTGCCCCCCACAGCCACGAAGCGCGTGCCGTTCCACGCTACGCCGGTGCCCTGACCGTCCACCCCAAACTGATTAGCACTATTGAGGATACCGGTCCAGTTTATCCCATCACTGGAGTAGCAGATGGAGTTATCCCCCTGCCCCACAGCCACGAAGCGCGTGCCGTTCCATGCCACGCTGAGACCAGAGCCGTCCACGCCGAACTCGTTGGCGCTGCTGGGAATGCCGGTCCAGTTAATTCCATCACTGGAGTAGCAGATAGAGTTATCCCCATATCCCACAGCCACGAAGCGCGTGCCGTTCCACGCTACGCCGTTACCATAGACGTAACCGTTCACGCCGAAATCGTGGGTGCTCTTGGGAATGCCGGTCCAGTTAATTCCATCGCTGGAGTAGCAGATAGAGTTATCCCCAAGTCCTGTAGCAACTGTCAGAGAAGGCACTCCCGTAGTAGCAACCCCCCCCAAAAACCTCAGAAGAGTTTATTGTCTGCGGGCGCAGAGGAGAATCCCCTCCAAGGCCAAACAAAGCCGTAGCGGTCTGCAACGGCTGCTCTGCACCGCCACGGTAGTCCTTGATGAGAGAGCGCAGGCTCTCCCAGCGGGACTTAAGTATAAAACCCTTGCCGATGGCGGACATTACTTAACCCTGAGTCCAGATGACGTTTCCACTTACAACGCTTGCTGTAGTTGAAGCCGGGAGCACGACAAGAAACGGCACTGAACCGTTGTAGATGCGCTGCATACCCAGTGCGAACATGTCTTTCGCTGCCGGGATGTAAGAACCAATCAAAGGCAAACGCGCAAGCACACGATAAAGAATAAGGTTAGCCGTTCCAGACGCCCATGCCGTGCCACCAAAAGCAAACGTCTGGATGGTCTGGATGCCCGTGTCTCCAGCTTGCAAAGCAAAGCGATGGAAGGCCCCGGCGGCAGCCGAAGCAACAGCCGCGTCAATGTTGGTAGCAGTCCTGCCTCCCACGCCCGCCTGATTGGTGTAAGTCAAGGTCATGGTAGGAGCGTTAGCACCCATAGCAGAAGAGACCTCAAGCGCAGCAAGAACACCAACACCAGAAGCCGTACCCGTGTCATCACGTGCCGGAAGGCCAATGCCCACAGTGCCACCCGTGCCACCACTAGAGACATTCACCGGGATAGTGAAGGTAGCACCAGAGACGTTACTGATTGTGTAGGTCCCGTCAATCGAAGGCGTCGAACCAGAGTGCCCTCTGATGGTAACCACATCACTGTTGGCGAAAGAAACGTTACCGGTACAAGTAATCATCGTCGGGTTAGCAACAGATGAAGAAACAATCGGGTTACCGACAAGGTTGTTAGTGCCGCTGGTCAAAACAATGTTCCCGTTTCCCCAGAGACGGTCACAAAGAATAACCTCTCCGCCAGCAACAGTCATTGCTGCTTCAAGAGCAGCTAGATAGGTGTTACCAGCGCCGGGGTCTGTGAACGGAATCTGCCCCGCTTGAGGTGCAGAAAACGCTTGCCCCTTCAAGTTGGCAGTAGGCGCAGAACCAGCCCCCGGAGTACCGGCAAGGTACCAGAGACTGTGGGGGCGACCAGCAACAAGTGTGGGGGTCGCAACTTTTGTGAAATCGCGGGGAGCCTGCATACCAGCCAAGGCTCCGTCTAGAGTGGTGATAGCCATTTTGCTAGCTCCTCACAATCGAAGTTACGGTTAAAGAGTAAATCTTATTTTTATGCACTAAAAACACCTCAAACACGACTAAATCTCCCAGCCCTCAACGTAGACAGACCCGGTGATTCCAGAACCCGTGGTGTACTTCAGCACGTTGTCAATAGCCGCAGACACGTAGGGGTACTCCCAAGCCTCCGCCCACCCGCCATTAGCAGCCAAAGAGAGGATGGGGCCTACGACAGTGTTACCGCTGTCGGTACCGTCGAAGAACTCAATATCCCCAGCGGCCTTGGCGCTGACAACCAGCTTCTTGAGAACAAACTTCTTACCCGTGGTAGGAGTCCACACAGTGGCTCCGGTCTGGCTTGCGGTGATAGCCACGCGTAAGCTGATACGGGTGACAGAAGCAGTAGAAGGCTGCGAGACAATGTCAACTTGTAGATGCCCATCCGTGTCAACAGCCACATTCTTACGTTTGTTATCCGTACCGCCTGTGTCTCCCTGAAGTAACGTGCCGGTCGGGGTTCCTGTAGTAGCAGCTGCCTCAGCAGCAACACCAAGGTCAGCCGCTGAAATATCCATGTTAAGGTCAGCAATAACACCGTCAATGTAAACAGCATCTGAGTAGGTTCCGTCATTATTATCATGAAGTTTCTTGTGAAATTTGCCTGCAGGTCCTACAGACATATATGAATCGGCCATAATACACACTCCGTCCTATTTAAGGAAAAACGGTTTTATAAAACACCCGTTGGTACCCAGTACTTTTTCAGGCCGTACAAAAGACCAGCCAGAACGGCACCACCAACAACTATAGCTATAGTACCCTTACTAAGGTTACTCAACTGTGAGAGATTGTCTTTAAGATACGCAAAAGCTGCCCCCAGCATACCCAAAAGTGAGAACCCTGCGGTGTATATCCCACGAATAAGACCTGCCCCTGCACGCTGTTTACGGGTCACAGGGATGGCCACAAAAGTCTTAGCGGAGACAGCATCTGAAAGAGACACACCTTCTGGTTGAGAAACAGGATTAATAACCTCAGAACTACCCAGTGGTACCGGGGACTCCGGGTTATCAGCGCTGTCTGTGTCCTCCACCGGGTCATCAGCAACATCACCCTCAGGAGAATCTGCTGCAGATTCCTGAGGCTCTTCCCCCACAGGGGATTCTACAGAAGGCTCTTCAGAAACAGGAGCTACAGAAGGCGTTTCTGCTACAGGAAAAACAACTGGGGTAGCCCCAGAGTGCTCAATAACAGTGATAGTAGTAGACATACCATCAGCGGTTGTCTCCGAAGAAGAGACAACCTCTGTGTAACCCGTAGGGCTAATTTGAAATCTAGTAACAACAGTCATGAGTAATCATCTCTCCACGCGAATGAACGCATCTGCTAGCGAAGCGTCGTGAAGGTCATGGTACACATAGCCATAGTTACCTTCGTTTCCACCAACGTCCCACTCAACCCTGTTGGAAACAGAGACAAGCCTATCGTGCAGGGTAGTGTGATAAGCGCCGGGTCCGTGAACGATGATATCTCCGGGCTGAAGCTCAGAGAATGAAATGCAGTGTAGACCGTCCTGATGATTTCTAGCAGCCTGTAGCATAGCAGGAACATACTGCCACCTCTGCGCATGGGAAGAGAAAGACTTACTGCCAGCATGAATATAAGAAAGACTTACAAATACATCGCACCAAGGCATTGCCCCGTGCCCCCACTCTTTTGTAGCAAAGCAAGAGTTAGAGCCCGGGGGCTCTTCGTGCTGGCCCACATGCTGGAGTGCCCAGTTAAGCGCAAGATGCCCCATGCTTAGCGGCGGCTTAGGTGGGCGGGGAACAGGCTTCTTTTGCCTATCATTCCTACGCGCCTGCATCTGCGGAGTAAGCTGTTTTTGACCTGTCAAAAACGCCATCAGCATAGAGCCAGCCAGAGGTTTAACCTCTGTCGCAGCATAACCAATATGCCACTTCGCAACGCTGACCGCGTGGGCCGTCAGCGGGCCAAACTGCCCGTCTTGCGCAAACTTAAAGAAAACTCCGTATGGGTTGTGATGCAAAACTTTCTGCAGAGCCAGAACATCAGCTCCGTGCATAAACGGATGAGTGAGTTGTAGTACTCTCACGGTATCAGCCTCCGAACTTTTGTTTTAGCTTGAGGGCGCAGCATACTTCTTCAGGTTCTAGTGTGAATTCTATTTTAACACAAGAAGTCCCATCACTATAGGAAGTAAGCGTTACAAAGTCCGCTAATTTATGAGGAAGCCCCAGTTTCTCCACCAACTCGTTGATGTGACTTCTGTCTGCCATTTCGTCCTTCTCGAATTCCGGCCACAGTTTTCGCTGTTTATACGCCATCGAAAATCCTTTTAGGTTATACGCAAATCTCCAACACACTGCGCTGGATGTTCTGGGTCGTCCATCACACGTACCCAAATCGAGTACGTTCCCGGTTCCAGCTCAATAGACCCACCAGTGCCAACAAGACATCTTGCGTAAGTGATAATGCTTTTGTGCGGCAAGACTTCAGTCTCCCAGCTACCAGTAACCCAATCAGCGGTGACGGGAGGAACTCCAGCCGTAAACGCAAAGCGCACCACATCTTCTGTCATATCATAGTTTGGCCGCTGCGTCTTTGACGTTACTTTAACACGGACAAATTCCAAGGAAACTGCGCTCAATTCAAGCATAGCCCCAACTCACCTTCCTTTAGGTCCTCTAATATCATGGTGTATGAACGTGGAACCAGCTCCATGCTCAAATCTCCTTCTTCCAGTATAAACCAAAACTCTACGTCATAGCTATATCTATGGGCTACAGCAGCGAACGCAGCAGAAGCTTCCGCAGTCCTGTAAACAACTAGTATCCACGTGATATCCCCGAAGCTCTCGGAAGTACCAAGGCTGGCTGGGAAGACATAAGTGACTTCCCGCGCATCCGAAACAGTTTCTTCTGAAGGAATGCCTCCAGCAGTAACATTGTAATTTACCCACAGAGTGACTGGCTCGAATGTCAATTCTGACCAAATGCCTCCGACGTACAGAGTGAGGTTTATTTGTACAGCACCAAAGGCCCCGGAAGAGGTCATTCCGGTGAGATTAGCAGTGTAGGAAAGGAAGGTTTCCGGCGTACCGAAAACAGCGGAAGAGGTAATCCCCGTAGTAGTACGCTTAACCGTTCCCTTAATAGCCGTGACGGTACCAAACGAGCCAGCCCAGTTGTTCCCACCCACGTCTACGATGTAGTCAAACAGCGTAAGCGTTACGGACCCTGAGGCGAATCCAGAGGGGATTCCGACCACAGACCGGCTCACAGGACCAACACGCGGCAGAACGGCTCCTAGAGCCTCCTGTGAGGTAATAGAGGACGTGCTTCGGTAGACCACACCCGGAAGGGCTGTAGTGGTCCCTGCTGCGAAGGAAGAAGCAACCCCCGTAAGGGTTCTGCTGACAGAAGTAGCCCAACCAAGAGCCCCAAAAGTAGCCGCCCCAGAGATGCTAGTGATAAGCACCGTCCGTACTCCCGGAACACGTGTTACCGAACCAAACACCTCACCTGTTGTGATACCTGTAACAGTCTTCGTCTGCACGGTCTTGGGAGAGCCGAACGTCTCCCCAGAGGTGATGCCCGTCGCCTGAGAGGAGACTCCTCCGGGGAGACGCGTGACTTCACCGAACGCCCCCGACGTGACGATGCCACTCGGGAAGCGGCTGATGATACCATGAATAGTCATAGAGCCAAAGGCCGTGCCGCTGCTTATGCTCCCGGTAGAAACAACCAAGGACCCGGTGACAGCCAAGGTGCCAAAAGCGAGGGCTGAAGCAATACCGGCAGGGGTCTTGCTGACGCCCCCCTTCAGAACAGTAATGGAGCCAAAGGCGGCGGCGCTGGCAAGACCGCCAGCGTTGCTGACATTGACGTTACCCTCTGTGATTGTTGGGCTTCCGAAAGCTTGCCCGGAAGAGATGCCCGTTACCAATCTCGTAAGGTTATATTTTACTGTGCCGAAAACCTCTGAAGAAGCAATTCCAGCGAGAGACTTGATAAGGGTCTTCGCAACCGTGACGGTGCCAAAGGCTTCGCCTGTGGAAATCCCTGTGGGAGTTTTAGTGACAGCGCCCTTGACCGCTGTAAGAGAGCCAAACGACCCAGCACCTGTGACTCCCACAAGAGTTCTAGTAATAGCCCCTGTAACGGTAACCGCGCCAAAAGCTTCGCTTGTAGCGATTCCAGCAAGACTCTTGCTGACACTACCCTTGAGTGTAGTGATTGTTCCAAAGGCTTCAGAACTAGGAATACCGGTTACCGTCTTGTTGTAGACCTTTGTGACGGTAACGCCGCCTAGTGCCTCACTTGTGGAAATCCCAGTAAGTGCCCTAGAAATATTGTGAGTAGTTGTGACTGTCCCAAAAGCTCCAGACCAGTCATTACCACCAACGCCAGATACCCCATCTACCAAAGTGGTAGTGACAGAACCCATAGCACCGCTTGTAGCAATGCCAGTTGTAGTTCTGGTAATCGTTCCCTTTACTACCGTTACAGCTCCAAGGCTGCCAGCTGAGGAGATACCGGTAAGCAGAACAGCGTGGACGTTGTTAAGCGTAACAGAACCGAAAGCCCCGCTTGTGGAGATACCTGTGGTAGTTCTAGCAACTACACCCGCCGTAGAAGCGGCAGACCCAAAACTAAGCGCAGAAGCTATTCCGGTCAGGTAAACAACAACCGTCTCTCCGGTAGTAACAGACCCAAAGGCTGCTGTAGAGGAGATTCCCGTGAGAGAACGACTAACAGTCCCCCTGACCGCAGTAGGAACGCCAAAGTCTCCCGACCAGTCGTTTCCGCCAACACCTGTAACCTTAACAACAAATGTAGGGGTGCCGAAAGCTTCAGCAGAAACAATAGAACTAACAGTCTGTACAATCTCAGTAGAAGAGCTAACCCAATACGCCCCCATGCCCGCGATAACAAGAGAATCGCTACCGCCAAATCCACGAATGGCTAAAGTTGAGGGGCTGATGACAAAAGTCTTCTTTGCAACAACTCCAAAAGACTCTGCTGAATAAATACAACTTGGGGAAGCAGTCTGAGCAAAAGACAGAACCGCATAGCGGATGACGACGATGCCCGAGCCGCCTGCCGCCTTGCCTCCACCGCCATCGCCCGTGTTCGAGGCTCCCGCCGGTCCGCTCCCGCCGTAGCACATGCCCGCTCCGCCGACCGCGTAGGTGACTGGTGAGCCCGTAATCGACGACTCTAGGCCGACGCCGCCAACGCCCGGCGTCGAGTCGCTCGTCGCGTCGCCGCCTAGGCCGCCCGCGCCGCCGCCGCCGCCCGAAGGATACGGTGAACCGTAATATGCGGCGTTCCCGCCACCGTCGTAGCCCTGCGACCCCTGCCCACCATAGGTGTGCGTGGTGTCACTGAAGTAGCCGCCGCCGCAACCGCCATCGCCCGCGACCACGTCGGTGTTGCCGCGCACGCCGCCAACACCACCGCCGATAGCGAACGCGGCGCTGTAGAGCCGCAGTTCGCCAATCGCCACACGGTCGGAGGTCGCCGCCGCCGTGACGTTGAGGCGGTAGTAGGCATAGTCTCCGGGAGTGTCCACCGGGTAGAACTTCTCTTCGCTGTTCGCCCAATTGACCACGCCGCTGCGCGCGTCCAGTGTGTCCCACGTTGAGCCGTTCGTGCTGCCTTGGAGGGTCCACGCCTGCGGTGCGGCGAGAGCATCGTTCCGCGCCATCACGCTGTACGTGCGCACGGTCTTGGCCTCGCCGAACTGATACCCGACCCACCACGGCGCGGCGTGGATACCTGACACCCAGTTGCCATAGCGGCCGCCCGTGGTGCCATCGAATGCCCACCACGCCGGGTAGCCCGAGTACTCGCTGTCGGCAGAAGCCACGCCTGAGGGTGCTGAGTAGCCCGTCATGGTCGGGATGAGGTTCGCCATGTCGCCAATTGCGGAGTGCCCACCGCGCCCCGGCGCGGGAGTGCCGGGGTAGTCAGCCCCCGCCGTCCCGCCTTCACCGACCGTTATCGGAATAGTGCCAGACAGTGCCTCGGTGCCCTCGATAACGCCGCCCGCGCCACCACCGCCAGACGCCCCGCCCCCACCGCCCGCGACAATGAGTACGTCGGCCTCGGCAACACCTTCGGGCGTGACGAACTCGCCCGTGGTCAGGAACGCGACGACGCTGTAGGCACCGTCTATGACAGGGGCTTCGCCGTAGTAGGACCCGCCGCCGCCCGGCGTGAGGTAGCGGATGACGACAATGCCGGAGCCGCCTGCGCCGCCCGTGCCGCCCGTATAGCCCGCGCCGCCGCCGCCACCGCCTGTGTTAGCCGTGCCTGCGGTGCCGGTACTGTTGCCGCCCGATACGCCGTCGCCGCCGCCGTGAGTCGCGGTGCCCTCGGACCCGGCCCCGCCCGTGACCATCGAGCCGCCGCCGCCGCCGCCCACGTCGAGGCCGTTCCATGTGATGCCCGACCCGCCGTTGCCCGCGTGGCTCGCGTTGCCGACGCCCCCCGCGCCGCCCGCGCCGCCGCCGCCGCCTGCAGGATAGTTGGCGGTGCAGTAGGTCGTGTCGCCGCCCGCGTAGCCCTCGCCGCTGGTCCCCGCGCCGCCGCTTACGGGTGACGTACCAGAAGCTCCCGCGCCGCCGCCTGAGCCGCCAGCCGCACCGTTGAAGTTGTAGCCGGCGCCGTCTGCGCCGCCCCCGCCGCCGCCGTGCGCCGTCGTGCCCGCGAAGGAACTGTTGCCGCCCGTGTACCCGGTGTTCTGCGCCCCACCGCGCTCTGCCATGCCCGCGCCGCCGCCGCCAACCGAGACCGCCATGGCGCCTGACAGCGCCTGCGCCGTGAGCGTCTTGACGCCCCCGGCCCCGCCGCCGCCCGCTGAACCGCCGCCACCACCAGCGACAACCAACACATCAGCAGAAGAAACCCCGGCAGGTGTAACGAACTCACCCGTCGTCAGAAACTTTACGACGGTGTAGGAACCGTCTACGTAAGGGGTCTCTCCGTAGTAGGTCATTTAAGGACCTTTATGAGTTCTTCTCTGCAGAAAACCCCGTACTTCAGTGTGGGGATGAATGCGGAGAACTAAGCACTTGCCACCATGTTCCATTTGTGCTAAGATGTGATTATGCAAAAAGCGTACAAATATAGGCTCTACCCTAGTGCTTCTCAAAAGAGTGCTCTGCTTAGTGTGCTTGAAGAGTGTCGCTGGCTCTATAACACCTTCCTCGCTGAGCGTAAAGCGTTGTGGGAGCAAGAGCAGAAGTCCCTTGGGCTTTATGACCAGATAAATACAATAAAAGAGTTTCGTGCTAAGCGTCCCTCCCTCGCTCTGGTCTACTCCCAAACCATGCAGAATGTTGCGGTGCGAATAGACCTCGCTTTCAAGGCATTCTTCAGACGAGTTAGACTGGGTGAGACGCCGGGTTATCCTCGTTTCAAGGGTGCTGGGCAGTATCACAGTTTCACCTACCCACAGAATAATGGTGCGTTCAAGGTGTTGGAAGGCGGGCTTGTGCGGCTCTCCAAGGTGGGAGATGTTAAGTGCAAGTACCACCGCCCCTTTGAGGGAACACTCAAAACCTGCACTGTCTCACGCACACAGACCGGGAAGTGGTTCGTGAGCTTTTCGTGTGAGGTAGAGCCTTCACCGCTCTCACCTAGTGAGCTT